>Ga0307509_10001141_pt1 | contig 45422 bp, 54 predicted proteins | sample 10_EM_MG_FD_202245 | JGI IMG/M metagenome (GOLD analysis project Ga0307509, IMG submission 202245) | Populus trichocarpa ectomycorrhiza microbial communities from riparian zone in the Pacific Northwest, United States - 10_EM | ecosystem: Host-associated > Plants > Roots > Unclassified | place... | reverse complement strand
CTGTGGTCCTGCGTCAGGATCTCACGATCCTGATCCATCATCTCCAGATGCGTGATGACTTCTTCCAGATTTTACTCCAAATACGGTACGTCCCCTGATTCTTACACATGACATGTTCAGACTCTCTGCGCTCCGATATCCTGACTCTGGTATGGGTAAGGTGTTCTGGCGCCAGATAAACTACTTGTGACAATTTCCCAACTTCTCCTGGAATGCATTTTCTTTCGCACCTTACGCTCTGGCGATGAGCTCTACTATTTCCACTTTTGGTTCTGTCTTCTTAGGAATACGAAATAATTATTACTAGATCTTACTCTACAAATACACTATTTCCTATATACCCTCTCATACGGTTGCCCCATTTCCCTCCTCCTCCGTTCCTGGGTCATTATGAACTGTTTCCTCGAGTTCTGGTTCCAAGATGTCAAGACTCAGAGATAGCTGACACGACGGAGTTGGGCTCACTGCGGCGTCCAATGTTACCCCCACGGTTTCCTCTGGTGAAGAGTCCGGACTCAGAGGATCTGGATCTAGATATCTGAGAAGACACGCTGCTGAAGCGGCGCCGAAATCGAAAGACGCTTCTGCCGTCTGGGAACTGTTTTGGCTCACCAGCCGAGGCCCAAGCTGGAGGTTATTCGGAGTTTGACTCCGCGGTGCTGTCCATCGCGGAAGGTTGGTCGAACTTTGACCCTGTAGTTCTGCTGCCACAGCAGCCGAAAAGTCCGTGAAGCCTTCCCGGCGATCTTGTCGGACTCCATGCTCTCGCTCCATCTTTCCACGGATGGTCCCACGAACTTTGTCCAGAATCAGAGTTTGAACCGAGTCGGGGCATGATGCCAACCTTTGCCTTTGGCGCGCAAAAAGATCTTAAATGGTTGCCGTTAGGTTAGTCTTCTCGGGAAAGAGAAAGGTCAGGGTTCTGGCTCACCTCCGGTGGCTTCAGGCTTGAAGTCGCCCTGATCTTTATATACTCCTGTCTGCCATGCTCACAGTGCATGGCAGATTATGGCACACGTTAAGCAAATCATGGTACCGTTGATGCGCCCAAGAAATGCTGGATCAATAATCCCACGCATTCTCCTACCCTCGAAGTACTTTCCCCATGTGGCCTCGGGAATCTGGGGCGCCAGCAATCGATTTGTTATTTTCTGCGTCAAGTTTCCTCTGATTAGTTGCAAGAGGATAGGTCGCATCGTTAATGAGAGCAAAAAGGCACCTAATATGCTCTCAAGGAGCACATAAATCTATCCTTTTCCAGCAGGTAGTCCACCCGGCGCGCAATTGCCGTTGGGTCTTCCAGGAGATCGTACAATTTAACGATCTCATGCTTTACGTGGTAGACAAACTGGGATCTTACCCACGAGTGTTTTTGGGGTATCTGGAAAGGTTAGAACTTGTCCAGACGTCTAAAAGATTCTTATAAAATTGGTTGATGTCTACTTACCACTTTTACGCATTCCTCAGATGGTTCTATATTCCCTGCATCGGATATGTGATTGAGCGCCTGAAGCCAAACACGGTGCACATGAGTGGTCAATGCAACTGGTCCCGGGAGTGGTTCATCAAAAAGGATATATAGAAGAATAAGTCCCTTGGCCCGCGCTACGACGGCTCCCTCTGCTCCCATAGCTGTATTGCACCGTGAGTTAGTCTCTGGCCATATGTGCTCATGGCCCGGCATGCCTTGTTCGCCCCGAGGACTTGAGCTTCAGACTGCTGATGTTGTGGCTCTGTGTGTAGCCATTGATGAATAACGCGATACACAGGATGTCGAGATCATCGGTGGAGTGTAAGCACTACTTTGTATTATACGTGCTGGTGCAGCAGGGGTAGGCCTGACGATTGAGGCTTCCTGCGATCCAGAGGGGGTCGAAGTTCGGACAGTCGATACCCTGTTGTTGGTTCGTTGCTCCCCGGCTCGTGATTGATCACGTGTTATTGACCTAGTGTTATCCGCATTATCATTCTCATCTGTGTCTGGCTCTGTGTCCAATTCGGTTTGATCAGATATGTGGGAGTTTTGGTACTCATCGCTGCTATCATCGCTGTGATGAAAGATTTCTGTTATTTGTTGTCCATCCTCATGCTGATCGGCCTCGTGATCGTTATACGCCACTGTGTGTAAAGTGTCCATACGGGGGCGCTTGGCTCGTCGGGCCAGACGACATCTTACGATCCGTGGTGGCCAAGATTTCCGAGCCCCCGAATGTGCACCGTGAGTGCTGCCTGATTCGGGCGGCTGTGTTCCTGATCTGGCTGCCTCATCGACTGGTATGACGTCGCGCCTACGTCGGTTCTGATTGGCTAGTCATGCGGTGGGTTGGCTGCGTGAATTGGCTTGTGGTTGTTTATGCATGTTTGAATGCCGGACGTTTGATAAAGGTATAGGATAGGAATTAGGACGTATGAAAAAGCGATATATTGTGTGGTAAAGATGAAGAGTTTGTTGTTTTGTTGAGTAGGACACGTCTGGTCTTATACGCTAGCACTTAGGGGGCGGGTGGGTGGGGTTGCGCATCACATACGCTCACTCGTTAATGAAAAAGAATATTTGGCTGCAAAAAGGGGTTATGCTGCTTGTTCATGATTAAGTTAATACTCTGGACGAGCTCATGTATGATGTTCGTCTAGATTCTGGTATGAACCAGTACGACGGAATGCGGGCGTCGCTAATGTACGAGGCGTCGTCGATGTCTGAGTCTAAGCAAAAACTAGCCACAATGAGTATCGCTTAGCGACACCAATTCTGGCAAGACACACGCCACGCTAAAAGCAGTATAGATTTATCGATCTTAATCTCTGGACATTGATTCAACACCATAGAACTTCGAGATATCAGTTTTCACGTCATGCATCCACGCTAATTGTCGAGTTCTATTGGCCATGGCCTGCCAGGTGATGGACAGACTATGCGAGGCGTGCCCAATCGGGAAAAAAATATTAGACTTTAGCTCAAGGGGAAGTAAGGTCAAGAAGCTGATGCAAGGGCGTGTACAGGTATCATTAATTGTGTTCTATCTGACACTAGCTACGAACAAGAAGCAGAAAAGGAATTCAATGACACCCGAGGGAAAACAACATCTAGTAAACGGTAAGGTTGTTTGGGTAAAAATAAAAAAAAGAATTTGTCAAAAAAGTAGTGAATCTGGTTTTATTTGCTGCCCGTGCTGCGTCTTGGTGAACGGCGCACCTGAGGAGTAGATAGGGTGTTGTTTGGGGCTAGTGGAGAACTACGGTTTTGAGATCCGCGTGCCAGGTGTGTCACTGGAGCTGGTGGCTGGGTCGGGGACTGATTCATTGTGGCTGGCGGGTGTTCAGGTGGGGGAGAGTGATGTTCTGTTGGTCTCTCAGGAGCGGTGAGATCAAGCCCAGCATGTGGAGCTGTGGGTGGCGAGAGGGGAAGTGCGTCGCAAATCATAGATAGACGAGCAGGAGGTGTGTCCTCGGCGCCATCGTGTCCTTTATGCCTCACAGATAGAGCTCCTGGGTTTGTCAGCCAATCAAGTATCCAAGGGTGCTCCTTCGCCATTTCGCGAAGCCCTCAAAGTTTCTCCAACTCAGAAGGCCCAGAAGGGCCTGAAGAGTGTAACCCCGACACCGACGCAATTGGATTAGAGCTTGCCAGTACTTCGATTTGCGATGGAATATTCCGCCAGCGTGTTGAGGGGCCCGGATCTCCAAGTGCCTGGAGATCCTTCTCTCATTAGCTATTCCATTTTAATGTCGAGGATAAAGATAGATGAATGATGCTGCGGATTAGATACTTACATCGCCGTCGTCCACATAGATCACCCCAGCGCCATGAGGCACCCGAGTTTCCCCCTCTGACTCAGCCTCTAGCCATTCCTCGTCGTCAACAGACTCTTCATCCCGCATTTCCCTCACAGAGTCTTCTCCTCCAGCCGACTCATGCCAGACTTCGCGGTCAAGAAATGGATACCTCCCATTGGGAGGTTTGGGGGTTTCGTCCAGGTCCACTCCATCTTTGGGCCGTGACTCGAGAACCATTAGGTCATGGGGATCGTTGCCTTTGTTAACGACGAACCACGCAGGAATGTCGTCATTTCTATTGAGAAATATGAGCTGGCGTGGGGGGAGTGGATCATCCGCCTTCTGACATAGCATGGCAGCACCTTCTCCTGTCGCACCAATTAGATAGCGGGGGCATCCAATTCCCTCTTCCACGGCATGCGCTCTTACTACCCGGAGCAAATCCCTAATGCTCGGTGTAGGCAGAACCCCCCAGGCGATTCCCCTGTTGGGGTCCTTTACAAACCATGGGTGGCCGAGGAACAGATGCACGGTAGGCAGCCCACCAGTCCTTCGAATAATATGCATTCTCAAAGCACGCGGGGAAAATAGGGAGTGCCAATCCGAGTAAGGCACTGGGATCTGCTGTCAGTCAAGAGCATATGGAATAAATATTGGTAATACTTACCTGGAGGTTCCGCAACGTCGACACAAAGATCCCCCCCAGCCTTATGGCGCTCATTCGACGTCTGCAGTTTCTTGGCCGAATCTTTGACCAGAATGTTGAGATGATGGATGAACTCTCCAACATCATCCGGGTGGTCCTGGCTTTTGATGAGCTCAATAAGCTCCATGACTGGCGAAAGGCTACGAGCAAGCGAAACAATTCAGTCAACGTGCAATTCACTTCGGCGACCGGGGTCAAGAAGGCGAGCTATAATATAGGCCTTGATTTGCGCGAGCCATGTAGCATAGACGGAAGATACGCCACCCGGATGCATGAATCCACACCACGATTTCGCATACGCAATGTGGCCATATACAGTCCTGGTTTGAGTTAGACAGTCAGTATAATCAATTCCGACTACTCGATGCTTTGCATCTAAATACCCGGAATCCCCGACGGCTGGCTGGAAGTGGGCCCGCTCAACAGGCTGCGGTTCTCAGTTCATTTGAAAAAATGAAAGATTTGTCAGTTCGCTATTCTATTCATGCACAGCAGGGGGGACAATGATTGCTCACAATGCATCTTCCGCGGGCCGACGGCCTGCCGAATGTATGAGAGTTCTTCTTCGTATTCCACTCTGAACTTCTGGCGTGCGAGGCTGATCCGCGGGACGTCTGAGAACCAGAGAGTTAAAGTTGATCTCTAAAGTTAGGTGTGGATGTTTGCTTAATTTCCCTTGCGTAATTGACGTCTCGCTCTGCCTGGGGCCGCCATTTGTGCGTGGATGAATGAATTGGATCAAGCCGCCAGGGCAAACAAAATGGTTGGCCAACTAAGGCTATTGATACGACGTCAAGGAAGGCTTAGAGGGTATGGATTGTAGTTGACGTAAATATTTCTCCCGACGAAGGCTGTTGGGCCGCTTTCAAAAAGCGCAACGGTAAGTGTGGTGTGTCTGGAGGTATCAGGAAGATGGGGATGGGGTGCATGAGAGGACCTCGTATAGGCCTCAAGAGCAAGAGCGTTGGGTCTGCTCTTGGGCTTCCTCGTTTGTCGCCCTTAGGGTCCGGCGTGTACTGTAGGTGCCTGGGGTAGGGTTGGGTGTAGAAGAGACTTTCGTGGTAAAGTATCACAGGCGTGTCTAACAATGATTGTCGATAGAAGAACGAATTGCAAAGGGAGCATATACCAAACGTAGAGAATAGATCGATGGCTTAGTCTCCCATCGCGTGTCGTCAACCACCTTTGTAAGCCTCATGTGAGTTTGACGCCACGAGACGTCACCTACTGCGATGCATCTTGGCATCCCTTGGCGTCCACAAAGGGCTAAGGCTGGGAATAAGACTTCAACCCAACCCTGCTGCGCATCACACACGGAACACAACCCCAGGGCATCATGACTTTCGGCTGACAAAGATGAACACCTCCGACTTGATTGACCTGCTATGAGAAATTGAATCTATTCTAAGTCTAATTATAATATTCTATTGAAACTATCAATATCAAATGCTAATACAGTCAGCGTCTCTGTAGACGTAGCCTCAATCTACGCGCCATAATATGGATTACACTCTCGGGGGCAAACATAGTCTCTTAACCTGACGCTCGTCCTTACTATCATCTTTGAAAACCATTCGGAGCTTCTGAAGCTGGTCCTCTTTCAAAAATTCTTTAGCAGAAGCAGCATGACACTGCATTTTGGACCTGCGCTCATCCAAATTATCGACGTCAAACTGCGCCTTACGCTTGCGTGCCTTATCGTCATGCGTGGGACTCCATAGCTGTTTCATGATGCGATGTGTGTTCAGCATTCGATGCGGTTTAATTGAGAGAGGTATCCGATGTCCAGTGGAATCGCCGCCCTGGTCAACAGGAGATCTCATACTGACAACCCTACTACGGTGCGAATCAAAGTCGTCTGAAACATCGGATGATAAGCTGGACTATCCCGGAAGAAAAAGGAGAGAATCCTGTGGGTTTTGTGATCCACTGGCCTTAGTACTGTTCATGGGAATAGCTTTTCCCTTCGGTTGAGCTGCAGGGTTGACATTACGTCCGCCTAAGGCGTTTGCCCAATTAGAGACAGTCTTTGGTGCGAGGTATCTCTGTCTCGGCTCCCGTGGTGTAGCTAGTCTAGCTGGCGTTGATGGGCGCTGACAATAAACTAGGACGTCAAGTGGGTCCTCATTAGGTTGATTCGACAAGAGCCAGGTACGTACGTACTCATCACTCTGGATGAAAATATAATGTGAATAATGTACTGCGTGTGTAGGGTCTTCACGAAGCTCACGCCGGCCTTCGCCTGTGAGGCCGAATATGTAGCGAAGGCTGTCCGAGGGTACGCATCTTAAAATTGCCGATGACAAGCCCCCAATGTCATATGAATTTAACTCTGCAAAATACACGCCATTGATATGAGGATAGCGCCAATAGAGGATGCCATAATTGGGTCGCCGTGCGTCGCTATCAACCGGATGTCGTTGCCGAACAATGCGCAGGGCCAGTGGGCGACCAAGTAGAGCCCTCCAGGCTGTATCTCGTTTGTTAGTAAGTCACCATACAAATAATTGGGGAAATTTCGAAAATCACTCACATATTTGCCTTAAATCACATAGATCTGGCGCGTTTTGCCTTACATTAGGCCGATCTAGTTCATGGCGAATTATCTGGGCCTCATAATTGACCGGCGCAGGCGTACCAAGGATAGTTGAGGGGGCAGCTGGTTGGATTTGCGGAGGGTTATTCAAGTGGGGAGCACCCATCTGGTGCATTGTGACTGCCGACGAGCGCAATCTTAATATCGCAGGGGCAATCACAGGGAGCGGATTATTCTGCGTCGCGCTTCCTGATGGACCAGGACGGGCAGACACCATAGAAGGATGTTGGTGTGCCCCTTGAGGATTTGGCGGGAGAGGCTGGATTTGGTTTGCTGATGGACCAGCATTTGCAGACGCTGTTGAGGGAGGTTAGTTTGGTCCTTGGGGATTCAGCGGGGGAGCCTGGATTTGGTTTCCTGACGGACCAGCATTTGCAGACGCTGTCGAGGGAGGTTGGTTTGGCACTTGGGGATTCGGCGGGGGAGCCTGGATTTGGTTTCCACCACCGGCAGTCCGAGGAGGATTGTTTAGTTGCTGGTTATTCACCACGACCTGAGGAAACATTTGTTGTGGCTTATTCGCCGATGCAGCACCTGATATTTTGAGTGTGCTAGCAGACGAGCGCGACCGCCCTTTGAGAGGGCGCATCACCGGGGGCGGCATATTCTGTCCAGCGCTTCCTGATGGACCAGGATTTCCAGACACTGGCAAAGAAAGTTGTATTGGCCCTTGGGGATTCGGCGGGGCAGGAGGCATTTGGTATGGACCACTAGCCTGGGCAGGGCGAAATTGAGCTGGCCCGGGTGCATTGGCTGTGGGAGCATTTGGGGCGCCAGCGCCTGCATTCTGTACCGCTGTTGCAAGACCCCACTAGCTCCCAGGGGGGGCATTCGCAGGGAGTAATATGTTCGGGACGATCACCTGCGCCGGAGGGACTCCCGACACCTGCGGAAACGGCTTATTGTTCAAGTTAATTGTATTTGTCAACTTCTTCCCACAGTCCTTAACCAGTTGGACCACTGCCTTGTCCACCTCCTGCATACCAGGTATGTCGTTGGCTGCACATGCAGTGGCGAGTTCATCGCAGGCGGGTCTCAATTGCGGGAAGCCGGCGACAATTTGCAGGAATTCTGCGTCAGGGAAGTGGTGATGATCTGTCTGATAACCCCTGGCTAACATTTGATCCTTCACAGCGTCCCGCCATGCACCGTATATGGCGTCACCTTGGAGACCAACCGCGATGCCCATGGACCTCTTATGCTCAGTGATTTTTCTTTTGTCCACACGTCAAAATGAGATTTCTCCAAGGAGAGAATTAGCAGGAAGCTGATTCGTCTGACCTGCGGGTGCCAGCTCCGGCCCGCCGGGTGGCATCAGTGCGTATTGAATGATGTTGATATTCTGCGCCATATCAAATATGTTTTCGAGTATATTGATTTGATAAATATGAGAGGCTAGAGATGTGTGTCTTGTGGATCTTCTGGAAGTTCTGAATGGCTGATGATTCTTGGTATGAGGTCCTCCTGTGTTGATCTGTTCCCATTATATATATAACACTATGATCTTTTAGGCCGGTTGAAAGATTCAAGGATTTTTAACAATTTATTAGGGAACCGGGATCTGATGCTCTACCACAGGGCACCCCCATAATCTGATTTAACTTGAATCAATGAAACGCAATAAAGACTCTTGCGTTCGAACAGGAAATATTCTTGGTCTACTATCAAGATCCTGAAACAAACAATCCAAGACTGCGCCACGTGACCTTTACGCTAAGCAATTCAAAATTCTTGATCCAGTTTAGATCATTCGGGCCGCTTGACCCTATGTGCGATCCACACGCGTTGTTGATATCACCCCGCCAGGCTTAGACTCGAAACTACCCAAGGCCGAGATAATCTGAGAAATCTCGCCCCATGCCAAACAAATGTCCATTCTGCTGACGGAAATAGAGCCGATCTGGTTCATATGAGAAGCACCTGCGAAATGCGCACGGAAATCTGAATATTGTCTTAGCGTCTGCAATAAAATATGCATCCTCACCGACTACTAACGATAATCAAGAAAGCAACATATTGCCCCATGAGGGGCATCTCCGCCTGGATTCGGACTATGAATCGGATCCAGATCGCACTGGTCATGCGTACGGCGCATTCGATGACATCAGTCACGAGTCTGATACAGAGATACTCAACGAAACTGTGAGTCCATTACCCAGTAAAACGATGCTTTATGAAGGGGCCTGCGAATCTATCGGAGATGTCAAGGGTTTTGAGCAAGAACAAAGGAATCTCTGTCAGCACCCATGGTCCCCATTTAGTAGCGGGCACGGTTTCAAGCTACCGTCTTGGTTCATTGAGGCTAAAGTACCAAAGTCACCCATCAATGAATACTTCTGGAGTGGTCTCGGTAATGCTTCATCGGCCGGGTATAGTTCCATGCATACGCTTGAGAACCTCCTCCAGGCATTAGATACTCACAGTGCATATCTTCAATGGAACGAAGGACAGGTTGATGATGGCAAGCGAACATTGCCATTCTTCTATCGCAACGTTCTAGATTGCGTCAGATATCTCCTCCGCCAGATCACCTACAAAGATGACTTCGTCTATGCGCCGCCCACGGAATACGATACCAATTGACAACGGATATACGCAGAAATGCACACGGCGGACTGGTGGTGGGATGTTCAAGTACAGCCTCATAACCCTTTTTTAAGTAAACAATCGCTTACTGAAACCAGGAGACACTTCCGCCAGGTTCGACCCTTGTTCTGATCATAGGGATGTCTGATCAGACGCATCTCACTAACTTCTCCGGCGACAAGAAAGCATGGTCTGTCTATATCACGCTTGGAAATCTTCCGTCCGGCCGGCGCAACAGCCCCACATCCTTGGCAGTTCTGCTTCTTGCATTATTGCCCATTCCCCTAAAACTATCAAAGTCCTCCAAAGTAGATCAACACCAGAGACAAATCAACGCTGACACCCTACGGGACGAATTCGAACTCATCTTTGCGCCTCTACAAGATCGGGCGCCTGACGGCGTACCAATTGACTACGCCGATGGGAAGGTTCGGAGTTGCTTACCAATCTTGGCCGCGTGGATTGTGGACCACATCGAAAACATTGCGCTGCATGGAATAAAATCCAACGTCTGTCCTAGATGCGAGGTGCCTGTGGTCAAATTAGGCACCAACATGAAACTCTATCCAGTTAGAGATTACGCAATCTATCACCATTACGACTATCAAAATTGGATCGGAAAAAGCGACCACGCTGACATCACCTCTGAGAGTCTTGGTATTAGATTAGGTCAAAATGTTTTTTATGGGCTCAACTGGGTTTCGCCGTCAGATTTACTCAAAGCAGACATGCTCCATACAGTCTATCTTGGGTTATTCAAGCACATGAGGGGCTGGATCAAGGGCTTTCTGAAAAAGGACGGACGACTTGAGGCATTTGACGAAGTTTGGAAGGCATTACCGCCTTACCCAGGTTTCCATGTACCCAACAAAGCCTACCGCTAGGTTACACAGTGGCAAGAAAAAGATATGCGGAAGCTTGGGCGGTGTGTTCTAGGCATTCTGGCTGTGGCACTGCGTCAGCCTGGGAGTGCCCAACTCATACAGTTCAAGCGTGCTCTCGGATGGGTCAGGGCGCTGGATGATTTCAATATGATGGCGCAATACCGAAGCCACACCGCGGAAACAATCACCTATATGGAAGAATATCTGGACACATTTCACAAGATGAAGGATATATTTTTAGAGTTTCGAGTAACTTAACGCATACGCCCGAAGATTGATGAGCAACGAAGGGAGCTGCGACATGATAGGCCTAAGACACGGGAGTGCATCGCACCCTCGAAACAGCGCCGGATGCGCGATTCAGAAAGGGACGAAGAAACCAAGCGACGTATGGACTTATTCATTTGTGAATCGTATTTCAACTTCGTCAAGATGCATTTGCTCAGTCACTTTTGTGATCATATACGCCAGTTTGGCAATATTCCGATGTATTCAACCGAGTTCGGCCAGCTAGCGCATAAGACCCAAATCAAGGCTGGATTGCGGCAATCGAATAAACAGGATGCCTCACGGCAAATTGTGCAGAGCTATAGTCGACAGCATGGCATCCGAATGAGACTATTGAATCTGGAATCTCTGCGACGTTGCTGTGCAGATCTCTCCCCCGACGTGGTGGAACAGTTGGACACAACAAGCACCACAACAGCGCCTGGCATTCGTAGGAGGATGCTGAAGGGATGCTGCGACGATGTTTCCAACATGGCCGATTTTAGTTTAGTTTTGCGCGTTTCCATTCAAATTATATGTCATGGATTGATCCGATACAGCCGGCATAATCTGCCGCCAGAGCGCCGTCTTCCGGAGGACCCTGAGAGACTCGAATCACTTCCAGTGGAGCTACTAACACAATGAGAAATTCCAGATCTTGCGTTCCAAGAAATGGAAATATACGACATCCACCGTGCGCGATGCACGGGGGCTCTCCACTTTAGGAACCACAGGAGTCGCAATGATTGGGTTTGGGTACGGCGCGGAACGGAAGACATGTATGGTGCTCTCCGGGGCCGTCTTCCAGCCAAGCTCCTTGCACTCTTCAAAATCAGAGACTACAGATGCGAGGATCGAGTGCACTGCCTCGCTGGCGTTCAGTTTGTGACCGCAGTGAACTCAGGCCGGATATCAGACGTACATAGCCTTGTTACCGTCCAAATGAAGGAGGATGCTCGGGAGTTTGCTGTAGTTGACATAGGGACAATTCCCGGCCCGGCGCACCTTATCCCAGAGGGGGATCGGCGGTGGATTGTCAATAGCCGTATCGATTTGAGAACATTTAACGAGGTATATTAAGGGATCCGGATTTCAGAAGGCATCTGCGATGCTATTTTGCGTCGGGGATTGATTGAGGGAGGAACCTAGTGCTAGTTTAGTAGTATAAAATCTACCGATAAATAAACAAGCTATAGAGTAGAATCAGCAGATCCATAAACTACAAGCGCGGATGATGAGTAGTATATGACCTGAGCGCCGAAGACATGATTTAAAAACAAAAGTGCTACTAATCCCGATGCCAGCCGACGCAACGAAGACGCGATAATAGCCTGCATCCATTAGCAGATGGAAGTAACTTGAACGGGCGGGCGCCTGGAGGTATTCAGGACGCGGGTAGGAGGCAACCTGCCATCCTGACCCAAAGAAGCTTGCAGCGCAGCCGGGTGGCATGGGATGTGAGCCGGCGTTGCGAGGAAACTCAGAACGCATGGAATTTGACCGGGCGTTGCCAGGCAACTCAGGACGCACAGGATGCAGGGGGGGCAACTCAGGACGCACAGAGTGCAGGGGACGCAGAGGAAGCAACTCTGGACGCACAGGACGCAGGGGAAGCAACTCAGGACGCACAGGACGCAGGGGACGCAGATTCAACCTCGCGTGCGTCAGGACGCAACGGCGCCGTATCTGGCCTAGCGTAATTTTTTGCTGATGCCTTTGACTCGCCACGTGGAAGTGCCATCCTGAATTATATACACTTCGGCGCCCACGTCCTGAAGCCTTTCATGGCTCAGTCTTGGGGTCCTGATTACATTCTATGCGAAGCCCACACGTCCTAATACAATCTGTTTCTTACTTCTTGCATCAGGATTGCTTCTGATGCTAGGTGCTTACTTTATAATTATGAAGTCCTCCGAAGACGGTCGTCTGGACGTAGCGCGCACTTGATACCCGTCATTTGGATATCATCCTGATCCTGCCTGGCAGTATCAAGAGTCCTTCTGGACGACCTGTGATGTGGGCTTATGAAATCCAAAAGTCCTCCTGGAGGTTCAAGTACACACTCAGAACGAAGTCGCGTTCAGAGTCCGCTGTGAATTGGACATCGGGACGCTACGAGGATAGCATCATCACGATGTTGCTAAGTTCAAAGCGTCATTACATCGGCTCCCATATTGTCGTTACACTTCTAAGATGTCTTATGATTTCATTTATTACTATTCCTATTCAACTACTATACAAATAGGAACCCACCGTCACCTGGAGTGGACTTCCAGGTTACTGTCATTTCCATGATTCGAGATCTCTTCGGACTATTGTTCAGACTGGAGCTCAGTTCTGCCAAAGAATTCAATTACATTGTTTGCTATATGATATTCATTGGCGCTTTAGAGATACATTTCACCAAGTCGACCTCCACGCTCCGCCGGGCTGAGTTCAAAGTGTATTATCTGAGACTGATGGGAGACAATCTTGACATTCGTCAAGGCTCAAAGAAAGGGGGCATGCCAGGTCAGGGCTATGCGCGCTCTCTGGCGCTAGTCCCAATGTTTCCTCCTGTGAGTTATCTACACTGGGTGGACTCGAGTCGAGCATCCGCAGGGCATGGGCAAAGGCTGTCTGGCTGTAGTGAAACAACATATCGGTGGTCTGAGACTTTTCCTCAATATTGGCCTGAGGATCGAGAGGTGTGGTGCGATTGTTCGATGTCAGTTCTCGTTCGGTAGCTCGGCGTGGATTCTGTCTGGATAACAGACGCTGAAGTTCGGCGTGAACTTCGTCATGATTGTTGTCACAACCTTCTCTCCGTTCCTTGAATACTTGATGCTCTTTCTGCATCTGTTCGGCAATCCTTTCACGTAAATTAGTCAGCATCAGTTCTTGTGTCGGCTTGGGCATAGCCCGCCAGGTGTTCTTCTGTCGGGATAGAAGATCTTTGATAAAAGATCAGCCTTCGGATCAAACAATATTGATGCCAATTGTCGGGATCCTATCTCCAACGGCGTCCTGTTTGAAGTCTGCAGGGTCCTGATACACACCAGCAGGCCACGCTCGAAGTGTATGGCACAGTAATGCACATGTCAGGCATACCATCGGACCATTGATGAGGTCGACAAAGTCCGGATCCTCTATTCCAAGTGCCCTCTTGCTATTGAAATACTCACCATATATGGCGTGGGCAATCTGGGGTGCGAGGATTCTGAATTTTATTCTCTATGCCGAGTTCAGAGTCAGCTGTGCGAAGAGGATGTGTGGATTGTATGGTCACTCAGATACAAACCTCATATCCGGACGGAGGGGAGCACATGAACCGATCATCATCAAGCAGGAATTCGACCCTACAAGCGATGGCTGTCAGATCATCCAGCAGTTTTTATAGATCTCAGGTGTTGCTTTATATATAATATACATATTAAGCGTGCACGCCGGTGTGTTTTTGACGTATCTGAGGTAGTTAAGACAAGATTGTATATTTGGTGATAGCTGACCACACTCACGATGTGTATACTCTTCTCAGATGATTCAATATTTCCAGCATCTGCAATCTCATCTTTAGCCCTATTCCAAACTCTATACACCTCCGACATCAAAGCAATTGGGTTTGAAAGTATGTCAACAAAAAGAGTGGAACAGAAGATTAGAGTTTTCGCAACACTTAGTATTTCTCCTTCAATACCTGTTACAGGGTTTCGTCATGAATTAATTCCTTGCCGTACGGTCGGGCGTGCTGAAGAGCTTCATTGCGAGAGTGGACTCGAACTGCTGATAACACACTCAGTTTGAGTATTAGGGTCGCCAAGTGAGAAATAATACCTGATTAAACTTGAGGAGAGGAATGTCTGGGATTGGACAGGTATACCGGGAGTTATTAACACTCCAGACCCGGTAGTCCGCGGGGAAATTGCTACATCCTGTGGTCCAGAGCCTGTCGAAATTCTGATGGTCTTTGCTAACTTCTTTCCTGAGCCATGGCTGCATGGGTTGACTGGACGTTGTGCCGCAGACTCGTCGTGACAATCAAGGTCTTCTTCAGCCATTTCGGTGTCTGGCTCGGTTTCACTATCCGGGAGTGAAACATGTTACTGGTCACTGCTACAGTCAGAGATGTGAACAGCTTGACCATGTCCATCAGGATCAGTGTCCGGTTCAATACATACTGGGGCCTGATGGGTTGTCGTTTTTGCGCGCTTTGATTTTCGTCCAGAATGATGTCCACCGGGTGGTCGGGATGCATTCACACCTGATGACTGAGTGCTGTGGGAGGTGCTAGATTCTGTCTGATGAGTTCCAGAGGGGCTATTCTGATGTGGTTGTGTTTCTTCGAGTCTAGGATCCTTCTCTTTGCCTGCACGGTTAGTTTTCTGACTCCTGGCTGTGTTACCTGGTACAACATCTCGCGTACTCTGGCTGTGATTCACAGCTTTCATTGTTGGCTGGCTCAATGCCGGGGTGTCGGTGCCAGTTTCATGCAGACGCGCTTTCCTTTTAGATAGAATCGGGTTTGGCTGGCTCGTTGCCATGCTGTCTGTTCAAATTTCTGTTGTCGGTTAGTTCTGCTTGTCTGCGGGCGGCAGGCTGGTGGTTGGTTTTGGGATGCTTGCCGTATATAGGAGATTTCGTGAAGGTAAAGTCTGATAGTTTATTTTTTGCGTGTAGGGCAGGCGTGAAGTTTGATCGTGTTGATTTGACAGGTTAGTTCTTAGATGTCGACGCTAGTATAAGGAAGTGTAGACTCACAGTCTATCACTCGGTATGCGGGTGGAAGATCTACTAATCCTATTTAGCAGATCTAAAATGCGGTTCCCAACCTGGCATTATAGGAGAGCTGGTTACTTCTTCTGTGTGATCATCACTGCTGATCCTCAAATTGCTTGGATTTGTGAAGCTGCTCTACGGTTGAATCGCTGTATTGACTGTGGGTACAGTGACCGGATTCGGAAGGATGTGAATCTTCAGTGCTTATCCGTCCTGCAGATACATAAGGGTTTTTATTATGGTCAAAACATTTGTCGTGATGTATGTTTCAATACATACAAGAGAAATATAATAAATGAAATAAATTGGGCACTGATGTCGGAGCTGGGGCGAGTCCAAACCTTATCCAGTATTAGTTAGCGACGACGGCGCTTGGTATGACAGTGGCCAAGCTAAAATAGGATTAGAAGAATAATCTCATTTTCAAACTGTGAATCAGCAGTGGGAAAAGTATTGGTGTTTGTATGCAAGGAATACAACCTTGCAAGACATAAGCAAACACTGTCCATTTGGGCGAATGCCAGATAAGTTGACTGGATTTAGGCGTACACAGACTGTCACTAGGAATGCATCTTGAGATTTGTCAAGCGATGGTGTATTCGGTTTTCGTGATCTCTGAGTGGGCCAGGTGGTGAATGGCATCTCTTGTGGCATCCAGCGTAGGTTTGGGAGTACAATTAAACAGAAGATAGAAGTAGCTGTACGAAGTAATTTCCTCACGAAAAGTGTTGTTGAGTTTGAACAATCTTAATCTTGGAGTATTGTATGGATCATAGATGATAGTTAATCTTCAGTCTTGGAATGTCTATGTAAGATGTCTGGGAAAATGTGCAAAGAGAGATTGGTGCAAATTGCACTGTCTGGGCGAACCCTAGCTGGAACCAGTATCGATTAGCGAGGGGGATTCTGCAAGCGACACTGACGATGCCTAAAGGGGTTTGGAAGTGGCTACTCAATCCAGCGTAGCTGCTGAAACAGGCTGTGGAAGCAAAACAGGATTACAATCACTAACACAAACGCAATTTGGTCTATCAAGTAAGGCCAACGCAAGGGGATACCACAATTGATTGATTAATATGAGACATATCACAAGAAAACATGAAAATGTAACAAATGCTAGGCGCCTAAGAAAGGTGGGTAGAATCTATGATAAACTTGTTTCAGTGTAATGAAGAAAGAAAGTTCACCGTTTTTTCCCGTAACGCCCACGGCGAGCTTTGCCACGCCGGCGAGTGGTACCTCCTGTTGAATCAATCTCGTTAGACTGTATGGGGCTGGGCCCCTCACCCAGTTTGTTGATAGTTTCACCAGGATGATTTGCATTAGGGACAGGGGGGTCTCGAGAACCTCCGGCTGCTATTACGTTGGGGGTGGCGGGGTTGCCAATATCAGAATAAACAGTAGGCAAATTCAGAGGATGAGTAGTAATGGCGGACAGAGGGGGGGTTGTCAGATTTTGGGAAGCAACCGCTGGTGGTGAATATGTCATTTGAGGGGCTTCGGGGGATGTGGTACTATGAATAGAAATATCACATTGTGCTGAAGAATCAGTATCGTCAGCTATTGTGTCATCAGGGCCGTCGGCCCCACATTGGCGCCCAGGGCACTCCCGGCTTCTACCCTTTGGGTCTGTAGATCGAGTTTTAGACCTGACAGTAGCAACGTCAGGATTCTTTAGGTACTGAGACATTCAGGGTTGCTTTTCGAGAAGTGCTCTCACTGTGGCAACTCGGTCTTTCACCTATTCCACTGAAGGGCCAGCTGCTGGTTCTAGATCTCCTGAAAGGAGGGTCAGTCTGGGGCATAGGTGGTGCTCAGCTGATTGATCGCCCTCCATGTCAGACCCGGTTGACGATTCAGGCATGTCGGTATCATTTTCCTATGTCTTTAATTTGCATTGGTGATTATATATTATCACGATGAATCTAACAGGTCTCGAATTAAATGAATAAAATCTAAAAAATAAATCATACTTCATCATGATCTTCCCCACTCCGGGCGTCAGGCGGAGGTGAGAGGGCGGATACCACCTTGTCGTCAACAATGATTGTATCATCGAACTCGTCATCATTGTAGTCATCGCTATCGTCGGTGCCATTTCATTCTGTGTAAACATCAGCAAAAAAAGTAGCTTGGGTCCTTTGCGTCAAGTGCGTCGGACGCACCTGACGCACAAAACGTCAATCTCGAATTTAGGTTGCGACATGGATCCAACGTTGCGTCCTGATTTGCCTTTGTTTCTACCCTGAATCCTGACGCTACCCGGGGACAGACCTCTTCGCCCTGTGCGTCCTGACACCGTCTGGTGGCCTGCCGCTGCGTCGTGACAGCGTCTGGTGCCCTGCCGCCGCGTCCTGACAGCGTCTCGTGCTCAGCGCTGTCGTCCTGGCGACCCATAATCACCCCTACGTAATTCCCACATCGTCTGATACTGTCCTCTTGCGTCCTGACGCCAGATCTCTCTCCCCCGTAGTTAGGGCTTCTTTCATCTGGCCATGTCCCGTGGAAATATCTCTGCTCTATGGTCCAGCGTCAGGATCTCGCGATTCTGATCCATCACCTCCAGATGTGTGATGACTTCTTCCAGATTTTACTCCAAATCGAGTGTGTCCCCTGATTCTTACACATGACATGTTCAGACTCTCTGCGCTGTGATATCTTGCCTCTGGTATGGATTTCGGGCACTCGATAAACTAGTTCTGACGATATCGCAACGTCTGCCAGAATGCATTGTCTTTCGCACCTTACGCTCTGGCGATGAGCTCTACTATTTCCACTTTGGGTTCTCTCTTCTTAGGAATCCCAAATAATTATTACTATATCTTAGTCTACAAACACACCATTTCCTATGCACCCTCTCATACGCTTGCCCCATTTCACTTCTCCGTTCCCGGGTCACTATGAACTGTTTCCTCCAGTTCTGGTTCCATGTTCTCAAGACTCAGAGATAGCTGACACGACGGAGTTGGGCTCACTGCGGCATTGAACATTAGCCGCACGGTCTCTTCAGGTTCAGAGTCAGGACGCAGAGGATCCGAATCTAGATATCTGAGAAGGTCCGCTGCTGACCCGCCGCCGAAATTGAAAGACGCAGCTGCCGTCTGGGAACTGTTTTGGCTCTCCAGCAGAGGCCCAAGATGCAGGTTATGCGGCGTTTGACTCCGTGGTGCTGTCAATCGCTAAAGGTTGGTCGAACTTTGACCCTCTTGTTCTGCTGCCACAGCGGCCCAATCGTTCATGAAGCCTTCCCAGCGATCTTGTCGGACTCCATGTTCTCGCTCCATCTTTCCACGGATGGTCCCACGAATTTTGTCCAGAAGCAGAGTTTGACCCGAGTCGGAGCATGATGCCCACGTTTGCCTTTGGCGTGCAAAATCATCTTTAATGGTTGCCGTTAGGTTAGTCTTCGCGGGAAAGAGAAAGGTCCGGGTTCTGGCTCACCTCCGGCGGCTTCAGGCTTGAAGTCGCCCTGATACTTATATACTCCTGTCTGCCATGCTGGCAGCGCATGGCAGATTATGGCACACGTTAAGCAAATCATGGTACCGTTGATGCGGCCAAGAAATGCGTGATCAATAATCCCACGCATTCTCCTACCCTCGAAGTCCTTTCCACATATGGCCTTGGGGATCTGGGGCGCCAGGAATCGATTTGTTATTTTCTGCGTCAAGTTCACTCTGATTAGTTGCAAGAGGATAGGTCGCATCGTTCATAAGAGCAAAAAGGCACCTCATATCCTCTTGGGGAGCACATAAATCTACCCTTTTCCAGCAGGTAGTCCACTCGGCCCCCAATTGCAGTTGGGTCATCTGGGAGATCGTACAATTTCAGGATCCCATTCTTTACGTGGTAGCCAAACTGGGATCATACCCCCCAGCGTTTTTGGCTTATCTGGAAAGGTTAGTACTAGTCCAGACGTCTAAAAGATTCTTCCAACCTTGGTTGTTGTCTACTTACCACTTTTACGCTTTCCTCAGATGCTTCTATATTCCATGTATCGGATATGTGATTGAGCGCCTGAAGCCAAACATGTGCACCTGAGTGGTCAATGCAACTGGTCCTGGGAGTGGTTGATCCAAAAGGGTATATAGGAGAATAAGTCTCATGGACCGCGCTACGACGGCTCCCTCTGATCCAATAGCTGTATTGTGCCGTGAGTTAGTCTCAGGCCAAATGTGGTCATCGCCGAGAATGCCTTTTTCGCCCCGACGACTTGAGCGTTAGAGTGCTGACGTTGTGGCTCTGTGTGTAGCAATTGATGAATAATGCGATACACCAGATGTCGAGATCGTTGGTAGAGTTTACGCACTACTTTGTATTATATGTGCTCATGCCCTAGGGGTACGCCAGACCATTGCGGCTTCCTGCGATCCCGAGGTGGTCGAAATTCGGACAGTCGATCCCCTGTTTTTGGTTCATTTCTCCCCGGCCCGTGATTGATGACGTGTTATTGATCTAGTGCCATCCGCATTATCTTTCTCATCTGTGTCTGGCGCTGTGTCCAATTCGGTTTGATCGGATATGTGGCAGTTTTGGTACTCATCGCGGCTATCATCGCTGTGATGAAACATTTCTGTTATTGGTTGTCCATCCTCCTCCTGAACGGCCTCGTGATTGTGATACGCCACTGTGTGTAAAGTATCCCTTTGGGGGCGCTTGGCTGGTCGTGGCAGAAGACGTGTTACAATCCATGGTGCGGAAGATTTCCGAGCCCCTGAATGTGCACTGTGAGTGCTGCCTGATTTGGTCTGCTGCGTTCCTGATCTGGCTCCCTTATCAACTGGTCCGACGTCCCGCCTATGTCGGTTCTGATTGGCTACCCGTGCTGTGGATTGGCTGTGTGAATTGGATTGTGGTTGTTTATACATGGTTGAATGCCGGACGTTTCATAAAGGTATAGGATAGGAATTAGGACGTATGAAAAATGGATATATTGTGTGGTAAAGATGAAGAGTGTGTTGTTTTATTGAGTAGGACACGTCTGGTCCTATACGCTAGGACTTAGTGGGCTGGTGGGGGGGGGTGAGCATCACATACGATCACTCATTAATGAAAAAGACTATTTGGCTGCTAAAAGGGGTTTTTCTGCTGGTTCATCATTAAGGTAATACTCTGGACGAGCTCATGTATGATGTTCGTCTAGACTCTGGTATGAACCAGGTGGACGGAATGCGGGGGTCGCTAATGTACGAGGCGTCGTCGATGTCTGAGCCTAAGCAAAAACGAGGTATAACGAGTATCGCTTAGTGACACCAATTCTAGCAAAACACACGCCACGCTAAAAGCAGTTCAGATTTATCGATCTTAATCTCCGGACATTGATTCAACCCCATTGAACTTCGAGCTATCAGTTTTCACGTCATGCATCCTGGCTAATTGTCTAGTTCTATTGGCCATCGCCTGCCGCATTATGGAGAGACTATACGCGGCGTGCCCAATAGGGAAAAACATATTAGACGTTAGCTCAAGTGGAAGTATGGTCAAGAAGCTGATGCAAGGGCACGCACAGGTATCATTAATTGTGTTCTATCTGATACTAGCTATGAACAAGAAGTAGAAAAGAAATTCAATGACACCAAAGGGAAAACAACATCTAGTAAACAGTAATGTTGTTTGGGTAAAAATGAAAAGAAAATTACTGAAAAAAGTAGTGACTCTCGTTATATTTGCTGCCCGTGCTGCGTCTTGCTGAACGGCGCACCTGAGGCATAGATAGGGTGTTGTTTGGGGCTAGCGGAGAACTACTGTTTTGAGATCCGCATGCCGGGTGTGTCACTGGAGCTGGTGGTTGGGTCGGGGACTCATTGATTGTGGCTGGGGGGTGTTCAGGTGGGGGAGCTGGATGTTCTATTAGTTTCTTCAGAGTCGTGAGACCGAGCCCAGCATGTGCAGCTACGCGAGGTGAGAGTGGAAGTGCGTCGCAAATCATAGATAGACTGGCAGGAGGTGTGTCCTCGACGCCATCGTGTACTGGATGCCTCACAAATATAGCTCCTGGGTTTGGCAGCCAATCAAGCATCCACAAGTGCTCCTTCGCCATCTCGCAAAGCCCTTGAAGTTGCTCCAACTATGAAGGCCCAGCAGGGCCTGCAGAGTGGAATCCTGACGGTATCGCAATTGCATTTGAGCATGCCGGTACCTCGATTTGCGATGGAATATTCCGCCGGCGTGTTGAGTGGCCCGGATCTCCAAGTGCCTGGAGATCCTTCTGTAATTAGCTATTCCATTTTAATGTGAAGGATAAAGTTAGATGAATGATGCTGCGGATTAGATACTTACATCACCGTCGTCCACATAGATCACCCCAGCGCCAGGATGCGCCTGAGTTTCCCACTGTGGCTCGGCCTCTAGCCATTCCTCGTCCTCCACACACTCTTCATCCCGCATTTCCCTCACAGAGTCTTGTCCTCCCGCCCACTTATCCCAGACGTCGCGGTCAAAAAATGGATCCCTTCCATTGGGAGGCTCTGGGGTTTCGTCCAGGTCCTCTCCATCTTCGCGACGTGACTCAATAACCATTAGGTTCAGGGGATCGTGGCCTTGGTTTGCGAGGAACCACGCACAAATGTCGTCATTTCTATTGAGAATTATGTGCTAGAGTAGGGGGAGTGGATCATCCGGCTTGTGACGTAGCATGGCGGCATCTTCTCCTGTCGCACCAATTAGATAGCGGGGGCATCGAATTTCCTCTTCCACGTCTTGCCCTCTTACTCCCCGGAGTAAATCCAGGATACTCAGTGTAGTTAGAACCCCCAAGAAGATTCCCCAGTCAGAGTCTTTTACAAACCATGGGTGGCCGAGGAACGGATGCACAGTAGGCTGCGCACCAGTTCTTCGAATAATATGCATTCTTAAAGCACGCGGGGAAAATCCGCAGTGCCAATCCGAGTACGGTACGGGGATCTGCTGTCAGTCAAGGCCTAACAGAAACAATATTGGTAATACTTGCCTTGAGCTTCCGCAATGTCGCCAGGAAGATCGCGCGCAGCTTTTTGGCGCTCATTCGACGTCTGCAGTTTCTTGGCCGAATCGTTGACCAGAACTTTCAGATGACGGAGGAACTCTCCAAGATCCTTCGGGTGGTACTGGCTTTCGATGAGCTCAATACGCTCCTTGACTGGTGAAAGGCTGCGAGTAAACGAACCAATTGAGTGAATTTGCGATTAAGATAGGCAACCTGGGTCCAGAAGGCGAGCTATAATATAGGCCTTGATTTGCTCGAGCCATGTAGCATAGACAGAAGATGCGCCACGCGGATGTTTGAATCCACACCACGATTTCGCATATGCAATCTGGCCATATACAGTCCTGGTTTGGGTTAGACAGTTAGTATAACCAATTCAGACTACTTGATACTGTGGATCTAAATACCCGGAATCCCGGACGGCTGCCTGGATGTGTGCGCGCTCAACAGGCTCCGGTTCTCAGTTCATTTGAAAAAATGAAAGATTTGTCAGTTCGCAATTCTGTTCATGCACAGCAGGGGGGACAATGATTGCTCACAATGCGTCTTCCATGGGGCGACGGCCTGCCGAACGTGTGAGAGTTCTTCATCGTATTCCGCTGTGAACTTCTGGCATGTGAGGCTGATCCGCGGGACATCTGAGAAGCAGAGAGTTAACGTTGATCTCTAAAGTTAGGTGTGGATGTTTGCTTACTTTCCCTTGAGTAATTGACGTCTCGCTCTGCCTGGGGGCGCCATTTGTGCGTCGATGAATGAATTGGATCAAGCTGCCAGAGCAAACACAATGGTTGGCCAACTAAGGCTATTGATACGACATGAAGCAAGGCTTAGAGAGTATGGATAGTAGTTGACGTAAATATCTCAGCCGACGAAGGCCGTCGGGGCGCTTTCAAATAGTGCAATGGTAAGTGTGCAGTGTCTGGAGCTAACAGGAAGATGTGAATGCGGCTCATGAGAGGACCACTGATAGGCCTCAAGAGCAAGAGCGTTGGGTCTGCTCTTGCGCTTCCTCGTTTGTCGCCCTTAGGGTCCGGCGTGTACTCTAGGTGCCTGGGGGAGGGTTGGGTGTAGAAGACAGTTTCGTGGTAAAGTATCACGGGCGTGACTAACAATAATCGTCGATAGAAGAACAAATTGCAAAGGGAGCATATACCAAACGTAGAGAATAGCTTGATGGCTTAGTCTCCCATCGCGTATTGTCAACCACCTTTTTAAGCCTCATGTGAGATTGACGCCATGAGACTTCACGTACTGCGATACATCTTGGCGTCCCTTGGCGTCCACAAAGGGCTAAGGCTGGGAATAAGACTTCAACCCAACCCTGCTGCGCATCACACACCGAACACAACCCCCGGGCATCATGACCTTCGGCTGACGAAGATGAACACCTCCGACTTGATTGACGTGCTATGAGAACTTGAATCTATTCTAAGTCTAATTATTATGCTCTATTAAAACTATCAATATCAAATGCTAATACACTCGGCGTCTCTGTAGACGCAGCCACAATCTACGCGCCATAATATGGATTACACTCTCCGGGGCAAACATAGTCTCTTAACCTGAAGCTCGTCCTTACTAGCGTATTCGAAAACCATTCGGTGCTTCTGAAGCTGGTCCTCTTCCAAAAATTCATTAGCAGAAGCAACAAGACACTGCATTTTGGACCTGCGCTCATCCCAATTATTGATACCAAACTGCGCCTGAAGTTTCCGTGAGTTATCGTTATGCGTGGGACTCTATAGCTGTTTCATGATGCGATGTGTGTTCAGCATTCCCTGCGGTTTAATTGAGAGAGGTATCCGACCTCCTGTGGAATTACCGCCCTGGTCCACAGCAGATGTCATACAGACAACCCTACTACGGTGCGAATCAAAGTCGTCCGAAAGATCTGATCTTGAGCTGGACCATCCCGGAAGAAAAACCGCAGAATCCTGGGGGTTTTGTGATCTACTGGCCTTAGTACTGATCCTGGGAATAGCTTTTGCCTTCGGTTGAGCTGCCGGGTTGACATCACATCCGGCTAAGGTGTTTGCCCAATTAGAGACAGCATTTGCTGCAAGGTATCTGTGTCTCGGCTCCGGAGGTGTAGCTGGTCTAGCTGGCGTTGATGGGTGATGACAATAAACGAGCACGTCCAGCGGGTCCTCATTAGGTTAATTGGACAAGAGCCAGGTACGTACGTCCTCATCACTCTGGATGAAAATATAATTTGAATAATGTACTGCGAGTGTAGAGTCTTCACGAAGCTCGCGCCGGCCTTTGCCTGTGGCGCAGAATATGTAGCGAATTCTGTCCAAGTGTACACATCTTACAAATGCCCATGACAAGCCCGCAAAGTCATATGAATTTGACTCTGCAAAATCCAGACCATTGATATGAGGATAGTGCAAATAGTGGATGCCATAATCCGGTTGTGGTGCGTCGCTATCCACCGGATGTTGTTGCCAAACAATGCGCAGGGCCCGTGGGCGACCAAGCAGAGCTCTCCAGTCTGTATCTCATTTGTGAGTAAGTCACCACACAAATGATTGGTGTAATTTCGAAAAACACTCACTTATTTGCCTTACATCACATAGATCTGGCGCGTTTTGCTTTACATTAGGCTGATCTGGCCCATGGCGAATTATCTGGGCCTCATAATTGGCCGGCGCAGGCGTACCAAGGATAGCTCAGGGGGCAGCTGGCTGGATTTGCGGAGGGGTATTCATCAGGGGATCATCCATTTTGTGCATTCTGACTCCCAAGAAGCGCAATCTTAATATCGCAGGGGCACTCACAGGGAGAGGATTATTTTGCGTTGCGCTTCCTGACGGGCCCGGCCCGGCAGACACCATAAAGCGATGTTGGTGTCCCCCTGGGAGATTTGCCCGGAGAGGCTAGATTTGGTTTCCGGACGGACCAGCATTTGCAGAGGCTGTTGAGGGAGGTTGGTTTGACACTTGGGAATTCGGAGGGAGAGGCTGGATTTGGTTTCCTGACGGACCAGCATTTGCAGCCGCTGTCGAGGCAGGTTGGTTTGGCCCTTGGGGATTCGGCGGGAGAAGGGATTTCGTCTGGACCAGCAGCCTGGGCAGGTTGGAATTGTGCGGGCCCGGCTGGATTGGCTGTGGGAGCATTTGGGGCGCCAGCGCCCGCATGATGTACAGCTGATGCAAGACCCAAGTGGCTCCCAGGGGGGGCATTCGCAGGATGTAATATGTGCGGGACGATCACCTGTGCCGGAGGGACACCTGCCACCTGCGGAAACGGCTTATTTTTCCAGTTGATTGTATTAGTCAACTTGTTCCCACAGTTCTTAACCAGTTGGACTACTGCCTCATCCACCTCCGGCATACCACGTAAGTCGTTCGCTGCAGATACAGTGGCAAGTTCATCGCAGGTGGCCCTCAATTGCCGGAAGCCGGCGAGAATTTTCAGAAATTCCGCATCAGGGAAGTGGTGAAGATCCGTCTAATAACCCCTGGCTAACATTTGATACTTAATAGCGTCCCGCCATGCACCGTATATGGTGTCACCTTGAAGCCCAATCGTGATGCCCATTGACCTCTTATGCTTAGTCATTTTTCTTTTGTCCTAGCGTCAAAATCAGATTTCTCCAATGACAGAATTAGCAGGAAGCTGATATGTCTGACCTGCTGGGGCCAGCTGCGGCCCGCCAGCTGGCATCAGAGCATATTAAATGATATTCATATTCTGCGCCATATGAAATATGTTTTCGCGTATATTGATTTGATAAATATGAGAGGCTAGAGATGTGCGTCTTGTGGATGTTGTGGATGTTCTGAATGGCAGATGATTCTTGGTATAAGGTCCACCTGTGTTGATCTGTTCCCATTATGTATCAAACACGATGATCTTTAAGGCCGGTTGGATGATTCAAGTATTTTTAACAATTTATTAGGGAACCGGGATCTGATGCTCTACCACAGGGCACCCCGATATTCTGATTCAACTTGAACAAATCACATGAAATCAAGACTCTTCCATTCTAACAAGAAATATTCTCGGTTCACTATCAAGATCCTGAAACGAAAGATCCAAGGTTGCGCCACGTGACCTTTACGCTAAGCAAGTCAAAATACTTGATCCAGTTTAGATCATTCAGGCCACTTGACTCTAAGTGCGATCCACACCGGTTGTTGACATCACCCTGATAGCCTTAGACTTGAAAGTACAGAAGGCCGAGATAATCTGAGAAATCTTGCCCCATGCCTAACAAATGTCCATTCTGCCGATGGAAATACAGCCGGTCTGATGCATATGAGACGCACCTGCCAAATGCTCCCGCAAATCTGGATATCGTCTGACCGTCTACAATAAAATATGCATCCTCACAGACGACTAACGATGACAAAGGAAGCAACATATTGCCCGACGAGGGGCATCTCCGCCTGGATTCCGACTTTGAATCGGATCCATGTCCCACCGGACATGCGTATGGCGTATTCGATGAGTTCAGTCACAAGTCTGATCCAGAGATACGCAACCAAACTGCAAGTCCATTACACAGTAAACCGATGCTTTATGAAGGGGTCGGCGAATCTATAGGAGATGTTAAGGGTTTTGAGCAAGAACAAAGCAATCTGTGTCAGCACCCATGGTCCCCATTTAGTAGCGCGCACGGTTTCAAGCAAGTGTCTTGGATCATTGAGGGTAAAGTACCTAAGTCACGAATCAATAAATACTTCTCCAGTGGTCTCGGTAATGCTTCATCGGCCGGGTATAGTTTCATGCATACGCTTGAGAACCTCCTCCAGGCATTGGATCCTCACAGTGCATATCTTCAATGGAACGAATGACAGGTTGATGATGGCAAGCGAACATTGCCATTCTTCTATCGCGACGTTCTAGATTGCGTCAGATATCTTCTGCACCAGATCACCTACAGAGATGACTTCCTCTACCCGCCGTGCAGGGAATACAACACCAATAGACAACGGTTATACGCAGAAATGCACGCTGCGGACTGTTTGTGGGATCTTCAAGTACAGCCTCATAACCCTTTTTTAAGTCAACAATCGCTTACTGCAACCAGGAGACACTTCCGCCAAGTGCGACGCTTGTTCCGATCATAGAGATGTCTGATCAGAGGCATCTCACAAACCTCTCTGGCGACAAGAAAGCATGGCCTGTCTATATCACGCTTGGAAATCTTCCATCCGGCCGGCGCAACAGCCCCACATCCTTGGCAGTTCGGCTTCTTGCATTATTGCCGATCCCCCTAAAACTATCAAAGTCCTCCAAAGCAGATCAACACCAGAGATAAATCAACGCTGACACCCTACGTGACGTATTCGAACTCATCTTTGCGCCTCTACAAGATCCGGCGTATGACGGCGTACCAATTGACTGCACTGATGGGAAGGTTCAGTGGTGCTTCCCAATCTTGGCCCCGTGGATTGCGGATCACATGGAAAACATTGCGCTGCATGGAATAAAATCCAACATCGGTCCTAGATGGGACGTGCCTGCAGTCGAATTAGGCACCAACATGAAAGTCTATCCAGTTGGAGATTACGCAATATATCACCATTACGATTATGAAAATTTGATCGGAGAAACCGACCACGCTGACATCACGCCTGACAGTCTTGGTATTAGATTAGGTCAAAATGTTTTTTACAGGGTCAACCGCGTTTCGCCGTCAGATTTACACAAACCAGACATGGTTTATACAGCTTATCTTGGGTTATTCAAGCACATAATCGACTGGATCCAGGGCTTTCTGAAAAAGTACAGACGACTTGAGGCATTTCACGAAGTTTGGAAGCCCTTAGCGCCTTACTAGGAGTGCCCGACTCAGACCCTTCAAGCGTGCTCCCGGATGCGTCAGGGCGCTGGTGGATTTCAATATGATGGCGCAATACCGAAGCCACACAGCGGAAACAATCACCTATATCCAAGACTATCTGGACACATTTCACAAGATGAAGGATATCTTTTGAGAGTTTCGACTAACTACACGCAGAGGCGCGAAGATTGCTGAGCAAGAAGGGAGCTGCGACATGATAGGCCTAAGAAAAGAGAGCGCATCGCATTCTCGAAACGGCGCTGAATACGCGACGCCGCACGGGAAGAAGAAACCGAGCGAGGTATGGACTTGATCTTTGGTGAATCGCATTTCAACTTCATCAAGATGCATTTGCTCAGTCACATTTGTGATCATATACGCCAGTTTCGTAATATTGCGATCTATTCAACCCAGTTCGGCGAGCTAGCATATAAGACCCAAATCAAGGCTGGATGGCCGCAATCGAATAAAATTGATGCCTCACGGCAAATCGTGCAGAGCTATAGTCGCCAGCATCACATCCAAATACGACTATTGAGTCTGGAATCTCTGCGACGGTGCGGCGCAGATCTCTCTCCCCACGTGGTGGAACAGTGGGACACAACTAGCACCACAACAGCGCCTGACATTCGTAGGAGGATGCTGAAGGGACGCCGGGACGATGCTTCCAACATGGCCGATTGTAGTTGGGTTTTGCGGGTTTCCATTCAAATTATATGTCGTGGATTGATCCGATACATGCGGCACAATCTGCCGGCAGAGCACCGTCTTCCAGAGGACCCTGCGATTCTTGCATCCCTTCCAGTAGAGCTACTTCTCACGGTCTTCCGGTGAGATACTTGTTGGGATATTTTTGGTGTTCTTTTCTTTGTTACATAGTTGCTATGAGGGATTTCCTTTGTAAGGTTTACGACCAATTGTATTGTTTCCTTGGTTACGCAGATATATGACTCATACTGGGATATGAGTTGGGTGGCAAAAGGCTGAGTTAGGATTTCCTTCTATATAAGGGGGCCGCGCCCCCTTATTTCCTTGATTCTTTACGCGACCTGGTATTTCTTTCACGACTCCTGGATTTCAGAATATAACGTCTTTTATTCTGATATCCAAGATCCACGCCAAGAACCAACGAACCCTGACCCTCATATGCTGTTACGTGATCAGCCTTGACCTGAGATTATCATCTCCGAACCCTCACGCTAAACGACTGTTAGCGTTTAGGACTTTCCTGTCGTTGTGTGCCTTGGTCTAACGTCTGGTGTCAAGACCCCGTTACACTACTGACACAACTAGAAATTCCAGTTCTCGCGTTCCAAAAAACGGAAATATACGACATCCACTGTACGCGATGCACTGGGCTGTCAACTTTAGGAACCACGGGAGTCGCAATGATTGGGTTTAGGTGCGGGCAGGAACGGAAAACATGTATGGTGCATTCCGGGGCCGTCTTCCCGCCATGCTCATTGCACTCTTCAAAATTACAGACTACAGATGGGAGGATCGAGTGCGCTGCCACGCTGGCCTTCAGTTTGTGAGCACAGTGAACTCAGGGCGGTTATCAGACATACATAGCCTTGTTATTGTCCAAATGAAGGAGGATGCTCGGGAGTTTACTGTAGTTGACATAGGGACAATTCTCGGTCTGGCGCACCTTATCCCAGAGGGGGATCGGCGCTGGATTGTCAATAGCCGGATCAATTTGACAACATTTAACGAGGTATATTAAGGGATCCGGATCTCAGAAGGGATCTGCGATGCGATCTTGCGTTGTGGATTGATTCATGGAGGAACCTAGTGAAATTATAGTAGTATAAACTCTACCGATGAATAAACAAGCTATAGAGTAGAAGCCCCAGATCCATAAACTACAAGGGCGTATGATCAGTAGTATATAACCCGCGCGCGGAAGACATGATTTAAAAAAAAAGGTCCTACTATTCCCGATGCCAGCCGACACAACGAAGACGCGATCATAGGCTGCATCCATTAGCAGATCGAAGTAACTTCAAAGGGCGGGAGCCTGCAGGTATTCAGGACCCTGCTATAAGGCAACCACCCTCCTGACACAAAGAAGGTCGCAGCACGGCCGGGTGGCATGGGATGTGAGCTGGCGTGGCAAGGAAACTCAGCACACATGGAATTTGAGCGGGCGTTGCCAGGCAACTCAGGACGCACAGGACGCAGGGGACACAGGGAACACAGGGGACGCAGATTCAACGTCGGGTGTATCAGGACGCAACAGCGCGGTATCTGACGCAGGGGCATCTTTTGCTGATCAATATTGTCATCCAAACTCCCAGCAGACCCAATTCGATGCCCGACGTTTGGATTGCAAAATTCATGGCGACAGCAAACAGGCGTGGGGGTCCCAGCTCGGACCACCTCAGTCCCTTGCCGTGTTTTAAGTACTACGTAATTGACAGAATCTTTGCCCGGATTGGTGAGCAGCCAGGCACGAATATCTCCATCTTCATACAAGAGGAGCTCTGACAGCGGTAGTGGTTCGGAGGGACGTCGATCTAACCTGCTTGTACTGTGGCCTGTCACCCCGATGACATATTGTGGAGACTCAATAAGTTCATCGACATGTTTGTTTTGTAGCACGAAGACATCCGTGCTTATAGTCCGTGTTGATAGAACACACTATGCAATGCCTCTGTCTGGAGATGTTGCATACCAGTGGTGGTCCAAAAATGGATGTTCGCCTGCTGGAGCCACTGTCTGACGAAGAATGTGAATTCTTATCGTCTTAGGGCTGTACGGGGGAATCTTAATCATGATGGGCTAATCAAAAACAAATTATTATTGCTGTCACGCAAACAGAACGGAGTGAAGTTGAATACTCAAACTTACTCCTGACGTCTGAGGCTATTTCAGCGGTTGTATCGTCCAGGCGTTCAGTTGTATCGTCCGGGCGTTCTGGGTGAAGATGGTCATTCATCGCCTCAAGTTTCTTCGCAATGTCCTTGACCAAGACTCTGATCTGTCGTAGAACTTCTTCGACATCTTCATGGCGGTGGTTGGTTTTTATCTTTGTTACTTGACATTTGAGAGTGGGGAGATAATGGCCAAAGTTCTGGACAGAGTCCAATTGTTCGCCTGTTAGGCAGGCTGGGTTCCATGTGAGTACTGTTATGAATATTTTTACCTGATCTCACCATGTCTTGTATGTTGCCATGGACACGCGTGGGCGCATGAAGCCACACCAGCTCTTTGCGTATAATATGTCTCTGAAACGGCCACTACTTGTGGCTGATGTAAGTTCAGTATTGCGTGATGTAGGTGCCGTATGTGAGATATCACTAACCTCAAGTCTTGGACAACAGGCTCGCAGGCTGGCTTTTCACCTAAAGACATTAACCAACTTTCCCAATATATTGAGGAGGCAGTTAAATGTTAAACTATCAATCAATATCATAATAAGGCTTGATAGCATATGTTATTGATGCAACCCCCGCAATAGCAGGCGCTCAGGCATGTGTTTCTCTGCGATTCGCATTAGCGGAATCGACGCTTCGTGTCAGGACGGCTTGACGTCTGTGGGGGCCAATTAACAGTTGCATAGTCGGGACTCTATTGACGGAGAGAGTCTCCTTACTTCTGGCTTTTGTCCAGGGCAGGATGTATTGCTGATTTTTGAGGCATTGTGGGAGTAAGGACCGGCAGTGACCCTCAGTGGACTTAGGCAAATGTGTATTGGGCAATGCACACACTCCGAAGTTATGCAGATGGAAGAACAAATCTGTGTAAATGGACCTGGACAGCGCTGGGGATTCAGACCCAGAGCGTGGTTCCTACAGCGTTGTCTGGGATGAAATGATCAAACTAAAGTGATGAGTTGAGGAGAAGTGTGACGGGGAGATGTAGTAATAGGAGCACTCACGACTGAGGCTTTTATGGCTAATGGATGCGTCTTTGCAAGAGGAAGAGTAACTGGTAGAATTTGGCCGTCAGGACCTTGGTGGATGAGAGGTATAAGGGTCATTTTGTGATAGCCCAATGATCGTCGTCGTGATATTGTGCGATGGTGAGATTGACGAAATTCTACTCATCACACAATGCGTTTTGAGCCGCTTGTTGAGCTGCGACTACACCTGATCATTGATGACAAAGAAAGTCTCGGCGGATGATTATAAACTGATCTCACCAGGCACAACATAACAAGAGGCATCTGGAAAGAATGGAACTCCAAGAGGCTTTGATTTACGAGTACACTATGATCCAATCGCCTCTTAAGGAAACAAGCATACAAAGAACACAGAAGGAATGAAAGAAGAAATACGCATATCGATATCAAATGACTCTACAGATGGCTAACACAGTGTGCAAATACTCAGACTTCGGAAGTCACACCCGATATGCCACAATTGAAACTCTCAATCTTAGACGCCGATTCAGTGTGCTGTCTTTTCGACACAGGATCTTCACGATGCGCGACATCTTGATCGGCGGGACGCTTCCTTCCCTCATTAGTTAACTTTGACACAGGAAAGTCATACGTCGCGCATTGTCATTTTGGTGAATTTTGATCACTAGGTTCACCACTATTGGGAGCTAAGCACTCGAGGATTTTGTCACCTTGAGACGGGCGACTACTGGAATCCAAAAGTGGGTGAGTATTCAGCTAGCTGAGGCGTTTGATGCTGAGTGGGACTCGATTGACAATTGAACAAGCCAGAATCCCTCTTGAGAGTAGTACAATGTCAGATATGTTGTCCCCTGCTGTCTCCGACTCTGAGACGTGTAATGACGATTCACAGGTGGAACCTAGAGGAAGAAATAGGTTAGGTAGTGATTGGCTCCAATCTACGGAGTCTGTGCTATTCGATCAAGTCTTGGAAATATGAGAGGTATCTTGGTTATTTGCCGCATCACCATCACAACTCTCACCCCTCTCAGAATATATTAGATCTCGTGCTGAGCGGATATTCATATGGCCTATACCTGCACTGGGATCACAGACCCAGTGGCGCACGTTTCCTTGCTTGAGATAGTTGACCCGTGTTGATGACAGAGTGTTTTGTGATGAGTCGCCTTGATCACGGTAACACTACACCATCATTACAAGTGGGTCATCGAGCACTGGATTTGAAAGAAGGCATATTCCTACTATTTTATCGTTCTCGATGAAGACATAATCCCAGCTACTTGATTGTTGGTCGCCATACCTACTGAGCCTCAAGCGACCTGCACCCGTGGCACAAAGTATGTAGCTGATCCGCTGATGAGGCATAGTTCTGCAAATCATTGCTCACAACCCACAGATGTCATAGGAATCCAACTCGGCGAAATGCATGCCGTTGATCTCTGGGGGACGCCAATGTAGAGCATTATAATCAGCGGTGATGTTTATCATAGTCCTGTTATGCTTGGACAAACGCAGGCCATGCCATGAAGGCTGGAAATACACGATATACACTGCGCGTGGCTGCCCAACTTGAGCGCGGCAAGCTGATATGAAATGTTTGAGAGTGAAAACACACATCATACAAATATATATGAAAGGATCTAACCTGTTGGCACTATGTTGCAAGCATGGTGATTCCTGTGGCGAGCTTGCAAGAGCCTCCCTAGCGCGGTATAATTATCCGGAGAAGCAGGTACAATTTCACCATCTCCATTCTCGGAGTGGTCAGCCTGTGGTAAAGGGAGGACATTTCCAGATGCAGCGTTATTTTCCTGGTAAGCCTGGGCGACAGGCTCCGGCGGAGTGTTGTTGACAGCTTGAGGTAGGACACTTCCTGACGCACCAGCCATGGCCTGCTATGCCTGGATAACTAGTGCCACGAGAGGGTTGACGAGAGGTTGTGGTAGGACATTTCCAGATGCAAGGTCATTGCCCTGGTGAGCCTGGGCACCAGGCGCTGGTACGGCATTGTGGACAGCTTGAGGTAGGACATTTACTGACACACCAGGATTGCCCTGCGGAGCCAGAACGACTTGTGGTGGTAGAGCGAGATTAACCTGCTGCGCTTGAGGTTATGGTGCTCCTGGAATTATGGCCACTGGAAGGTTTTGTGGAAGCTGACCAGGGTTTGGTATAACCGTTGCCGAACCTCAGAGAACAGGTGCGCCTGGATGTAGTAAGGTCGGGTCCAGTATCACCTGCGTGGGCGCCAGCCATGGATTCACTAGAACACCACTAGCCCTTCTTTTTGTGTGTTCCAGCTTCTTAACAGCGTCCTTGATTAGGTCAACGACCGCCTCTTCAAGGTCCATTATATGAGCCTGATTATTTGCAGCCATGGCAGTGGCGATGAGATCGAACGCAGGCAACAATGCCCTTATGCCTATATAGATTGAGAGGAAGTCCACCTCAGTGTAATTGGCAGGTTTGTCATTTGGTAGTACAGAGTTCCGTGCAGTCATCTCATCTTTCACACACTTCCTCCAAGCATTATACAGATCCTTGCTGGGTTTCCCTGCTGTGAAGCCCATGTTCCGCTTATGAGTGCTAATCTTTCCACCATCAGGGTCTCTGCGACTCATGCCGATCATCCCTGTGGGAGAGCTTGGTGGAACTTGATACGTCTGTCCCAGCGGAGCCTGCAAATGACCAGCATTTTGCCAGAATAGGCACTGTACATTGTTTATATTTTGCGCCATGTCGATTGATCTTTGGTGTATATAGATAGACTAAGAGATGCAGGAGAAGTATTGAGAATATTGTGGATTGCGTGATGCGAGTGTGCTGAGGTATTCCAGGTATGACTATCCTTCTGTCGAGATCAACCCAGATGATAATTATATACAGAACTCACACATGTTCAAGAAGCTTTGAATCAATAAAGAATTCATTGTTTTGTTTGAAGATCCAATATTTACACTTCAGATCATCAAGAAGATCTGAAACAATTATCAATTGACTGATCAGACGTTGAATAGATTTATCTAAATTGTGTTTCAGGTTGGACACCAAATGATAAACAGCTAACACCATGTGATCTCGCAAGCCATGACGCTAAAGCTGATCAACCTCTAGTGATAGAGTAATGTTTGCGTAGCCCTTGCATCGACATCTCACCAACCAGCGTTAACATCCAGACAACATTGCAAAACAATCTACTTCCGCACCACATATCAACACATTTGAAATCGACCATGCGGGTCAAATGTTCATTTTGTCGCCAATTATACGTCCGTTCCGGCACATAGGAGGAGAATCTAAGAATAGCGCACACCAATCTCGACATTGTACCCTCATCCACTACTCTGAAACTCACAAATGACTCCGAACGAGATCTATATAACACTAATGATCGAAACTAGCACCCTGATTCAGTCTACAAATCCGAAGAAGACAATCCTCCCGCCGCATAAGATGCCATCACGAAGCCAAATATACATACCAAGGACTCTAATACCGAAGCACGTGATGAACACACCTCGGATGGAGCCCAACCGGGCCATTATATAGACACTGGAGGAAGCCATTGGGGATGTCCAAGGGTATCATGAAGACAACAGTTATCTGTGCGAGAACCCATGGACGGCATTTACAAGTGCACAAGGCTTCAAACTTGCGTCTTGGTTCATCGAAAGTAAGGTACCAAAATCACGAATCAACAATTACGTAACGAATCGACTTGAGGACTCGGCATCACTTGGCTACAGCTCCATGCATATGTTTGAGAATCATCTACGGCGCCTAGATCATTATACCCAGTATCAACAATGGTTTGAAGGAAAAGTCAAGGACAATGAGAAAACATTATCCTTCTTCTATCATAATATCGTAGACTGCATCAGATATCTCATTTGTCAGATTGCCTATCGAGATGATTTGGTCTACGTGCTGCGCCATGAATACGACCAGAACAGACTGAGAATATTTTCAGAAATACATACTACAGACTGGTGCTGGGAGGTTCAAGTAAACTGTGCTCTCCTCTGCGAAGTGAAAGGTTGAGAACGTTTTATGGGAAACACTCCCAAAGGGGGCCAGTCGTGTTCCCATCATCAGGATGTCGGATCAGACACATCTCACAACCTTTTCCGAACACAAGCAAGCTTGGCCTGTCTTTATTTCAATGGGCAATCTTCCATCAACTAGACGCAATAGACTAGGATTCTTCATAGTTCTTCTTCTTGCACTTCTGCCAGTTCCCCTGAAACTCACGGGTACCTGGTCGACGAATAAAATCCAAAGAGAGACAATGAGGACACACTGCAAGGCATCTTCCAACTCATCTTTGAACAGGTTAAAGCCCGGGCTCTTGAAGGTGTACCAATAGATTGTGCTGACAGCGAGATCCGGAGATGCTTTTCAATCTTGTCAGGCTGGATCGCAGACCATATGAAACATGTTTTGCTCCACGGAATCAAATCCAACACCTGTCCCAAATGCGAGGTCCCAACAAAATAACGCGGAATTGCTTCCGTGCGTCATTGTGCTAGAGATTGCACCATATATGAGCGTTACCAACGAGACAACAAGACCTACCGCACCGAGATTGAATATTGCCGGGATACACTTGAAACACTTGGTATCACTATTGAACAAAGGGTTTTTCACAAGCTTCACCAAGTTTTGTCTTCAGCTCTGCACAACTCGGATATGCTACATACAGTTTATTTAACACTCTTCAAACATATTATAGACTGAATACAAGGATTTCTCAAGAAACATGCCCGACATCAAGCGTTTGACAATCCCTGGAAACCTTTGCCCCCCTACCCTGAATTCTATATCCCCAAAAAGGCCTATCGGGAGGTCACTGACTCTCAAGGTAAAGAGAGGCGGAATCTTGGGCGTTGCCTATTAGTAGTTCTCGCTGTGGCATTAAGACGGCCTGAGAGTACTCAGGTACAACCTTTCAGACAAGCGCTCACCTGCATCACATCGCTACTGGTCTTCACTATGATGGCACAATATTGAAGCCATACATCCGAGACCATAGATTAAATGGAAGAATATGCGATGAAATTTCATGAAAAGGAAGATATCTTTTTGGAATTTCGGGTGCCTAAACGGACGCAGGCCAAGGCGGATGATTTGCGCTTTGAGCTACGCCGGGATCAAAACCAGTTAAACCAGTCAGTCGCACAATCAAAAAGGCGACAGGTGCATGTCGAAGTCCGTGAAGAAGAGAACGACCAACGTATGCAATTGATACATGCGGAATCTAACTTCAACTTTCTTAACATGCATCTGAGTACCCACTTTCGAGATCACATCTACCAGTTTGGTAACATTCTGATGTATTCTATGGAGTTTAGAGAGCTTGTACACAAGGAGCAAATGAAAGACGGTTGGCGACGTTCCAATAAAATTGACGTAGCCAGACAGATACTGAACAGCTATGGGCAACAGCATGCCATCCGAATGAGACTTGTGAACATAGAATTCCTTTGCAATGCCGGCGTACAACTAGCAGCTATTGTACTCGATTATCTTGAGAAAACGAGAATATCACAACAACTACCCTCTAGTCGTAGAGGTCTGAAATGGTGTTGAGAAGATATGAACCGTGTCAGTGATTTCGGCAGAGTATGCGATATACCTCCGGAGACAATTTGTTGAGAATTGATACAATATAGCCGACCGAAACCTTGCCCACTTGCACACACTCCCAGAAGACACTCAGAGCTTGCGAACACTCCCGCTGGAACTCCTGATGCAACTCGAAATCCCGCTACTTGCATTCCAAGAATCTGATGTTTACGACCTACACCCGGCTCGATGCACCGGATGTTGGCTCTTCCGTAACCATGCAAGTAGGAATGATTGTGTATTGATACAGATAGCTGACCAGGATATGTATGGCGCGCTCCGAGTTTTTCTCCCAGCCAGGCTTCTGGCTCTGTTCAAAATCAGAGACTACACATAGTAGAATACTGTCCACCAACTCGCTGCTGTTCAATATATGAGTGTGGTAAAGCAAGGATGTCCTTCGGATATACATGGCCTAGTTACAGTTCAGCTGAGCCAGTTTGCCCGGGAGTTCACAATTGTTAATATCGGGACGCTCCTGAGCTTGGCGCATCTCATACCGGAGACAGACCGTCACTGGATTGTGAATAACCGTATAGATCTAAGGATGTTCAATGAGATCTATTGAAAGCATGTAAGCTCATCTTGCAGACCTACAAGAAGACATGTGAATAGATGGACATCGAGATTTGTGAATAGATACTCATACTCAAAATTGAAATTGACGAGTGCCATGCCATCCCCGCCCCATAGATACAAAGAGATACACTACATGATCAATAAAAATAATCATATGCAGAGTATCACACGTACACGAAACAGGTAGCTAGATGCCATATATTTTGAGGGCTATGTCTAACTCGCAATAGAAAAGTCCCGAGCACACACAGATGTGACGGGAAATCCTGCCCCATCGTAGAGGCCTCAGAATGAGATACTCAAGACCGATATGGTGTGGACGCCGACCGAAGCAAGACAGGATCACAAGTGCAGTCTGATGGGCCAATTGTGCGGCGTTGTGTCCAGAGCCAAAGTGTATCCTTAAATAGCATCAGGACGCACACCACGGATCAGTGTAACCTTAAATGGGGTCACGATGCACTGGATGCCCCAGTGTAACTTTAAATGGCATCTGGACGCACAGGACGCACCGGACTCAAAAATGACGTCAGATACCTCTGCACATGACGCCGGCGCATCTGCCTCCCGATAATCTTTTCCTTATTTATCGCACCAGAAAGGTGGATCGGACGGATCACCGAGGATTAGCGCTGCAGAATATAACGGTGTGAGTTACCCCTTTCTGAGACGGTGGTGCAGGAAGGTACTGGAGGACATGCAACGACAAATCCAGAAATGTATCAACAACGGATTCGTGGATTGCAAAGCGGTGACAAGGGTTTTGATACCAAATGCCAGTAAACCATGCTACAACATCGCGAAGTTGTGGAGACTGAAACATCTTCTCCCTACAGCCTCCAAGGTTGTTGACAGGATTATGCTCAACAAGAGGTCGGCATGGGTTGAACTCAGACTGACACAGTGTGGTTCCCGAAAGAAACCCTCGTGTCATGACTGCTTTAAAATATGGAAGGGGTTCCTTGAATTTCACAAATACGAGAATTGCCTGGTGCTGACAATGGATGTCGCCGGTCAATTCGATAACATCAACAGCAGTTAGTTCCATAACTTACTCGTATACCGGTGGTGCGACGATAACCTGATCAAGTGGGTTGCGCGATGGCTACAAGGGAGACAGATGAGTTTGAGGTTCAACGGCCATTGGAGCAAATCCTTCAAGTGCAATAAGGGCATTCCGCAAGGATTACCACTATCACCCATCCTATTCGGGGTGTATGTAAGCGACCTTTTTGCGCCTAGATTTCGGTACAGCAGAGGTATGAGTCAATTGGTCTGTAGCTATGTTAATGACGGTATTATCATGATTGCGGCACCTACAAAAAAACACGATACATGTTATATGGACGAGATGTTCGAAGATTGCCTTGCAATTGGGAAGTCGCGAGGGATGCGCTTTGAGGCCGGGAAATGTGAGTGGATTGGGTTCAGGAAGGGTTTTTGGCACGAGTGAGGATGGGGGAGGATATGCTGGATCCAGTGGATGAGATGATGATTCTGGAGTAACATTTCAACCGAGAGCCCAACGATAACGCCCCTGTGCAGTATTGGGTGGAATGCAGACACGGTGTGAGGAAGCAAATTGGTGCCTTGGGCAGGCGATACTGGAGCAGTGGACATCTCGGTACCTATGAATGTTGGAGAGTGATACATGGTGCATATTTGACCACTGTGTTATATGGTCTTGAGATGTTAAATGTGAACGAATGAATGCTTAAATGCTTACAAGTGGGAATTATTGACACAATAATAGCAATTTTCAGGATACCATTGAGGACTGCTAATAAGTGTTTGTGGGGCAAATTCGGATACGTCCCGGTTATCATCGAATACCGATACCGCAAACGCAAAGCTTCGAGAAGGGCTCTCAAGTTCTGATATGGAGAGGATTACCCTTGGTTTAACTATTGTTCGGAAAGGTGGTGGGGGGATGGATATGAACCAGGGGCTAATCGATTGATTGGGAGATCGTGACCACAATATCAAAAACCATTGTGGGTAGTAGCAAGGCAGAGGGTAGGGAAATACACGACACGATAGTTGATGTAGCAATCTCGGCTAGAGGGGTTGGTAAACAACGAGTAACAACCTCGTGGTGTCCTTACTTATGACCAACGCGATCTGATTTATTCTTGTAGAGCTTTCTTATGCCTTCTTCTTTATCTTCTCCACTATCTTAATAGCGCAGATGTGTATACAACTTTGAATATTGATTGACCCTTATATCTTAGATATGATAATATGTCTGAGGGTAATGAACATAATAGTATTTAATTTATAACCATAAGTAATCTTAAAGAAAGTACTTAGATGGTTGCGTAATGAGCTCTAACTATTGTAATTTTTCTTTTTTTTCTTTCTTTTTTTTCTTCTATATCATGTATTCATGGTTAAGGTACAAGAACTCCATCCTCTGTCTCCTCTACACACTCGGCGATTGAAATCTTAACACCATGAGATTATCATCACTTTTCTTTTCTCCACCCCCCACCATGAGCTTGCTCTAGGGGGTGGAGTCATACCTGCTCTACACTCCCCTTCCCTTTGGGTTATCCCTTTAGGCTTTCTTCACTCTGGGTTGATGGATTTCGTCTTCTTTTGATAATGTTGCCTCGCCCTACCCTGCTTTTGCTCTACACCTCGTTTAGAGCATCTGCATGGTCGGCAACACTCTTCTCGACGCCCATGTTACAGACGGCCGGGAACACGGTTTGTAGTAAGAGGAAACACTTCAACAGGCCACGGTCGATTTCTCTGTCCTCTCTTTTCTTTGAAAGGCTGCCTAGTCCAGACACGAACACGGTTACTGCTAATTTCTACGGCATAGAGTTGGGTCTACCCCTCCTTCTCCTCTTCTCCTCACGGTCGGATCAGCAGGCACCCTACTGCTTCTTCACCTTTTTGGCAGGTACACACAACTACCTGGCTGGTATCCACAACTACTTCTCCACCTTCCGGACTAGAAAGACCACGGTCCATCCGGGCTCGCCTCAGGGAGGATGGTATTGCACTATTTCCTTCCTCCTTTTGGGGTTTGCCAACACAGCGGGCCCGTTCCTCCTTGGCTGTGCCCCTCCAGGTCTCTCTTTAGGCGAGCCAGGCCACCCTCGCGCTGATTGTGCGGCAACTTTCTCAACTGGTCGCTGCTTTGTTTGATTTTTCCGTTTTCTTTTTTGTCTCAATGAATGTGCCATGGGTTTTCGTGACTCTTCCTGCTTGTTCTTTGATTTGATTCCTGTCGTCTATCTTGTTAGCTAGTCAAGGGTTTTTTTTTGGGGGCGAGATTTGCGGTTGGTTCCATACCAGAGTGACCTTGGGGGTTGGCTTTTTCCCAGGGGTATTGGAGGTTGTTTGATGCCATAGCGCGAGCTGCCTGCAAGATTTTGTACCTTAAACAATAATCATATGATGCAAAAAAAAAGAAAAAAAGAAAAAAGAAAAAAGAAAAAAAGGTACAAGAACTCCACGCTCTGCGCCCTCTATTTTCCTCTCGCTTAAAATACTTTCCGCATTCGGACAACATAAGCCTCAGGGTTTGGTCTTTATTTCGTCACGATACATCTATTTTGGCTGTTCACTTGGGCTTCATTTTGAAGTGAAATATATATTTCACCTTCGCTGAGAGGATTTTTCCTCTTGGAAAGTCAAACTGGAAGTTTGATTTTGCTTTCACTCTCCCGCTCCTGCCTGGCCGCCGGCCTGGCCTCTTGGCCTTGTGCTGATGTCACCTACCCCTCTCACTTCCACTGGTGCAGGCCCGGCCTCGGCTGTTGCCCCTGCTCGCTCTGCCTCCTCTCGGCAGGACCACAGGGCTGATCCTATCTCTCGTTCGTCGTCATCCCAGTCCCGTCATGCCTCTCTCTCCGGGGAGGCTGACAATGTCGCCAATATCCTTGGGCCTGCTGCCAGGCTCGCTCGCCTTGACCCGGCTTCATTCCCCACTGTTTACGATGCCTCGGCCGCTACCTTCCCCGACCGTCAACTCGCTATGGTCCCCCTTCTCGCCCAACTCATCGCCATGGTTAATAACCTTGGTGCCTCTGTGACCTTCTTGAGTTCGCAGGCTGAATCCCTTACCTCCGCCCAGGCAGAGCGCTCAGCCACCCCCTCACCACCAGCCACATCCAACCTGGAGGCATCCCTCAAGGACTTGTCCTCTCGTGTTGCTGTTCTGTCTTCTCACCACGGCACACAAGTGGCACCCCCGCTGCCTCAAGCGCCACCTTCTCCCGCCCCTGGCGTCCAAGCTATACCTGCTCAGCAGAAAATGAAACTCGCCACCCGCCTCACGTCTCGCACGGTCACCCCCTCTGATTTTTCCTTCCTTTTTGAGGGATAATGGTATGGCAACCGGACACAGACGCTAATTGCCACCCAGACTCACCCCAAGCGGCTATTCGTTTCGCCTCTCGCCACCCTCAATCAGAGGAAGCCAAACTTTACTCTGAGCATTCCCTAGCCACGTCACTCTTCCATACCGGTCCTCCCCCCGGTTTCACTGTGTCTGATCCCCCGCAGCCCCAAGAACAAACCTGGGCACAGGTTACCAGGAAGGGCGGTAAGCGCAAGAAAAACGCTACTGCAGCACAAGTCGCTGTGTCAAGCAAGAGTAGTGTCCCCAAAGGACCCCCACCGCTTCCAGCTGCTCAACGTCGTTTCTTTGCCCCCCGCAGCTCACCAACCCTTCTGAACAATTCTTTCATCATGACTGCTACCCTTCACGACATCATGGCCGCTATGCTTAAAGAGGCCAACTGCTTGTTACCCCTCTCCCTAACTGCCTCTGTTCATTACAATAGGGCTGTTACTCTGACAGCTAATCCCTACACCCCATCTTCTGCTTACTCCCCTTTTTTGGATGCAATGACCAAGAAGCTCAATCAGAGTTTCCCGGTTGAAAACACTCTATTCCAGCTCTTCAGGGAGGCACCTACAAGGGTCGAGCTCCTCATCGACAATCTTCCTCTTTCTGTTCTCTCGCACGAGCCTAATGAATTCTTCCCTTCACTGTTTGAATCAATCAGCAATGCTATGGACGTCCCCATGTTTGGGGCTAGATTCCTACAGTCACATCCGGTGAAAAGGGCTGAGAAGCCCACAACCTCGGTGGTTGTGGCAGTCGACCCACTCCATGTTTCCCGGTGCGGCAAATCCATCCGGCCTTTCTCCCGCGCCCGCAAGGTCACCGCCGCCTACTCTACCTGCAAATCCACGCAGTGCCAAAAGTGCTGGCGGTTTGGTCACTCTGCTCAACTATGCAAAGCAGAGGCACAAGCTTGCCCGATCTGCACTCTCCGCCATCACCGCTCCGGCCACTGATGTGCTAACCAAAGCTGCCCGAAAGGGGGCTTTGAGAAGTCGGTCGTGGTGTAACCGGGGCACCCTATAGAGAGGTGAACTCTAAGGTTGCGACGGCACCAAACACTCAAAGTGGAAGATAAAGATAAGGTAAAATAATTCAAAAGAATCAACGGTAAAACTTAATATAGTTAAGCTCGAAGCTTCACACAATTTAGTTCTCTCGAGGAAAAGTTGGTTGTCGAAGAAGAATGCCAAACGCTTAAACTTAAGTAGATATCAGATTTAAGCCTTTGACATTCACCACTACTTCCGACTTTGTGCGAGCACCATGTCCTGCTCAGGGTCTGTCCGATGTTTACCCTCCATCAGGATTTATCCTGCCGGAAGTGTCGGACCAACTCGGGTACACTTAACTCCGTCAATAGGATATGAGTTTCTGCAATGCTTCTCCAATACAACCTCAGGTGAAAAGCTCTTCCTATCAAAGTCATACCAGTGGCTCACTGTTATGACAACACACGGAATCAATACCTAGGTGGTGGACTCACTGGCCCAGTGGTAGTTTCTTCAATACAAGCTATGCAGTCCATCATTAAATCTACGCGAGTGTCTAAGGTAATAAATTGACATGCAAGCTTGCCCAGTGAGTTGTAGCCGATGGTTGGCTCTGTGGGGGCTACCCATAGCCAGCCTCTCAGAACATACTCTACCATGATAAGACTCATACCTCTAGAGTCCAATAACAATCCATAGTAATGCTACAAATCAAGGGGAGAAGGCCAGGGCTGGTTACTGAGGTATTTGTCTCGAAAGCACCCTGGCCCTCTAGGACTACCTGAGTACCACTAGGAAGACTAGCCTACATCCTGTAGGCTAGAATAGACTCCTAGGTGCCCGAGAGACCATATATGGACGACCCCCATTTTGGCGGTTACCCATACTCCCCTTATATATCCTGCGAACGACATTCAGTCGGACTGACGGCGACGACTTATATGGTATTACGGCAGCTGCTCCAATAACCTCTTTTACCTAGCAAACGAGCAACTACACAGCCGTCTGCCTATGATGCACCGTCCGAACGCTGGCGCCATAGGGGGGTGTTAGCTAAACCCGCCCAAGCTCAATAGTTTGTTCAGGCCACCCTTACACAGGCGTGGGGCCTCCACGTGCAGATGCGTGTGCGCCCATGAACATCTAAGAGCCCATACAATCTGAGGCAATCAACCTCTAAGTTCTAGGATGACTTTGCCGGTGCAGGTAGGGTAACTTGGGTTCTTCAGTAGGGTAACTGGGACCCATGGGCATAATAACCAAATTCCCACGGTAGGGTAACTTTGCCCTCTTATGCCTTTAACCGCTCAGGAAGTCCTCCAGTCGACCACAGAAGCCGTCTCGGAGATCCGTGTAACATGCCCATAACTCTCTTGACCATATGCGAATGTTTTCCTGAAACGTTACCCTGCCTAGTAGAGTACCCTAAGGCTACTCAACTATTCCCTTGGCCTTATCCTAGGTTTACCCTCTATGTATATACTAAGTATACAAGACCATACCACGTCTGGTTACCACTTGGTGTAACCACTTCCCGTGGGCAGCGGTCTTGCAAAGGGATATCGGTATTGACTCTAACCAAACCGGTGGTATAAACGAGTTCAAGTACCGGAGACGCCAACAAGTAATTGAATAGACTCTATTACTTTTATCGAAACTACTAAGAGAA
>Ga0307509_10001140_pt1 | contig 45465 bp, 51 predicted proteins | sample 10_EM_MG_FD_202245 | JGI IMG/M metagenome (GOLD analysis project Ga0307509, IMG submission 202245) | Populus trichocarpa ectomycorrhiza microbial communities from riparian zone in the Pacific Northwest, United States - 10_EM | ecosystem: Host-associated > Plants > Roots > Unclassified | place... | reverse complement strand
CGACCTCTAAGTTCTAGGATGACTTTGCCGGTGAAGGTAGGGTAACTTGGACTCCTCAGTAGGGTAACTGGGGTCCATGGGCATAATGACCAAATTCCCAAGGTAGGGTAACTTTGCCCTCTTATGCTGTTAACCACTCCAGAAGTCCTCCAGTTGTCCACAAAAGTCGTCTCAGAGGTCGGTGTAACATTCCTATAGTTCTCTTGATCTTATGTAAATGTTCTCCTGAAAGGTTACCCTGCCTAATAGAGTACCCAAGGCTACTCAACCATTCCCTAGACTTTGTCCTAGGTTAACCAGCTATTTGTATATGAGACTATACCACCTCTGGTTACCACTTGGTATACTATTTGGGCTAAGGTGGTAGTTATTGTAGCTACCTATCGTAGGGTCGTTACAGCTACATTGGCAGAGGCTGCTATAGTTGCGTCCCCTCACCAAAGACATGGTCCTTGGAGCCCTCCTGGTAACCCTATATACTTTGCGGCCGTCCGTCCAACCGGATCCCGTTCGCAGGATATATGAGGAAAGACCTTTAACGAGCTGATGCAAGTGGCTCAAGCCAAGTCAGTCGATATCGCATAAAGTTACTGAGTGTCACAAATCGTGACTAAGCAAGGCAGATTTCACATGACTAATAGTTATTAGTCATAAGGTATGTTTATGTTTTATGCTATGCAGTCAGTTGACTGATAGTTCCCACATGACTCGCACTTGTGTGTTATCGTTATGTTATGATTGGTTAATGTTTCTATGACTCACGATTGTGAGTCATAATGATGTAATGACTTTCGTGCGTGACTCACATTATGAGTCACGTGTTTCACACAGGTGACGCACGTTGCGCACCTGTCATATTTTATGATTTGCGATTGGTTTAAGTTATGTTGCGCAGTGACTCATAGGAGTCACCTGATAGATTTCGGGTATGACTCGTTATGAGTCATAGGACCGCGTGACTTGAGTTATGAGTCACCAGGGTTAGGGTTGTTGGCGTGAAGGGTCTATATAAGAGGAGACTCGGTTACAGTAGTTACAGCTCTTCACACAACCATCTAAGTCCTTTCTTACAATATAACCTTTACCTTTACCTTTACCTTTACCTCTCACTTGTATGCAAGCAACCTAGCTCTTAGCGTCAGAGCAACCACGACCTTGTTAAGACAAGGACAGTCTCACATCTCTCTCACGTGAGAAGAAATCAAGATACGAAGAGGTTCCCTCACTATCTCTCCCAAATAAGATATGGGTGTGAGATACGAAGACTATAAGATAGGCTAAGAACGAAAGAAGGGATTATAAGTTAATCTCAGAAAAAAGAATACTCTCTCGTCTTTGAACGAGTAAGAACTATAAGATAGTTCCGGATCCTTACGTAAGTAATTTGTTACCTGTTGCATAACTAATCTCCAACAGGGTAGGATTGTTACACAGAGCACTAAAGACGGGAGTCGCGAAAGTGGTCACTAGGTAATGGGACGTTTTTACAGACAATGGTTAAGCAACATCATTCTATACTCCACGCTCCCGCGATGAAAGTTGCGAAATGAATGGTGTTGTTGGAAGAGGTAGTTTGAGAAATCAAGCATACTCGCACTCACATATGTCACTAGTATTCTTCGGATACTGACAGAATCATACGATAACCATATGACTATGGAGAGATAATGGCAATTGGTGCGATTATCGAGACGAGTCTATCTTATGTCTCACAGCTGTCGAGTGCAGGATATACCTGCAATGCTGAGAGGTTTAATGACAAAGCTGGCCTCTTTGTTGGTTCAATCAATGGAGACCATTCTGCGTATGCAGTGGTAAGCAAGACTCCATGTTGACGAAGATGGATCGTAATGAATGGCCTGATGTATGGGAGCACTGTCAGGAATTTTCATGGTGTTGTGATTCGGAAGTCAAGTGAGGTAACAGAATTGTCAGGGTCAAATAGTATTCACACTTTTAGAAGAAGCTGGAATCTGTTAGCTGGTACGTAGTTAGTATGAGAACTAGATGTAGCCCGTGACCACCCAAACGCAGTATATATAAATATCAAGATGCCTCCTAAGCTATTTGAACATCATCAAGCAACGGAGAAGAGATCTTATCAATATAAAACATTTACGCTAGAAAATCTTTTATTATTCTATCTACCTCTACTTTAGTCATTGAGCCTTCCTAGGCAATCTCCGTCTACGATAAAGATTATCGGCCTGAGTTTTCTCGCAAGTCTTGAGATAGGCTCCCGCCTAACAGAATATATGATGAGATCAGACTAGTGCCACAACCTCTCCAGCTACACCAGATGCCACCACATCCTCATCACCTACTGCTATAATATGGCTTACTATCACAGGGTCTGGGACCTCACTCTCCTCTTCCTTATCAGCTATACTCTCCATTGGCACAGCCACCTCCTGTTTCTCCTACTTGTCCGCCTCCTCCATCAACTCCTCAACTCTCAACTTCAACCGATGATTTCTCTTCAACAACACTGCCATGTGGTACCAAAGCCTCAAAACCTTCTTCTCCAACTCCAAAATGTGTTCCAGAGTCTTCACTATTATCAAACTACTCTTAGCAACCTTAGTCACCAAAAAAGTTGTAGAACCTTGCTTATCCATCTCAACCAATAAAGGGTAGTTTAGGATTGATGAGGAACAATAAATATTAAATGAAAGAGATAAATCTATCTTCTCAACGATGAAAAACTAAAGAGTAGGATTCTCAGAAATTAAAGACTTGAGGCTCTCATGAGATGTGTCCCAAGGATTGCAATTAGTCAAAAACCGAAATGTGACTGATTACCCGAAGGTTTAATTTCAATGACTGTGGCTGTAGCTGACATGGTGGATGTTCCAATTCTTTACCCCTACCGTGAGTACAGTATGCTGTAAAAGTGCTGTAGAATATGACCTAGGTGTGATGTCGGAATAGCACCTGCCGGCAATGTTGAAATAAGACCCTCCAGTCAAGTATCATAAAACTGGGCTGTGGGTTGCGTTATTGCGAAGCTCTCTCGGATGATATATTTTGGTCATCGTCGGTTTGGTAATATTTTAAAGTGTGGTGATTTTTTCTGCTTCTTACTAGCTCATTTAGGAGAGTGTATATTCTATTGTAAACCAATCACACTCCTTTCACCTCACTTACCTTAACATACTATTCCGCATCACGTTCACTAACATCCTCCTCCTTGCTGTTAGTGGATAGAATCGAGAGCATGTTGGTAGTCCAAATAGAAAATTTAGTTACTAATCAATTCACTGCGAGCTAGGGTTACAAGTGTTCTTGTAGCAGATGCTGTCTTTGAAAAGCCTCATAACTTGGTCTAATACCTCAGTATCCATAGTTTGCTATACCTTCAAATTAAACTTATTTCACAATTTGCGGTGGGCCTTGAGTTCAATAAGGTTTGCTTGATTGAATTACCGACGGGTACGAAAATCTTATGGACATGACCGTACCATAACTTGGTTTAAGCGTAAGTGTCCTACCTCCCGTTTAGCTCCCTCTCTCCTCGCCCTCCGGGCCTCCGTCACTCTTGTGACGGTGCCATACTCGGGAGTTATTATGGTCACTTAAACCCGAGCGGGTACTCAGTCTCCTCGCGTGAGATTCCTTCCTTCCGGGATCTCAGGCTCTGGCCACACAACCATGACGCTATGTACTCTGGGGAGAAGGATCTTAGTTTCTTTAGTGTGTGTATATTGCGGGCGGGTTCTGCAGTGGGTCTCCTGGAGTAAATAGGTAGGTAGATATAAACCTGCCAAGTAGTTCCATTCCACGCATCCGACTGATTAGATCCTGCAAAAGTGACGATATAAACCCACCCGGCTCCAGTAAATAAACCACAAACCCCTCTCTCACACACAAATGGGGTTTGAAATCGAGACACCAGAAGAAATCACAATACAGGAGCCGGTGGGAAGTGCAAGAGGGATAATAATAAGGAAAAAAAAACCACCCGGCAAAAGGGAACCACTATAACCACCGACTGACTGACTAAACGGATGTGAGCGAATGACTGAATCAAAACCTATTTAACAATAGCAGCCTTGTCTGAAACTCTGTTTAATGCTGCGACCACTCAATAGTGTTCAAGTCCACTCCCTCTTGCACAAGTTCCCATAACGGACTCATCTCCCTCAAAACCGTGACCCGGTCCCTGACGGCATTAAGCACGTAATCGATCTCAGCCTCAGTAGTAAACCTGCCGATTCCAAAGCGGATACTAGAGTGCGCGCTCTCGTCGCTAGACCCGAGAGCTCTGAGGACGTAACTGGGCTCTAAGGAGGCAGAGGTACATGCTGAGCCGGAGGAGAGAGCAATGTCCTTGAGTGCCATCAAGAGGGATTCGCCTTCTACGTATGCGAAGGAAACGTTGACACAACCGGGATAGCGGGCGTTTGGGTCTCCGTTCAGGGTCGTGTGCTCCATTGCTAGGAGGCCGGATTGGAGGCGGTTTGAGAGGGCGGTTACGCGTTTATGGTCATACTGGTTTTTACTTCAATTTTAGTGGCCTGTAGGCAGGAAAGACGGGCAGAGGGGATGTACCTCAATTTCCTCTTTGGCAATTCTGCAGGCTTCTCCAAAACCGATTACCAATGGAGGCGCGAGAGTCCCACTGCGAAGGCCACGTTCTTGACCGCCGCCAGAGATGAGCGGGTCGATTCTGACTTTTGGTCTGCGGCGGATGTAACAGGCGCCAACACCCTTTGGGCCGTAGACTTTGTGGCCGGAGATGCTCATCAAGTCAACGTTCCACTTACCGACGTCGACGGGAATTTTTCCCACGGCCTGGGCACCATCGGTGTGGAAGAAGACATTCTTCTTTCGACACAACTTTCCGATTTCCTCCATCGGCTGGATAACCCCTATCTCATTATTGACCGTCATAATTGAGACTAACGCTGTGTCCGGGCGAATCTCCTTCTCCAACTGCTCCAGCTCGATCAAACCGTTGTTCTGGACCGGGAGATATGTGATGTCATATCCCTCGTCTTGTAAATGCCTGCACGAGTCCAAAACACATTTGTGCTCCGTCTGCGATGTGATGATGTGCTTCTTGGACTTGTAAAACCTTGCCACACCTTTGATAGACATATTGTTTGACTCCGTCGCTCCGGAGGTAAATATGATCTCCTTAGGGTCGGCCCCGATGAGCTTTGCGACATGCTCACGCGCAACATCAATCGACTTCTCTGTTTCCCAACCGTAGGCGTGCGTGCGTGAATGAGGATTTCCATATAGTCCCGTATAAAACGGAAGCATAGCATCAAGAACGCGAGGGTCCATGGGAGTTGTAGCTTGCATATCAAGGTAGATTGGCCGAGAGCCCTCGTCCATTATTGTAGCTTGCTTGAGGATAGCTGTTCGCCATCTTAGTTAGTTTCCAAATTGCTTGGTAACAATCTGAAGAAGGGAGAAAGTGGCGCACCGGCAGAAGGAGACAGCATAGCATCCGCCGCCAGACTATTCCTAACATCGAGTTCTGAAGGTTTAAGCCCACTCATGTTGACGAAATTACTCGCATCCATTCGTCGATTCTCAACATCCACTTTTACCGCAGCCTCCCCATTCCTCCCACTTGAAGAAATGCATCTACGCTGCAGCTGCGCTGTCAATCCCCTCTGTATGGTTTCGGCAGGCCTGAGTAAAGCAGAACGAGAGCGAGAGAACCTGGCGGCACATCGAAGAGCCTTGGCGGCCGTCGTCATGGTGAAGGATTCAAAAAGCTACGGGATTTCCTGCAGGGGCGTGGTTATCGGATGGCAGGTATGGAAAGGTAAATGCCTGGTAAGAGTGAAAGGGGCGGGGTAGTGGGGTGGAAGGTGGCCGCGAGATCTTATGCTGCGGAGGCATTGGGGGCAAAAGAAAGCCTGGATAGGACGGTGGTGGTGTCACGTGAGATTGAGCACGACAACGTCTTGGCAAGGACTTTGAGAGCGGAGGTTCACATAGGTGACCCAAGTTTGAAGTCTGGAGGTTTTAAGATGAGTGGGTTTTGCTGGAATCCAGTATAATTCCAATATTTCGGCATCCAGCCGCTGGGCAACCATTCCGCAGAGATTTGGGCACGTGATAAAATGCTTTTCCATCTGGGTGGAAGCTTTGGTGCTCCTAAACACAGGGCAAGATTAGGAGGTATCATATGATGCCAGATAAAAGATACATAACAACACTTTTGCCGTAGGTCACCCCCAGCTTCTTAATTCCATAAACCTTCTATGCAATTCCTTCTCTTGAGAACTACTCTCTACTAGTTCCTCAGTTTGATTTGGCCTAAAGTGGAACCTCTAGATTCATTAGGGGTGATTTGAATAGCCGGTACGGTAATAAGTGCTCAGTTTTGGTGTAAATTTGCCCTTAGCTCGAGTTTTGCCACCCAACTTTAAATTATTTAGTTATGATATCAAGGTTATGATACCCTATTTTAACATTTAGGTGAGCTGCCCATTTGCCACACTATCAGGCAAAAGTTTTTTTTTCCAGCTGTCCCATATTTGACCAGGTGTACTTCGGCCTTGTACCGGTTGGTATCATACAATATTGAATTAAGTCCAAAAACTGCTGCTCTTGGTGCACCATCCTCTATGTTCTATGAAATTGCCACAGATGCCCTAGCCGATAGAGTGGAATCACAATTTGTATTGTACTATCATATATGGGTGCAAGTATGCAAAAATAGGCCCACCCCCCAAATGCAACAAATTTAGATTGATCCTTACAACTATTTCTGAGTAGGAAGAGTATGTACTGAAGGTCTTAGTAAATATTTCTCAGGGAAATTTGTGTATCTATAGGCTTTTAAAGTCAATAATTCAAAATTGTCATTTTTTTAATTTTTATATAGATGAGTAGTTAACAGTTTGATCCCCCAGAAATATATTTATGAGACATCTCTAGGAGTAGAATTCCTTATTATAACAAATTTTATAACTCAACTTGCACAGTAAACTACTATTTTCACAAAACTATTTTCAAATTTACTTGGAGGGCAACTGTTGTCATGCAAACTTCAAACTGTTATAAGTAAAAAATGGGTTTAAGATGTCGGGCCAATTTTTGCATAACAACACCCATATGATATATACTGGAACCCTTTTTGCATACCTACGCCCGGCAACTTCCCTTCCCCTCCAATCCCTTTACGCGGCCTAGCCTAATGCTGTCTTCCCGCACGTTTTGTGCCCGCGCTGCATAGAGGAATCGGTGTTATAGATGGGAATATTATTAATAAGAAATAAAGCATTCCGTCCCAAAATGAAATATCACACTTGCAATAAAACAATTAATAGAGCACAGCCGTATTTTTTAACCTCTTATCCTAACTATTGTCGTACCCGTGCCGCTGGATCCTCTCCAAGGACAGCCTTCTATCTGCACTGTAAACTATTACTAAAACATTCCAGGTTACGATAGGTATCATACTTGTATCATACGAGCTTGGTAACAAAAGAAGCAAGCCCTCGCCGGGTTTTCCATACAAAATGCCCTTTCTCAAAAAAAAAAATGCCTGCCCACCATCATGATATCAGAAAAATCTAGGGATTTTCTAGATAGTACAATTTGACATCAAGATTCACCTAATGGAGCACCATGCTATCATACAAAACAAAAAACTAGGAGGAGCCCAAAAACAGTGCCAAGACAGTCAATTTGTATGTGACTTTGGCATTGCCACCACACAGGCTAGTTTCATAGAGCTGCTGCCACCAGTTGGCAAGGGGGAAAACTGTGAATTTTATATGCTAAATTCCCTGTGATTCTGTTTCACTAGACTACTTTTTGAAGAATAAAATCTGTTGTTCATCATTACATGTGTTGTCTAAACTTGTTGCATTTGTATGGAAAACCTGAGGGGCTCGTTTCTTTTATTGCCAAGATCGTACCTGCATGGTTCAATCATTGGCATCAGTTGCCAATTGGCTGGCCCAAACTCGGGAAAATACCGACCTCCAAGAGCCAGCCTCTGCATGCCAAGCTCAATTTACGCGTTGACCCAACACTACGCGTGCGCCGCGAAAACCCAGTCGCGAAATTTGACAACTTGACGAAAGCCCAGTCGATATACAGTTTTGAATACTTTTTTCCGTCCAACTGCCCGCGCCAAAAAGAAAACCCAGCAACGAACGCGATGTCGAGCCAAGGAGAGGACAACATGGTGCTCTCAAGCCTCCCGGAAACTGTTGATCCTATGATCGTGAGGCCTACTTCCCTGCAGTTTGCCAAATTCTTGGGCCAAAGGCTAATCGTTTATTCCGAACAGAGAGCACATATATTATCACTATGTTCAGCGGTAACTTTTCATTCGCCGACTCCTTCGATCCCCGTACGGGTTGGATATCTAACTGACCACAGCTCGGGGGAACATCTACGGTCGAAGACGGCGGCTACTCGCTTGGAGACGATGCCTTGGCTTGTTTGAAGGACTTGAAGAAGTGGCTGAAGTTATATGATCAAAAGATGAATCGGTTCGATGTATGCTCCACCCTCCCCAATGCGGAATAGCAAGGGCGGGCTGACCAGCCGACGGGGCGGTGTAGGTCGCCCGATGTATGGCCGAAGCAAACTTAGTGAAAGGAGACTTGCTCGAGATCCTAGGCGGGTGGGGAGAAGATGAAATTGAGGACCGAATCAAGCAGCGATTAGCACTTGGCTGCGTCGAGTTACTGGTGCCATTAACATGGCCGTTTGAGAGGTACAACGAACAATCCACTGTTAATCACCACCGACACATTCCGGTTCTACGGTTTGCACAGGCGGCATACAAAAAATCAATCTTACAACACCCATCCAAGAGGATCCTATCGAATATCGTCCGTATAGCGCTACCCTCGATCGATCTACCACCGAAAGAGCGAACAGAGAGGGACGAAGGGATAATAAAGCTTGTCCTTTACTTTTTCCGGAACCTGGCCATGATTGAACACCCGATGATCACGGAGACGGACACAGGGGAAGAGATATCCCGGAGTGCAACTATCGGAGCGCTGAGGGAGCAGAATGTGCTGTATTTTTTATTGTTCATATCCTCAAATGTGGGGAATAAATTCAATACGCAGGATACCGTCACTATGGAGGTCATATACCACCTGGTCAAGAGCGTGGATATTGAAAAAATGTTCTTGACCAACGATCAGGAGTCGCAGAAACAGAGTCAGGATCTGACTACACTACTGAAACTTGAGGATGAGATGAAGAGGGCCAGTATTCGGGGTGCAAGTACTCGGCATAACAGGTTCGGGACTACGGTGTGGATAGAGAGAAGCGACAAGACACGATCGTTTGTTTCCGGGCAGGGTGCTCTGCTAGGGAAGTCTACTGGCTTGGATAAGATGGATGCGTCAAAGAAGTGGAAGAAGCCAAGTGGTGCAGATACAAAAGGGATATCCCGTAAGGTGTGTTACATATTTCCACCACTCTTAGATTACAAGTAACTGACTCGTGGGCGCGATTCGATAGACCGAACACGACATGTCACTCACCCTTGAGCGGCGTGCGAAAGCAGAACTCCGCGAATTCGTCGAGGACTTCCTAGACGCTGGCTTTAATCCCCTCTTCAGCCACCTCCGCCGTGCCATTGATCGGGATGCCCAACGCCTTGTAGAATCAAACCAGCAACAGTACTTCTATCTAATAGCTTGGTTTCTCAAAGCCGAGCGTATCCGTCGCAAAACGCTTGCAAACTCCGAAGACCCTGTAACTACCGACCTTGAGAGTTTCAGCCTGGTAGCTTCGGTCCTAAACCAAGAATCCCTGATCACCTTGAATCGCCGAATGACAGACTGGTTCGACACGAAGCAGTGGACACCCCTACAATCCGCCATGCGTTGCTTTACACAGATCTTATTAACAGTCCAGGATATGGCTGTTTCACCACTGATAGACGACCAAGAGATCGCAGAGAATATCCAAAATAGACTGTTCTACGAAGAGGTAACACTGGACCTCGTTGTCATGATCCTACGGTCTTACACTAGGCAGCCGTTTGGCTGGTTGGATGATTGCACGGAGATGGTACATGTGCATCTCAAGATGCTCGAGCGGTTTTCAAAGCAGCATGAACACTTGTTTATCCGCTCACGGAAGCGTGCTAGAGCGCAACGCAAGAAGAACGTTACGGGTGAAGATGAAGCCGGAGGTGTGCCCGAAGAGGAAGATGAAGAGTTGGCTGAACAGAGTAGAGCTGCCATGAAGGAACGGGCATTCGATTACTCGCGATTCGAGCAGAAGTTCCTGACACAGAGCTGTGTGGATACGTTCCTGGCGTTTATTGGGAATTATAAAGAGTTAAATTATGGTCAGATGAAGCGGGCGATTACATTCTTTCATCGGGTGTTTGTTAAGAGGGAGCAGGAGGTTTTATTGTTTAGGATCGATATCATTGAACTTTTTAATCGAATCCTACAAGGCCCAGATGGATTGCCTAACAGTCATCCCGCAAGGCAAGAGTTGGATCAATTTTTCAAGCATTATATGCGAAGGCTAGTCAAGATGCTAGAGAAGAGGCCAGAGTTGTACGCTGAACTTTTGTTTACAAAGGTCAACAGTACAATGCATTACTTGCAGTTTGGCTATGACAAGCAGATTAAGGTTTCTAAACCAAGGTCCGTGATATCGCCTTCCTCCTTCTACACCATATGCTAACTTTTCAGCAGGGAAGCAGCGGAACTACGCATCAAGCCAGGCCTAGAATTCAGCGAACAAGTTAGCGTGGCAGTAGGCGCACTACTAGACGAGAACAAAGGCGATGCAGTAGACTGGCTAAAAACTGTTCTCTCTGCCGCCATCAGCGAGCGCAAATCCTGGGAAGCAGAAGAGGAAGCAAGACTCGCACTCGAAGCCGAAGCCGCAGGTCTAGACTCAGAGACTGCTCCCCAACCCTCCCCGAGCAACCCGCCATTTATAAACATAAAACCGGACAACGAAGCCCGCCAAACCGCGTTACTAAAGGACGCAAAACTCCGCCTCCTCCTAACAACCCTCAAGTTTGAAAAACTCGACGCAACCAACACCCTCGACACGCGCTGGATCATCCCCTCGCAACTAACTTCTATAGACCTACAAACCTCCCTCGAACTCCTCAAGCTAAACGCCGACAACCCCCCAACCTTTCCAGATGGCCAACTCGCCGAAGACTTCATTTCCCGAAAACCCAAACCCCGTGCCCAAGTCTTCGATTCCGACTCGGACTCGGGCCTAGAACCCCTCTTTGAACCCGGCGGCCCAACACCCATGCCCGGTGCTGAAAAGCCCACAAAGAAGCCCACAAAGAAGCGCCGTAGGAAAGACGCCGCGGAATTTTCAGAACTAGGCTCCGACCTTGACGACGCCGCGATCGAACGCGCCCTTAAGCGAAGGCAAAAAGAGAAGGAGAGACTGGCCATGATAAAAAGTAGTTTGTTCGTGCACGATAGCGACGATGAAAGCGACGAAGAGAGGGATAAGCTGTTTTACGAAAAGGAGAGGATGCAGAGGGCTATGGGACCTGTGGCGCTGGATGGGACTGCCGAGCCACAGTTGGACTTTATGGAGTATGGGTTTGGTGGGGTTGGCGAGGATTGGGTAGCAAGCGTCGGTGCAGAGGGTGAGAATAGGAGGAAGAGGAAGAACGTGGCTGGTGGACAGGCTAAAACAAAGAAGAGAAGAGCTATTGAAAGTGGAAGTGACGACGATGATAGGAGCAGTGTAGATGGGGGAAAGTCTGATGATGATGACGACGACGACGACGGCGACAGCGAAGAACAGCCCTTCACACAACCATCGGCAAAATTAGACATCCGCACCCCGCCCGCAAGACCTAGGCGGAGAGGACTGGTAATCGTATCTAGCGACGAGGAGTGACTATTCTACCTATCCATTCATGCAGGCCGACCGCACATGTAGAGTATTCCACGTTTTATTAGCACTAGACAAGTAGAACGGTGTAAATCTAGAATAATTCAGGCGTCTTAATCCCACACTGTGCTCTAGGTTAGACCAGGGTCGTTGTTCCTTTTTTGCCCATTCACGATAGCACGCCTCTTTCCCGGATACTATATTTTAGAGTGCACGAGGGGGTATTGGAGTTCTATACTGCACCGTAGTTGTGATGGGGATGAATGAAGTGGGGGCGATGCCATTTATTCACCGTCATGAAGTATCACTCGACTGGAAAATCTGGTATGGCACGATGCCGGAGCTCGTCTGCGGTACTATGCCATAGTCATTACGTGTGCGGAGGGTGTTTTGTTCGCCCAACCGGAATGTCCCTAATAGGATTGTCAGAATGTCATAGGTACCATACTCATATTAACATGATAATATAAGCTACGATACCCTTTTTTTAGTGCAGTAATTCACATAACCCTTGTTCCGTAATCCTTAATAAATGCCATCACGCTCGTGGACGAGCTTCCCCCCCACCTTTCTTCCCCCCCCTGGGAGACAGATACTCTAGCTGTAATTGGCCCATCTCCTAAAACAGGAAGGGAGTTTTGTTCTTTGATATTTGCCTTTGGAGATATTTATATATGGTAATCGTTCGCTTTTTTCGTCTGGAGGATGTGAGCACCACTGAGATGGTTTCAAGGTATTTATTCAATTGCATACTTACTTATTTATTCAGAGTATTATATATATCACGGGGGGGGAGGGGGGGGTAGCATACAGGCTATCACCCAGGGACATCCTTGATGAGCTTTTTTTTTTTTCACATGTCGAGGGGTTTCGAAGGCGAAATTTGTCAATTAGTGAATGCGATGGGGAGGAGGAGGAGTATGTATCACAACCAGGATGCTGTATCACAACCAGGATGCGGTGGAGGTAGTTGAGGGGAGGTGGGTAGGTGGGTTATGGTCCCCCCGAGGAGGTTAGGCGCTATTCACGCTTTGTATTATATACCGTAGTATGATATTACGAGTAGGGTACTATATCTCGAGTACCATATTTTCACTTATGATATCGCTGCTATGCCGGCACTTCTAATACAGAATCACCCGCCCATATTTGTTGGAGCAATCACCTTCGAAAAAAATGGAGTTGCGGTCCACGAAATCAACAAATTGTCTAGGTCACACCCCTCTCCTTTTTTTTTTTGAGGGGGGAGGAATATGTCTGGACAAAAAGCATGCTGGGAGATAAAAAAAATAAGATAGATAAACAAACACCATGAAGTCGGTAATCTTCACCTATTTATTACCTTTCTAAAGAGAGTGGTTTATTGAGTACATAGCTTGTAGTGGTAGTTGGCAATCATCCTTGTTGATGAAAACACCTGGTCAACACCAGGGCGGCATCGCAGGGGCTTACCAAAGGAGATACGCTCATTAGATATGGATACGAAAAAGTGAGCACCCCACCACAGTAGGAAGGAGGGGAGCCTGCAACATGATCAGGGAGACTCCATTGGGCATGAAGAGTAGAATCCTAATCACTATTCCCGAATCCTCGATGGCGTGGTGACATACGGCTACTTCAAAATTGAACATCTAGCGCGGTGCGTTGTGCTTGTCACAGAACGTAAGCATCCGGACGAGATGAAGGACTCTTCGGACACCCCCCCCCCCATTATAGATGCTGTTCCAGGCACATCTCCACCAATTTCGCGTTTCTAGAACATTGAGGAGCGGCGCCTGGTCCTCAGAAAATTGCCTTGGATGATATGATGCGTAGAAGTTTAACTCAGGTCCTGTATGGTCCAAAGATGGTCCGGATAGCCCTCACAGAGAACCCAGCGGCACCCGTCCAAGCATTATTCACGAGATACAATCAACTTAGAAAGAGATGCCAGATATCGGAACAAGTAAGCACAGCAGCGCCGGATATCTGCTCCTAAAGTTCCCCCCCCCCTTTCCGACCAATACATAAGCAGAACCGGCCAAGGCCAACACCAGGCACATAATATAAAATATTAAAAATAATCGACACGGAGGTAATGATCGGTGATGAGGGTTTTACGTAGTGGAGCAGAGCGGCTCAAGTGGGGACATAGAGTCTGTATTGGGCGGCAAAGTTCATGATCGATTGAGTTAAGTGCGTTGAAAGGAAAGACCTGAGGAAAGTTAAGAACAGGAAATAAGGAAGGAATGAGGTGAGGAAAGGACAGGAAGGAAGGAAGGAAAGCAATAGGAGAAACTTGTCATAGCTTGTGTCCCTCCGCTGGTGCATATGCATATCACTGCGGCCTCGGAGTGCGGGCATCTCTCATATCAAGTGCGACTACCTTCAAAATTGAAGGTTATTTCGTGAGAAGTGACTTTCTTGTGACCAGCTAGGACCCAAGGCAGAAGCTCACATGCGAAACACCCATTTAGGACCACCAACCGCATGCCCGGCAAGCACCTCAACTGCGGTATTTTTCAACCAATCGCTGACAAGAGATAGGTAACGGTAGTTGGAGTAGACTATCACTGTGCCGTAATGATGAATACCTCAATAACGGTATTGATTACGCCACCCAGGCTCGCCCGCTGGTGATATCATTGACAAGTCTTGGCTTCTAGAACAGTGAGCGAGCTCAACCACAACCCCTACTCCCCCGATACACTAACTCCCATTAACCACTACCAAGATACATATGAGATTATTGCAGCCCTCCTTTTCCAAAGCAACAAGGCAGCCAAGATCTTGGCCAAATACGCTGGAAGATGATTCAAGGAACCAGAGAGGGAAATGAAGCAATTTGGTGATAACGGGCTGATAGATAGATAGGCCCTTAACATACAACACTCTAGAAAGCTAGTTTTCCTTGTTTCCCATGCCAGTAATTTACTGGGCCTCAGGCTGACGAGGCCTGAAAACAATGCGATCAAATAGGCCACCAAAACGCAGCCCCATAATTCAAACGAACAGCCGATCTTGAGACTGTTCCCCGGCCGTGCCACGATTCACACTACCTCTTTAGTGATTTCTCCCCTCCCCTGGTAGCCATTGATCAAATCCAATACCGTATTTACTCGAATACAAGAGAATTACGCTAGACTTGAGGTGAGGTTGTCCGGTGGAAAAACGGAATAGCCTTAGCCTTCTTATAGCCTTAGTGTGGTCTTGGTGGGGAAAGATCACATCCTAGCGCCATTCTCTTATATTCGAGTAAATACGGTACAGTAAAAACCGAAATAATTGGGCACCACGCTAAGACGTTGGAGTTGCCCTCTCCTAGTATGGTCTGTTGTCTCAGGTGAGGGCTGAAGGAGAATCTTTGTGGTGTGTTTTCCCCCCTAATCCAAAGGGGAAATTCTGGACGTCCCAGCACCATACCCAATTATTTCGGTTTTTACGGTAGTGGAAATCACTGACAAGCACCCATGCAATCCACCGCCTCGCAGCTCCCAGAGCTCCGGGCCCCCCATCGGTTAAGAAATCCACCAAGTCCTAAGAGGAGTAGGTGGCCCGGTCAAACAAGGCCTGACACTAACGCGCAAACCAAACCGACTGCCTCAAAATCTCAAAAGGAGCCCAGGTCAGCGCACCCGGGAGCGTAGCCCACCACACCCAGCGAACATACCGGCGCCTGGGGGAATCCGCCGGGTTCAGGTTCCCCCGGACGCCGAAGGAAGAAGGACAGGCTGCCAAGCACCAGCCCGCCACAATGGGTGTGGATTAACAGCCTTCATAGCGAGGCACCGATAAATGAGGGAGAGGAGGGCTGTAATCAATAAACGATTGATACGATAGCCCGCGCAGCTCCCCCCCCCCCCGTGAGCCAATTGAAAACCGCCCACTCGCCCACCATCCCCAACCACGAGTCCCGAGTCTGAAAATGGTGGCAGGTCAACGAATACGTATTGTATGAAGGTTTTTCGAATACGTACTCCAGAGAGAGGAACTTGGCGGTGCTTGTGAGGGAGGAAGAGGCCAGTTTGTACTCGATAAATCTTTCCTTTCATAACCTATTTATTTTTTTCTTTTTCTTATTCTCTCCATCTTAACCTTACCTCTCTCCATTTATCCATTCGTCGATTCTAGCAATGTGTGCTTATCGCACTATCCCCCTAACATACCACTTCCTCAATCAATTCCACCCCATCTCGCAGGAAAAAAGAAACAAAAAAAAAAAAAAAAAAGTTAGAAACCGTACGATAACTACATCCCTCCAAAACGCCAATCGAATCATACCGAGTGATAACGTATGACGTCGGTGTCACCATGAAGCATAACTGCAATCTGTCCATTTCGTCCATGACATACACCGACGACGAAAAGGACCACGCAACGCACGAAACGCAACGCAATGAAGCCTCCTCACCTTCCCCCACTACTCGAAGTATGGAGAATTAAATAAAATAAAAAGTATACATAATATTATGATAGAAATCTAGTACCGGTATACGTATACCATTCCAAACTCTGATACTCATCGTACCGCAACAGGAAACACAAACGGACAGATATAACATAAGACACCGTACAGGTTCGTTAGCCGTGTAATAGAAACTCGACATGACTCACGAGAATTAATATGATACTAGTATTATAACTTCCTAATCCCACTCGCAACCGACTCTGGACAAAGAAGGCCCCAAGTGAATTGCAGTTTTTTAGCAGTGTTAACCACCACCACCGCAATATACAGTAGTTCCGGTATTTGCAGCCAGAGCATATACCATCCTCATCCCACCCAGAAGTTTATAATAACTCCAGTTAACCAACAGAAACCTGAGCTCCTTCTTCCCCCTCCCCCCATCCTACATATTATATACCTACCTACCTAACTGACCGGAGCTCGCAGCCTACCGTGCTCGGACAGTCCTACCCCAGCAGCACCATGGTTCCTGCGCAACGTACACCATGACTTGGCGGGACCGACCCATCTTTCCATCCATCCATCCATTCATCACATTCAACCCTGGGCATTTACCGCTCCACTGCTCCGGTAACCTAAGGTAAGGTCAGATACCGTAGACGGAGCCTCAACCCCATGCGCCATGACGTCATTCGCGATAAGGCTCTCCCAGCCTTTCTGTATGCAACCCAGCATCGCATGGTACCGGTACTCGAGTACTGCTACGTGCAAGACGGATGGGGTAAGCAAGCCTGGAGTTCGACAGACCCTGCTACCCATATAACGGGAGAGTGGGATTGGGAAGACACGCGCGGGTGTTGGGATGGATAAAGTGTGGGGTGCACACAGATAGAGTACTACACCCTACCGTATCCTATCATGCGGGAGGGAGGAACGGGTGGCGGACGGAAGTAAGGAGTTCACGATACCATGCGAAACCTTTTAATAGGAACATGTTTATTTATCTTCATCTCTCCGGGCTATTCATGTTTATAGACTATGTGGCAAGCAAGCCTAGGATGATGATGAACTAATTTATATACTCACGCTTTTTTTTTACACTCTGAAAATATATACCCGGTTCCAGCGACCGACCGACTTGAAAGTATCCACAAAGAAAAAAGAAGCCATAGACAAACGGTGATGTGTTTTTTTTTGTTTTTTCTCTCTTTCTTCCTTTCATCTCTACGATAAACAGCAAACCCCCCCCCCCCCCAAAACAGCGAACCCCACAATCAAAACACAAAGCAGAGAAAGAAGCAACCACGTTCCATTCTTCATACGTTATGACACCCAACCAAAGTTCCATGACACCGAATTCCTATCAGTTGTGACAGCAAAGAAAAAGAAAAAAAAGTCCGTGTTTCGGGAGTGAATTCTTCCCACTGTGTACGATAACCACTTACTGCCCCTTCTTCTCGGCGGAAGGAGTCGAGGATTGCGGCTTCCCCCAGGCCCAGAGCCACTTGCCCGTAGGAGCGGCGCTCGGAGAGCTCTCGCTAGTCGCGTCACTCATGGTGACGTGATCGAAATCACCTTCAGCACTCGACATGTTGCCCGAGCTAGGGGACTTGAAGAACTTTCCCTTCTCCGAAGGGTATGCTCCAGTAGCTTCATCAAGGACAGATGCGATACTCGTTCCCCCGACCGGCTCGCCAGTTCCGCGGATGGTATTCATCTCCTGGTCCAACGCGGCCATAACAACCTTCAATCTCTCTCTCTGAAGCTCGATAAATCGAGTCTTCTCAACCTTGCCCTCGATCCCGGGGGGAATTAAAGTTGCCGAATTCGGCATCCCATCACCAACAGATGGATTCCTCTGTTCCTGCTGTTGTAGGGCAGACGACAAGAAATGGTAGAAATCTGTAGCCATCTGCGGCGCATAGGGCGTGATCGGTGGAACTCTCCACCGTGTGAATAAATTCTGGACAAAGGAGGTGGGATCCTCTGGGGGCGGAGAATTTTGCGACTGTATGGCCGCCTGGTGGGCCTGTTGGAGAGTTCCAAATAAGGCTTCTCGGGCATAGTCGATAAGCTTACGTATGTACTCGACCCCCGCGGCCTTAGCCTGATCGTGCGTTCGGGTAATGAACTCTTCAATCTCCCTTTCGTGGGCGTCCAGTGTTGGGTGGACATGTTCTACGTATAATCTTGTAGCTCCCTGGAACTGTGGTAAAACCAGCCACAACATAAAGCCCGCACGGATCTCTTGGTAAAATGGGAACCTAGATAACAACGAGATTAAGATAAAGCTTTGACAACATCATCCCGTAATTCCGGGAACTTACCAGCAAAGGATCCAGCCCGTCCATGACTCAACAACCAAAATACAAGCGATAACCACCCAATACATCAGCCATGGTGTCAGTTGTGTAGGATCGTTGGCCTTGAGGGCCTTGTATGAGGCGAAAACAGGAAAGAGAAAGGTAGCAACAGAACTTGAGCACGCGCGACACAGTCAAACGTTAGCAAGAGGCTTGTGGGGGGTTTACTGTGTTCACGCCGTTGGGACCAGAGTTGACAAGCGGAAAAGGCAGTGGAAGCCATCCGTGCCAGCAAACCACAAGACCTAATCCTAAGGAGATGGGGCTCGCTCACTCACCAGAGAATCTTGGCTAGTAAATCAAACATTGTGAGGAATGTGTAGGAAGAACAACAATATCGATGAATAGGGTAGATGTCAAATCAATAGGGTTTGTCGAAGATGAGAGCGGTGTGACGATTGATGATCGATAGATGTGAGGATGGATGAAGTTATGGATGGACGGATGGAAACGGGCGGAAGAGGGATGATAAAGAGAATCTTGGGGAGAGTGTAAGAAGAGGCGAGGGGAAGGGCGGAGTGAGGGGGAGGGTCGTGTGTGGTGCTCTGGGAGTGGTGCGTGGGGAGGACAGTAGGGGGATTTTGTGAATTGTAACGTGGATAAGAGGGGAGGAGGGGCAGCTGCAACGACGGAGGAGAGAAGGGAGCAACCAGATAGAGGAAGCCCCTCCACACCGAAATGTACCGTCAGCCCCTCTCTCCTCGATGCAGCCCAGGGAATTACAGGACACAACATAAACAGCCAGCCACGGTATCACAGGAAAGAGGACACGCCGAACAAACTAAAGCCAGCTTTTATCATACTCTTTTTCTTTTTCCTTTTTCTTTCTTTGCCTAGAAGTGATTTCTAAGAAGGAAGCGAGGACAGGGACAGGTTGCAACACTTTGACTGTACTCGTACTCTACTGTAATTTACGGATAGGACAATTCAAAACGCTCTCCCGTAACAGCTCTCCCTCTCCCTCTCTCTATACTCTCATCGAAGTTTGGTGGAATATGATACGATAACCTGCAACAATAGCAGTCCTCTCTTCTCCTATACTTCAAGAAAACTGCCCCGTGACTACTAGTAGGTCAGCGTCACCCCCCAGATCAAGACTAGCGTGATCTAGAATCCCGATCCATCACTCTAGATTCTAATTTTGAGGCTTCTTCACGATTTCCCCATTCCCCAAATGCTCACCTTCCGCCTCCATGCTGACCGATTGACCCGCTCATCTTTGTTCCTCTATATCTCCATCTCTCTTCCAGCCGACTGAACCTTTTATTCTCTAATCAAAATTACCTCATCCTCCTTCCCTCTACCCTCCCACCCACTTTAGACTTTCAAGTCCAAACCCGTCTCTTCCAGCATTGTTTACATCCCCCCAGTTCTCGTGCTCTCTCACACCCCGCCACCGTACCCATTTGTTCTCCAGACCCTTGGTGTTTGTCAAGAGCGAAGCTCCCTAGTGCGTGCGGCCATACCGTGCCTGATCGGCTTAGGTCGAGACCCGGTGTTGGGAGATTTGTATGATATAGTATCGAGCAACCCTGACTTTCCCCGAACGCTCCGGAGAAAGGCAACGGAAGAAGAAAAAAATAAGAAAGGGTATAATACGGTAAGAAATAAGAAAAAAAAACTGCATTTGGCTGTGGCTTCCGACTCCATTTCGCTAAAGCTACCGCGCCGAGGATCCCCTACAACTGCCATGTGTCGATCAAGTGGGCTGTTGTTTCTCTCCATCCATCCCTCCGCCTCTCACGATTGGCCGACAAATAAACAAAACAAAACGAGTCAAGTGCTGCCTCCTCTGTGTTGGAGAGGCACTCGAGTAGGTACGGTAGTTGGGTAATCCAAAGGTATTGTTCTCTGTTAGTTGTCGGCTTCATTGTTGGGAAATCCCTGTTTGCTGTTCCAGGAAACCAGTAACATTGCCGGAATTGTACTCGTACACGCATTGTCATACTGTGGGACGGCCAAGGTTTGTACTGTACCTCCTGCTCGCTCATGCTCTCTTGCACGGCCAGCCACCATTCCTTCCTCTTTGCCCGCACATCGCCAGAGTCGTATTTCCTAACAGGCGCTCCCCATTGATGAGTGAGGTCACTTGCGTTGACCGCCCCTCCTCCTACCTCCCTCGCAATCCCTTGTGAATCCATGGCGCTGCGCTGGCAAGGAAGTGTCCATGACAGCTAAATAGCTGCTGTCTGCCTGCCACCCACCCACCTTTGTATCTCGAATCCCTTCATTCGCCCCAACCATCGACTGCCGTGTCAGTTCTGAAAGAAACCACAGCTCTCCAAAAGAAATATCTCATCAAACAAACAGCTTTCCCCCACCACCCCGGTAATGTGTATCTTGCTACTTACCACTGCTCACCCCGACTACCCTCTTATCGTCCTCAACAACAGAGATGTACGTTTGCTTTCTTTTTCATTACCACATCCGCCATATTAGATCACTCGGTGCTAGCTTCCCCACTCTGTGAGGGCCTACTATGCATCCCCAAAAATTTCACTACAGCTGTTCCACCTACACGTGCTCTTCGCTCACCCAGTGAGTGCTTCTAGGAATTCCTCCACCGTCCGACACAACCAGCAGCCTTCTGGGAGCCCCCGTATCCCCATATATTCTCAGGTCGAGATCTCGCCCGTCCTGAACGCGGTTTGCATACTCCCTCCCTCCCTTCGTCCCGCCTTTCTACCCATCCGCAGATCGCATCTATCTAACCACCCATCTTCAGGCACATGGCTCGGAATCACTCGCTCCGGGCGCCTAGCCGTCCTCACCAACTTCTGCGAGGATTCGTCCGCAGCGGCAATAAGCCAAAAGTCCCGCGGCTCAATGGTAACACTGTTCCTGACATCACACGAGGACCTCAATGGCTCTACAGAGGCATGGCTCCACCGGCTCCTTGCAGACGGAAAAATGGAGGGCGTTGGAGGATTCTCCCTCTTGTGCGGAACCCTGCGTCCAAGTTCATCCACTAGGGATCCGAAGGCGAGCTTGGAAAAACTTGCTGTGATCTCTAACCGAACTGCCGCAGGCGACGAAGGGGTCGAGAGTGGCGCACATTGGGTTGCTGGGACCAAAGGCGAAACCCATGGCCTAAGCAACTCGCTATTCGATGATCCCTGGCCAAAAGTGGTGATGGGCAGAAATTTGCTCGCAGAAACCATCGAGAGATCGGTCGGAAAGCCTGAGGATGAACTACTGGAGGACTTTTTTGCCATCCTTAGCCACGATACGATGCCCATTACGAGGGGGAAAGACAATGGGGCGCAACTAGAGGCTCTGCGGCACTCCATCTTCATTCCGGCGTTCGAGACCTCCCCCGAGACTCCCGAAACGAATGGCCATGTTGACCCCGTCGCTGAAGAGGCCAACGGAGCTAGCCCAACCGGAAGTGACGATGTGAAAAATGCACTCGATAACGTTGGTAAGGTGGAGCACTACTGCGCCACGCCAGATGAAGAGGAACACAGGTGGAGCCATCCCGAGAGACTATACGGAACGCACAAGCAGACTGTTATACTCCTTAACAAGAATGGGAAGATAAAGTACGTTGAACGAACACTATACGACAACGATGCGAAGCCGGTAGACAAGAAGGATAGAGACGTTGTATGCGAGCTCGACATCGAAGGGTGGAACAATGTACCCACTCCTACAGCATAAGTGGGAAGGAAGGACGATATGTTACATTTACGAAATTCTGAGAGTGATCTTCATTTGCCATCTCGTATTAGTATTTTTGAATTACTTTTTATCAGAAGATCCCCTTGTATTATCTATGCATCGTCTTCTCTTCCTCTTCCTCTTTTTTTTTCTTTTCTTTTCTTTTTTCTTTCTTTCTTTCTTTTCTCTCGGACATACTCTCGATAGCATGTACAATCATCTCATGTAGTCTACAAGTACAACGCTGCACAGTACTACGCTTCGCATTCTCATGTTGGCACCGCACTGCATCACAGACGGCCCCCCCAAGACTTATTATCACGACTTGCTTAGGCCAAGCCCTTCATTGCCATCCCCACAAGCTATATCGTAGTATAAACAGTCCATACTGTAGAACACCCCCACCTTTACAAACACAATTCCGACATCACCCGTATGATACTTCACCATCTCCACCACCGGAAAAGAGAAAAAAAAACTAAAACTTAGGAACAGGATCATCTATTACGGTACCCTTCAGCTCAGGGTTAGGGCTAATAAGATCTGCCTCACTTGGGCGTGAAAAAAAAGTGCGAATCTGCGGGAAGTGCGTCACTCGGGATCGCCACGCTTATCCGCCGTACCTTTTGGCAAATCCCGGTAGACCTATTTGGGGCGCGGTATGGCGGGGGGGACGGATGTGTACCAGTATCGTACTTGGTTGGGGCGTAAATTAAAGTCTCGGGAGGAGTGACATTGATACCGTATCTACTCGAGTATGTCGCCACCACGCATTTTGTTTGTCATAGTCCAAAGCATTAATTTGGGCCCAAGTACCGGTATACGGGTACGACACGGCTTTTGAATTCCGAGGAGTAAGTAAGTAAAGTTAACTGCAACTTAGGATTACCCAGTAATTCTATATATTTTATCTTGCCATCGCAGTGCAGCGCCGGTAGGCCACTCCCGGGGGGAGCCGATCCAACTTACCCCATTGTGTGGTGCTTGTACAGTACAAATGCTGGCTGGCTTCAATACGGTAGTGGAGGCGACACTGCCACACACTATCACTCGAAAATTCCAGCCAGCCCCACATTCCAGAAATTGTTATAATACCTGCTTCTTGCGTCATTTCGGCCACTCTTTTTTTTTTCTTTTTTTTTCTTCTTTTTTTTTTAGAGGGACCGCCGATGGAAGTGTTCTTTTTTGTATCTATTATACATACGATACCTTCCGTGATGGATCTCACGGCTATCGGAGTTGTTGGGTTTGTGGGGTATGGTAGGTTTGTTCGCTGAGTATGATGTGCGGAGATTAGACTCCGCGTCGGAGTTAGAGTATCATATCATACTGTACGGGTACGGTACAATAGCTTGGCGTTACCGTAGGTTTGAGGGTTTACTTTTTCGAATTGGTATGGTATGGGGAGGGGGAATGGGAGTGGAGGCAATGTGGGGGATTTTGTTTGGTAGAATAGTCTATTCTGCTGTCTGGGTCACGTTGTCTATCAGGGTGGTGGTTCTAGTTTATGATGGTGAGGGTGGCGGCTTCTTTTGGAGTCACTGCATTGCAGTAAGAATGGGGGCTTTGGATGCGGTATCATACAATTGATAAAGTTTACATAAAGTCTCGCTCGGTGATGGGCCCGGCCAGCGGCGGCGGCGGCGGGTAGGGGGCGAGCCCGTCGAAGGGTGTGTGTGTGTGTGTGTGTGTGTGATTTAGCCGGTTGGGGTGGTTGTTGGTATATAAAAAAGTTGCGAGTGTGGTATGGTGGGAACCTACAGTATTGTACCTACTTGAGCACAATACGACACATGCGAGCCTGGTGAATGAATGGGTGTTGGGGGGGGGGAAAGCTTCTTTCTCATTTTCTCTCTGGTGTGCTGTGGGACTTGGATCGGGCGGAGCAGTTAAGTCTCTTACAAAGAAAAAAGTTGTTAAACTTAAATAAAAAATGTCAATATATTTAATAAATAAACGGTTAGGTTTTATGTTAGTTTAGGTTAGGTTTTATTTTTATTTATTTATTTATTAAATTGCAATCAATTGAAATTACTACTAAAGTTTTGATAGAAATAAGGTATTATATTATTTATAAATGATGATTATACGCGAAATGGAATATAACTGTACTTCGAGTATGGTATGCTTACGAACCGGCTGGGATTATACAGACAACCCGGGGGGGGGGGAGCGGACTAATGTTTTACGCTCGTCGGGAATTCTACCGGTGGTGGTAGTGGATAGGTGGTCCTAACATCGATGTTAGGAAGGGCGAAAGGCAGGTTTACAGTACTGGCATATGCTATGATAATGTTGCTTGCTGGGCTACTGAGTTGGGATGAACCTTCTGTGAGATGAGGGCGCTGTTTGAGATGCTGTAATCTGGAGACGCACGTATTAATATCTTGAAGACTGGTACTGTAGAGCACGAGAAATTAGTGCCAGAGCCAATAAGTGCCAACTGGACTAATGTGAGGTCCCGAACACGGAACAATCAGCCTAATACCGACTCGAACCGAAAAGGAAAACGGGTGGAAGGCAGGCGATGGAATAGAGAATAAAATATGGGGGTTTTTTTTTATTTTTATAATTCTTTTTTTAATTTGTTGCTCTGGGTATGATACCGTAGGAAGGGTAGTTATGATACGGTACTTGTATGATATCTCGAGTTGCTCTGGATTCGGGGGCTTTGGCAGCGTAATGCACCATACAACACAAGTTTGCCCTGAGCCGGACCACAAGCTATCATTCGAAGTCTCCGCTATATCTTGGCTCGTTTTTTGTGGTTGTTTTCGTGGCTGCACCTGGTTTGCACTCTTCCTTCCATTCGCCGCTCCTTAATTTAATTTACAGTACTGGAGCGCCATGGGAGGCGGCCATTTCGACCAGTGAAAAGGGGATTTGCATGTTTATCCTATCCCTTAGTCTGTCACTGCGCCCAAGAAAACCGGTTGCACAAGTCTCAGTTTGAAACCCTTGGTAAATTATTTCCAGTTAGGGAAGGAAACTTCCCAGATCCCGTTATTCTCTTAGCCAGATTCGGTATTTTCTTAACAGGTTTTCTTGGGCGCAGCAACCCGACAGACTATGGGATAGTGCGGGAAAACCAAAAACTGCACCAGCTCCAATGCCAAGATGCAACCAATAAATCAGCCAAGACAACCAGAAACTGGTGAGGATTGCACTGCAGCAGTGTGTGTAACAACGGTTTTTGCTCATGAGGAGTACTGAGACATCATTGTGGTGTTGCATAGTTTAATGTCTATAGGCCAAAAAACAGCTTTTTCAATTGTCAAAATCATCTTTATTCAATGACTATCTCATATTTAAAAACCACTACATTATTCCTGCAAGCTTTCTCTATCATGTAGTGGTTTTTTTATCTTTATCAAGTGTGCAATGGGGTTGATTTTGAAGAATGAAGCGCATTTGGTTTTCCCGCACCATACCCCGTACAGTACCCTACCCTACTGCAATAAATTTACCCTCTCGCCCAGTTATGGGGAACGCCAAGAATTCTGGATTTTTCGTTCGTTGCAGTGAGGTTTTGATTCTTTTTCCCCAGTGAATTGGCTATATAGCCTGCTTGCTTGCTTGGTGCACTCGAGGTTCAGCAATTAGAGACTTTCACCAGATCCCGGTTTTGACTTCGAATTCGAGTTCGAAAAAAATGATGGGCACAACTGCGAGGATACATATGATACCTGGACAAGTGCCCAAGTGACACTACCGGTAGCCGTAAATTGAGTTGGCTTGGAAGTATGATGCTTGGTTGGGTAGTCTATGCCATGCTATGATTTCTTAAAGATCACATCTATCTTGGCATTGAACTGATTTAGACATTTATGAAATGGCAGTACTGTACGAGTACAGTATCTAGCAATTTTGGAAACATCGCTAGGCCTTTCTATGATTTTTCGAACCCGAATTCGAACTGAAGAAACGGCCATCTGCTGAAAGTCTCTATTGTTTGATGGCGCGCGATGTGGTGCAAGGTCTGGGTCTGGCGGTAGCAACCTCCAATCTAACCTGACCTTGTTGCAACGGGTCCAGCCTGATGCTGACCCTTGGCCTTGGCCCTCCCTGCTCCCCGGGCAGACCTTTTCCACCCAGGGGGCCAACTCTTTCGCTTCTCTTCTCCTCATCCTGCCTGCCCCCCAAATTTCCCCTTGACTCTCTTTCCCTTCTTGCTCCTCCCTACCACCTTCATTCCTTCTCATTCCTTCTCTCCCTTTCCTCATCCTCCCCTCATCCTATGCTCCTTCACCCCCTCATTACACAATTATGAAGACATCCGATATTCTCTATCTGCTTGCTCATCCTAATCAATTGAGGGCGATCATTCAATGGCAAGCTTTCCACTCACCCCCTTACTTTCTTGGACCCTGTTTTTGCTTTTCTCGCACAAGGCATGCGCAAGCTAATCGTCTCTTCTTCTTGATAACTTGTACAGGAAAATCTGGCACAACCCACTTCACCAGCGGAACATTGAGAACGAGTCTCTCACCCTGCAGAGATGTTTTGAGTTCCTGGACCTCACCTCACGCTCTTTCAGCGCTGTTATTCAGGAGTTGTGCCCTGAGCTTTGCGTCTCAGTGACACTCTTCTACCTTATCCTACGTGGTCTCGACACCGTCGAGGATGACATGACCATTCCACTAGGAATCAAGGAGCCCCTTTTGCGCTCTTTTGATGAGATTCTCGACAAAGAGGGCTGGACTTTCGATGGCAATGGGCCCAAGGAGAAAGATAGACAGCTCCTCGTCGAATTTAGCACAGTGATTAAGGAGTTTGCCGTATTGCCCGAGAGCCATCGAGTGATTATCAAGGACATTACCAAGAGGATGGGGAACGGGATGGCCGACTACGCCAACAATGCCGAGCATAATGGTAACGGGGTCAACACGGTCGCTGATTACGACCTTTATTGCCATTACGTTGCCGGCTTAGTTGGTGACGGGCTGACACGCCTTTTCGTTGACACTGGGAAAGCCAACCCGGCTCTCCTTGAGCGACCTCATCTGATCAACTCGATGGGTCTTTTCCTCCAAAAGACCAACATCATTCGTGATTACAGGGAGGATCTCGACGATAAGCGACGATTCTGGCCTAAAGAGATCTGGACCAAGCATATTGAAAAATATGAGGAATTGCCCTTACCGGAGAACGAGGAGGCGGCTTTGAACTGTATCTCTGAGATGTGTTTGAACTCTCTCCAGCACGCTGATGAGTGTTTGTTCTATCTTGCTGGAATCAAGGATCAGAGCGTGTTCAATTTTACCGCTATTCCCCAGGTCATGGCTATTGCTACCTTGGCCTTGGTATTCCGGAATAAGGACGTCTTCCACAGGAATGTGAAGATTCCTAAGGGTGAGGCCTGCGAGCTCATGATTGAGGTTGGAAACCTGCGGTCTACTTGTGATATCTTCCGGAAATATATGAAGATCATTCACAAGAAGAACACTCCCAAAGATCCCAACTACCTTAATATCAGCATCACTATTGGCAAGGTCTGTTTTGCCCTCTTGATTTTTTAAGTCTAGCCGCCGTTGCTTACTGTGAATACAGGTTGAACAATTCATCGAGTCCATCTTCCCAACCCCAGTTGAGCCTAAGGCCGTTGCGGAGCGTGCGCAGATGCGAGCTACGGGCGAGACGCCGGAGCAAGCGGCGGCAGCAAAGAAGGAGACGATGTTCTTGATTGGTGCCATTGTTGCGACCTTGAGTGTAATCTCTGGAATAATGGTAAGGCCATATGCGAGTGTCCTATTTCCCTAAAATGTGCTAATTGGAATTCGAGATCTTCGTTGCCTGGTTAATGGGAGCTCGCTTTGACCTCGCTTTCCAGGAGCTCTGGAAGGGCAGCTTCAGACCCCCAGAGTACAACCCAGTTGCCGATGCTCCTCACGGCGAACTCTAATCCCTTCACTCCAATCTATTCTAATATACTGCCTTTTTTTCTTTTTTTCTAATCACGTCAGGATATCTTTGGAGAACTGGTGAAATGATAGAGGCGTTATGCATACTTCCTTTCATGGACCATTTGACACTCAATCTGTTTTTTTCTTTTCTTTTCCAAACGCGACGGCTCTTTTTCGCACTGTTAACCGGTGATGTATACCACCTCCCTTTTTGTTTGTAATGCTACGTGATCCTTTTTTCTTTACAACAATTTGGGAATAGGTGGCATTGGTACCGGTCACTGCATTTTGTTTGATGTACCTCCCACTCCTGTGGTATGTGCCCGTCTACGGTTGGGCCGGGCTGAATGAATGGATCGGAGTGTCTGATGGTAATATACGGGATAACCTTGGCTTTGTTTTCCTCCCTTTTCCGTCAAGATGCGAGGTGATTTAATGTGATATATAGCACATATGTCAAATTACAATGCAACATTTTTCACTGGTTGCGGTTGTGCCGAAAATGTGCTTATATTGATGTGTGATTTCTCGGCGACGAGGATTGGTCTTTTGGATGGACCGGCTTCAGGTCTGTTAGGGGGCTGGTTAAAGCACTACATACAGTGTTTTTGTGTTGATGGAAGGTGTGTTGGTTATTGTGACGGCGGTGGAGGGAGACCTATCGGTAGTGCTCAAGTAGTATAATAGGTTAATGAATGGAAGTTCAATGTTGCTATAAAATTCAAAGGTATTGTCGTATTTCCCAATAACTGCGTGACTCCCCGTGAACCCGTGAAGTAACCTTCGCCCAAACACAGCGCTATTTGGTAGACCATTATCTCGTGAACATATTACTTGCATAGGAACTAGTTATGGTATTTAGGCCCGCTTCCCCCCGGGCTAAAATTTTCGAGAAAGGGAGATTTTTCCTCTATTAACGGGGGCCAATAATCATACAAATGCTTTTATGCAGGGAATTCCCGCAATAATCTTCCTTCCACCTTATGATAATATCCCATACCTAACCATACCCTACCAACCAAACCACCCAACCCATCTAAATAAGAAAAGGGGGAGAAAATAGGCAAAACGTATCATAACATGAAAAAAAGCTTTTCCCCCGTTTTAAAACCCCATACCCACATGCCAATACCGAATTCTGGAAGGAAAAAACCCTAGAGCACAATTTACAAGGGACGAAAAGGGAAAAAACAAGGGGAGAGGAAAAGAGGAATACGGGCAGATGGATGATGAAATGTGGAATTGGGGGGGGGGGGGGGGTAGGCAAGTAGGTGGGTAGGTTTTATGGATTGCACAGGGATACGGGGTAATGTAGGTTAGGTAATGTAAGTAGATGGAGCCCGGGTTGTATAATAGGTGCCGAGTCAAATAGAGGAAGAAAGCCTTTATGAGTATGATACCAAGAGGAAGGAAGGAAGGAAGGGGAGCTTTTATAAAACACATAGTAAAAAGAAAAAGAATGAAAAACGCCCCCGATCACCAGGTCACTAAGGTGATAATTGATTTTGATAGAAAGGAGATATGTGAGAAAAAAAGAAAGAAAAAAACAGACAAAAACCTTCTTATTTCACTTAAAATCTTCGACTGCCACCAGAATTGAACCCCCAATCGCTGCGTCCACCGGCTGAGAGCTCTCTCCTGAGACCACTCTGAGCACCAAAGTCGCTGCCACGTTGGAAGGAGGATCCACTGTTGCCACCACCGCGTTGGGGAGCTGGGCCCTGGCCGAAGCTACTTCTATCGAAGGAGCGATCGCGGCGCATGGAGCTCTGGGTGTTAAACCTTTCGTTACTGTTGCCACGGTCGAAGGATTGGTCCCTTCGGGCGAATCCGATACCACCGTTGCTGCGGTTGTGGGATTGGTTCCCTTGATCGAATCTCTCGTTGATATTGCCGCGGTCGTAAGATTGGTTTCGACTGCTGCCAAACGCTTGCTTGGATGTATCCCATGGCTGGTTACGGCCGTGTCCAAATGCAGACCCCCGTTCAGCGGAGGCTGCTCTCCTGGCGGCTTGCTGGCTATCGATTTTCAAAAGCTACAATTTTTTATTATTAGTCAGGACACGATTAAGGAATAGGGTGGTAGAACATACTTCTACCAGGCCCTCAGCGAAAGCTTCGCGAGCCTTATCATCGGCTAAAAAGCTATTGTCCCGCGAGTTCCTCCTCGAGAGACCGCGGAAGGCGTGGCCAAGCAACTAAGATATCGTTAGCGTGCGTCTGTAACGAGCATAGAGGGAAGGCATACTTTATCGAGGCATATTCTAAAATCCTTCGTCGTCTTCACGGCTTGTGGGGGCACTTGGAAAGGTAGCCAACCGTCGATATCTATGACGGTACCGCTGGACTCCAGCTTTCCACCAAAAAGGATAGCCATGAGGGGTCTAGCTTCCGTGACAGTCCGCAAAAGAAGGGTTCCACCGTCATTACTTTTTGCTTTGGTTGTGAAGGTTACAAGGGTGCCGAAAGGCATGCCGGAGTCGCTCCTATTAGTATAGTGGATAGATGTTGGATGAATCATAGAAAAGTTCTCGTTAGGTGTACGAAATCCTCTACCCCCAGAAGCAACGGCAACGTTGGGGTACATTCCCGCGAGCGTGAGCGCCTTGATGAGTGGGACATGATCCGAGAACTCATTTGAAGAGGGATGCCCAATTTCGGATCGGTTCCTCTCGTGCCTGCGTACGTGTGGTATTATATTTGCCTTAACAAGGAGCTCTTCGATCTGGAGGGTGGTTGCGTCCAAAGTCCTCAGTGCACCTCGGTGAAGGAAGTTCTCCTCAGCGAAGCGATGGGCTGCGTGCATTCCGTCACGATCACGAATCATCCGCCATTCACGAAAGGCGTTCACTAATGCCATGTGGTCACTGCCGGTGTCTCTGACGAAAGAATTCCTTACACGGTTGGCCTCTGCTCTGCGCTCCGGGGGGGCGACAAATATATCGCGAACGCCAGATGATGATCCCAATATCATTATTGGATCTAAGCAACGGAAGATGACGGCAAGGAGGATCATCTTGCCAAGAGCAGGCTCAACGGGCCTATCAAAGTCAGTGAAACATATTCCCATAAGTCGATCGGGCATAACTTACATGGTTGCAAGGACGCGTCCGAGCTGGGTTAATCCCTCATCTTCTGTGAGAGCTCCCAACAAACGAAGCTGGGTCAGTGAGGCTTCAATTGCATGGCGTGAAGGGGGCTCAATAGCCTCCGACAAAAACTGGGCGACCGAATCCTTAAAACCTTGAGCCTTGATATCTAAGCAAATCTCTTGAAGGTCTGATCGAAGCATTTCCGGGAGCCCGGTACCGCGCAAAGAATCAAATCGTGATTTGCTGAATAAGGCGTAGTAATTTCCGTTTTGGACACGACCTGCTCTGCCGGCCCGCTGCTTCGAATTTGATTTACTGATCCAGGTACACACAAGCTGGGTAATTCTCCGTGCTTGCTCATATTGCTTCTCTCGCAACTTTCCACTATCCACGACGTATTTGACGTCAGGAATAGTGACGGAGGTTTCTGCGATATTGGTCGAAAGAATGATCTTCCGGCAACCTTCTGACACGTCATCGAATACTTCATTCTGGTTCGGAATAGAAGAATGGAGCATGCTGAGCTTAAATTTTGATTCGTCCCTGAAGTCGACATCTAAAGGCTTTTGTGTTCGAAGAACCTCATCCACTGCTTGTATCTCCTCAAGCCCAGGTAAGAAGATCAAGATAGCGCCATCATCACTGATCCGGGTGATATGCGCTACAGTAAGTGCAATAAGTCCAATAGGAACGAGGGCGTCTTCCTTCTCGCTGGAAACTATAGCTTGACCATCGGAACCGAGTTTGATTTCCTGCTTCCAATTAATCGTAGCATCAACAGCATCATCTTCCATCTCGCCTCGAGCAGATGCGGCCCTGGACGGAACCCTGGACGGAACTCGGGAGACGTCCCTAGATATTGACTGCTCCACACCAAGATAGAGGCGGGTATCTTCTTCGTGGAGTGGAGAAAGTAGATGGGGTGAATACCGGTATGTGTTATGCAAAGTGTCCTGGATTTCTTCCAAATAGACCTCCTTTACTGGAAATGTGCGCCCAGGCACACTTAGGTTGGGGCATGGAACATGTTTGCCATCAGCGTCCGTATAATGAAAGTAATTCGCAAAGAGTTCTGTGTCCATGGTAGCGCTCATTAGTACAACCTTCACTTCGGGTAGGCCTCTCTCCATCCTGTCAGACATGACTCGTTTAAGAATAATTAGTAGAAAATCGATAAGTATATCGCGTTCGTGAACCTCGTCGATAACAAGGTGCGTGATTCCGTCCAACGCTTCATCCGCAGAGTTGCGAAGCTGCTGCAGCAATATACCAGTAGTACAGTAGGTGACACTGCCACCTGCGATAGGTAATTTGGCATCAAATCGAACTTGGTAACCAATAGATTTCTGTAGCGGTTCGTTTCGTTCTACAGCTACTCGTGCAGCTACAGAGGTGGCAGCGATACGTCTGGGCTGTGTGCAGATAATATTACAGTTCGCACCCGTCCCATTTTTGATCGCCTCCTCTAACAAAATTTGAGGTACCTGGGCTAAAAAGAGTAAGTAAAAAGCTCCAAACCCAAATCGTATAAGAGATGAGAACTTACTAGTTTTCCCACTGCCGGTTGCACCTACAATAATACTCACAGCATTACTGTTGACAATATCTAAAACCTTCGCCCGATACTGATTCATTGGCAGATCCTCACGCTTACTCCTCAAAGTCTCCAATTTAGGGTCGTTCAGGTATTCTTCATATGATTCTAGTAGTCTTTTGCTCTTTACCCCCACAAAGGCCGGGTCCAGTGCCCTGCGGGGTCCGGAACGCCAAGAGTTCCGCTCCTCCTCCATTCGATCTTCTTCGTCTCGACTTCGGGGCAAGCCAATACACTTCACGGCATGTAGCGTGTCCGTCATGGTACTTATACAGTCCCTATCAATGCTAATCCAGGAAGGGAGCAATGGTTTTAAGAGTTCCCCGTTTCCGAGTCTTAGAGCTTCTATAAATTTTGGAAATAATTCGGGGCGCATCTGCTTCAATCCAATTGCGCCTGTAAGGTATGCCGCAGTTTCAGCGTACTTCTTACCAACAAACTCTACAGGTTCCCCAAGAGGCTCCTCGTTAAGCACCATCTGAGCTCTAAACGACCCCCCTGAGCCCTTCCTTCCGGAGGTTTGTTCAAGCACGACATCATAGCGCGCGTGTTTATCGAACATCTTGAAGAATTCGAAAAATTTTCGCGCATTTCGGCTGTTGATACTCGATATATCCTTCACTATGATTGTAGAGCCTCCTTGCTTGGAGTGAAATTCCTCAGCCTGTCGTTTGAACTCCACGGAGGCAACAATTTCAGCATTTTTGAGCTCGGACGCACGGGCGGTGGCTAGAATATTCTGCTGTGGAAACCCCACAGTGACCTCAAACAACCCCTTTCGAGTGCCTGGTCTTCTGGTCTCTCGAACATTGACTGTTGGCACAGCATCAAATCTTGCGCAATAATCGTAGATGTCCATTTTAGCGTCGGCTTCATCGCTCAGCAATTCTTTATCATGAGCACCTGCGCTCTCTGTATTATTAACAATTTCGTGAAGTATGCCCCTCTGATGAAGTTTCAGAATTAGGTGTCGGCACGCCGACTTCTCAGCTACTTTCTTCAATTCAGGTCAGCAATCAGAGCCCCTACTTGATTGCGGCAGAACAGCACACTATACCTTATTCTTGGCATCACCACAAGCTTCCATCTTTGTCCGGTCCGGGAGGGTAGTGATAACAGTACACCTGTATATGCCACCCTTGTGCGAAGCAAAAGAAGACTTGGCTGTAATTCCCTTGAATTCCCATAGAAACTTTTTCGGGTTTGTGAAAAGGGTTTCAGGGGCACTCTTGTAGTCATCGGGCTGTGGTTGCTCAAAGTTTTTGGTCAACCAAATGTCGTCCACGGTTTCGGTTTTAAGACTCTGTGGTCCGCGTGCAGGTTGCGCCTGTCGCCCGCGTTTTGACGGGGGTGATCGATCGTCTCTGGAAGTCTCCCGATATCCACCGCCACTCCGACCTTTGTTCGCCCCTTTGGCAAAAGGATTTTTAGCCTCTGCGTTCCTTCCCCTCTGTGATCCGTGCGACATTGATTGTTGTCCTCCTTCGCCTTTAGATCTCCAGTCCCGCGATAAATCCCTCACTGGATTGACTGGTCCGAGCCCATCGTACTGTGTCCATGCTTCCTCTTGTGCAGCGTGGGCGGACGCCCAACGGTCATGGGTATCGGGTACTGAAGTCCTATTCAAAGAGGGACGCCATGTGCTTGATAATGAGTGTGGAGAAAACCCTTTGCCCGGGGATTGATGCTGCATTATCAGTCGCAAGTGTGAAAGCTGTAGGTTTGGCGGTAGTATTAGCGGTTAAAAGCCTTCTAAAAGGTGAGCAAGTAGAAAAAATGGTGCCTAATAAAGGAAAATATAAAGATGAGGGTATATGCCAAAAGAGAAAGTAAAGGGTGAGTTTTCGTGTCAGATGTAAAATACAAGACAATGAACAGAAAGAAAGAAAAAAAACCGGGGTGGTAAGAGATGATGGTAGGGGCATGGGCGTAGACCTACCGGGAAACGCCTCATGTCGCGAGAGAACTGGAACCCCAATTGAACTTCTGTATTCTCAGCCGCCTGTCTGTGACAAAATACTGGTCGGAGTAACTGTGGATGAGAGGAATTGTGCACAACAGAGGATTCTCAGCACAGCTGGGAGGTGTAAAGTAGAGAGTGGAAGAAGAGTGTTGTAAGGGTTTGCCGGAATATTTTCCATCATCCCCAATTTTTTTCCCTTCTCTTTTCTTTCTACCATCAGTAGCGCTGCCCTAGCCCTTTGCAGGACCTTGGCGGCGGCGACGCAGATGTGCTGAAAGCCCCTCTTATCAGGTCAAATGGCAAAGAAAAACTCCAAGGTTATCACGTCGGGCCTCTAACTTGCTAAAATTAAACACTTTTTTTAATCCCTTCAACAACGTTCCACTACATTAGAATACCGGTATCCCAAGTTTATTTCAATACAATATTTGACTAAAGTTTAACATACACAAGACATACTTTAGGTAATGTGGGCTGCCATAATTAACTGTACTCGTACGGTACAAGTACTAGTACGGTACACATGGCACAGCAAATACATACAAACCCCAAAGATATACTAAACTATCAAACTGTCATCTATTCTGTGGAAATCCCGATTTGTCAAAGCCGCAGATGTACACGCTTCTTCTGGTTTCAAATTTATGGTAGTAGTGTTAGTTGGCTGGTGGGTTTGGTCACCGCTTTTTCTGCTCATGTATACAGTGGGGTTATTCTTGACAACCCACAGTATCATACCTTCCAAACGCAAAGGTTAGGTTAAACCAAGTATCTATGAAGAAAATAGCTATTCAAAAGTAGTCTATCGTAGTGTACAATTCGATCTCTAAAATTTCGAGAAGGCAGTGGGCGGGGGCTAGAATCTAGATCCCAACACTGAAAGTGAATATACTATCCATTGAAACCCATTGCCTCCCGCACTTATCGAGGTATCTCTGGACGACGTTCGCGATCACGTCAAATCGCGCTTGATTCCGGAGGGCCAATGCCGTGACGGCCTCTGTAAAACCCCATAGGAGCGTGTTAGTAATCGCACATCGTAATGCGGGTGAAACAGAGAGGGGGGTAGAGCTAACCTTGCTTCTCTGAACCACCTCCCGATTTCGCTATTGCCTTCCCAACATTGAAAAGGCTGGAGAAATATAAGAGCTGGTTGTACAACATCTTATCTGTGTACTCATATCGCATGACGCCCCGACAACCATCTGCAAGTCTGTTTGGCCCAAGACAACGTTTCCCATAGACGTTGATTTGCCGTGTTCTGCTTCCACAAGCAGCATCATCGCAAACTAGCCAGGCTTCATAATATTTTGATGTTAATTGGCGGATTTGGCACTCAACTTGCGCCACAATCGATGGGACGCTGAACACCTTATTGCAAGACGCGTTTTTACAAATGATCCCTTCGTGAGAGCAGCACTCATAAGACAAAATTGGCCCTTCAAAATGGAGTGATTCTCCACAAGCCCGGCATTGCAGTTGAAGCCTAACGGCATCCTTGAACCTCTCCTCATCTGGAATGGTGGATTCCAAGGGATGGATGGAGCGGTCTTCTTGATCTGGGGCATTGGTAATCTGGTATTTGCGTGTATCAAGCCCAAGGCACTCTGCCAACCTCATAGCATCTGTTCCTTCGATACGCCCACAAAGACGTTCGATAGGTGGGAATATCTGCTTGATAAGATACCATTCCGCATCTACTAGAGGTTAATCAATATGCGCGATATTTGTTTAAAAGATTGAAACAAACCAGGCTTCAAGCCGGAATCAACTTTCATGATGTCCTGGGGCGCATAGGCTCGGTCGGAAACATTGTCCGTCGCTTCGCTCCCACCACTCGTGATGACATATGAGACGACATCGCCACTTTTTACGGGTTCCCCGCGAGCCTTTTTCCGCAAAGCTACTTGAACCTGGGGCATGGTTTGCAGACTGGTGCCGTACTCGTCGAGATTTTTTCCGAGTCTCTAGTTGTCGTTAGCCTGGTCTTTTGAGGCTCTGGGGAGGGACAGGGACTTACGGTATATATAATATATTTCATCAAGGGAAATGCGTTCTCTCGAATCTTTTCAGCTAGGCCACGGAGGTATTCATGGATCCTCTCGAGAACAACCTCGGTGTCATCTCCTGAGAATATCTCAGCCAATATGTGTCTGACAAAATAATCAGTACCTAGAACGACGACTCTCGACGATGAGCCAACTTACGACGAGGCGTCTTTCGATAACTGACAATACTCTCTTCGCTTCATATCCAAACCTTTCACCTCCAACTTCGTGGTTAGCTTTCCATTAGTCTCAACATAATTCATTGCTGCATATTTCTTCTTTGCGTGTAACAGTAGTCGTTGGAACACATTATCGATGTCAATCTCGAGGAGTTTGTATTGCTCATTGACTTTTCTCTTGAAATCATTCCCGATTTTGATTGCGTCGGCATAATTGTCCACCCTAGTATTGATCATGACCGAGTCAGTGTCACCATAGATGACTTGCAGGTTGATACTCTCTGCGAGTTCTTTGGTGCTCCTCAAAATCTCACGTCCTTTATGAGTTGTAAGCATTGCCAGGGGGCGAGCGTAGAACCTCGAGCGAGTATACCCAAGACATCCGTACATAGAGTTCGCTGTAAGTTTCAGGGCTTGCTGTTTGATGTCCCACTTCAAAAACAGTTAGCCTAAATCCCCAGAACGTCCGAGTAAAGGGTTACCTGTGATTTTTGGATATCAGTAGCCGTCCTGTCTTTCATGAGATTCTTGACGATTCTTCTGCGTTGGACAAGCGTTGAGATGAGTCTGGGCAATATCCCTAACGCCTGTGTTTCGGGTACATCGGGAACCTTCTCTTCGGCCTTCAGAATAGTTCCTCAAGTCAGTAAGAAGCACACCACGCCGAATGTTAGGCCACTGAAGGGTCAGGCCTGGAAACATTCTGAGGTATCATAGCTTACCGAATCATCCCTCTCGACTGTCGTAAAACATATGTTAAACTCTTGGATGATACTGGGGTATAGGGAGTTGAAGTCCATGACAAGAATGAATTTGTCGTAGAGGCCTTTCTCTGGCTCAAAGACTAGGCCACCCTTGTACTTCTCTTTCTGCTTGACCTTACCGCCCTCATTTTTCTCTTCATTCCCAGCTCCGTCTGCTTTCTGAGTAACGTTACCCTTCCCGTACACCTTGTCGGGACAAATATACTTATTGCGGTAGAATTCATGAAGTAAAATGTATTCGTTGCGCTCGGCTCTCGTACCGCTCATAGTTCTGGCCCATGAATTACCAGCAAGGTTAGTGAGCTGTTTAGCAAGAGGCACTATCTGGATTTTGAGTGCAATGGCCGCGATGAAATATGTATCGGCTTCGCAATGCTGTACGTAATCAAGCAAACCTTTATCGGTGGCTGCCCAAGTCCTCAAAGCTTCAGCGTTGTCTAAGTCTTGTCGTTTATCCCCTAATATTAAGTCACACATTTCTGTGAGACTCCAAGATTGGCATTGCGTCGTAAGGGACTATATTACTTGGGTCAGCTAAATCAACCGTGTTAAGATATAAGTAAAGGGAATGGACCTTTCCAAGATCGTTAGCAAGATCACAAATGAGTCTCCCGGAGACCAATTGTCTCTCAGCAAAGAAGCTTCCTGCCATTCGGCCGCCGTACTGAGGCCATCCACTTCTCTTCATCCTTCCGAGTCGGTGCCAATAGGTAGTCTTGCGCTCTTTCATTCTATGCAGCAAGATCTCATAGTCGACACCCTCCAACTGATGCCCGATCAGAACATCGGGATCTATTTGATGAAGCTTGGCGAGGAATGTGCTCAGAAGCATGCTCTCAGTTCTTTGGGGGCTGATGGTTCCTTTATGGCTTTGAGCAAGCCTTTCAAAGCCAGCAGGGTACACCGGATTAATTGGTCTAACCACGGAGAACATTTGACATGATAGTTTCTCTGGTGCATTTGCATCATTTAGAGATATGTTCTCGTATGTCCTGCAACTAATAGCAATAATTTCTTGTTTGTTATCCTTGACATTCATGTGCGTTCGTAATGCAATACTCATCAATGTTAAAGGAGGGGGCTCCAATGAATCTGCGTCACCAATAGTAGTAATTCGTTGCGGTTTGTCGACTTGAATCTCTAATTTACACCACGATGACTGTAATATCCTTGTATTAGCTATCAAATCCCGAGAGACGAGGGAAGAGGCTTTACGTTCTGTACTGCGGTAAAATCGGCCCCTTCAATTTTCAACCAACAAGGACCCATAATGTTTCTACAAAGCACAAATTGCTCGAAAAGAGCTGTGCTAGTTCCAAAAACGCATGAGAATGCCTGCCCTGTAAGTTCATGGGATAACTGTGGCTCTGTGCCCCATTAGATATTGTTGGATACTGCGGCCGGTGATACGTACTAGTATATGGATATAGAACCTTCAAGTAATCGCCTTCTTTAGGAATACCGGGAAGTTCAAATGCATACTTTCTCCGGGATGACTTGGCCTTAAAAACATCTATTCCATTGTGTTCCATGATCCCCGTGATCTCTTCGTAGACATCCCCCATTGCTACCACCTCACCGGTGTCTCGTTTATTCCCTAGGACTAGTCAGCTCCATCCAGTCAGCCAAATAGTACAGGCCACTTACTGTATCTCGTTTCCCTTGGCAGGAAATATAGATTTCTCTCTATTCCATCAATTTTTAGGAATGCACTGACATATTTCCCCGATTTTTTTTCTTGAACCTTGCCAAAGAGACAGAGGCTCCCGTGAGCTTCAGTATAGTCTAGCCAGAACATTTTAATAGATCCATCTTCCTCAACAACGTCCCCGGGTCCCAGCTTTCCAAGTTCAAAGCTATCTAAAGCAGGAGAACTAGTAACATTATCCCCTCCGGCAAACGATGCCCAGGCGGTAGAGTCAATCGCTGCAACTGGCTTATTAGGTGCGACTGCTTCTTGTTTCACTGTTTCGCTCTTGGGCGCCGGCCTTGAAGCAACGATATTGACAGGTTTTATCTTGACAGATTTACTACCTTGAATCTGTGCGACCGCAAGATCTTCCTCGCCATCGTCATCTTCATCTTTCCAATGCTTCCTCTTGACGGCATCTGCGACTGGAGAAGATGGTGCTACCGGGGCGTCACCCATATCTACATCCTCATCAAAAGAACCATAATCTTGGTCATCATTATCTGTATTTCCGGCCAAGGGGGGTGGAGAGCTTGCAAAACCCGGTTCACCGCCTCCCTTCTCGGCCTGACGAGTTTGGTCCATCTTGACAGGCTTTGAGTCCTTTAGGGGAGGTGAAAGCCGGCGTACCTTTCTGACAGGCTCTCCCCTAGGCTTTCTGCTCATTAGCGGTATTGGCTCGGCCGGAGAGTTGTTATCGAACTCTCCCAGAAGGTCGCTCATAAAGTCGAGGTTCTCTTCTTTCACCTTGGGCTACCATTCGGCGTATCAGCGTTAATTTGGGCGCACCCATAGGAGACAAGGAGTAGATCAACAGACCTTCGGTTTGGTGGTGAGTGCAGTATTTGAATTGAAGAATTTTCGGATATTTCCTTCTTGCTCTCCCTTCCGTTTCTGCTCCTCAGCCTTTCTCGCCTTTGCCGACTTCCCCCCTTTCTTTGATTTCTCATCTTCACTCTCTTCCCAACTTCCTTCCCGGCGGTGGTTGTCATCCCAATCATCCATCCCATTGTCTGCGTAGCCTTCCCCCTGGTCATCTACCACAAAATCGTCTTGGTCAAGTCGCTGACGCACAACCTTCTTGTAATCCTCTTCGTCCACGATGTCGTAAAGGTCCGCCCCTTCCTCGACTTCAAACTTAGACAAACGCGTCTTCCCAGAAGCTTTAAGCTCACGAAGCTCTTTAAATTTCTCATGAGGGGTTCTTTTTGTAGCAGCACGACGTGATCTTTCCATAATTGCTGTGGCGAGTGAATGTTACGGGAGGACTATTGGGACGCCTGATGGATATCAAGGTATTGTACGTATGTCACTCTGCAATTGGTGGTCGATGTGATAACTCCCGAAGATCGTGTAGGCGTAGGGATATCTGGCAGCAGCACGGTGGGGTGAGGATTTTCAACTAAAGTACCTCAAAGCTCGCGTCGAATTTAGACCACTCTGACGCGTCCAGGGATCAAGGATTCGATAACACGAGTTGATCAATATTGCCAAGACTTTTGAACAATCTTTATCCGATAAGATAAAGGTTTGTTTTGATACTGTAGAGCACTTGGCGATTCATAAAGTATTCGGATGAATTGGCGCCAAGATTTGAGCTTTTAGGTGTGAGTTGCGCCAACCCATCCGAATACTTTATGAACCGCCAAGCATGATACCGCACCCGAGCAACCTACCGCAGCGCCTACCGTACGCTACCGTACCAGTACCCGTACTACTCGTACAGCAACGGACACAATTGCAGCTCCCACTTTGAACCAATGGTCGGCACAAGGCGGATGAAAGATTGGACTTGCTTGACGGAAACGGGAGCTTTGGCGTACCGTAGTCCGTCTTGATTATTTCACCACCAAGAAAAACAAACGAACCAAATAAATGATATATTTAACAACAAAAAATAAAAATAAAGGGGAAAAAAAGACACCCAAACGCTCCTTGGCCTGAACATACAGCATCAGAAAAAAGTAAAACAGATAGAAACAAGAGAATTCCCACCACCCAAACCAGCATTATAGAGATAGTAAAGTTTATAAAGACGCCCCGATCTCAATAACATTTTTTCCCCCTTCATCTTCAAAAGTCGCCCCGACCACTTGAAACAAATTTACTAAAAGAATAATTAAGTATGGTGACACTTGTCGACGGGAAAGGACGGAAATTCACTGGTACCCAATGCCGATGCAATGCAGGAAAAAACCCCAAGAAAAGAACTGACAACCCATTGGTATCGCTCAGTACAACGATGGACAGAATGGTGTCAGTGAAAACAACGCTTGGGCTGGCCGAAATCATCACTCATGAACCTAGAGAGTATCGAGAAATTCTGCAATAACTATAGCACGCCCGCAATGAACCAAACAAAGGTCAAAGCGGTCACCAAACCCATACCAAGTAACGCACGAACAGTGCGGGGGTCATTAAGCCCGGCACCATTGAAATCACAAGCCGAGCATTGGAAGTCTATGCGATCTCATATTAGTCTTATCCCAGAAAATAATAAAGGATAATGTGAGTGTTACCCTTGAGAGGAACAGGAGGCTTGGGCGAGTACATCCCAAATTGCAGTGAGTTGTAACCATAAAGGTAACCTGGCGATGGAATTGCCGTCCTATCCTTTGAAGCATCATAGATCCAAAGCGTATATGTAGCGCTATTACTCAATGTCAGCAATTCCCCGGGCGCGAATTGAATGCAAACCACTTACACTGGCAACTTCACTGTGGCACTTTGCTGATAATCTCCAGTATCCCAAACGACCTCAGTGGTATCCGCAGAAACATTTCCGGCGATAGTGAAGTAGGTGGCACCGTCGGTACAATATGCCTCAACATTGAGAGCAGTGGGGGAAGCCTGGATACTGGTGTAATTCCATTTGAATGTAACAGGTTGGCCAATTTTATAGATTTGATAGCCATCGGTTAATGCCGGGGTCTGCATTACGACTCCACCAGGCTGGGCATCAGACGATATCTTCTTGCTTTTCGTCGAAGATGGTTTTGCGCTCCCACTCTCTTGAGTCTTTTGATCCTTTGGTTCGTCTGTCGGTGTTGCATCACCCTCTATCGGGTCACCTTCACCAGAAGTTGGTGCACCATTTGACCCACTAGTAGTTTTGCTTGGGTCTGTTGGAAACAAAATGTCAGTATCCGTTGATGGGGCAATAATATTCACGATGGAGGATACCAACCATCCGCTCGACGTACGAGACGTGTCTGTAGGACGGCCGCTGTTGGGTCGGCACTGGCCAAGAAAGCAGCAACCGAAAGAAGAAGGGAGAACAAAAGGTGTGCGTTCCTCATATTCAAGACGCTCTCGTGGTAGGCTCTGGGTTCGGGTTTGTTTGTTTTTTGTGGTGCCCGGGTCGAGAGTCGTAGGAAATCCCGAGAGAACGAGCGACGAGGGTGCTATGGCAAGGGAGATGGAGTTTAACAGCGATTAACTCACCCCCTGCGTGTCAAGAATGGAGGAACGGTGAAGATGACAAATGGCAGGTGAATAAAGAACACCAGAACACCCTAGATGTAAACGAGCGGAAAACAAGTGAACGAGGGTTAGGAAAGAAGGACTGGAAAACACAAAGGCCGCCTGGCTCAAAAGAAGAAAAATGGTTGACAGACGAATGAGAGGAGCATTTGATGGTTGTTTTGAACTATTGCGGGAGCAACGCAGCTGGGCGAAGTGGGAAAGGGAAAATCAGTTTGAGCTAATTTTTCTGCCAGGGGTAGGTGCCGTCCCTCTCTACTATTTCTAAATTTGGAACATTTTGAACTAAACTCCTCCATCAATTCCCCACTTGACCCTTCAGCTGACAGTACTTAACTTACATTATCTGAGTGGACACCGTATTTCTTCACTCCAGAATTTCCTTTATTCACAGATCCCGGGGAATATCTCCAAGTTCACGAGCGACCATCAACGAGTACAGCCGCGTGCGCGAAGTCCCGTACGAGTACTTGTAGTGTACCCCTCCAAGTGCTACCAGGCCTTGGAGACGTTTCGCTTGCCCTCTCTTTCCACCATTTAGTGAGATGAACCGTAACAAAGGTTTACAATGTCACTTGAGGCATATCCGAAAACAGTTATCTATTCAAGTAAAAGACTCCTCCTGTTCTGTTGCTGTTAATAGGTATTGTTCTTGAGGTGCAAGGAGGGCTATGGGAACTTTGCTGGAGTGGGTGTATTATTCCCTGAATTCTCCTCTTTTCCCCCGTCGTGTGCCGGTACCGGTACTTGATCCAAGGTTGAGCCCAAAAATGAGTTGCCCTACGACACAAGACTTCCGGAATCAGAAGTTGTATGATATGAGGAAAAAAAATCCCCGGACGGGCCTGGGGAAAGAGATCTCTTCTCTTCTACCCTACTCTCCTCGAGTACTTGTGCTCGCATTAGACTGGATGAACTTTGGCCCACACTTTTTGTGGTTGAACTATTGATAAGTCCCAAACTGGCAAAAACAGGTTGTTTTTCACCAGCTCAGTCCCTGCTGACAGGCCAGAGATCGCTGTTCGTGCTTGTATCCGTGCTTGTACCGTACAATATGATACGATACCGCAAAATACCTTCAAGTCCACTATCCGATCATAACAGGAATCGGTGCATCGGTCCGGGGTGGGTTTATTTCACAATTGGATCCCATTAACTCGCTTCCGCAACTCTCTTAACAATGTCCAGTGGGTCGATCTATAGTGTCGGGAAAACATTAATCCCCCCTAGGAGCTTTTGTCTCTGAATCCGGAGATTATAGGGCAAGCGGGATGGTTGAGTTCAAGAGCTCTTACTGTACCGTACTGTACTTCCAGTAGGCAATACAAAGGGCGAAGGTACTCGAGTACCGGTACTGATATCCTACTTATTGTATCATACCAGAAAAAATTTACAAATCGTCAGTAACTTAGCCTTTACAACCCCCTTCAATTTATCGCTCTCGCAGCTATCTTGGTGCATCAGACCCCCCTATCGGCTAATACCGGTAAAAGTAAGTTTTTATCACTCTACGAGTATTCCAAGTGCTTGGGTAAATGTGCACTTCTAACTGTGAGACACAGTAAGTGAACCGGCTGAGCCCCACCCAGTCCCGCATGACACTACCGTACTCAAGTGTTGTCGATTCTAAGATGGCCACCTTGAGCCTAGTGGTCCGTAAAGGGGGGTTGTTAAAAACAGAGGCCTATTCGTCTTACTAACTTCCGGCTAGGGTAAGCGGGTGGGCTACGGTAGGGATTTTGTTTTTTGTTTAAGTCATGTATTCATTGGTTTAAAGGTACAAAGAACTCGCATGCAGCGGTGAGCAATGGCGTAAACAAAACCTATAATCAAACAACTAACAAAAGAAAAACCCAACCACTCGATTCTCCGGAGCGTAGCTAAACTGTGACGTAAAACCCAACCAAGGGAAAAAATAATAAACGAGTAAAGAAATTCTAAAGACCACCAGGCCTCGCAACCTCCATCAAGGACAGCAAGTAAGGAAAGAAAAGAAAAGAAAAATCCCAGTCAGCTCTAATCATCCTCCACGGGAGAAAACCTGAAGCGGGGCGAGGGGGAGAAGGGGGAGGAAGGAGCAGGGCTGTGGGCAATGGAGGAACTAGGGCTTGGGGGGAACATATGGGGTGGAAAACCAGTGGCCGTGAGAGTGATGTATGTGGAAAGAGCGGTGATGTCGCGATCTGAGTACCATAGGGGCGAGACGGCGTCAAGCGAGGAGAGCGTCGGGAGGAGACATCAGCAAAAAAACGATTTACGTCCGGCGGACGCAACCCGCGTCCGGACGGATTGCGTCCGCCATATGCGTCCCGTGCGCCCAGACCGTCCGCCGGATGTTTTTTCTCATCCCATGCGCCTGGTGCCTCCCAACGCCCTTATCCCCCCTCCCATGCACCCAGCGCGCTTGTTGCGGCCGCCCTCCGTCCCGACACCCCCCTCATCCTGCCCCTCTTCTACTGCTCTCGTCTGACGGCATCCGGCGTACCCATCCCCAATTCCCA
>Ga0307509_10001139_pt1 | contig 45552 bp, 50 predicted proteins | sample 10_EM_MG_FD_202245 | JGI IMG/M metagenome (GOLD analysis project Ga0307509, IMG submission 202245) | Populus trichocarpa ectomycorrhiza microbial communities from riparian zone in the Pacific Northwest, United States - 10_EM | ecosystem: Host-associated > Plants > Roots > Unclassified | place... | reverse complement strand
GGGTGGCGGAGGCACGGGTTGTGTTTTGCGCTGGGGTTGTTGGTGAGAAGGTTTATACCACCGGTGATGGGGGGGGAGGGGGGGAGGGGGAAGAAGAGGGGAGGCTGAGGAGGATTCGGAGACGGAGGGAGTTTTTGGAGAGGGTTAGGGGGATGGGAAGGGGTGGTGATAATGAGGGAGGGGGGGGAAGGGGGGGGGGGGATGGGGAGGAGGTGGGGGATGGGGAGGTGGTGGAAGATGAGTTTAGTAGGAGGGTTGGGAGAGGAGAGGGAGCGGAGGGTGAGAATAGTGGGAGTTCTGAGGACGAGGACGAGGACGATGAGGATGATGAGGATGACGATAGTGACGAGGATGATGATGATGAGGACGATGAGGATGGATATGAAGGCGGAGGCCATGGAGTGAGGATTGAGATTCGATAGGTAGATGAATATGCTGGGTAAAATATAATCTGTCCACACAACCAGTATTCTACTAGAAGATTTTCCACGACTATCATACAGTATTCAAACTGCCGACATCTATCATACACTCTCTCTATTCTAGTGAAGAAAGCGCTACCGCTACTACTACTGCTACATCTTCCCAACCTCCATCCGACTCCTCAAATCCCTCACGAGCGCCTTCGCCTCCTCAATCTCCTGCCCATCCTGACAGAGCTCGTTAGCATACTCGGCCGCCTTCGTCCAATTCTGATTGACAAACTCCCATCTGGCCAGCCACATCCTAGCTTTACTCGTCGCCTGCGTAACACCAGAATTCTCATCCTCCTCTTTGAGGCACATCTCCATCCACCTGGCGGCTTCCTTCTGATTATTCAGTTTTTCAAACATGAGGCCGATCTGCAAGAGAACTGCCGTGTCCGGGGATGTGTTTGTCGGGGATATGAGGGCGCGTTTGTAGGCCTTTATGGCTTCGCTGGGACGGTTCATTCGGTCGAAGCAGCTGCCCATTGCTTGCCACATTTGCGGATCGTAGGGGCGGAGACTGGCAGCGCGTTGGAAGTAGAAGAGGGCGTAGTAGTGCATTTCCAGAACTTCGTAGGAGAGACCAAGGCCGTACCAGGCGCGGTAGTCTTTGCGGTTTACGTCTTTTATGCTTGGGTTAGGTAGGCCTTACTTGGGGGGATGAGAAGGGGGGAAAGGTACCGACGGCGCGGCGATATGCTTCTATAGCAGCGTGTGTATTCTTCATTTCAACATACTCGTGTCCCATCAATGTCCATGCACTGAGGAAGCCCCGGTCGAGGGTTAGTGCGCGACGGAAGTACATCACGGCCTTTTCGTGTTCGCTCTTGAGAGAGTAGTAGTTGCCTACTACGCAGCAGGTTTCCGGCCGGAATTTATCAGTTGCACTCGCAAGTTGAGCTATGAAGCCGAGTTTTGGCCTTCGTTCCATTACGTATAGGATGTTGGAGTAGTGATCCAGACAGTCGAGGCGGTGTGGATCTGCTTTCACGATCGAGTCGAAGATTGCTTCTGCTTCGTCGAATTCCCGGGCATGGTAATAGAGAAGCGCACGTTGGGTTTTCAGGAAGGCGGAGGTAGGAAAGATGGTTTGAAGGTCGGCTAGTTGTGCGTGTACTGGGTCGGAGGTTTGGTATAATTCTTGGTTCGAGTAGAGGACAAAGATGTTTGTCATTATGTTGTTTGGGAGGGATTGGAGGATGTTGTTTAGCTGTTTCTTTTGTTAGATAAATAAATTTCTGAGGGTGGGGTGATTAACACGAACATCTCCAAGGTTTCCTAGTGTTGAGCCCAGCTCCAGCCAGGCTGACCAGTTGTATGGGTATAAATTCACGCTCTTGATAAATGATGCCCGAGCTTCGTCCTCGTTCTTTTGCTTCAACAATACGATTCCGTAGAGATATAATAGCCAGGAATCATCCTCGTTGAGATCGTCCCCCTTCTCCGTGAATATTGCTTCTAGACCTGATAGGATACTCTGCACTTCACGATTTTGTGTAGCTGCAGTGTCCAGAGGCCCCAATATCATTTCACTCTCCTCATCGCGGCGTTTCTCACCGGCAATGTATTGCGCGTAAAGGTGTAGGAAGCGCGACTTGGACGACTTGCAGTTCGCTAAAACTGCCGAGGAACGGTCATATTCGTGAACATCAAAGTAGGATTTCGATAATAAGTATATCGGGAGCTCGCCTGCTTGCAATATAGCTTCCTTCTCATAGGAGGAGGTAGGATGAAGGTAGGTCTGCGGGAGGGGTGTGTCGTTTTGTGGAACAAGGGGTGGCATAGAGGTTAAGGCCTCTGCTGCCCTGAACTTAGGCATTAGTGAGAGCTGGGGAAGTACAGGCTAGATTGGATACGGCTCACCATTTGGCTGCTTGGTAAAGACATCGTTCGGAACATTTTAGTACTGCAGTCTGCAGAGCCGCGTGCAGTTGGTGTGGATCCGGAACTTCTGTAGCCATGGCAGACTAAGACTTCGGGCGTTGGCAATCGGAGATGAGGTCGGTTGGCGTGAAGGATTGCTGATTGACTGATGTGTACCGTACCCGGTATTCAGTTTGGCAAAACAACGAAGCAAATGAGCGACGGGGGCTGTGCTGCGTGGCGGGGGCGTTTGGAGTTAGGCTTATCGATATGCAAGCCCGTTCCTGCAGGGTCCTGTCAGGATCAATTGCGGGGTGAAGAAGGAGTGCAGAGAGCAAGAAGGTGAGATTGTTCTGATGCTTTCTCGTTTTCATGACAATGTTTATGACACAGAGTTCCACACAAAATAAGATAGAGTATTTCTATCCTATGATATCAATTCGCTCACCTATATTGTATTTCTCCTGGATGGCGGCACACAGGCCTTTTTTTCCTTCTCTCTCTTTTTTTTATGTGCTGCCCTAACCTAGCACCGGCACCAGACCCCCTTCTTTGATGTGATTCGCTGTGGCCTGGCCCTGCAGTAGTATGATAGGGTTGATGAATGCTGGCAGGATAAGGGTAAAGAGGGCCGGGTTAGTGGACACTTTTCCTGAATTCCTCTCAATAATTCTCGTCAAGAGTGAGGTTGGATTGGTGGTGGTGGAGAAAAAGTATGATATCGTGGGAGAGTTTGTTAGGTTTGACTTAAGGTACCCTGCTCGAGTACCGGTATGATGGGGGGGGGGGGTGTGAGCTGTTGGTCTAGGCCCTCACCTTATCACGTGCCCCCCGCCAACGTTGGCGCGTCCTCTGATCGAAACAAGCACAAGCAGAATCTTGTGAAATCCACTATCGGGTGATCAGCGGGGAATCAGCCCATCAGCCCAGGATAGGTTTAGTTTTTGCAAATTAACAGAATTGCGGATACGAGTTAATGAGATCCAAAAAGTCTTGAGGGCTGATCCTATACTGTGTTAGGAAAGGCTAATCCTTCTGAGGAGTTCTTCCCTATGAATCCGGAGATTACAGGGCTCTGGATAGAGTGGATTTCCCGAGATTTTACGGTACCGTACTCTGTTTTTGTTTTTTCCTTCCCCTTTTCTCCCTGACCCCGGCAGCCGGCTGGCTCCCAGGCTCATGGTGCTGCTCCGCCAGTTCGTGCAAGCACAGGGGAATTCACAGCATCGCGGAGTGCGCAGGGGTGGGAACAGCCATTTCAACCAAGATAGCGGTAGCACCAGTCACCCTCTGCGCATTTTTAGCAATGGCCCTTTCACCAGTGCAAGTGCCGGCGCTGCTGGGCCCCGCTCCATCCTACTCGTACCATTCTCCCTCCTCCCCCTACTTCTCCGCCACAAAAGTGGGTGGAACACTCTACCTGCCACAGCTGCCACTGCTGCCACTGCTACTCCTTCCCTTGGCTCCTTGCCGCCATACCACCACCCTATTTCTACCCCCTTTCTCTCCGACCTCCTTCGCTTTCGTTTCCTTCTCCCCTGTTCACATAAAAGCTATAAACTTCCCTCCAAATTCTACTATTCCATCGACGAAGTAGTTGGTAAACTTCCACCCAAAGACAATCAATTCCCCTTCGCCAGTTGCCATAGCGTTTACTACCTCCACGGCCTCTATCCCCCTTTCAACACTTTTCCCCTTGGAACCTTTAGACTCGACACAAACATGGCTACAACACGTGCACAATTCGAAGAAGTCTTCACTAATGTCATTGTTCCTGAATTGATGGCTGAGGTTAAGAAGACTCAGATTTCTGAGAATGCCGTTCAATGGGTCGAGAGGGTTTGTTATACCCCCCCCTCCCTTTTTCTTCCTTTTTCTTCTTCTTCATGCCTCGTTCAATTGTTTTGTCAATCTCATTGTTTTTGCTGTTGATCAACTGAATGACTTGAATTGCTAATTTTATTCTTGCTTAAGAACTTCCTCCACAACACTCTCGGCGGGAAGTACAATCGTGGAATGACTGTTCCAGACACTTACCGTCTCCTCGTTGGCAAAGAGACCCTTAGTCTCGTAGAATACAAACTTAGTGCAATTCTCGGATGGTGTACTGAACTGGTTGGTTGTCTGTTCCGATTCTAGGTTGACATTTACAATAACCACTTTTCAATATAGCTTCAAGGAATGTTCCTCGTTGCCGATGACATCATGGATAGTTCCAAGACACGCCGGGGCTCCCCCTGCTGGTACCTGATGGTAATGGCCCAGCGTTTATTATAGTCCCATGTCAAGGTCTCACATGAACTTTTAGGAAGGTGTTGGGAACATTGCTATCAATGATTCGTTCCTCCTCGAATCTTCTATCTATGTCCTTTTGAAGAAATACTTTAAAGGAACCGACTACTACATCGACCTTGTTGAGCTTTTCCATGATGTGAACAACTGTCCCTGCCTTTTGATTCGATGATGATGCTAAGACTTTATAGGTCACCTGGAAAACCGAACTTGGTCAGCTTGTAGACCTTCTTGCATCCCCCGAAGATAGTATCGACCTGAATCTCTTTAACTACGACAAGTACTACTTCATCGTTCGCTACAAGACCGCTTTCTACTCCTTTTATCTTCCAGTTGCTCTTGCCATGCATCAGGCTGGAATTGCTACGCCGGACAACCTAACTCGTGCTCGCGATGTTCTTATCCCTCTCGGTGAATACTTCCAGGTTCAGGATGATTATCTCGACTGTTACGGTAATCCCGACCACATTGGTAAGATCGGTACCGACATCTTGGATAACAAGTGTGGGTGGTTGGTAAACAAGGCACTTGAGATTGTGACTCCTGAACAGAGAAAACTTTTGGAGGATAACTATGGTCAGAAGAATGCGGCTGCGGAGAAGAAGGTCAAGGACCTTTATCTTGAGCTAAACCTTGAAGATCATTATAGGCGTTACGAATCTGAGAGTATCACGATGGTTAAGGGGTTGATTGACGGTGTGGACGAATCTCAGGGGTTGAAGAGGTCTGTACTTGAAGGTTTCCTCAACAAGATCGCTAGAAGAGATAAATAGATAGTGTTCGTAGCTCTGGGTGGATTAATTAGAAGGCCGAAATACAGAAAAATGGCACTCGCTATTCCTTGTTCGGGTATAAAAATAAACGTCTTTGTGCGGTTGTTACATTATGCTGCATGGGAGTTTGTAGAGTAAGAGTAATGCACGGGAGTTTAATAAAACCTAATTTGATCACTAAAAACTAGGTCTCTATTACCGGTACCGGCAGGTCACTCGGCTGGCTACGGAAGCGAGCCAATGCAATGGCGGCATGGGTATTAGGTGTGGATGGTCGCCTACTGGCTATGATACCAGACACAATGCTAGTGATAACAGGTAGACGCATGGAATCAATGGAGGGTACTACTACTAGATATCGCTATGGATTTCTGTTAATCTGCCCACCCGGGTGCACTTTTCAGGAGACCGGCCGAGGAACGATTTAGGACGGGAATGAGGAATTAGTATGGTACCGGTAATCAAGACTTAATTGGGGAATATCCTTTGCGTATCCTAGCTCCGCACCCCCCGAAATTCAATGATAATAAAAGTGCGCTTATCCAATATGTCCCCAGCTCACCCGTGACTATGACCTCCCCCCAAGAACCTTTTCCTCCTGAATTGCCTCTCTCTCTCTCTCTTTACTGACGAGTGATAGTTGATGATAAAGCGCCCAGGTATTCTGTCGGTGGTTCATGGCCCAGCGTTCCCCTGATAGATTTGATATGGAGCGGGCCTGGTTAGTATTTCTTGCCGCTTCAATGAGTATACAAAAGCGCTGTAATTAGCATTTTGGCGTTTTTGACGATGTGTGGGTATGATACGATGAAGCGGAGATTTTTTATCTCTAGGGTTCTTATAAGCGGTAGTAGGGTTAGAACACCCTAGCTCCCGTCACCCGTGGCCGAATGTCGCTGCTGTAGGGAGGCTGAAAGAGGGTCATTTCAGGATAGGGTTATATCATATTGGCATTTCCTCTACTTCAAGCCCACGGGGTTAACAGCACACTGGATCTCACGGGCAGTCGCGGCCCTTAAGGGACTGCCACACAGTAGGGGCCCCACTGTTTCACATAACTACCATCCACCATCTATCACACACACTTCACCTTCCTTCGCCCACTCCGCCTTCCTTCATCCATTCTATGATAACTTCCTTCCTCCACACCACCTTCCTTCCTTCATCCTCTCCAGCTTCCTTCATCCGCTCCAACCAGACCAACAACCTTAATTAACCCTTCCACAAGGGTATTAGGTGGTAAATCTTACTCTTATAAATCTCGTCCATATTAGGCTCTTGAGCTCATCCACCCATCCATCCTCGCAGGGATGCCTGAAAAAAAGGTCATTATGGATGGCGGGTCTGGGGACAAAGTCCAGAAGCAGAGGACCAGGACGAGAGGTGAGGAGATTACTCGCAACACTCCTCAGCCGGTTGTGGTCGGACTAGATAACTGGAATCTTCTGACACCAGGTAGGAGGAAACAATCACACTTTATGCAATCCTAAATAATAAAAAAATATCAGTCTAATCACATAATCCGAAATCAGATAACTTCGAACAAACAGGCTCCCAGGCGCCGAATCGGGGTATTGGTGCGAATCAAAACAGAGCTAATGCAACTGGGGAAGCATCTTCATACTCCGGAGGATACTCTGGAGCCACACCTCAGAGTCAATATCCCCCTTTGCCGCAACAGGGTCACATAGGTAACCCGATGGGGGAGACCATAAGCTTTCGATCGAGTGTTGATCCCGTGCTGTTGGCGCAGGATTCCTTTACCTCATCTGCTACTTCACCTGCTGATGCCCCAAGAGTGAGCGGTTATCCTCCAGGAATGCCTACCGGATCGGCCGCTGATCGGTATAATGAGGGGTTTATTGCCGGTGCCTTATACAGAGAAGCTCAAAAGCAGGTAAGAATTGGTTGCTTCCCAGAATGCTCCCGAAAATTGGCTCCTCCCTCCAACACAACAGATACTGAGAGTACCCCTTCTGTTGTGCAGTTTAACAAAAGTTCTCAAATCACTGGAAACTCACCAAAGCCAGGTGGGGGACCGAAAGAGTGGGCTTTTATCAATTTAGGACCGGCAGATTTTGAGGACCCCCAAAAGGTTGGAAAGTATTTTGCGCAAACAATTGCTCCATCCCTTAAGGCCGGAAGTTCACACCGGAATCAGTATTATCCCTCCACGGGGGCTGTGGATGCCAGACGACTACCTAAGGTTGCTGGTAGACTTCAGTTTGGAGTGCCTGAGTCTTCTGAGCCAGCACCCGACCGAACGGGGAACACTGGGAGCACCCTAGAAGGTCGGATGCCACAATCGTGCGGAAGCGCAACATATGGAGCACCTATCCCGAGCTATTATCAAGGCTTTGAAATTCCGCAGGCCCCTAGTGTAGCTCCGGATATCGGGCAATATCATGTTTCTAGTGCTCAATCTTCCAATGAGATTCAAAATCAAACTGAAAGTTATCAGAATTGGGGTGATGCCGCTCTATCAGCGAATGACTCTTCTGATAACAACGCTCCTGGAATTGGAGCTTCATTCATCAGGTCAGAATTAACCCAGACTTGTGTAGAGGTAGCTCAGAACTATAATGCTAATAACTCCATTAGTTCAGGGAGAGATGACCCTATCAATTCTAGCAATCAACCAGAAATTTTCATCACTGCTCCCCCTGCTGTATCGGAGCCAAGTCATGGCGCTCTGTCAGCTTCATTTCCACAAAGAGCCCAGCAGGACGTTGGTCAATTTATAGCTCCTCCACAGCAGCCCGAAGACCTTTTGAATAACATGGATTTTTCCTTTATCGCTGATAGCATCCAGCCCACTTGTCCACCATATACAGACTACCGGGAGCTTCAACAAAAAAGCCTTGAGCTACAATTTAGTGAAACGGTGAGTATTCACGACCAGTTCGCGAGTCAAACTTCGACCAAAACTCCAGAGAGCGGATCTGCACACATGTGCCAGCGGATTATAGGAACTGCATCCCCTCAGGTACGACAGCAAGGATCTGGCCAACTTCCCGCGAGCCCGCATACCGGTAGGAGGAGCCAGATGAACTCCGAAAATTCTATGCCTTCAAGCACGCCAGTGATTGAGAGAACGGATAGCCAGACATTTGGCGATGGTTGGAGCGAGAATAGTGTTCAACCTGCGGGAGCTCAGATAGGCACGACTGATACTGACTTGGCTAGTGTGCAGCCCGGGGATTTCTCTCAAATCCAAGCGGACGGGCAATCCGACTATGGGAGTGCTCTTCAAGCCAGTCAGTTCACTCTGAAGCAAGCTATTAACAGCCAAGCTCAAGTCTTCACAGCCGATGTAGCTGATCAGATGCAACCATATACCACTTCTACTAGCCTCGCTCCTTCCGGGTCTATCCTTCAAAGTACTGCCGCGGCCACATGTCTGAATAGAGGTTTTAGCAGTACCAATAATGAGCTTAGTGAGCAAAGCTTACCAACTGCCACTCCTGCAGTTACTCAGGAACACTCAATAGCTGCGCCTCTCCCATTGGCATTGGCCCAGCACGACACTAACACTAACCTCCCAGCTCTGCTGCGGGCTTTATTGGGGAGTCCCCCCGAAAATCAACCTGGCTCCGGTGCTAACAATCAAGGTTTCCTCGTACCCGTTCAGCGCCAGGATCGTTTGTTGATTGGCCCACCCTTCTCGCTGCTACCGTATGATATGCCTACCGAGCCCCTTCGACGAAACCGGTATGTTCCTGATGAGGTAATATATGACACTCGCGGGGTAAGTGCTGCCAACAACCGAGCTCAAGTTTCTGGTAGAATCGGGGTTAATCCAACGCAAGCTGGAACCCCAGTAGTAGCCCAACCTGGTGGACAGAGCTCCGTACAGGCTCCCGTTAACCGTATGAAGAGGCAGAGAAAGCGTGTTTCCAATAGTTCAGCTAGCAAACCCACTGCCAAAAAAGCTCGGCTCACGACTCCGGAGACTCAGGTCGGTAGTCCACGTACTGGTGCTAGAAAGGTGGTTGACACGCGCGTTGGAAACAATTCAGCCAGTGCAGGATCAAGCTCTTCTACACCCACAAAGGGGAACACTAATTACCCCCGCTCTGGCTATATACCAGTGGACTCACCCAGGGGACCGCAACACCACCAGTTGGCCGGTAGGCCCTCCGCGTCACCAAATCCTCCTTCACCCATCGGAGCAGCCACTGAACCACAAAATAGAGCACCGATCCCGGAAGGGGCATACTTTCTAGGCCAACCCAACCGGGAGATCCTAGAGCAAATGCTCAAACAACTTCCCGCAATGGTAGCCAAGCAAGACGCCATCCTCGAAAAGTTCGAAGAGTACAAGCAAGTGTACGGCCCAAGCCTGTACCACTTCTACATGGGCGACCGGACCAGCAATCCCCGGGCAGAACTCAGAATTCCAGTCACGGATGAGGACGACGCCGACATGCAAAATCAGGGCAATGACTTGCTTCAGGTCACCCAAGACATTTCCAACACCCTTCTACAGGTGATCATGAATATGACGGATGAGCAGTCGGCGCCAAACTTCCTCTCGCTCATGTACTTTTCCAACTCCGCCGGTCTGAGAAATGCTCTTCCGGTTGTTGATAGGGTTGCTAATACTAGGTTGATGGCCAACCTGATTCTCGGCGAGGGGGAGGAGGCCAGATTGAAAGCGCTCGCTCGCTGAGCTGGCCAAGGAGACTGGAACTAGAGGTACGGTATCCTATTGTGGTTAATTGAGTAATGGGGGGGTTAGTCGGGCTTCTTGATTTATAGCTATTTTCGCTTTTTTTGTTCTCCTCTTATTTCCCTACCCGGTAATGCCGTACGGCACCTATTGTTCTTGTAACGTCGATTTAACCCTAGTATTATTAATAGCTGGTATTTGGCTTGACGTATTGGTAGCGTTACCTACCCCACGGGGTCACACACAAAAAAAAACATATAGAGTATCTCTCAATGTCCATTGTTAACAGGTATTCTCATCAGCGCAAAACCCGATACCAATATTCTCCTACTCTCCTCAAGTTCGTGGTAGGCGGGAATGTACCCCCCCCTTATCCTCTTAGGCCTGTTTTAAGGTGCTAAGTGCAAGTCCGATACCTTGCACTTTGTTCTGTTGCAAACCGTTGCGGTTCTATCGCAGACATTGAGGAAGTAGAGTTTTTATAAAAATGATTAATTTCCTTTTTAGCTTTAATCTAAATAGATATCTATAATACATGATGATGAAAGCCACCACCTCAGGATGTGGCACTTGTCTGTTGAGACATTCAGAAAACCTGGTTTGCGATCTCTGCTGTGTGCAAGTTACCTGTGACCGGTTATTTCGTGTCGCCGTATGGTTCGACTCGTCGCTGGGGTATGTTAGAGGGATTCCGTAGCTGTTACTATAATACCACCGTAAAAGCTCGAATAATCGGACCATGTTCTCCAGACCTTACTAGAAGAGGCAACTCCAACGCCCTAGCAGGGGGTCCGATTATTCGAGGCCTTATAGTATCATACCGGGGGTGTGGGGCGGCGGGCCTTTAGATCGGTCTTCACGCATACTCATGTCCTTGGATTGAGGTCTCGTAAAGGCTCGATGTGAAGGGTGTTAAGTTAGTTGATTGTTTCCGAAAAGGGGAAAAAGGCGAGGGGGGCTTCTCTATCTTACTCCGGCAGAATTAGGCCTAGTTGAATTCAGCCGAGTGATAAGCTATGATAAATTATAATCTCGCGATCTGAGTGATATCTGGAACAATCTAGAAAAGGACACTGGAATTAAAGTTTGCAGAAAGACATAAACCACCTGTCTACGTACTGTGCTACGGTTTTGAGAAGTGCTATCTGACCACATGCTGGGGTGCCGAGCTAACAGTGTCGCTGGCATCTAATACCTTTCACCAGGCACTATCTCTATCTCACTTTACTAGAAAAATAATACGTCTATGATACAAGGTAATAAATAGGGAGACCGTAGTTTGTGGGAGAGTAAATATCTAAGATGCCTAGAGCTCCTAGGACCTACAACTACCTTTCCAAGACAAAGGAAACGAAAAAAGAAATATTTTTCTTCTTTTCTGCTACCCCGCCGATCGCCAACCTTAGGGTCTATCCCAAGGTCTAGAGTCGGATTCTACCACCTCGTAGCAGGACTGGTAAGCCCCACAGCCCCATTAATGAAGGCTAGGTTCTCCAATCTCCCAGTTCCCATAGGGCAGGATTTGAGGAATTCTCAGTTTTCCTGCCCTACATGACGGATCGTTCAATAATAACTCATTGCGAGCGTGGATCGAACTCCTGGGCTCCCGCTAATTGCGACAGGAGTATTAACCACTGCGCCAGCTGGGTATTTCATGAAATGTAAAGTTGGGAACTAATACTTATCCCACTGGAAGCTGGATTTCGGGATTTTAGCGGACATCACGGGTGAGAGATCCTTCTGTAATTTTGAATAGAAGTGGTGGTTTGTGTGCTCATTACTACCATACAGTAGGATATGAAGCACAGCCCGAGCCATACTGGTCTATTATGCACTGTCCTTGCGGGTGCCAAAAGTACGTTTGGATAATCTTATAAGGTTGCTGTCATATCCCCACTACCTAACATTACGCTCTCTTTCTTACATACCGGGAGTACGCTCCCACCGCCCGCCAAAAACACTGCAGCCCTAGAAATGCTGGCGGAAGGTGAGGAAGGAGAATTCAGGTGCAAAACACCTTGATAAGCAAAAGCATTACAGTAGGCCGATGCCTACGGGAGTAAGCGCCAACGCTCGAGAGCTCTTGTTGGGCCCCGCTAGTCTATAGGCACCACGGCCATGGGAAATCTGCTTCTATCTCTTTGCTATAGTTCGCACAACCCATGCAAGCGTCTGGCTAAATGTAGAACTCATTGTTGGCACCAGATTTTATTCATTACTACACAAATATATAACACCGTGCCGACTCATATCTCTAATCTAACCGTGAGAAGTGCTGCTTCAACTTTGAGAAGTCACTTCTCGCCACCTGCCTTACCACCAAGGGCTGTCAGGAGTCATATGAACATATACAGACAGCTTAGTACATGGAGAATTAAGGCCTCCGGAAAATGGGGCAAAAAAGTAGAATGAAAATAAGCAACAAAGCACCCCCGGGCTATAATTGTCTTCGAGTGAGACCTCATGACCGCCTTAACTTGCCCATAGCCTGTAAAGAATTTGCGAGGGGGAGGGGATTCTTAGCTCCCGAAGGAGCTGCATTCCCTAGAAATAATCGGTACTTGATTCCTTCCCGGCATGATCTGACGTTCCGGACCCCGAAGCACGTCCAGTTGCCATAGCCAATAACTAGAACACCCCGCCCAAATAAAAACAAAAAACAAAAAAAATGTTATCTAAGGCAGGTTAGGGCACTGAGCACTTTCAAGCTTAACCTAGACTTGAAATTAGGGTTATATACCTTAGGCTTGTCTCAAGCCATCAGCATTTCAACCCTTTCCCAGTCACTCTGTCTCTCACTTAGAAAAAAACTCCACATCTTGAATTCCGAATTCAACTTGATAAAGCCCGTTCCGAATTAAAGCAAGCACTTTTTTACCACAGTCGCTCCTTCACCCTTTATCTTCCCAACCGCTACACCTGGCAGGAAAAAAAAAATTCCACCCCTCCAAGTAAACAATCCAAACTCTCAAAAAAAAACCAGCACGACCTCCCCCAAACAAATAAATAAGAAGCAATGCCTATCACCCAAACCCAACCCACAGGTTACAAATACCGAGTCCTCCAAGCCACAATGACAAGGGCCTACAACACCGCCGCCTCCTGCCGTCACAGCATCGAAGAAACTACCTTCTCCCTGGTGCGCAAACTCAACGCCGGACGAATCCGCCACCAATTGGCTAAGGAAAGCCTGGAACTGGCAAGAGACGCCATGATAGACCGTATCCTCAACACGCGGGATTGCGCAGAGGATCTTCTGAGGTTGAACACAGAGGAGTACTCTGAGGAATCGAGGATGCTACAGGATGAGGCAAACAGCTTGACGCAGGGACCTCTCCGGTTGGTCTCTCAAGGGCTGGATGAGGAGAGTTTGGGGTTTCAGAAGTGGGAGGAGGATACAGTGAAATTTTTGGATAACCTTTTTGAGGAGGCGGAGGGGTTGAGGGGGTATTTGGTGGAGCTTGCGAGGCAGGCTCAGTTGGCGGGGGTTGACATCACCTGGTGGGGGAATCCTGAGGACCCTGAGGCTAAGGTTGAACGTTTGGAGGAGGGGGAGACTTTGGAGCTTTGATTTCTTGGTGGTGGTAACTGTGGTTGTTCTCCCTCTTCGTATTAATTCCACTCACTCCCTTCCTCATTTTCTTACATCAATGGCTATTTTGGCGATGGTTAGTTGTGGTGATGTTATTTAAATAGCTCTTGCGTACTTTATACATCAACTAGCTTAAATTCTTATTTTTCACTTATTATACCTCTTCATGGCCATTGCTCCTATATGCTATTATACCAGCTCAACCATACCCCACTTCAGATCAAAATTTTACAAGCAAAATCACCCAAAAAGGTTGATAAAACAAATCCCAACCTCAAATATATTTAGAGAGCGGTTACCAAGACCACTGTCTCTTAAATAAAATAAAAAAAGTGGCCTATGTGATGCAAAACCATTCCATCCCTAATAACCCTACTCAATTATCCACCCCCCCACCCAAAAAAAAAAAGAGCTTTCCAAATGGGAGGAGTCTTAGTACTTACTCTCACCTTCTAAATACACGTCCCCCAGTGCAATCCCCAGATTCCCACACGAACACACCACTCAGCTACTAGAACGGATATACAGCGCACAGTAACCACAGCCTAGAGAACTTTACGGACGAGGCACGGAACAAGCCTAAACCCCGGGATAAGCTACCAATGTGAGCCTAAGAGAAAGCTCTACATAAAGGGCATGATCAGCAGTTTCATCACTGACCACATATACCGTTCCACAAACGCCCCCCTCTCTTGACACTAATAATTTCTCTTTGCCCAGCCCCTAACCACCCTTATTCGTGACCGGGACCATCAATCGTTCCAGATTAATAGTGTTGGAAAAATGGCTTCAATGTGACGAAAGTACGTCTGGCGGGCAATAGTGCTGGTGGGATTTAGATAGCTAGCTCACTCAGGTATAAATACCGTGGGCCCCGCGCCTAAGTAGCAATGGGCAAGAGACATCGGTCAATTCTTATTCTTCCTCTACGAACTACCTTGTTCTCACAGTTGACTCGTCCTCGCCTTTGATTCATTCTCCTCTGGCTCACCAAATTTCCGACAAATATGCCAGAAATATCACCCCAGTGTGATGGCAGATGCGAAAGTGTTGGGCCAACAGCTTGGCCACTTCGGAAGTCAGAATCTGGGAAGCGACCAGAGTCATCTTGATGTACATTCATGTTGCGCACTACTATAAGTATGGCTGTCTTAGGCGCGCTGATAGACAATAAGCAAGACAGCGACTATTCTTCTTCTTCTTTCATTGATCGGTGCCATTACTTTGTACCTCAACTCAGGCCTCTATCGTGCGACCTCCAACAAAATAGCTCCCTGGCCTATGAGTGAGAAGTTATGATCAAGAAAACAAGGGTGGTTCATCTCCCATATATCGTTAAAATAAAAAAAACACATTTGATCGTAGATCAGTGATGGATTTTCTAACTAAGGCTTAAGTCGTCGAGCCTGTACGATACAGTAAAACCAATACATATTTACGGGGAAAGGAAGAAGAACAAAACGCTGACAGGACGCAAAAATGGGGATATTATGGTCTCAGTTTTTTTTTTGCAAAATAGTACAAGGTATAATAATATAATAGGGACTCGTCAAGGTAATGATTCAACTGCGGGAATTTTGTGATTAAATCAATTTAAGTTACAGAAGTCCCTTTCAAAGATACTAGTGACATGCGCGTCTCCGGGGTGGATTGGATGCGCCAGCACGACCCGCAACACGTTATCCTAGGAGAATTCAGGGCATACGCAACCAGACGCAGCACCTAATCCTCTGGACGCAACCAGATGCAGCACCTAATCCTCAGGACGCCACGCATTGGCGGATCAGGCCTAACTGTGCTTGTACTTTCGAGACTCAAATTCCGCACCTATACATCCCTCCTCCTCCTCCTCCTCCTCCTCCACCCCACCTACCCACGACTTCTTCTCTTGAAATCCACCCCAGAACAGCCAGCCTCAGGGGAAATCATCCCGCAAAAGCACTTTCGCAACTTGAACATAAAGGCTATCGTACCTACCCACGCAATACATATAAACCCCACATTTCTCCATTCCCCCACAACCACACCACCTATTATTACACCTACCCACCTCACCAACCACCACAACTACGACACTACCCTCAACAAAAAATAACCAAAGAAGAGAAGAAAAAAGGGAAAAACAATTCCCAACCGACAAAGATGCCCACCGACAAAAGCCCCCCCCACCCCAAACTCCTCGCCTTAAAGTCCTCCCTCCTCACCACCCTAGCCTCCCTCAAAACCCACCTAACCAGGAACCGGGACACGCACAACCAGAACATCCACGCCCTGACAACAATCCACGAAGACCTCCTCTGCCAAGCCCGGGCCGCAGATGCCTTCGCAGGCGGACAACAAGAACTCCTACAATTCCTACCCCCAGGCTCCACCTCTGCTTCCGCCAGCTCCCTCGGGGCGCGTCTCCTCAATGGTCCACTCCTGGAGATTGCCACCCTGATCAGGCACGAGGTATACGCGTCCAGCCGGCGGGAGGAGGATACGCTCGCCATCGTTCAGGCTTTGGAGTGGGAGGTCGAGGCTTTGGAGGGGGTTGGGGAGGAGGAGAAGGAGAAGGAGAAGGAGAAGCAGGAGGAGGAAGAGAAAGAAGAAGGATATGGGATAGGGTTTGACGGGAGTTGTAACAGCATTGAGCACGTTGATGGACAAGGATATGAACACGGATATGGATATGGATACAAGGGGTGAGATGAGGATGCGTTCTTCCAACAAGATATACAGTCTTCAGAGGGCTTTACGTATGGTTGGGATGGCGAGGAGTATCATAGCATGTACAGCTTTGGCTCTGGGGTGGCGGAGGAGCAGGAGCAGGAGCAGGAGGAGAGCAAGGGGGGATGGTAGGTCTGCTTTTATTCAACCTTAACCCCCCCCCCCCAACCAATTTCCGTCCCCTTAATTTTGTAACGTAGGCAGTCTTCATGAAACTGTCAACAATAATTCCCATAACCATCATTAAAAACCTACAGAAATCTCCTTTCGAAATGTGATTGATTGATTGATTGATTAGCCAGAGAACTTCTTCTACCGAACTTCCCAAAAGTTCACACCCCCATCTAACATACCCCTCACACACGCACACGCACACGCACACTCCTCAAACCTGGAAATTTACCCGCTTGCTTGCACGCCACTGCTAAACTCACGAATGCTCCAACAACAGTGGTAGGCATAAATACAAATCTCACTGCGCAATCTCACTTCACGACCTGCCATCCCCCCAAATATGATACCAGCTAGCGGTCTCAAGGATAGAGTTATCATGCACTGGCAACGTCACTTCCCCTACCGCAGCCACCGCTACCACCCAAACACAAATAGCCCACCACGTCACCTCCCACTTCGTCTAGCGCACGTCGTTGTGTATGAGACGAGTATCTCACTCACGTCCGTCCCCATTGCAGGAGTTCTCATCCCCGAGTGACCCCCCATGACTGACCCATTGCCACCCGCCTAGGGTCTAGACGGGATGGCTCGGCGGAATAGCGCATACCCCCTCGAGCCACCAAAGATTTGTCGGTTATTAATTTCAATACCCCGTCAATATGGTGACCCAGCCCCTGTACTCGAGTACTTGTACGAACGAATTATCACATTTTAGACACAAACCATCCAGCCCATCCAGGTACAATACATCCAGCTATTGGCTAGTTCCATGCTTTGCTCCATGGAGCAAAGAGGAAAGGACCAAAATTAACCTTTTCATGCCCATTATCCCCCACATCCCTTCCTTCCTACCCGTGGCAAACCCGAAATGCAAACAAAGCTATACCCCATCTAACCTAGAGAAAAGAGAAAAGAAAAAAAAAGTCAATTTTCATAAACCCCCCTTTTCTCCAAACCATGCCATACAAAATACTAAAAATCAACCTTTCCCCTCCCCCTCGATATCAATCTCGAGGGCGCGCATGACAGGACAGTTCTTGTGATATATATTCTCTCCCTCGTGCTGCTTCCCCCCTCCTCTTTCTCTCCTACTTTTTTTCCACTCACCTTTCCCTTGCGCCCTAATCGCCTCTTCGCATGAAATCAATTATTCACGGATGGGAGCGTAGGTATAATAGGTAGAAGGGAAGGCACACACGCACAAGAAATAACAGGAGGTAGAAAGAAAAGAAAAAAAGTACACGCAATGTGGGGGAAGCTAATAATGAAAGCGGGAGGGAAATAGTAAGGAAAAGGAACAAAAAGAGAAAAAGTATTTTATCTTTGCCAGTAGCCAACCCAACCAACACCACCCAAGAATGCCCCATCCGAATCCGTGCTTTTTTTTTCCCTTTCAGTCCACTCAATCATACCCATACAGCCGTTATATTCCATCGCACAATTAAGGTTTGTTTGTTTTTTTTGCTCGATTTGTTGTTTTGTTTTTTTTTATCACCCGCTCCCAACAACCCAACTCCAAACCCTGCTAAAAGCAACCCTTCTTTTATCCAAATACCGGAAAGAAAAAAAATACTCCCGATCGTCTTGTACAAAAGTAAACTACTTTGAACTCATGCACCGGGAGAACGCCCACCCCCATTGATCTCCTTCCTCCTAGAATCGTCGAGACCGAGTCCGCCGAGTCCGCCAGAGAGGAACGAAAAAGCCTGATCATCAGGCAGTCCTGCGTATAATCCGTTAGGCCCATTCCCACCAGATGAAAAAGCCTGCTCGGCCCTCTGATCAAAAGGACCAGCAGAATTGGGTCCAATCCCAGGACCCAAAGACGTATTCAGTGGTGGAAAGGCGCCACCCCCACCTCCAAGACCAGAGGGCAGCCCAAAATTGCTAGGCTGACCACCGAATTGTTGGCCAGGGAAACCGCCTCCTCCAAACTGACCTCCAACAGGCCCTGCACCCCCAAGACCCTGCCCCGGCCCGCCCAATCCAACTCCCCCATAAGGCGTAGGTCCATCCACAGGCGATGAAAATGCTGTGTCGGCAACTACCGCTGCACCAGCACGACTTGCACCGCACCTCAAGCAACTAACGTTCTTGGCAAAATTGTGGTACCCACACCCATCAGAGCCGCACTTCCAATCCCCTGCTCTAAAAGGTACCATTCCACCACTGTTTGGCATGGTCCTAGACGGCAGCCCATGCCCTGCTCCATGTCCCATGGCTGGAGGTTGAGGTGGAACCATACTCTGGGAGGAGTAGTCGGAGTAGCCAAACATGGTATTCGGGCCTGGCCCGGCGGGAACAGCGGGGAACGAGCACCGGAAGCAAGCAGTTCTTCGCTGGAAGTTGGAGAATCCACAGGATGGGCAAGTCCAGTCTCCAGGCCTGGGTCTATTTTTACTTGGGGGGAATGGCGTGAGGATCTCTGCTGCTCTGTCAAGCACTCGACTGCTGCTAGGAGAAACTTCAATCGCCTTCTCGTTCAACGCTCGCCCGTTCATACAAAGACTCTCCGCGGCCTGCGTATGAGAAATAATTAGCTAACGTTATAATACCAAAAAACCAGACTAAAAGTAAAAATAAAAACTACCTCTTCATGGGATGAAAACACAGCAAACCCTGTACCCGTTGGCTTGTGCTGGTCTGGGGTCCTGAGTGTCCAAAAAGCAATCGGACGACCGCCATATTGAGTAAACCAGCTCTCCAGCTCAGATTGTGTGGTGTCATGCGGCAATCCGCTCATATGAAGGACTTTACTTCGTTCGCTCAAAAAAGCTCTAACATCAGCTCTGGCATCCATGGGCCTTGCTAGAACATCGGGGTGCTGTTCTGGGGGTTGGGATTTCTTGATCAATCCACGCAGAACCCTTGCCAATGTGATAGCCTCTTCCATGGCTCTACGAGGAGAAGCGGGTGCCAAAGCCTGGAGGTGGAAGGGCAAATTATGCTTTATCGGAGCCGATGATTGAACGGGCTCAACTTCGAGGGCAGCACAGATATTAGCCAGGGAGGACGGACCGAAGGGTAGAGACTCGGGGTGATGTGATTGCCATCTGGTGTATTCAGTCCTAAGATCAAACGTCCTGGAATGTTGGAGATACGGGGGTAAGACAACGGCCTTGTCTCTAGCTTCACGAGGCAACTGAACCCGGAGGTCCCAAGCATCCAAGGTCACGAACGTAAAGTCCAATTGCTGCGACATTAGGTATTCCTGTGCAAAGGTGTCAAACCGATTGACGGCATCTCTGAATGACCCGGCAGTCCGCACATGTTCCCACGTAAGCGTAGTTAGGCTTGCTGCATTAGAAAACCATTAGCGGGAGGGAGCCCGGAAAGAATTTGATACCAAGAAGGAATATAGGGGCCTCGTACTGCACAACGGAGTAATGGGAGTGTTGACCGGTCTCACAAGAACACTCTCTCTATGGATCTAATCACCGTCAAATTGATCAGCAGTGGAATCTTGGAAACGAACAGATATATATATATATCAGAATTTCGAACCTCTTCGAGAGATTTTGCATTCAAGAGAATCCAACCGATTTCGATGACCTCCGCTGAATCCTTAGTTACATAGACACCATGCTCATCGCAAGTGGTGGCCACATGGATAACCACATAACGATCCATGGTCGATCTCCAGTGGCAATTCAAATCTCGTTTGACCAAGAGCTCCGGGGGAGGTTCTTGCTGTTTGCACCTATGAAACCGGCGAAAAGCGAGGTACCTTGATGATTCACCGTTGCACTCGAATAACCGCAAGATGAAAATAAAAAAGAGTTGAAAGGCCTAGAGAACAGAACAAAAGATGAAATGGAGGCTCCCAAGGATAATAATGCAAAAAAACAGAATAACCTCCGTGAACAAATAGAAGGGAGGGAAAGTGGGAGGAAGGGGGAGGGAGAGAAAAAGTTCAAGATGGAAGGGAGGTGAGGCGGATAGGATTGGGAGGAAGAGGGGGAAGGTAGTAGTGTTGCAGCAAGTGGAGCGGTGGCAGTGGTGGTGGTGGAGGTGGTGAGGAGGGATGGGATGGATGGATGGAGGTGAAGTGTGTCCGGCCCAGTGACGCGAACACTGGGAGAGGAAATGAAAAGAAGAAAAAAATAAGATTCTTCGGGCAACACGAAGGACAGACAGCAAAGCCCAAGGATGCAGGCGAGACAACAACGAAGAGGAAGAAAAAAGTGCGTTCCGCCTTCTTGCCCTCCCCCGTCGCTATGACTTCCCTCTCTTGCCTAACTTTACACTCGCTTGACGAAAATAATCAATAATTATAATCCTCACTCCCCTTCCCAATTTTCCCAATTTCATCCCTAATTTTCACCTCCTCCAAAAGATCTCACCAATGGAGGAGTTTGTGGAATTTCTTCTCTAAAGCTTGGCACACAATGTGAACGAATAGACGAGCACACGGGATGGGCCGAGAAAAAGGTGCTGTTCCCAGTGCTCCTCGCAATGCTACCGGTATTGCTCCAAAGCATCACACTGAAAAGGTCACCGCAGAGTCGCAGATGCAGAAACACCATCGGCCAAGTTACAACCACCATCGTCATCATAACCTTTCCATTGGTTGCCCATTAAAGCTTCAGTGCTATCATATCATACCATCCCATCCATCTATCCACAAAAAAGAAGCTTATTGTTTCTTCCATCAGCATTTATCTTTTCCCGCCAATTTAATTAAAACCTCCACCCACCCCAGCAATCGTGAGCACATCATCAATATCTTTCACCAACACCTTCGCTTGGACAGCACAAACCACATAAATACCTCTCGCCGCCAGTTCATTCTCCCGCCCCCTTTTCCACAATTTGCATCGGCCTTGGTTCTGGGTGTCAACGTGTTGTCCTCGAACTCAGTCTGTGCTCTCGGATAACCGACTATCTGATTCACGGGGCGTTGGGCGGACCGCAACGCACAATCAGCACCGGTTCTATCAGCAATCAGAACGCATATGCAGATGAAGGCCCCCCCCGCCGCCGCACATGACCTCTAAACCTCTGTGCTGAGGTTCGCACTGTTGAAAAGGGTCTTTGGCGCCAAACTCTATTGCAACCGTTGCTATGGGAGCTCTAGCTGAGCTCGCCATGGCCGTCGCCCACAGGTGCAATCTCCCGCCGAAACGATCGACACCGATAGAATTTTCTACCGGCAACCTGTCCTCACAAGATCCCCCCGCTATCGGATTAATGTGGGCTGGGGCATTCCGTTGCAATATGCCGGGTTTGTTTCAGAGTTCCCAACGACTCAACTCGAGATGGTGTAGAGGGCGGAAGAGCAAGGGATAGTCACCTAACTGGGGATTCGGATGGCGGGATCATTGGGTGCGTTTATCTGGCGTTCACTCAGCACGGACGCCTTATCCTCCCCGTGACACCGCGAGCTTTTACCGGTACAAGGTCTGTTGCGAGTTTGGCACGGTACGGCAGTGAACTTCCGCTAGAACTGCGGCCGGATGTTATGCCAACACCATCACCTACTCACACAGCTTGCGGTTTGCATTCTCTGCACTTTCCTACTGTTACAAACAACGCTGCTCTGCGCCATTCCCAGGGTATTCTGTGTTTGCCGCTCGGAATCTCCCCCTCTACAAACAATTCCACCTATTCATGTTAAGCATTCCCAGTGTCATAACGGACATCCACAGCCAACCCCTCAGCAAACTATATCAGACGAACGGCACCACACAGTATGCAACCATGCACCTCAGAACCAGGCTACCACAGGAGAACCTTATTATTCGCTACATTTCGAATTGTGGCTATAGGTTATGTCAGGGAAATGTATTTCTAGACCTTATCCTGCAACGCCCCGCAAAGTTGGCCATGCGCCCAAAACCCCGAACTTCTATACACACACAACAGAAACACGTTAATAATCCTAATGCGATGGTCGGAACCACCGGGTACCCTTCTAAGGGTCACCTCCACTCGAATACCAGTGGATGGATCCACAAAGCCATCCAGACTAGAAACAGTCAAACCGGTCAGAGGTGGTGTATTAAAGGTAAAATGGCTTGGGATATTAGAAAATCTACCCGTGTGCGAGCCACGCGCATCCACGAGAATCGAGGCCACAAGTAGAAGTGAATCCCTTTAAAGGCTTTGCATGATGGGCGAGGGATGAACTACCGGTACTGTTTTCAAGTCACGGACAGTATCACAGTCCAATGGTGGTACAACAGGGACACGAGCATCATTGAAGAGCCCTGGGTTATGGGTTGCTGCCCCTTCAGATCGCCAGCGATGAGGCGAAAAGCGACCCGTAACACCTTCGTAAATAATTGAACCAAAACCTCCCACAAACTCCCTTCGTAATCTTCCTGCGATATTACACTGTGACATACACCGGCATAATATTCCTAAAGTATTCCCACCCTTATTTCCGGCACCACACCTACTGAATGCCTCCAAACCTGCGATACAGTCAGTTAACTCCGACTGCACCCGCACCGTATGGTATTATACTGTAAACCCACGTTCTCTCAAAAATTCGGCGGGGGAAAGAAGAAGAAAGAAACGAAAAGACGCTAGATACGTTTTGCCGGTACTGCACTTTACGAAACGTGATCCGTCGGTCATGTGGCAGTGAACCAATGACGAAATAGAGGGAGGGAGGAAGGGTTCAATCTGAGACATTGAAACGAGGGGGATGCAGGGCTTTTTAGAAATTGGAGGGGTCACTCCCGGCACCGTGACGGGTGGAGTTCTTTTGTGTTACCCGTGTTGTCGTGGGGAATGGGGGTTTTCGAAAGTCTATCTTGGGGGTGACTTTGGTTATCATACCGGTAACGGTGATAATCTAGGGTGATATCATACCAAGAATTATTGTGCTCGAGTACTGGGTAGAGGCATCTCTTTGGGGGGGGGGCACCGTAGGCCTAAATAACTTGAACACCAAAACCTCATGGTAGAACCAAGTGATAGTTTTGGGTTTACTACTAAAAGCACAATACTCGAGTACAATTCTTGGCTAAAATTGCAACCAACCAACAGCACACACACGATAGATGAGGTATCAACACCACACAATACAGCACAGTACTGTACCGTACTGTATGTAACTGTACGGTGCAGTGCATCTAGTACCTTTTGAAATATTATACTGTAACCATTACAATTTGTGGTCCAGGACCCTTACGGTATTATCACCGTGGCCTATGATATCGTACCTCTTACCCAGGGTGTGCCGATACTGACAACTGGCATTAGCAGCATTCACTTTGCCATCAGAACCCGTGACACCTAAATACAGTGCTCGTACAGTACTCGTACAGCACAGGTGGACTCGAGGATGAGTAGTCTAGAAAATTGCACATTCCAAGAAGAAAAGTAAAATATAAAAATAAAATAAAACGTGTGGAAACAAAAAAAAATACTATCGGAAAAAGCAAGAAACTACCACTGTACCGGTATGCCAAAGTGTATGATAAAACCGGTAGGACTACTGTGCTCCTACGGCACTGTTCGGCTTGCTGCCGTGAGCCGCATTGTTGATACGGATATATATATCATACCCGGACAGGTGGGTTGGCTGATTACTCGATAGATAAAGTAGGACTTTTTTTATATATTTTTTATATTTTTTTTATATTTTATTTTAACCGAAAGGACAGTAAATAGATAGGCAGCATTGTATAGTAGAGAGATGATCCTCCTCCGAGGACAAACTTTCCTACTCCACCCTTCATACAACCTCCTACGGGGTCGCGAGATTCTCGAGTTTTCGAGAGTTGTGGCTTAAAAACGGATACGTGCCTGCAAACTTTAGACAAGGCTTAGCCCAAAGGAGAAAAAACCTCAATACCAAGAGCAAACAAGAAAAAGTATCTGCAGAAATTTAAAAAAAAAGCATGGTTCACCATACCGTACTCAGTACTGTGGATTCGGGAAAGATCCATGCTAAGAGGCCAGGGGGACCGCCACTCTCGCAACTCGAGAATCTCGAGATCCTATAAGAGGCTGGGCTGTACTCTCCGTCAATGGATCCAGGTACGGTACGGTACTGGTATAATATCATGTCAGTACCGGTAGGGGGGACATAATATCATCCAAAAATCTATCTTGAATAAAAAAAGCCACCTCTCACACTCCACCATCCTCCGGCAGCCACAAACATATCCGGTCTCTCCGTGAATTGGTGATCAGAGTATCAAACCCCACCCGAGAGATGAATTTACGTCCCCCAACCTGCCTGCCCCGTAATATGGCGGAATTGGACTTCTGCAATATTGTATTATGCTTTGTTTTCGTTTGAGCACTTATATGCTGAGATGGTTTGTGATGATGGGTCTACACGGATCATAGGAATATCATAGTCTACGACATGGCTTTTTTCTTGAGGTCATGAGTGGACGGGCACTGGGTGATGAGTAAGCTTGGGTGGGCTTGTGCGATGGATGGATGGATGGCTCAATAAGATTGGGGCTCTCTCGGAACGAGCATGGTATAAATGGAGTTGTTGTTGCGGATGTGTATGGGGGGTTTTTTTTTTTTTGTGCTGATGAACTTTTGGATTAGGGACCGGGGAAGATGGAAGGGAGTATGGAAGGCAGGGAAGGGATTCCATGTGAGAAAATTCGGAGGGTGGGGATCATCACCGTCGTGTCCTGAAAAGGTAAATGGGAGGAGCTGTCAGAAGGGTCAATCGGTACATACCGGAAAGACAACAGTGTTGGTTTCAGTATGTACAGTATCGTGGGTTTTGGCACTCGTATGGTATGGTATGGTGGGCTAGCTATTAGTAATTAATTCAATCGCGACATAAGCTGGAGCTGGAATCTGTGGCTGGAATATCTGCTTCCTTCCTTCCTTTCCTTCCCTCCAGTTCTTCTTTCTGTGTCCTTTCCTTGACCCTGCCATCCTTTTATACATAGTATACCAGTATTACGCTCGAGTACACCACAGCTAGTAAGTAGAAGATCTTGTCCCAAAAACATCCCGCTTCACAACTCAACGAACGTGCTTTTGCAGAGTAAGAAATGGGGTAATTCTTACGGGTACTGCTAGCCGGAGCTTTCCATGGGTTTTGATTGCAAAGTCTTTCTGCATTAGTCAAAAGTAATCACGGGTATGCCGCAGCTGATATCACATGAATGTGCTCCACTACAGCATTTTTTTTTATATATATGGATACCGGTGTCTCACCCAAAACTGCAATTATCTGCTTACCCAATGACTACTCACAGGCGTCCCTCCACCATTCTTGGCAACGTTTTTTCTTGAGACAAAACAAATTGCCAAAAACCGCTAGCAATTCCTGTGGCTTTCCCACCCGCCGAAATTTTTTTATTTCTATCGAAAGCGCTTGATAGACACCTGCGGAGTGGGATACTTTTTGGGCAAAATGGGGGATGCCAGGGTCTTTCATCCGCTGGTTGTGCGGTACGGTGCCGCGCACTACCGTGCATAAACTTTGGTTGAATAAGACCGCATCCGCCGTGCCAGGTATCTCCCCCTTTTTTTCGCTTGCCAGAGTGTGGCACCCGCCTATCATTCTATATGCCTTTATCGCCGTCTGCCCGCTAGCCAACCAGCCTCCTCAGAATCATCCATTCCCCTCCTCGCTCAACTCCTCCTTCATACATAACTTAGTCTACAGCCCACATTATTATTTTCTGCTCGGACCCCACTGCTGCACCCCTTCCCTACACCTGCATACGCAATTGTGCATGGAGAATTAGACATGCTACATAATGCACTTCCTCAAACGTCTCGTAAAATCTCGAAAGGGAGCAACTTTCCCTACGAGATATTCCCGCTCCTTGTTCGGGACCAGTTCATCCGACAATGAGGACCACACCCGCAGCAAACACGGGGCCAAAACCCACAGCAGGATTGACAGTCAGGGCGGAGGTTGCAGTTCATCACATGCTGACCTTCACCCCTCTCCCGCTTCGAAAGCTCCGGCGGAGGTCCTCATGACAATATTCTCCTTCATCTGCCCACATGCCCTCGACGAGACTTACCTTTCGGCGGAAGAATCAACGGTGGAGCTAGGATGCATGCTATGCGACATGCGAGAGCTCTCCCGTTGCGGCCTTGTCTGTCGCTCATGGCACGACGCAGCACAGGTGTTACAGTATCGCAGCATCAGACTGGACAGCGTGCACTACTGCGGTCTGGAGGAGGAGCTGCAAGCGCGAAGGAAACGGGGCTCCTTCTTTCAGAAACAAACCTCCCCGCTCGAGATCCCGGAGCACAGGATGCGATTGCTCTATCGAACATTCCAAGAGAATGAGACCACAGCTACACTCACTAATTTTTTGAAGATGCCCTACATGGCCCGGGAGGCATGCAAGGAGGACTTGGCGCGACTTGTGTCACTGCTGCCGAATTTGAGATATGTGGATTTGCCGGACGGGGTTTACCAAGATGATTCTTCGTGCGCCTCCTTGAAGGCCATACTCTACACACGGTGCCCCGACTTGCGAAAAATGAGTTGGGTCGGGGGCTCCGAGAAGCATTTTGTTGATCTGTGGATCGAGCCACCATGGATAGGCCTCGAAGTCATCGAACTCACAGAGATGAAAGTCGAGAACCGGGACCTGGTCCGAGTACTCTCCTCTATGCCATACCTCACCAACCTAAAAATGAGGTCCATGCCATGGACCACGGATGCGGTCTTCGACTCCACAACTACCGATGTTGGGCTCTTCCCCGCTCTGCAGACACTCATCATCGAAGACGCCCCATCTATCACCATCGATGGCTTAACAACTCACCTCACCCGTCCCATCGTTTCGGAGACCCTCACAGCACTAACGATAGCAAACACACCCATCCCCGTACACCTCTTGCATCAAATCCTCCCTCTAGCAACACGCTTAACCTCTCTCTCCATCCGCGCACAAGTCTCACGCACCATGCCGCACCGGGACGTACCCCTCCTGGCCTCCGCATCGTTAACCCACCTCGCCTACGAAATCACCGACGACGACGACACATCCACCAAATCGCTCGCGAAACCCTCACCCTCGTACTACACATACCTCTTTGAATCCCTTTGGGGCGGCGGGATGCCAAAGCTGAGGAACCTCTACGTTCGCGAGCCGACGTTCCACGCACGCTTTCGGAACAATAAAGCCTCTGCAGGGGGATTTGCTGCGACGGGCTGGACGCAGGAGGTGTGCTTGCATACTAAGGGAATGGAACACTTGGAGTGGACAAAGTACAGCATTCGAGTCGTCGGCGGGGATCTACTAATCCTGCCGAGCCTTGAGGGAGGGGCTGGCTCACATGCTAGCTTCCTCGTGGACCCCGGCGAGGGAAGCGGGGGTGGGTATGGTGGGGCAGGCTTTCTTGCCATACCCAGTGAGGCCGGGGAGTGCACTCACGGCAAGCGGGAGAGGAAGAGCCGGGATTTGTGGAGGTGATTGGCGCATGTTTTCAATGGGATGGGTGTGCACATGGCTTGCTTGTGGGTTTGCTTGTTTTTCTCGGGGTGGGCGTTTATTTATCTTTTGTCGACTTTTTCCCCTTCACACTATATGGTCCTGGTGCAACCAAACCTGCCCTGGCGGCCAACTTGACAAAATTTTCTAAACCGGGAACAGGCTCTTCTTGAGAAGGTATTGTACGATTTCCTTTTGTATAGTTATTCAAATAGTGGGTTAGAATTGACGTATAGTTTTTTTTTTGGCTTTTTCTCACCCAAGGTTATGCGGGGAGTCGCTGTCGTGGTTAGAGTTAGAATAGAAGATGCCGTATATCATTACTAAATAGCCCACCGTAACATGATTCTAGTCACTAATTTCGAACCTGTTAGCGGAACAAAAGAAAAAGGGAGAAAAACGATTAAAGGCTTCGTGGAGGGATTCTCGGGGAATTACACAAGAGAACCATCTCCAAAGCTTCCTTTCCATTCCTTTCCATTCCTTTCCTTCCCCAGGTGCCGGATAATCCTATATATCACGCCCGGATATTCCAGGCACTTTAGGCAGAGGACCCTCATCCTGCTCCCAACCCCCACATCGAAAGCCATTGGACTGTGGCACCGGGTAGGTGCTCGGCGGCAGCGGCGGGATCATTGAAAACTGGAAAGCCGCTTTCTGCCGGTCCTGTACAATCTTCTGCGGAGACGAGAGTTATGGTTTCCGATTTTTCGGCGGCCCCCCCCCGAGTACGTTACCGCCCAGGTGAGGTAATCAATTCACCTCGATAATAATAAAAAAGCCCAACATCTGCGCGGTTGGGAAGTAAGTGGAGAAGTTTGTGATAACTTGAAGAAAAACTCGACTTTTTGAAAATTATGGGCCGAGTGATAGGTTGTGGATTGGTCAAGTACAGAGGCGACATGGAAGTTATGGGACAATGCCAGGATTAGATCTGCCCCAACGAGGGAAGGAAGATTATGGCGTGATTGCAACTCCATCAGAGCATCATTTTGTAACCTGACCCATCTCTCTCTCTCTCCCCGGCCCGATGCAATGATACTGTAGTACGTACATTAGGAATACAAATACCTATGTCCATACAAAACGGCCCCTACATTAGCCGGGTCAATCTACCCCTCCTTTGATATAAGAGCCCTCTTGGCAAGGACAGCTGCGCTCCCAGACTTGATCTTGCTCCAATCATGCGCGTCCAGACAAGCCTCCCGACTCAGAATGACTGCTGGCGCCGCCCGCTTCCTGACTTCGGCCTCGTAGGTACCCACGGCTTCTCTCAAAGATACTTTACCATCGCAGACAGCCTTGAGAGCTTCAGCCAGATTTGCCGCGTCGGCGATGCCATGGTTTACTCCATCTCCGCGGTCTATCAAGCACACCCACTCGTCATTAATGAATTCTCATGCCAAGGAAGGAAATAAATCAGTGAACATACACATAGTCATTGCATGCGCTGCATCCCCTGCTAAGGTAGCCCTCCCCCCGAAATTGTCCCAGTCGAAGCAGGGCCAGTCACCCAGTTTGACCTCCACTACCTCAGTGCCCGATGGGATATCGAGAATAGCAGATCGGAGGGGTTCAGCGAAGCGACTTGCGCGGCGTTTCATATTCTCCAGACGTTCTGTGTTGTCTGATGATACCTCGTCCTTTACAGGATCCTCTAGGCGCCAGGAAACCATTAGCTGTACAGTGTAGTAGTCACCTCCGCCAGCATTTGTCGCTGGAGTATCAAGTACTAGTGGCATATGTCAGCTGTATATTTCATGGTAGAAGGGTAGGGGTACCAGCCAGAAAACCAGAAAGAGTCCTCCGTCTCAGGATGCGTGCCCAGGAACAGGAGGGGGTCCAAAGCTCTCAACGGCGCCATCTGAGAAGACGTAAGACGTACAGAGCACCCGGTCAGACGAATGGGCAGGGGGATCAACTGGTAATTGTTCGGACAGAGTATCTGGCGGGTCCGCGACCTACTCCCTTCAGCGCCGACAAGCAGTGCCCCAGATGCGCTTGTTCCGTCTTCGAAATACGCCACAAGTCCATCTTCGTTTCGTTCTATGTTTGTTAGTTTTTTATTCCACTATTACCATCTATTGATCAGCCACAGCCCCATCACTTGCATGTAAAAATAAAAGCGAATATGGGTAGCAAGTACTACCTGCACCGCTAACCCCTCCATCAACAGCATCCTAAAACTCTCCCTGTTCAATCTCAAGCGTTGGCTGGGGGGAATCCTATACTGGATATCCCCCGTCTCCGCATTCAGAAAGAGGAAGTTTCCGCGGTCTTCCTTGCCAGCTTCAGGGTCGACCTGCACTTCTACCAATCGCTCCCAGAGCTGGTTTGGTAAACAGGCTTCAAGAATTGGTAGTGCCCAGTGAATAGTTATGCCCCAGCCCTGGCCTCGAGCGTCGGGACCAGGATCACGCTCGAAGATGGTAAAGGGGATACCGCTCTTTCCAAATTAAAAAAAATTAAATTAAAAAAATAGGGCTTTAGCTTATCCGTTTGCCATGATTGAGTAGGAGGGTAGGGGGAAGTGGGTACCTTCTTCAGAGCTTGTGCTAGGGTAACTCCGACAATGCCAGCGCCGAATATCAATACGTGTGGTTTTTGCTCTTGGGCCATCGTATGGTCTATTGTTTTCGTTTGCACGTTCAGTCGCCTTACGCTCGTTTCGTTCCAGAAGCAAGCAGGGAAGCAAATCAGAAATTAGCAACGCAGAAGATCAAAGGTTTTTGTAGGTCCAGTGCCGAGTGATGAGGTATAGAGGATGGTTAGTGGTCCACCGGGGTCAAGTTTTATAACTGTTGCCCAATCCATTCAATTTTCCTCTGCCTTTGTATATAGCCCTACCCCGCCTTCCAGGGCCGGCAATTCTGATAATTATGATACATACTATTGCTATCATAGAATCCACACATCATCTCGTGCGGCTATCATCCCGTATCCTACCATTCATCCATCTCATCTCGTAGAATTCTGGTTTTTCATCACATTCTATCTCATCTCATCCGCAGAGAGGGTCAACTTCTTTTTTTTGCCAAAAATTGGCATGACAGTGTTTTCCCTTTCTCTCCAAAACTTTCTTACAAAAAAACCACAAACTACGATGCTTTCAAACCGCCCGTTCATATGGCTCTCTCTATCCTCTCTCACACACACAGACACAAAAAACTCTACCTTCCAAACGATGAGCTCTGCAAAACACTCCTAACCTTACAAACTATTATTATTATTTTAATAAGGTAAACCTTTTTACAAAAAAACCGCATGCGAAAAAAACCGCCCACAGGGAACTTATGAACCCCTCCGAATACCGTATTCTACCAGATTGTGTAGCAGCAGTACTCCGCTGCGCTGCAGGTCAATAGGGGATGTGTGTGATAGAACCCGGAATATCACATCTTACCGTACCTGACGGGAATGAACCACACGGGTATAATACATACAGTATTATATATACCACAGATTCCGAGTTGGGGTGGTGATGGTATCCTGTATGTCTAGCCTAGCCTCCCGAGTTATACCTATACCATAAACATAAACGGAATTAAAGGTGTTGATGTGAAGGGATGGATATATGATATTATCATACTATGATACTGGTAAGTTTGTAGAATAATTGGGAGGTGGGGGGGAAGAAGTGGTATTTGGGTGTTGTAGTGGTGGTGATGGTGGTGGTGGTGGTGGTGGCGGTGGTGGCAGTGGGCTAAGTGCAGTGTTCTATTCTAATCCTAAGGGAAGGAAGGGTTGGTTGGTATTATACTGTATGGACAACAACTTCGTGTTATATAATGTGATGGAATAATTGTTGTGCAACCTTTTCTTCTTCTATTCTATTCTATTCTAGTCTAGTCTATTCATTTATTTCCCCCTTCCCCGTTCTATCTGGGTTGGCGCAGTGTGGTGTTCCGGTATTGTATACTAGTAATTGAGATGTAGACATAATACCGCAGTGCCACCGCCGGATAATAACAAGTTTTTTTTTATTTCAAACCCCCGGCCCCAACATGTTGGACCCCGCAGAGGATAAGGAGAAAAGAAAGAGCATCTAAATTAAACAAGAAAAAGACACCCAAACACCCTTTGTACATTTTATTCAAGGCATGAAAAACCCCCGCATTCCTCTACTCCGACATTCACTTCTCCGGCGCATCCGGCAACCTCTCAATAACATACTTCCCATTCCCACAACTCATGATGGGCACACCGGGAATCTTCCTTAACCTCCTTTTTAAATCCCGATCGTTCGTCGCGACGATATATATCCTACCAACCCATTAGCCCATTTACCTACACCCCCCCCCTTCTCCCCTTCTCCCCAAATTGGGTCAAGACGAGGGGATATAACTCACTTATGTTGCAAAACCCGATTGACAATGCAGTCATCCGCATACGTCCCCTTATGCTCACACCTCAACCTCTCAAACCTAGGGTCCCTAGCGATCCGCAAAGCAATCCTATACCGACTCCCCAGTTTCTCCAATTCCGCCATGACACAGTCCGTGATCACGGGTGTGACTTTCGCGTACAGACAATCCATCATGGACTGCATCACCTCCAACTTCTTTTGTATGGTAAAGTTCAGGAAGTTGGTGTCCACGAGGACGGAGTATGGTGGTCGGAGGGCGGTGTTGAATTTGAAGAAGAGTGAGGAGGAGACTTGTGGGCTATGAACAGCTAGTGATTAGTTATAGGATAGTGGGGGTGAGGTAAAGGGTGGGGAGGACATTTCGCGAACTACTTCGCTGGATTTGTCTTTTTTTGTGGTGGTGGCTTGTTGCTTTTCTTGGTTCTTCTTAAGACGGGCATCGCGGGAGGAGATTACTCGCTTGACTTGTGCGAATTTGCGGGTTCTTTTGGCGACGCCCATTGCGTTTGTATTGTGGATTGAAGAATTCTTGTAGTGGTGGTGGTGGCGGTGATGGTGTGGGAGGTTGGAAAGGTGTAGTACTGGTAGATTCCGAGACAAAAAAACAAAAAAACCAGGGCTGAGGTGGGTTGGCAGAATGTATAACAGGTAGGGTAACTTCCATCATAAAGCCAACTGGGCTGGACCCCGGGCGCTTCGGCTGTTGTATTAGAGTCGTACACGAGCACCGTACTGTACCTTACGGTAAGTTAAAGCTAATCCTGACCTGCGTCAACTGTTGCTGCCAATGATCGAATGACAATTCATTAGACTTCTGCACGTCGCCGCGTGCGATAACGATAACTGGAATACCAAAGAACCAATAATATTATCATTCCAGAGCTCTATTACATGTTATCAGAATCGGGCACCCCCCCCCTAAATCTAACCTCAGCCCAGGAAAAGTGAAATACTCGTATACGAGGTAAAAACAAAGAAAAGGAAATACGACAATTGCGCAGCAGATAAGCCGCGAATAATTATAGTCAAGGCGAAAGGGGGGGGACGGTGAATAGGCAGGGTTCTAAGAATATAATACAGGTGAACCGGTGCTATTGGTGATAGTGGTGATAACAATTAAAAGAAAGAAAAGGAGGGGGAAAATAATTGATACAAGAATGAAAGAAAATGAAAAAAATAAGAAGAAAGAAAAACGCTACTGCAGTGGAAACAAAAGGTCGGCCAATCAAGACCAACGAGTACCTTTTCTGTTCGTCCATGCCATATCACATTAGGGGAATAAAATGCAAACACTCCGATCCCATCCAGGCAAAAACACAACACAACGCGTGGAACAAAACAACCTAAAACGCATCTCTCATCACGACAACTACGAATCAGAGTCCGATGGGTAATAATCTCTATCGATGATCGGCCTGGCAGGCCCCATCTCCTTCTCCCGCTTCTCCAATAGACTGCCAGGTACGAAGACACTCTTGCCAAAAGGATTAAGTAGGGGGGTGATTTCGCCATTCTTGCCGACTGCATCTTTGGATGTAGCGACGCCGTGACCAGCCATGACTGCACCTGCAGACTGGTACCCGCCCGCAAGAAGGCCGGTCCCCGTGAAGGGGGACGGATCCTCATCGCCGCTCGCCTCGCCATTCCGGGTTCTGCCTTTCGCCGTCTGCGGTCTCTTGAGTTGTGCAAACATGGGAGGAGCATTAGGAAGTGGGGGTGTCTCGAGAGATGATTTAGCAAAACTAATAAGGCCACCATTCTCGCGTGCATTCTTCCCTGAAATAGTGTGCCCCCTACTGCGATGACGGTGAGGTAGCGACGGTACAGGCTCCCCCTCGTCAAAACTAAGCAGAGTACCCCCTTGCTTGTGAGAGGTGGATGGCCTTGAAGCCACTGTTTCTCGGCGTCTAAGTGACATAGTTTCCTTGGGAGAAGTATCCAAGGATACGAGTGGATGTGCGGGATCGCGGGGACTGAAGTTTCGAGCTTTGGGTGTTTGAGGGGTGAGCAGGCCGGAAAATTCATTATGGGGTTTCGCGCGCTCCTCTCTGTAGTTAAGCTGAGCAACACGTTTCTTGTCTTCATAATCCGAACCCAAGAGGCCACCAGGTGAAAATACCGCTTCCCCATCTGAGACACTTCCACCGGTTCGCGGCGACCTAATAGAAGCACTCCTCTCCCTCCCGGAGGGCTTCCGAGTTGACTTGGTTTTATGCAGTGACTTGGGCTTCTGGACGTCGGAAGGTGGCTGGGTGAGCTCCTCTGGAGAAATCAGGGGTCTAGGCCCGCGCCTGCCCCCAACGCTACTAGAAGAGATACTTTTGCGACTAATAGGTAGCTCTTCCTTGATCTCCGGTCTAGCTGTCCATGGAGCGATTGAAAGCTTCTCCGCAATCAACCGAGCCTTTGAGTCCCTGATCATCGCAAACCATTGACTTAATTGCGATGCACTCTCAGAAGCAAGGTAGTGGCAATAAACCGAATCCTTCCCAAACAAACTCATCTTGTGCTGTGATTTCAGCGCAAAGCAGTACTTTGTAGGACATCTCAGTTTGCTCTCCGGAGAGAAAGTGTTGACAAAGCTGTAAATATCGAACGAATCAAGACTGATGGTCTGCGTAAAGTCCTTCTCGCTCGGCTTATCCTTCTTGGAAATCTTAATCGCCCCGCCGTCCAATTTGACCCAACGCTTTGACCATTTTTTATCGGCCTGAACATAGTAGTGGAATTGAGCAACTCCACTGGAAGGCTCTTCCGCTGCATAATGTTCAAGACGCACATTGGTCTGGCCCCAAACGTTCTTCTCGATGCGAAAATGGCACTTCGTTTCGATTTCCCAGGTATTGTGGACATCGCTAAGTTTCTCGAAATATCGAACTTGACGGTGTAATCCGAAGATTGGCCAACTCTCAACAACAATCCGATGTTTTCCAGGCCTCACACGCGACAGAAAAGATTCAACATCAGTGGAATTGTGGATGCCAACCGGTTCTGTACCGCTGGAAAAATTGACTGGGACCTTTATGTCATAATTCTGCGCCTGGGGCACATTAGCGCCATGTACAATTTAATGTCACGCGACCCCATGAAGCAGACTACTTTAGGAAAGGACTTGCATCAACGTCAAACGACCAGCCTAAAAACTTGCAAATTCATGGCCAGGTAGATGGAAAGAAATGAAAAGGGTGAGAAAAATCTATCCTCACCATATCCTCTTCACGACGGGCTGCGCCTCCAGCTTCTTCCTCTGCAGAGGACTCCCCCATAGCTCCAGACTTCCCCCTTCTCCTTCCAAACCTTGAAGTCGTCTTTTGCGAGGAATGCGATGACTTTGTAAGCTTACCACCGTGTGGGGCAGCTACCGTAGAGGGAATGGGTGGAACGGGGGCGGGAGGCACATCCTTGGTATTCAATCGCAGGATCTTCCTAAACTTGGAAGGGTTTCGAGTGAGAGGCTGTTCAGCGACTGGCTTAGGAGACCCAATGGAATCAATCAGAGGAGCAGCGGTCATTTTCGGCCGTGGTTGCTGCTGCGGTGCCGGTGCTGGTGGTTGAGAACTGCTCGAATGATTCCCCAGTTTCCTCCGAATGGTCCGGTAGCGAGACGGTGGCGCATGCTGAGGTTTTTCTGCTTGCATCATTGTCGTGGAGGAGGTCCCTTCTCAGAAGGGAGCTTGAAGATAGTAGAGTTTGTGTTAAAGATGAGGAACTCCAGTTTGTTTATTGAAGATGGGTAAAATAACGAGCAAGTAATCAAAAAATGAAAATAAAACAAAGGCGGGTTAAAGTTGCTCGAAGGGGGAGAGGGGGGGGGGAGAGGGGGAGAATTTCTCGAAAAAGAAGGGGCGCACAGGAGCATTAAATATTTTCCAGGCCCTGGGCGCTGGTTCCTGGCGGCGGATCGTCTGGTCCTCACGTGTGGGTTGCAGGGGATGAAGAGAGAAAAGAGCTACCATTATTCAGGGTGAAGGGAGAATGAGAGAAAAGAGATGCAACCAAGTAAGGCCCCTACTCGAGTAAGCACTCTCCAGGAACTACAGCCCGACAACTACCGTGAACAAACTTGCACCGTATTATACAGTACGGTATTGCACCATGCCGTATCGCACAGTGCTGTACGGTACCCTGAACCATCTGCCATAACTCACCCGTGACGAAGGGCAGCCACTCCCACCTTTTTTGGAATGACCGCAGCAGCTCGCCGCCTCCGGAATATCCCCGCTGCTGCCTGTCTCAATTGAACTCTGCCAGCGAGTGGAACATGGACTATCATTACGAGCATGACACCACACAAAAGAACCATCATCACACTCAGCCCAATCCAATCCCGATCCCAGGGCGAAGGGAAGGGGGAAAAAGGAAGAAAAGGAGGAAAAAAAAACCTGATCAATTGACGCCAACGAGGGATCGGGATACCCTTACAACCAATGCTCTGAAACAGCCTCCCCCTTTCAAATCTAACCCCTGCCCTGGACCTATTGTGCGAGAATATAAAGTCCCCCATCTGCCAGAATGCCCATCTCCCACCAGAACGAAACAAAAAAGAAATGGGGGAAAGAGAGAAATACCAGTCATCCACTGTGACCTTACCGTGACCTCCATCCAATTCACCCATCCATCCATCCATCCAAATTCGGCTACAACTTCCTCACCGTTATCTGTCAGCCGCAGAAACGCCCGTAGTGCTAGCATCGGTACTAGCACGAAGTATTTAGCGCGCTCCCACACAGACCCCCTTCCGTCTTTTTCCCCGTGCGGAATTGCGGCGGAGATGAACTACTCTAATCTACGGTACCTCTATCGAACTCCTGCGGCTGAGAGCGGTCCATTGGAGTGTACTAGGTACTGTGAACTACAGTCGTTCAGCGCTGCTGCTGGCTGCCGTATGCCTTCAAGTTTGTTTATTCTGTTTAGAACCAAGAAGGTCTTCCGCGAACAATCAAAAAAGTTTTCCTGTATGATACGATATAGGTAAGTATTTAACGGGCGACATGATCGTCGGAGCGGCTACCTAACTGGTATAATAACTTATGATACAGTAAATACATAGCAGATCCATCCATACCTGCAACCGCAGCTTCAACAACACACCAAACAAACACGGTACGGCAATAGTAAAGTAGCACCATGATAAATTAGCTTACTGTACAGGTTTCTCCGACCCCCCCCCTTTCTGCCACCGATTGCCGATCCAAATCGCCGGCTACCAATAGTGGAATTTATTTATTTGATCATACTTTATTTATATCACCCGCTCAACACCGGTACGGTACCCTATGCTACGATGGTAACTGGTATTCACAATATGATACGGCAACTCATTAGGAACCCCAGGTTTAATTCGCTAGATAACCGGTAATTGTGGATAGATTTGTTTTTTTTGTTTTTTTTTTAATAAAAAAAAACCCCCCCCCCACTATCAAACTCGCTTATTATGCCTTTCTGTTTTTCACTCCCCCCCCCATTGGAGCGGGCAAAGATCATATGTAACAGCACCTTGTTGGTAGAGAGCCTCTTGTAATGACATAATTAAACGCTAGACTACCATACCGTATCATACTGAACCTCCCCTTCCCCTCCCCCCCCCCCCCAGAATGTGTGAAAGACCCGGGGGGGAGGGGTTAGGGCAGTTGTGAGCGGGCATTCCAACTTGTCCCTGCCCTGCAGTACCGTGAGCACCCGGAAAACAGGGGTTTAACAAAATAAGTATGACACCGAAAAATCCGTGCGTTACCCTAGCATCCCCCATACAAGTACACTCGCATTCCAAAAGTTCTGGCACCCCGACTGGTACCGTGACATAGAATCATATAGTGTATGTATTATTATGTATATGTACCTCGACATGATTCCAGGCTATTTAGATAAGCATGTGGAGGTGCCATTTCGTTTTTGTTCTATGGCTGGAAGTTAGGCTATCGTGGTTTGGTAGTCAGGAGGGAGAAAGCGGGGAAGAAGGTGATACCTGAGCGATTACCAGTCGATGACCTGATTTAATTCTAAAGTACCTCTACATAATAATACATCCAATATTGCCTTTTTGTGTCACAGTACCAGCTTGGGTGCCGGAACTTTTGGAACGCGAGTGTACACTCCCGTTCGCAAAGTCCTTGCTCAACGAAAAGTACCGTGGCAAGGTCTTGGCGGCCACCGATGTACTGGTACAAGTGTTTGGATTTGGATTCAGCGAATACACTCTCATGATCAGTAATTCAGGCCTCCCAGAGGTCTAGTGATGGATAGGGGATATCTAAATTTTGTAGCTACTACTTAATATGATCCCCCTTTGCCTTAATCACATCATCATACTGCAAATGTTTGGCAAACCCTTGTATTAGTACCTTGGTTGCCGCCAATACTTTGCCACGGTACTTTTCGTTGAGCAAGGACTTTGCGAACGGGAGTGTACGCTACTCGAGCATTATACATACCGCCGCAAATTAACAACCCCTGTTCTTCCGGCTCATGATGGGGTAACCGGTGCATATTGCCTGGGATAAGCAGCGATGGCAAAGACAGCTCAATCATGATCTGAAGAAGGAGAGTATCTCACGATAAACTTGACACATCCTTTGGTTGTTTGGTTGGTCCAGCGGCGCTCCGTACTGGCAATGGTGCTATGCCCGTATTCCTCTATATCCGTGGTAGTCCGGTCTACCCCTAGTCTGCCAGTAGGTCCGTTCGGCCTATCCCAAAACCCACCAACCAACCCACCCGCTCGTCCAATGGAGCAAACCTCCTGCTAAATTTATCCTGTATTCGAGTGAGCATCTATGATTGTAGGTCTCTTTCACAAGGCAGGGGGACCATTCACGTGTCGTGACTTGCATGTTCCGCCAGCTGCCGGCGTTGAGGGAAATGGGATTGTGGGAATTTTTATGAATATATGTGGCCCTATTTTTGTCGCCTTGACGCATGTCCTCTCGGAAGTCTCGGTTCCACTAGATAACCGTGTCGTCTGGTCCGTGTGGGTATGTGGTCAGAGTCACAATAATGCCTGAGGTGTGCACGCTGTGTCTTGTTTGTCGTACTGTACCGTCCCGTCTGGCTAGGGGGCTTTCCTTTCCTTTCTTTTGTCTCTTACTTGCATGAGGTGGACACGGCCTCAGACTGTCATTACGGAGATGCTATCATATGACCGGAGCGGGCGATCTCAAAAGGTTAGGCCGATTTGTGCGAGAAGCGGCCAAAGCCCGTTGCCCTCATAGACACAATGGCCTCGGCCAATCGCGTTTAACCTAAATTGTTTCTGAAGAGTGATATCTCATGACCCATACACGTGACGATCCACAGAGCCGTCGGGCTTCCCGTTCGGATCTAGATACCCGGGAAGCCTACTCGAGATGGCTCCAATACCAGGAACTGCCCGTCTAAGGGTGTGTGTGTGTGGCTGGGGAAGCAGGGTCCGTGGAGGCCTTCGCCTGCATGAGGGGAGACCGCAGTGGACATCTCCCAGCGGACAGATTATGATAGCTGAGTGCTCACAATTCCGGTATCTTGGGTTTCACCCGCTTCCGCCTATCCCCACCTGTTAGATTTCCGGGTGGCCGCTATAGATCTGGTGGGTGATTTCCCGTGATTGCAGTTGCCTCTATACCCAGACGCAGCTCCACCCGTTGCCTCTTTGACCCGATTGGACATCACCCGTCATACGTTTGGTATATGATATATCATAACTTTTAGGCTACCATCTATGACTTTATGCTGGGCCTAAATCACTTCTTCACGGTATACACCTCCCAGCCTCCGCTCTCTAGTCTCTCGACTTTTGCCATAACCTCGCTCTCCATGTCGGAGACATACTTGTCCAGCTTACATCTAATCTCCCTCCCAAGAGGGCTGCTCTCCGCAGATACTATCCGCAATGCGAGAAGCGCTGCGTTTGTTGAATTGTTGATGGCTACAGTAGCTACTGGGACCCCTCTCTATTGTGGGTGTTAGCAAGGAGCAATAAAGAACGAGAAAACGTTACTGACTGGCATCTGTACGATACTGTGCAAACTGTCTACGCCATCTAGGGTACTTCCTTTGACCGGAACCCCAATTACGGGAAGAGTGACCATGGCGGCGACCATGCCGGGGAGATGCGCAGCTCCACCTGCACCGGCAATGATAGCCTTCAGACCGCGGACTCTCGCATTTTTTGCGAAGGTGGCCATCCTGTCTGGGGTTCGGTGCGCGGACACGATGGTAACCTCAAACTCAACTCCGAACTTCTTGAGAATCTCGGCACCAGCCTTCATCACCGGAAGATCAGAGTCTGAGCCCATGATGATCGAGATAATAGGATTCGTAGATGGGAGGGCTTTGGGGGGAGATGAGTAAGTGGTAGCAAAGGAAACCTTGGCTTGTTCAGCCAGACTCATCTTGTCTGCATCTGCTGCATTAATGAGTGGTTGGATCTGATACTCAGCTTCTGCCATAGACCCTGCCACAACAGTGATGTGCCCCATCTTTCGGGCCTTTTTAGCCTCGCCCTTTCCATACAGGTGGACGGTTGCTCCCTTGACTTCTAGAGCTTTGCGGGCAACGGTATTGTAGGAACGGCCAAGGAGGTTGAGCATTATGGCATGTGTTGACGGTGTAGCTAGCGAGGTTGAGTGGGCAGGGAGGGGTAGATCAAGAATAGCACGAAGGTGGGCTTCATACTGCGAAGTGGGACATGCTTCGATGGTGTAGTGGCCCGAGTTATGTGGTCGAGGGGCGAGCTCGTTGACGAGAAGTTCCCCTGGAGCCCCCAAGTCAATACGAGCTTTGCCCCGAACACCGGGGCAGGAGACAGCTTACCATCTTCCAACAAGAACATCTCGACGCCAAAGACACCGGCACCCCAAAGGCTCCCTACAGCCTTCTCTGCAAGTTTTCTTGCCTTCTCCTGAATCGCCCCTGAGACTGCTGCTGGTGCGTACACGAGTTTGCAAATGTTCTCTTCGTGGATGGTCTCTACGGTTGGGTAGCTGATGCACACGCCATCCCTTCTCCTGACCACCATGACTGCAAGCTCTTTGGAAAATGATGCCCATTTCTCAGCATATAGTGGTCTGTCCTTCAATGCCTCCAATGCAGGTGAAATTGACTCAGGGCCAGAGACCACATAGTTTCCACGTCCATCGTAGGCCAACGTTCGTGACTTGAGCATGTAAGGATAACCAAATTTTCGGCCAATATTCTCCAAATGAGCCGAAGTGTTTGATTCGACGGATAAGGATTCGGAAATAGCTACACCGCTGGAAGCTAGATGAGATTTCTGCACATATTTGTCCTGAATGGTGCGGATTGTTTTCCATGAAGGTTGAACCTAGGTGTCGGATGAGACCGAATGAGTGAGGATGCCCAATTGTTTTTTTTATTATCATTTCTCCATAGAGTGGGTGCTAGGTGATTTACCTCTACTTTGGAAGATGCTTCTAGTTCTTCCAGGACCTCGGTGTCTACATGTTCAATCTCAACAGTTAAAACGTCACATTCCTCAGCTAGTTTTAGAATAGCTTTAGGGTCGGAAAATGAGCCGTCTATATGTGCGTGGAGAGCGTTGATTTGCTTTGCGGGTGATTTGGGGGCATCTAGGACGATTGTTTGGAGGTTAAGGCGGTGAGCTGCTTCAACGAGCATTCGACCGAGCTGCGCAATAATATGTTAGCTGCCGGTTAATTCGGTGATAAAGGAGAAGGAGGATAAGTATTATAAACAACCTGACCACCCCCGAGAATCCCAACAATGCGTGAATCCATTATGCGAGGTATGATTGGCGATGTCTGTTTTCTGGGTACGCAGGTAGTGGTAAGGGGGTCGGTGATATGTGGTTGAAGGTGGGGCTCAAACCTTTTTATTTAAAAATTTCAACCCCTCGGTTTGTTTCAATGGTCACGTTTTTTTGTTGCCTGATCTTATCAGATGGCCAAGCCGGGGGGGGAATGCTGTGCGTGCCAAGAGATAACTCTAAATCCAGATGGGTTTTGGCTGTGTGCCACCAGACTACCGTTCACTTTTGCACGCGAGATTAACCAACCCCCCTAGGTCAACGGGGGAAATAGAGGCGTTCCGGTACGCTTAACCGATATCTTTAAGGGTTCAGAGGTGAAAGGGGAAAGAGGGTCACTGATATCGCTATCTGCATAGCGATAAGGGGTCTTTCTATGCTAGGGAGCTGAAGGTGATGGTGATACGGTAATTCCCTCGAAACTTCGAGTTGCATCCCGAAGGACGGAAAAATCGAAAGAAAATAAAATAAAATAGGGACGAGGGAAAGGATAAGTACGGGATTTCACTTCAAATGCCGGCCGCTGTAAGTAGAATAAACGAAACCTTAAGAATAATGATTGGAAAGCGTGGCCTGTGCAGGATTTACCCGTGGTTCGGGAAGCTGTATGCGGCAATGAAGATAGCACATGGTGTGCTTTGCCTGATCTACAATTGATAAGCTACCGGTAGGCTGCTCTGGGAAAGAAAAGAAAAGGCAAAAAAAGGTGCAACATCCCCCTACTCGAGTACTCGTGCTCGTAGTGTCGTGGCGTTTGTAAAACGGACTGCTATTGCATACAGCCAAAAATTGTCCCAGAGCCTCAGGACCTTGGTGGCATGCAATAGTAGTCGCTTTTACAAACGTCGCGACATTTCGAGTACTCGAGTACCGTACACGGTGGGCGCCCGGCACCATGAGCATTTGTTCAAAACCACCCAACCAAAGACGAGCCAATAAATCGTGAGCTCGCTGTGCCGGGTGTTCAATATCTTTTATTACTATAAACATAAAGGGAGCCATGCCAATGGTGCTCGCTCTGTAGGGAAACGTTGTGCCAGTACTGTACGAGTACAGTAGGCCACTGCGCAGATGTGTGGAACTATATGAATATCACTCTTCACACCTCCGGGCCTATGCCGCCAAGGAGCTGTCGTCAGAACTAAGCTTGTGCTCTTGTAATTAATTGCCATCAAAAGAAAAAAAGTCTCTGCCGCAAGCCAATATGCCGCAACGAAGTGCGATAATTCCAAATTTCTCAGCACGTTCTTCTGCTTTTTTAGACGTTAGTTAGTTTTGAAAGCTTTTTTTTTCATGGGCACGACACCCCATCACCCAATCCGGTATCTGCTACGATAAACGCCAATCAGAGTGGTGCGGGGTTACCCAAGAGTAGCAAATGCTCAAGGAGACTTGGCCAAGCATTCCTCTAATTGGAGACCATTACTTCGGAGCGAGCTTCAAACATCAGAAGTCTAGACAGAAGATAGGACAGCAGGATGCTAGTAGCTTCCTCGGACCGTTGCTATCAAAATGGCCACTTCATGATTCGGTTGGTTGTGGTTGTGCAATTGTGAAAATTTGAGATGAGTAAAAAAAAAAAGTGCAGGTTGTTTCCCTTTTCCAAGTAAGAAGCGTGATGGATTAACAGAGCATGCCGTAGTGCACTTCCGGCGATGATATTGGTCCGGAATTGTTCCACCTAGCCTCTCGGGCGGTCTCGGGAGTGAGTAAACAAGAAACTTTATGCTTTTTCTCTCAAGAGAAGATCAGGGGAGAAAAGGTTTGGGGGGGGTTTTTTTTTGAAAGAAAAAAAAAAAAAAAAAACCTCCCCTGAGTATCATGCCAGAACACATGATGTGTGTACTGTGCTGTAGGCATTTATTTACTGCGCAGTACGTGTTCGTACGAGCAGAACGGGCGGGGCAAGAGAAGGTGAGAGATGTGGATACCGGCATAGGCGGGCAGAGTAGAGAGGAGCGGGAAAGAAGGAACAGAAGCGGCGGTTGCAGCAGATACCAACGGGTGGCAATTTGTAGCAACTGCTCGAGTAACAACACCTCACACGAGGATAGGGCACTCAAGCAACGTTGTCGTGTTAGTAACTTATCCTGCTCCACGGTGGCAGGTAAGTTAACAGACGTTTTCAGTGCTTCGTATCATGAAGAGTGTTTGACGTGCTGCCGGCATTTGACGTCATGCGCCAAGGGCAGGTTTGCTCCCTGCCTCTTGGTGGAATTCAACTCCTGTTTTTTCTATTTTATGCTCCATTGATGCCTGAGCCGCCTCTGCAATTGCTGTTTCTCTGAGCTCAAAGGATAGTATGAGGGGAGTGGGAGGAAAAGATGGTCTTGAGAGGAAGTAAATACCGTACCTACCTACTGGTATGATAGAGGTTGGTCTGGATAGAATAAACATTAACCAACCCCGTTTTCGTACAAAGCATGGGCGAGTAGTTCCTTCCCATAGACTATGATACATACCTAAATTTACCAACCATCCACCACCCTCAAGGTGGGGAGACGCGCCCTTTACTTTTGTTTCCTCCCTAGATTCCGGTGCGGACCTCATCTCACCGCCTGCTTCCCACTCACCCATTCACTACCTCCTTCACCTCCCCTCTTGCTCTCATCACCCATCTTCCCTCCATCTTGACAATCATCCTCACATCTCCACCAATCACACACACCTGCTGTGTTCACCACACCACTATCTTTCACCACCACCGGCAACGAGAGATAAAAAGGAAAAAGGAAAAAAATAAGAGGGACCTATCTCTGCGGCCTTTTTTTCTACCCATCCCTTATAATTCAGCCTTTTTGTTGCTGCATATTGCCCTGTCAATTTTTGCTGTTTTTTCTGGTGGCTGCTTGGTACTACTTGTGAGTCGCAACTGCCCCCATAGCCAGTGTTCCCCGAGCATACATCTATATTCCGCTCGTCCCTTTCCTTTGGGTTACTCCCATATATTTTAGAAAATCATCCTCGCCAGAAATAAAACCATATCATTACACGTCGTTTCGCTGACATTTTCAGTCTTTCGAAGAAAAAAAATCAAAAGAGCAGCGAGAAGTCATTGAGAACACTCACGGTACGAAATGTCTGAGGCACCGGAAGGTAGAAGAGATGTCAAGAACCACCTCCTATTCGAAATTTCCACAGAGGTTGCAAACCGGGGTATGTTGATCCTTATCGCTAGCTTCCTAGTACAATCGATACAGATTCTGATTCGAATCGAACTTCATAGTTGGCGGTATCTATTCCGTCATAAAGTCTAAAGCGCCTATCACTACTGCTGAGTATGGCGAACGCTATTGCCTTATCGGCCCCCTCAACCGTACCTCTGTGCGTTCGCAAACACCCTCTCGCTCCTCTTCTCCTTTTTACCGTTCATTCCCCGTGCCTTGTTCCCCCCCGCCGCCATATTGGCATCCATACCCCCCTAAAGAAGCTACCCATTATCCATTGTCTCGTCCACTTTGTCCCCCAGCATCACCACTAATATCAGACTA
>Ga0307509_10001138_pt1 | contig 45558 bp, 51 predicted proteins | sample 10_EM_MG_FD_202245 | JGI IMG/M metagenome (GOLD analysis project Ga0307509, IMG submission 202245) | Populus trichocarpa ectomycorrhiza microbial communities from riparian zone in the Pacific Northwest, United States - 10_EM | ecosystem: Host-associated > Plants > Roots > Unclassified | place... | reverse complement strand
CAGGGGTATTTGGCAACAAAAAATCGAATTCGTCAAAGGAGGGTAACAAAAAAATACCTGCTACGGATCCCTGTTCGTCACCTCCTGATATTCGTCACGACCCCATGAAAGACTGTACTTATCATGGCTATTATACTATCGGCACTAGTATTCATACCATCAACAGAACACGGCCATTCGGATGTATGCCCCAATCACCTAGTACCGTACCGGCGGCAGTATGATACTAGAGGAATTGCAAGCACTGCCCGCCAGCACAAACAAAACTCGGTCACGTCCGCACAACCCAGCTTTCCAACCTCTACTCTACCCCATACTCCATCCGAGTAAAATAAAAAGGAGGGAAGCCCCTTCGACTCGCCGTTATCTCCCTCCCGCCTCTCCTCCAATCCCCAGATCTAGGGGCAAAAGGCTTCTTAGGAAAAGTCAGTAGTAGTATCATACTTTCCTGACTACGACTCGAGGAGCCCATCTTCTCCGAACATATTGCATCCCATCAGTTTTCCCAATGCCCCCCCCCCCGGGGCAACCCGCCAAAACGGACCTACCCCGAGCTGCCGATAACAGTGATCACTCACCCGCCAAGCCTCACAATACCTCACAACACCACACCCCCGTAAGAAGAAATAATCCAATAAGACGCCCGCGCGAACGATCACTCGAAAACATAGTACAGTAGAGAAGAAGAAAAAATGCATGCACGATACATCGTGAACTTCCTTTAGCTGAAGCCTCTCGACTGCTTGGGGAGAAAGGGAAAAAAACTTCTCCACAATCAAGTGCTTGCAACGCACCTTATGTCCTACCCTTTAGCTACCGTAGCCCCTTTTCTACAACACCCCGGGCTGCAAACTACAGTACCAGCACGGCATGCCGTATCATACTCTACACGTGTACACACCACAATACCCGCTAATCTCAAAGGCACAATAACGGCACTAGTGCACATGGTATCTGGAAATTAGGACGATACCTCATATCAGGTCAACCCGCCGGGAAACCTAATTTAACATATCCTTTCCCCGGGGCTCTTTGTCTTAACTTAATCTCCGGGGAGCTGTGATGATGATGGTGATGATGCAGGTGCTCTTGCCTTTTCTTTGCTCTTTTTTGTTTTTCCTTTCTGTGCCGTTTTGCGCAATCCGGTACGGGTTTCAGTTCGTATCTTGGTGTCAGCGGTAGCTCCTCTAATATGGTGGTCTTGCCGATTGATAGTCGTACGAATGCCTTGGCGCCAAGATAGAGGCAGATGAGCATCGTACGGTAGCGTAGTCTACTCGGGTGCTGTGCTGTATCATGCGTGACGTTTCCCGAGCGGGTTACGTGCTTGTCACCCAAGCTGTGGTGGTTCCCGCAAAATCTAGAGCGGTAATGCCACCAATTATACCACAAATGAACCACTTACTCCTCTCCCACTCCGGAGACCATAAAAACGCCGACTATTGTGGGATAAACTCGCAAGCTACCCACGCACTTGCCCAACAAAATTTCGGATGGTGGAAAGGGGGAGGTGAGAAGAGTGGCGCGCCGAATGACGCTCGTACGGTATTCGGGCGTTGAGACAAATTCCGAGACCCCGACGCAACACAAGTACTACCGGTACCGTGCCGGTAAAAGACACGGTACGGCCAAGTATCTGGGATAGGAATCACAACCGCTCTATCCATTTTTTATCCCCCGTACTGTACAATGAGCCATCTAACCCTCTCTCTCTCAATGGATCCGTAAACTCCGGATATAGCCCTCGCAAAACAAAGAAAACCAGATCTAATAGAGAAAGAGAGTAAAGCAACGGTGGAATACTTATTTGGTGCACATATGCTCGCGCCCGGGTCCGACACCGATATACTCGACCTTGACCCCAACAAACTCCTCAACGAATTGAACATACTCCCGAGCTTCGACGGGGAGTTGATCCCAAGAGGTAGCCTTGGTAGTAGGTGTAGACCAGCCTGGAAAGATCCTATAAATTGGCTCCACACGCTCGAGTATAGAAAGGTCGGCTGTGGGGCAGTTAGTCGTCCCAACCCAGGAGAATCAGGAGGTATGATGGTACTTACCTGGGAACGATTCGAGCTCACCCCCGTCTACACGGTAGCCGATGGCAACCTTGATCTCTTTGAGACCATCCAAGATGTCAAGCTTGGTCAAATTTAGGCTAGTGTAATGGTTAACGGAGGTAGAGTATTTTACGATCACAAGATCGAGCCACCCGCATCTACGTCTTCTTCCAGTTGTAACACCGATTTCACGGCCGACACTCTGAAGGTGATCACCAATTTCCTATACAGTGGACAGTGGCATCACTTGTTAACCGAACCAGTCTTGAATTCGGCGATGTCTAGAGATCTTACATTCAACTGCTCCGTTGGGAACGGACCGGCCCCCACTCTGGTCGTATAAGCCTTGACAACGCCAATAATGTTTTTAATCTTGAAAGGCGAGATAGCCAATCCAGTAATAACACCACCGATACCAGTGTTGGAGCTAGTGACGAACGGATAGGTCCCGTAATCGATGTCAAGCATCAGTGCATTAGCTCCCTCCACGAGAACCCGCTTATTGGTATCGAAGGCGTGCTTGATGAATATAACAGCATCAACCACGTATGGACGGAGAGTCTCATAATAAACCTAATTGGAAGAGGTAAGTAACGGTCAATTCCCCGCACACCGTCAGTAGATGGCTCACCTTGTACCGAGCCAATTCCTCCTCGACATTATATTTGAGAAGATCACCAAAGCGGCGCTTGTAGCCAGCAGCGAGGAGTCTTAGCTTCTTCTCAAACTCCTCCCAGTGAAAAAGCTCATAGACACGAATACCGCTCCTGGCAGCCTTAGTAGAGTATGTCGGGCCAATTCCTTTTCTGGTGGTTCCAATCCCCTTTGCTCCTAGCTCAACTTCTTCAAGTCCGTCAACCAATTGGTGAAGGTCGAAGACGAGGTGAGCGCGGTCAGAGATGAAGATCCTATTGGTAGTGTCAAGGCCTTTCTTCTGAATATTCTCCAATTCATAGAAGAAGGAGGGCACATGAATGACAACGCCTGACCCAATAATGTTGAGACATTTGGGGTTGACGAGGCCTGGCAGGATATTAGAGGGCAGCTCGTCAGCTGATTCAACTCAAAGTGTGCCACTTCTTGCAGGCCAAGAAGAGAACCGCATAATTAGATGAAAAAAGCAAAAGGCGAGGATCAGAGAATTGACCTGAGGGCAGAATATGGAAATCATAAGTGACTCCATTGACAACGATGGTATGACCAGCATTATTCCCGCCGGCGCTCCTCGCGCAGACATCAACACTTGAGCAGAGAATATCGACAAGTTTGCCTTTCCCCTCGTCGCCGAATTGAGTCCCGAGGACGACGGTTGCCATAGTCACAAATTTTCACTGAGAGGAGGAAATCTCCACGCCTATCCGGTAGATGGTTAGTGAGTGTAAGCGCGGATGAGTTGATAGGATATGGGTGAAGCGTTTTTCTTCTTTCTTGCGTGTGTGAAGCTGGCCTGTTTGATTAGTTATGTAGGTGAGGGGGGAGGTAGGTAGGCACGAGAAGGAAAAAGGTGGGGTCTCGCCCAGATCCTAAGCGACGGCCAAAAGCGCAGTTATCGGAAACTAGCGGGGTTAGGGTTTTGAGGGTTGTTTAATGCCCTCCCGAGCACGTAATTTAGATACTGGAATATGATAATAATATTACGATACCGGTGCCGCTACCTTGCCCATGTTTTTTTCCCCTGGAGTGCAAACATAGCGAAGGGAGTCTCCTTCAATGTGCGCCTTTGTAACAGATTCATCAAACTCTCTGTATTTAGGAGAAATGTTTGCCCCGCAATTGTATGAAAGAAAGGTGAAATACGGTGCCTTTGCCATCTGGCGATGGTTGGAGTGAAGGAAATAATACCGGTACCCTTAGCGGATGGGTTCCCGCAGCTACGATACCTGTATCTCCACTAAAAAGGTTGCTACCGAAAATTTCCCGGATAATGCTGCCATATATTGAAGAATTATCGCTCAATCTCACACAGGCGAAAATGTCATACCTATGATGCTGTTACCGGCTTGAACTTTAATCCCATAGGAAGTAGTCTACTCGAGTACTCTGTGCCACGATGCTCACATTGGGCCCTCCGCTTGATAATCCGAAGATCTGCGACTAAACATCGGACCAAGATCTAGGCTTATCAGATCCGAATGAAGGTGTAAAAAATGTGCTTATGACACATTTCTCCGTCGTATCAATAGATCAGTCAATATCGGTCTTGATTACTTACTCGTACATGATGAGCTTGAATTCCCTTACTCGAGTACAGGAATTGGATCCTGTACTCGGTGCCGTCATGTTCCTCATTAGACGCCCGCGGGAGTTGAATAAGATGTTGTACCAAAAAAGGGGCGCCCAACCGTAGACTGCCTGGGGGTCTTGACTCTTTGAGGGGTGGCTGAGACCAGCTTTTCGTCTCTTCTGACGGACCTTGACCTGCTGCGTTCCTGATATCATTCCTGTGCATGCCCAGAAAATCTCCGGGTCCTTGCCCACAACGCCGCTGTCCGTGTTTTACCTTAAAGATGCGTTCCTGTATTCGACCACAGTGCTCGTACAATATGGTACTCGTCCAATACAATACAACATTCTGCTCTTTACACGACGCACCTTACTGACACAAACATTCATGGGGAACAGCTTAGGAGTCTGCTGTGAATCTCACTACCGAGGGTGCCATATAGTACTGTCCCGCATTGCACCACCATGGTGAAAGAAGCTCCAATCACTGTGCTCTCGGCGTAGAATCCCTACCCGGAATGAGGATAGAAATTAGCAGAGGCTCATAAAAACCTTATTTAATTGGGTTCAAGGCAGGGGAGGTGTGGACTGGTTGTTTCGTTTCGGTGGAATATACTTTCTCTCACTTGGCTTGGCTGTTGGTCCACTCCCGTTGTGATGCTGTGCTCACGGAAATCAAAAGCACTCGAAGTATCCAGGAACCCTGGTACAACTCAGGCCCAAAAAAGACCAAGATTTTCGAATACTTTGGGTTCCCGCAGGCACTTGAGCAGCTGGTACAAGTACGGTGCTGCGGGTTTACCCTGTTATTTGGCTCGAAAATGGCAGCAGACTGACAAACTTTGCTGACCTGCTGGTACCCGCAGGACTTGTCACAGGAGGGGAAGAAAAAAACAATATGCGAAATGAGACGAAAAGGAAATTTCACAATAGTTAAACTTTTTTTAATTTTTTCCTACACTCAGTGGCTGAGTGTTGGTTCGGTAGAGTTGTGTCACTGTTTCCACTCGTCTCAGGCAAAAAGAAACACCCGAACACAGGGATGAAAGGATGCGGTAGATGGCTAATCATCGGTGCGTACCGTATCCGTGCGTGCAAGCAAAATCATACCCTGAATACTTGGGTGCTTCCTGCCTGGGACGAGGGCAATACTACTGCCGGTAGCACGAGGACCGTACTTGTACGAGTACTCAAGTACCATGGAAGGGACAACATCACAACTTCGGGATTACAATAATCTTCGTCCAGCCTCCTGATTGGTTTGTGGATTAAGAATGGCGAGCAATAGATCGCCTTGGTTGGGGGTTTCACTGCGAACAAGGGTGAATCCCCCACCCTCTAATCTCGTTGTGCCGGTTTGCCCAGCTTGTTCTCTCCTCATTTACAAGCTATACCTTTTATGGTACAAAATTTCTGTTTCATTTGCATGGGTGCCATTGGGTGGTACAAGGTGAATGGCGGGTGTTTGCTGGGAAATACCTCCAATTCCTCTCCAATACGGCGTTTAGAGACGAGAATGTACAAGTACGAGCCCTCAATTACTGCAGCAGTAGGGGCACTACGGGTGCCGGCCTGGCAATACGGTTCTCCTATCGCCCTGACCGAACATACCATGCTCCGCTTGCACCGTACAGTACCGGGGTGCGCTGTATGGTAGCATGTGTGGGTGGTCCCTGTCGCCAATGTCACAATCCACCCGAGTATCATTCACCCCCCTCCTGTGCTCTTCCCTCGTGGAATAACCCTCTCCCACGCCCCTGGCACTGTGCTGGGCATAGTGATCAGGGTGAAAGCAAATTTGCAGATAAGCAGAGACTGCTAATTGCCACAGTGGTGTGTGATGCCCTGGCCCGCCCCACCAGGCGCAAGTCCTTTTCTTCTAGCCCTCCCCCCTTCTCGTGAACTTTCTTCACTTCTTCTTTCCTCACTCGCATTGCATCTCTCTTGCGCCAGCGTCCCACGTTCCTTACCTTCCGTTCTTTCTTGCCCTTTGCCCAGTCACTCTTTCAAATCCAACTACTTTATCCAAAAAAGTCTAAAAAATAAATAATTTCTTTGGTATTTTTTTTTCAGCAGCGCTTGACCCCGTTTCTACCTACTACATCACGCCGCTATCAATTCGGTACCTGTTTCCATAATCCTCAACAACGAGAAGAAAAAGGACCCACAACCAAGATCTAAGATCGTATCGAAATGGTTTCATTCAATTTCCTCGCTGCCGCTTTCGCAGCTTTCGCAGCAGTTTCTGAAGCTACTTATCATGGACATATGGCCAAGCGTCATCTCCAGATGAGGGCCTCTTATGGGAACCTCACTGATATCCCCCACCCACCTGCAATGGGAACTGGTAGCTCCGCCCTGGCTCCTACCACTGCAGCTGTTACCGATATTCCCCACCCACCGGCGATGGGAACTGGTAGCTCCGCCCTGGCTCCTCTCCCTACCACTGCAGCTGTTACCGACATTGCAGAGCCTAACTACACCACTACTCTTACCTCCACAATCACCAAGTGTCTTACTGTCACTTACACCTTGGGAAGTGGACAAGAAGTTGTTACCACTATTACTAAGGTATCTCATACTTTATATCGGATATGTTGTTTCAAGGCTTCCTAGTATTAACAATCTCGATATAGTACGAGGAAACTACCAAAACGGTTGCCCATGTCAAGGCTACCCTGACTGTCTCTCCAGTCATTGAGTCAACTCCTGGTGTCCCCTCTGTGCCTGCCTCTTCCACTGTCGCGCCTGTTCCTAGCGTAGTCCCTGGTAACAGCGGGTCTTCTCGCACCAGCACCACCACCTTGTATGTCACTGCGCCCCCAAGTGGGACTTTCACTGTTGCGGCGGCTTCTACTGCTCCCGCCTGCCCTAGCGTCGAGACTGTATACCTTCCAAAGTATATCACTGTCTACAACACAGTGGTAAGTATTTATGATATTCTCCCATGTTATAAATATTGGCTACTAACAATATCTCAGACTGTCGCCCCTCCTGCCCCATCTGCCCACAGCTCTGGGAAGGCATCAGACGAAAGCACTACCTCCCGAACCACGACAAGAACTAGTACCACTACGATCAGTATTTTGCAGACCGTAACGCTAACTAAGTCGCGCGCCCCGACTGGGCTTTAAGGCATTGGTTTTGTGACATGTGCATAGTCTCTTGTTAAAATTTCCGGGTCGAAGCGGTAGATCAGTGTTTTTACGTTTGGAGATTCATTTTCAACAAAGCAGGGAGACAAACGAAACATGGCAACTTGTTTAAGCCATTAAATTTTCTCGTGGGGTAACCTACTGGAAGGGTGCAGAAAATTCTTCATTTCCTTGTATTTTTACTTTTACCCTTTTTTATTCCCCTCCGTTAAACCCCCCCTCCCACTTTATTCGTTCCTGTGGATGATGATGTCTTTCATAAAGGAGACGTGGAGATGCTAGCGTGCTTTGTTTTCTTCTTCTTTTCTTTGGTGTTATATTCTTGTGGCTACTTCAGTATTCTTAGTTTTCTCCTGGGAGAAAAAAGTGATGATAGCTCCCGACGTATTGACGCACAGGTGGCGATTTGGGGCTCTCGTGCTATCGGTTTCTTTTTGCAACCTCCAGCAAAAATACTTTTATTTGGGGACAGGCTGGGTTTGTCATTGGAGATAATTTATGTATTCTGTCTCATGGCAGTAATGCTTAAATTAAATAAAGTTAAATAGCTATGATACCATTAAAAAGTTCACTGGTGATTGCCAGAGTGACCTGTGCAATGTAACTTAACCATCTGGTGACCATCAAGAATTCTAATTTCCGTCCAACCATTACCACCTGCCCCTTTAGAAATTTTGATTGGTTCAGTTGCTAGAAGTTCTAGTTGCTCTAACAACGGAAGGATTGAAGCGCCCGAGTGACATTCTAAGGGCAGCTGGTCCTCCTCCTCAAATCTCCTACGATAGCCCCTTTTTATAAACAAGACATCCGTTCGTACTGTAGGCAGTGATAGCTTAGGAGACTGGAGTTACCCCTTTTCGAGCCAACTGCGAAGAGGGTTAAAAAATAATATTTGGGCTTCATTCAAGCAAATGTGTCGACCACTAACGGCTCGAACAAAAACTTGAGGGGGAAAAAGCTTTGCTCAAGTGAGACCCAGGGGCGACGTTCGGATGAAGGGGTTTTTTTCATCAAAGTTCTGATGGGGGAATCAATACGGTATCATATCATACCTGGATTGATTGACTGCTACTGGGCCAACCTTATTCGCTGCTATCGCGCCTGATTCACGGGATGAGCAAAAATCTTGCGCAAGATTCATCACCATCGTTTTACTGGTTGGTTACAGTAGCCTCAGGGTCCATGTTTCCAAGAGCTGATCGACCATCTAATCTTATCAAGATAACAGATCGTCTCCACAAATCTAACATTAAACTTCGCGTCTCCTTTTCCACTCAACCGCTTTTGAGCCTCCGATTCTCAAACGCAACATACACCTTAACTTCTCCACATCTATCGTATAAACCTCCTCCATAATGGTAAATCTTTTGCACTTACTCTTTTAATTCTACGTGGGGCTTCCGGGAGCTAATGATGAATAGGTTGTGCTTGCTGCTTCAATTTGTACCCGTGGGGGGAAGGCCGTGCTATCACGGCAGTTCCGTGAGTGAGACTACCCCGCTATGGCCTGTTGGAAGGGTGGAATGAGGTTGACGAGTTTTACAGAATGCCCCGCTCGAGGATTGAGGGTCTCCTAGCTTCGTTCCCCAAGCTCACTGACACCGGTACTCAGCATACTACTATTGAGACCGAGAACGTTCGATATGTCTATCAACTGCTTGTCCGTTCATACTTGCTCTAGCTTTATTAAGAAGGATGGGGGGGTTGACATGTTGATTAGGATGAGCTCTATTTGGTTCTTATTACGAATAAGCAGTCCAACATCCTTCAAGACATCGACTCCCTGCACCTCTTCGCCCAGGTCGTTTCCTCGATTTGCAAGTCACTTGACGAACGGGAGATTCTTAAGCATTCGTTTGAGTTATTGAGCGCTTTTGATGAGGTTGTTTGCTTGGGTTATAGGGAAAACCTGGGACTACAGCAAGTCAAGGCTTTCTTAGATATGGAGAGTCAGGAGGAGAAGATTCAAGAGATTATCTCGAGGGTATGCTTGCCGCTTGACAATTGAAGGAGACGGATACTAACTGAGTATAGAACAAAGAATTCGAAGCTACCGAGGAGCGGAAACGCAAAGCGAAACAGCTCGATCTTCAACGTAAAGAGATGTCTCGCAATCCTACTGGTATGGGGTCGACAGGACGTTCAGGTGGATCTCATTCTTCCCATTTCCCCACTTACACCCCTCCACCGAAGCCGGCTGTTACCGACTCGTACGATACCTACGAGAAGAAGAAGGCCTTTTCCTCTGCGCCGAAAGGTAAAGGTATGCAGCTTGGCCGTAAATCCAAGACTACAGAGATGTTCGATCAAGTACGCAATGAGTTGAGCTCCGAGGCGGAAGAGCGTGTCCCGCTTGTCCAGGCACAGGAGGCTGTTGCTTCACCGAGACAGAGCTTCAGCGGCGACAAGAAGGCTATCCAGGTTATCATTTCTGAGCAGATTAGTTCCGAGCTTTCTCGTGACGGCGGAATGAAGAGCTTCGAAGTCAAGGGCGACCTACAGCTCAAGATCCTGGACCAAGCACTGTCAAAGGTCAAACTCGACATCTCAGCAAACACTTCTGATGCGCAATTCCGCACGCATCCGAACGTGGACAAAGCGCTGTTCAACGGACAATCCGTTATTCAACTGAAGGACCAATCCCGCGGCTTCCCGCAAAACCAGCAAATCGGTGTTCTTCGCTGGCGCACCACCACTGGCGAAGCCCCGCTTTCCTTCACAATCTGGGTCAATCTGGGTTCCAGCCATGGAAAGTATAATGTCACGGTCGAATACGAGCTTTCTTCCGATGATACGCTTAGGGATGTTGTTGTCAGTATCCCGTTCAGCCGTGACGAGCCATCTGTCACTAGTATGGATGAAGTCTACGAAGTTGCGGGGGATAGTATCGACTGGACACTTCCTTCTATTTCCGAGGATAATGCCACTGGCAGCTTCGAGTTTGAAGCGGAGGCGGATTCTGAGGCAGAATTCTTCCCGATGACTGTAAGATTTAGGAAGGAGAAGCCGATTGTTCCTGTTGATGTAAGTTTGCTTTCCTATGTTCTCTCCCCCTTTTTTTATGGAACGTTGTTCTAACGGGCTACATAGGTCGACGGCGTCACCTTGCTAGAGGTAGGCGAGGGTGTGGACTTTTCTAAGGAGATTAAGGTTGTCGCGGATAATTATGTCATTAATTAGATGGGACTTTTTCTTTTTTCGATGATGAGGATTGGGGTTTTGTAAATTGGGGGTTAAAAATAAATGTGATGTGATGTTTTTGTCGCTATTTCTGCTCTGTTGGCTATAAGATATGTCGTCTTGAGGAATTGTAGAGGTCGTTTCTTCATGATTTTTTTTTGAAATTGAGTATTCCAAAGTTTGCGCTCGGGTGGTGAGTCTGCGCCATGCGCTTGCGCATTCCAGAGCATCTCTCCTGTATCTACCTTTTGCTATACCTTCCACACACAAGCCACATCCCATTATATACCCATTATCATAAACAAGCTCCATACTGGTATCATTCTACGATACTAGGGACCACCCATATTGCTAGAAGAAAAGAAGAAACCCCTATAATACAGAAAACAAGTAAAGTTAAGAAGGGAAAAACCAAAATTTGTTTCCCTTCACAAAAAACATCAAACCCCCCTCCCCTCGCCATCTTGCTTCCTAAGCACCCAAACTAATTCTTTCATCCTAACACCAACCCACCATCCCCTAAGTAACAAATCCCTAACCCCCCACCCATCCTCAACCCCTCTTCCGATCCAACTCCTTGTGTCATCATTCCCCGACTCGCCCGCCTCTCGCTCTCGCACTCCCATGTCTTCAAGCGACCAGACCTTTTCCCCAGGACGGTATACGCGAATGCCCGCCCATCCTGTGACGCTATCCACAATCTCGTATTTCCCGATGATGCGCGGTGGGGAGGAAGTTACCACCCATTCGATGTCAGACCAGAAGGAGGGTGTAAGGAGGGCTGTTTCGTCTTCGGTTTTGTCGAAGGTGATTTTCGACTTTGCGGATGTGGAGGTGTGAGGGGAGGGGGAGGGGTAGAGGGGGGCGTCTTGGAGGAAGCGGGTTGCGCCCGTCATGCAGGTTAGTGTGTCTAGGTGGACTTTTGGTGGTGTTGAGGAAGAGGGGGAGGATGTGAGGATGTGGTGGTGGAGTTTGTTGATACCATGACCGCCTGGGTAGTTGTATGAGCTTATTAGTAGCATGCTTGCGCTTGCGAGGGTTGCGAGGAGGATGGAGAAGCTGATGGCTACGGAGGTGAGGGCATAAATGGGGGATTTTGATCGGCGGTTGAGGACCCAGGCTCCGCCTACGGAGGCGTACAGGGTCAGAATTGGCACGACATAGACTATGAAGCGCCATTCTTTATGTGGGAGGACGGAGTACACGCCTACGAAACCGAGCACGGGGAGGATGTAGGCTTCGGTAACGATGCGCGGGGAGTTGTAGATTCCTGTTGGTATGAGCAGCAGGAGAAGAGGGTTTAGTAGGAGCTTCGGGAGTGAGTTGGTGAAGTAGTAGTGCCACGGGGACGTTCCCCAATTACTACTCTTGTTCTCGATGGCATTGTAGAGGAAACCAGATAGCTCCGGCCATATCAGGCCAGTTTTTGCGGTCAGTAGCGGGGTATTGAATGGCGCGGCGGGGGTGTATGATTGCCAGAAGTAGCTGTCTATCCCAAGTGTTATCCCCAACCCAATTATGCCACCGGCCAGACCAGCTGTGATGACGTTGCCCACGTGAATTCGGCGGGTGAGGAGGAGCTGTAGTGAAACGAAGGCTAGTAGTATCGCTAGCTCGGAACGGAAGACGATGGATGTGAGCGTCAAAATGTAGATCCCAACTTTATAGTAGCCGACCTGTCGCCTAGAAGGTGTCCCGGGGGCCGGTAATAAGAACGAGAACGCCGTAGTAGAAAATATCAATGCGAATGTATTTGGCAATAGCCGAGATGAATAATACGGCAGATGGAATTGCGATAGTTGGAAGAGAGTATATAACACCGCTGTCGTCGGCCCATACTTTCGTCTAACGGCCCTAGTGAATAGACTCAGACTTAGCGCACTGAGAACACCCATTACACCCCTCACTAATATTCCATCCAACCAGTAAACCGCTCCATTAGCCAAATAATCAAAAAGTAGTCCTTAGGGGAGCTCAAACCAACTAACTGTCTGTTCACCCTCTCCTCAACAACGTCGATCAGAGGGCTGCTTAACCCAGACAGAATCACGGGCCCGACGAACGTCCTTGGTACAACCCCAGGGAAGGTGAAGTGGTCGTAATCCGCCCGTAAGGAAGCGGCTGTATTCCTCGTGGCAAGACCATACTGTAGTATATCGTGCGTGGCCTGGAGATTGAAGGATTCCTCAACCTTGGTATATGGTGCGCTGACAAGGTGGGTCAGTATCGTCAGGAGCTGGAGAGCTCCAAGGGAAGAGGTCAGGAGCATTGTAGATTGTTGTATGTTGTGTCCTCAGCATGTGGTAAGGGCCCCTGAAGTCCGGCGAGACTCTTGATCGAATGGGGGGTTGGGAAGGGCCTCTGGAGCTGGGAGGCTCCTTAAGGTTTGCTCCGCAATGCTGGGAATGGGCCATCGGGTCAGCCTTGTAGCTCTGCCAAGAATATGTGCTAGGAGCTAGGTTGGTTTAGGGAAAGATCGGTGCTAGACTCGAAGTTGCAGGGATCATATGGGGTCATTCGGTTTCAAAGGTCTGACTTAAATGATGCCTTAGTGGGCTGGTGGTTTGGGATGCTAGTAAATCTATAAGTCTTTCCAGGCACAACCTTTTCAACGACGCTGGATTCACATGTAATTTCGTTTCCCCCGGTTTGTATGGTACAATAGTACCATACGGTACTTTTACAAGTAAACTTCTAAGTTGGAGTTAAGGCCGGATACTGTAACCAACATCTACACTTATCAACATAGAGGCAATATACAGTACAGGTTTTAGGTAGCAGAAACACGGACTTTATTCCGAGCAGCGAGAATACGTAAGAGATAATTGCTTCATAAGGACGTAAGAATCAAAAATAGAATGGAAGAAATACCGGTCGTCTTTCCTCACGCCCCAGACGATAATAGATAGGAGCAAAGCTCTAAACACCGGGTCGAACCTAGCGGGTTACCTACCGAGAGTGCACCAACGCTAGTGCATACGCGAGACACTGTTTGTACTCTCCTCCCATATCGACGGCGATCGGAGTAGTATATTTCCAAGGAGAGTTATTGGCATGCGGCAGACCTGCAATTTTTGCACAGTTGGTTGGACTGCTTGGAAGATAATTCTCGGGAATGTGATTAGCCCGATCCACCGATCCGTCACCAAGAAGTGAGCCGTCAAGATTGGCGACCTGGAGGGCTTGTGAATGTCAATTAGCGGCGCAATGGAATGGAAAATGCTAGTGAGCTTCTTGCTCCTCTTAGATGTCTCTGGAGTAGGCCCCGAGAAGTGCCGAATATTCATGAATAGCATGTCCCCTGGACACGCGGTTGACGATGTCTTGAATGGGTCCCGGGTGGGGGCATGGTAAAGACTAGTACGGTCGTTAAAAGATGAAACATGTAGTTCTTTTTCAAAAGGCTGGGAAAAAATCGGAGAAGAGGGTCCCGTAGGTCGCAAAAAGTATAGATGTCGTTCACCAAAGGTGTTATTGACCTCCAGAAGCAAAAGAGACGAAGACAATGTCTTGCAGAGATACCTATGCTGTCGTCAAATTACGCTCATTGATGTTAAATTCCGTGGATGGACTAGGACGCTTACCTGAAGCTCACAGGACTGAACTGGTAGCCCAAGAACCCTTGGGGCAGTAACCAAATACCGACAGAAAACTATCGAGGCTCACGTCCTATCACTCGCCAACCCATACCCCAGCCTTCAACCAAGTATAAAACACCAACCAGCACCCCTTTTCCTGTAGGCGTGTCCTCTACTTCTTCTGCAGGCTCTCGTCCCCACGCCCTAAAAAGCCTCGTGAGTCTGCACTAGACAAAGTTTGTTTTGTTGGATGCTCTCTTGCGTCGAAATGGAGAATCGTGGTCTAGATCCTCACGGGAATCGCAAGGCCCCCTTCTGGAGGAGAAGAGACAAAATCAAACACCACGAGAATCCATTAAAGTTACTTTTTATTCTTTCTTTTGTTTTTTTCTTGTGTAAGCCTTTTGAACCGCTACGAACCTGTGCCTATACGTCCCTATTGTGAAGGTTCGACCCAAAAGCAAACACAAATGGTGGGATATTGGTTCTTGCGTTGGTCCCGGGGCGGATATTCGCTCTTTAAGTGCGGTGAAGATGGTGCTAGGACGAGTGGGGGTTTTGTCCCTTGAGGGATGGCAGAACACAACTTTCATGGATTTCCAAGGGCTGGGAAGAGGTACTCCTTAATATGCTGAAGCGGGGCGATGTCAGCCTCGGCACTGGTGAGGAATATAGCTAAACGTCGCTCTTCATAGCCGCCTGCGTGAGGTATGAAGGAGTGAAGGTACTGCTGGAGGGAGGGGATGTGAGCCCCAACAGTACGAATTAATATGGTCAAATTCCACTTCACAGAGCTGCCTGGAGGGAGCATGAAGGAGTTGCGGGGATGCTACTAGAACGGAATGATATCAACCCTAATACTGTTAGTAATGATTGTGGAACACCCCTCTCCTAAGCCCCCCTCGAGGAACATAAAGGAGTGGTGAGGATTCTGCCGGGGCGGGGAGATGTTAACCTCAACGCTGTGGATGAATATGGTAAGACACCACTCCTCATAGTCATCCGGAAAGGCCATGAGGGAGTTGCTAAGATTCTGCTGAAACGGGTGGATTTCAACTCCGATATGACAGATCTCGCTGATGAAATAGTGCTTGGGTAAGCTCTGAAGCATGGATCTGGTCCCATTGTGAGATCACTATTCGGACGTAAGATTTATATTCCCCGGTCAGATGGTGATAGATCTAGAACGCTTTCCCCATCCCAAGCCGTCCGATATCGATCAACGCCTTCCCAAAGGATCCGCAGGTTTTGATGTCCAAGACCAAAACTCAATGAACATCCCTACCCTTTGAATTTCCATCTGGTTAGCCCCAGACTGGCGGCCAGTCAGTTCTTTAGCACTCCTACCACGAAGCTTTCACCCCCCCTGCTCCGTCCGTTGGTTTCATACTGTGATCCGCATTTATTTCTGCCCCCCCCCCCCTCTTTCTGCTTCCTTCCCCTTCTTGCCTCCCCGGGGCTCCGTTCTCCTAGTAGAGAAGCAGCGGGTCAATTTTCCATACACTTTAATCGTGCCCACTATGCGGGGGGGGACTGGGGATGAATTTGTAGAGTTATTTCGTTGGGTTACCCCGCGGTCGGACTTGGCTGCCATAGAATTAGCATTGTATCGTACTAGCAAACGTCGGAATTTGAGTTTATTACTTTTTTCTTTTCTCCTTTTTCTATCAAGGTATCATACTTTAGTGTACATGTCTTACTGCATACACGGCCGTTGTTAACTTCTTTTTCGGCGTCAGTGTCATTGAACTTTGAGCAATGTCATCCTGGCCCTTGGGGGTTCGATTAATGCACCACCCAGGCTTTTTGTCCCCCGAATACCGCGATACCGGCAGCTGTATTGTGCTCGACCTCTCAGGGAAGACAAAGAAACAAAACATGGGAGGTCCAGCCATTTTTCTGGACAGAATCGCTTCCAGAATTTACATCTACCACGAAACGTGCTTCACCTAGTAAGTGGTTGCAGTGGGTAAACGATCCACCTTGCTAGAGGGAAAAATTAGTAATAGACATGTGGACGGACCACGTTGCTATGCCAAGAAAAGAAGGCACCATTATCTGTAAAAGTGTGTGGGCTAGCATCTGAGATAGACCGGGTGAGGGCTCAGCGAGGCGACACCCTCAGCGAGGCTTGGCGTGGATTGACACCAAATTTCGGTACGCATCAAACCAAACTGCTAACAAATCTTTGCCAAGCCTCGCTGAGGGTGCCGCCTCGCTGAGCCCTCACCGGTCTATCTTACGAGCTGTTTAGCAATAGTTAAGAAAGAGAAACGGCTGAAAGTTATGGTGGTGGGTAGCTTGATGATAGTTCCAGTCTTCCCATTTCTCTCCGAAGTGGGCAAAGGGGAGGTAATGTCCTTTTCAGAGGGACTTATTCCTTACCTATTTTCTGGAGCTTTAATACGCGTACTATATATTTAAGGAAGCATTCGCGAACTCTGGGGGGCTCGTGGTTGCCTGGGAGGTTGTCTCTTTGGTTTGTCTTCAAACTCGTAATGAGACAAATTGTCTGCTCTGACTAGGGGATGAAGAGGAGTAGCAGAATTGCATTATGGTTGCGTGAATGTACATTCTCTCACTGGGAGTTTTGACAAAAATATGACGGGGTCAATGACAAGCTCTCCTCTGGGGAAGAGCTTTTGTATATATACACTAGTACAGTGCAGTATTGTGCATGTGAGCCTGCCCTTGCGAGTTCTTCTAGTCTTAGTTGGCCCGGAATTTGGGAATTCAAATTCACCTGCGAACGAATCTTTGGGTCAGCTCGCGAAAACATAGACGTAGTGGTTCGGCATGTTCCTCCTGTTCCATCTTGGGCTTGCCGCCGTTCCAGTCGTGAGGTATCATACGGTGGCTGACAACTGTTGTGCTCACAATATATCACTCGAAACACAAAAAAGGGATAACTGGGTATCTCTAATTATCAAACAGAGATTAAGGGTAGCTTAGGTGTTATACAAATGGCCAATTACGCCCTATCATAATCCCGGTGCCTGCCTCTACCAACAGACCGCTCCCTTGAATTCGAACGTGACCGTTTCTTTCCCCCGTCACCTTCTCTTTTCCGCTCTTTTGGCCTCTCATCCCACCTCCCACTAGACTCCTTTCTCTTGGGCCCAGTATCGCGTTCCCCATCCCTCCCTCGATCCAGCCCTGCCATAACTCTTTCTGCTGCGCTCCGGCCGCCTGCGTTCCCAGCTCTTCTATCCCTTGACGATGGCGCCGGAGGGGCCGATATGGCCGTGGATCCTACAAACTCAATGCGGCCCCTTTCCTCCGCCTGTCTTTTCTCAAGTACTTCGATTTGAGTTTTCGCAAGCCTGTCGGCGAAAGCCTCTTCAGGGAAGCCAAATGGATCCCAGAGCTCCTTCGGGAGACAGCTCGTGTACTGATCGCCGCCTGTGACCCCAACAAATTCTGTGAGCTTCTCGAACAGATTCGGGTTCTGTAAGGTAGAAGACCGTGAGAGCTGCTCGTTGAAATGGATCCCTTGCTTCTTGAGCTCTCGGAAGCGCCCGAATTTGGAGCTAACATCGGGGTGTTCCTCGCCGGGCGGTGAAGGTGGTATCTCTGGTATTGATGTTGGTAAGGTTAAAGATCGGATTGTTGCGCGATTAAGGGAGTAAGGTGATAGCAGCTCAGGTCCGGGGGTCTGTGGGGCGGAAGATGGAGATTGAGGCGGTCGTGCGGGACCCTGGATGGGTCCGATGTCATCTGTCGGTTCAGGTTCTCGGATTTGCGGCTCAGGCTCTACCCTCTTGGCTGGCACAGAAGCAACTGCTGCATGACTGGTGATGTGAGTAGAAGGGACGCTAGCTTTTCTTTTTAGGGTAGAAGAAGAAAGACTTTTTGAAGCTCCATCCGGTTTGGGACTCAATGGTGGACCGGGGGTTGGGCGCGCCTGGGCGCGTGTCAGCTCAGCATTTCTCTGTGGCCGAAGCTGCTTGACGTACCTTTCTGATTTGTAAGGGTGCGGCGCTGGCAGCGACTTCTGGCTGTGGTTCAGGTTGAATTTCTTCCTGGTCACTTTCGCTGCCGCTGCCGTATTCGACCAGGGCCATGGTGAATGGAAAATCAAGTTGGCTGATAAAGTGCTTCTCGAGATCCAAGGGAGTTTCCACACACTGCATGCCAAGAGATCCGTGCTGATAGAATGTTGGCTTCGTTACCCGGCTTCTCTATAGAGGCTGCTCGGACAACCTTTCAACCCCTCCAACGAAGCTCCCATTCCATCATTTTCATCTGCCTCCGAGCGCCGAATCGATAGAGATACCCGCACAAACATGTCTTTGCCCTCTATGCAGCCGCTCGGCTACGACCAGTCCTATTCCTTCCACCCACCAACTTCTAAAGCTTCTGGAGGATACACCCAGCACAGATTTAACCCGTAGAGTTCCCTCTCCCTTGATTCATGATTTCATCAAGCTGACTATCTCGCAGATACACAGACAATGGTGGAACCATCATAGGGATTACCGGTGAGGATTTTGTCGTACTAGCAGGGGATACCAGGCACACATCCGGCTACAACATCAATTCCCGAACCGAGAAGAAGGTGTACCGACTCGGGGAAGATAACGGTCTTGTGCTAGCAACTGTTGGATTCGGGGCTGATTCTAAAGACGTTGCTGAGACTATGATGAGAGCTGTTAATGTTTGCTACACTCCTTTCGAACTTGGGATGATAAAGCTTATTGAGAACAGGATTTCAAATTCCACCACAACTTGAAAGACATGAGCGTCTCTGCTGCTGCGCAGTACCTTTCCACTGTTCTCTACGGCAACCGCTTTTTTCCCAAATATGCAAACTGTGTTCTTGCTGGCCTGGATAGGGACGGAAAGGCTCGCCTATATTCCTATGATTCAGTTGGCTCGTATTCCAAAGAAGGGGAGAGCCGGGCGTCCGCTGGCTCTGCGTCATCATTAATTGTGCCTTTCCTCGACAATCAGGTGCGTCAGCCCTATCCCGGATTTATCAAATGATGTTGACTAAAGAAATTAGGTCGAATTCAAAAACCAGTTTGTGCCTTCGTCGAAGGGGCAGGAGGAGAGACCGGTAGTGCCTCTCGATCCTGTTACAGTCGCGAAGCTGGTGAAGGATGCTTTCACATCTGCTACTGAGCGTCATATCGAAGTTGGAGATGGGCTGCAGATTATTACGGTCACCAAGGATGGCGTCTCTGAGGAGGTTATAGACCTGAAGAAGGACTAAGCTAGTGTGGATAGAAATAGTTGTACGCTATTTGAATAAATGGATTCTTTTCCTTCATGATTTCTTACAAAAACTTGTGCAAGCCTGATTGTGACAATTGTGGGTTGGATGACATTGATATTCTTTGGGTCGATGCTGGGGGCAGCCCTTGCCATTCATAGATAATCACTCGGGAGACTGGATTGTTGAAATGGTTATATCTTGAGCCTACCGTAGAAACCCTGATAATGAGTCTATATGCTATGTCGTCGAAAATCCCCTACTCTTAAAAAAAGGGGCCTAGAAAACAGCAAAAGGCAGTCGACCCAGCCCCTCTGAGAGACAAAAAATAAAAATAAAGAACTCTGGACCCTGCCAGAGGAGGCAGCCCTAAAGACATAGCACATGGGCCAATTATTGGAGTTTCTACGGTAGGTTGCTTGATTCTGGGCTTCTAAATTGTTGATACTCGATCAATATTTTTGGCACATGGTTGTTGTTATAGTCAGAAAGGGTTAGTTGAGCCACTTCACGTAGCTAGGAGATATTGGTCGTAAAGTGGTGTCTCCTAGTTTAACTTGACTCTCGGATCTGTCTTTTACCGAATCATATATTTCTGTGAATTCAAGCATGAGCTATTATACTGGCATGAAAGACTGCGGCTGTGTTTCAGCCACACACTTGGGCAAGTCATAGAGTGGCTAGGTGGCCTCTGACTCAATGGATTTTTGACTTGCGGGAGTGCCTGTCCGGCGAGACCCTCTGTGACCGACCAGCGACTTGCGTCATGTCGATCCCTAACCCTAACATTTATTTTGAGCCTCCTTTCTGCACGCTGCCCCTCCCCCACCTTAATTTCCATTCATCCCTTCCCTTAATCCTCCCTCCCTCCCTTCCCTCTCAACCAACCAATTGACCGACGAACCGACAAACGAAAATCACAACGCATCAACATGGCCTACCATCAACCAATCTCGGGGTCGCTTACCTGCACTGATCTTAGAGGCACACTCCCGCTTCTTGCCCAAGGGAAAGTTAGAGATGTCTATACTCTATCCTCCGACACTCTTCTATTTGTTGCAACGGATCGTATTTCCGCCTACGATGTTATTTTGAAAAATGTTTGCTTTTTTAATTATCTCTCTTTTCCCTTCCTCCCTTTCTGCCTAGATAAATTGGTTAACGTTTAATAGGGAATCCCGAATAAGGGCAAACTTCTCACTGCCCTTTCTGAGTTCTGGTTTACTACTGTTCTCAAGGACGTTGGCCCGAACCACTTTATTTCTTCCAGCATGGACTCTCTCCCGGAGGAACTTCAGAAGTACTCTGCGCAACTTAAGGGCCGCTCTATGGTCGTTAGGAAGCTCAAGGTCTTCCCAGTTGAAGCAATTGTTAGGGGATACCTTACTGGCAGCGCCTGGCCTGAGTATCAGAAGTCCGGGACTGTTCACGGAATTCAGGTTCCTGAAGGGATGGTGGAGAGTCAGGCTTTTGAGAAGCCATTGTTTACTCCAAGCACCAAGGCTGCCCAGGGTCAACACGGTAGCTTCCTTCTATCTTATTTATCCGGATTAAAACAAACGCAGGTCAAAAATTGCTGATTTGGCACTATCGTTAGATGAGAATATCCACCCTGATAAGGTTGCTCAACTTGTTGGCTACGAGTACGCAAAAAAAATTGAGGAATTTTCTCTTGCTTTGTATACCAAGGCCCGTGATTACGCTGCCGAGAGAGGCATTATTATTGCCGATACGAAGTTTGAATTTGGTCTTGATGAGGACAAAAACGTTGTTCTTGTTGACGAAGTTCTAACCCCGGGTTAGTTTTTCAGAATCCAGCTCTGTTGATTATTCATGTACTAATTGTGGAATAGATTCGTCTCGGTTTTGGCTTGCCTCCACTTACGAGGCCGGAAGGAGTCAGGACTCCTACGACAAGCAATTCCTCAGAAACTGGTTGACTAAGTACCTGCTAAAGGGGAGACCGGGTGTCGTGATGCCTGACAAAGTTATTGTTGAAACGGGCGAAAAATACCACGAAGTTTATGAGCTACTTACTGGCAGAGAGTGGAAGGACATTTGAGAGTCTGTGAGTGTGCAAAAAGTTGCACGCTGCGGTAGTTAGCTATAAAAAAAGCAAATAAGATGTGTGACATCAATCAAGGACCAATCATAAAAGGATTGAAGTACCGGTAGTCCTAGCCGTGCATAAATAAAATTATTTTTTTGCCCATAACCAGTTGGGAAAAGCAACATTCAAATAATCAGTCTGGTGTGATAACGTATCTAACCGATCATGTGCCATTTGATAAGCACACATGCAAAATCCTAAAATATTAAGATCCACATCATCTCAGAAGACTCATTTTAAGCGAAACAGTGACGTCGGAAAACGGAGCCTCAACTCAACCTCAGTCTTAACTTTTATTTGCTCAAGACTGCCATACGGCGCTCCACAAGCGAACATTGGGTGAAACCAATAAATCGCGATGCGACCAGCACTTCGTCTTCTTCGGGGTGGCTTCCTCCAGCGGAGCATAGAGGAGATGAAGCGCAATACTTTCAGCGGTAGCTTTTTTACAGCCCCCCTCCGTCCCACCATTTACAATTCCTAACATGACCAATTGTAGTCTTCAAAGGCGAGGGCATAACTGGTGACTTTGCCGACATGGAAGTCCACTCCTTCCGCCATCCAGATTCTCTCAAAAACATCAAAATCTTTTCCGATGCAGACACCGGAGGTTTCAGTGAAGTTCACATGGACCTTACACCATGCCCACCGGGCCACCCATCCGAGGGCCAATACTATGGGAGATTCCGTGGAAACATATCCATTGAGTTGCCCGTCGAGCGGCCGAAAATTCAACGGTCTGGGTATGCTGCTTGGAGAACGCGGGAGAGAGGGAGGACGCTCTTTGGGCGGCAGAATTGGGATTGCGATCCTTATACCTATTTGGCGCTGAAGGTTAAGAGCGATGGAAGCAAGTATTTCGTTAATATACAGACCGACTCAATTGTTGAGACGGATATTCATCAGCATAGATTATTTGCTAAGAGGATCGGGGAATGGGAGACAATCCATGTGAGGCAGCTAGAGTCTTTACCACCCCCGTATACTGGAGCCTAGAGCTGATGAATACGTAGATTCCCTTCACGGAGTTTGTGAGGACAAACTTTGGACAGGTTATCGAGCCTCAAAATGAGATGATGAGGCAAAAGGTTAAGACTGTTGGGATTGGATTAATTGATCGAATTCCGGGGCCTTTTGAGCTATGTATTGATCGGATATGGGTAAGTAAGCTCCTTTCTTGAATGGAGATGATCCACTAAAAACAGCAGGCGACGAATACACCAGAGCCAGAACACGTCACCAATATACATCGAGAGCATACAGAATCAGAGAAGGTTGTCTAAGCAGCCCCAATGTACATAATGACGAACGATTCTTATTTTTTTATATTTTTTTCATCAAACATAATACGTGGTACCTTGATTTACGTCACATCATCCTATGTTATAAATAAAGCCTTTGCCCCTGCCTTCTTTCTCCCCTTTCCCTTTCCTCATTTTGCATCACTATTATTTACTTCCCTTCTTTTTTTAAATCATAAACCTCCACACCTTTACATACCCACCTGCTTTACTATTGTTAAAATGTGTTTCGGCAACGGCTGTTTCTTCAAACCGCACGCATCTTATCCTATAAAAAATCCCAATGTTAACGACTGGTTAAAGTCTGTCAAATCTGACAAGCATGGCACCGGCCCTCTTCCACCAGTTCTCCCTATCCCTCCTGCTATGAAACCGAACCCTAATGACATCAATGAATCACCACCATCTTTGGGGATCACCACACCTACTATCGTTGTCCAAAGTAGGGGCTCGGTTGGCACTACGCTTGTGAACACACCTGTTGAGGACGTCAATGGCAAGACGGAGGAAGCCAAAGGCGTTACCTGCGAGACCCAAAATATTGAGGGCGAGCAAGGCCAGGAATTCATTGATGCCCACCCTGTGAACGTGAACATTCTAGCAGAGAGTTCTGTAGTGGATGTTGTCGTGGAGAGGTCCAGCGCCAGCGCCGCGGTGGAGACCGTTGGGGCCGACGGTGGGATAAGGATAATCGCCAGAGACTCTGGTGCTGCCGGGTCGGAAAACTTGATTACTCATGTTACGGGCAGTAGAGATGAAAAGGATGCGGAGGAAAAACCTGAAAGTATAACCTTCTCTGGGTTCAGCGGCGACTTTACAAGAGACGATAGCAGTAGTGAGGTTAGTGAAGGCGGCGTAACTACTTCGGAGATCTCTGGCCACGAAGTCGAGTGTGCCGAAAAAGTTGAAGGCACCAAGCTCGAACTAGTTGCCACCGAACCCATTGAAATGGAGGCTATCAAACCCCTTCGCAAAATAGTGGATTTCACCTCCCTTGACCCAGGCCCGATTTTCGATTTCTCTGACGCAGGCAAGGTGGAGATGCTTGACCCTACATTGTTTCATGACATGTACTCAGGTTCTATCTGGAGCGAGGGCGTTATGACCAAAAATCCTGGTATTCTACTTGGACGCTCTGGAGATTATCAGAAATATGGTTTGGAGCCTCCGGAGGATTGTATCAAGGATGAAGAGGATACGCATGAGCTGACTTATACTGCGGATGGCACGGTACGTTTTTGAGTTTTTATTAGATGGTGGATACTGACAGATCCCAGGCCATAGCACCGGGGCTTGTTGAGCCCTGTATTAGGCTGGGGGAATGGAAAGCTCGTAATGGGCCTCAAAGTTATTATCAAACTCTACAGAGTACCCAAAGCTATGCTAGTAGGGGAAAGAGACCTGATCGTAGTGGAGGTGGACGCAGCTATTGGAATGGGCCTGGAGGGGGGGATCACATGCCGGCTGTTTTGGCACCGGAGAGTCGTTGGAGCCATCCAAGTAACACTTTCACTCCTGCTACAAATCCGTACCACAGCATCCCCAGCCACAGGTATCGTACGCCTTGGAGCTCTCAACCGGGAAGCTCCGTGTCTTTGACATCGGCCAGGTATGGTGGAAACCGTATTCCCATCAGCAATCTCCCTGGGGCTTTTGGTCATGAGCGATGATTTTCTATCGGCATTGGGCTTTGAGAGTAGGACTGTAGGCACGTTTAAGCCGTTTTCGCTTGATATTTTTGTGTTTGAAGATTTCTAGGACAAAGATTGTGATAATATATTATGTATCCGTACGGTTTCTCCTTTGGGATAAAGTATAAAATTTGTAATCATAAAGGAGGAGCAGTTTCTTCAACTCCATACTACCCTCACAGAAAGTCACTCGATCCCCTGAGCCAGCACTCTCAGTAACATGTATCCCCTTGAAGCAGTTTCCAATGATCTGCACTACCAACTGGTGGATGCCTTGCCTGTGATGTGTCATCCCCGCCGACAGTCGGGCACCACGTCGCAGCAAAATGGGCACCATAAATCGGATATTCCCAGTGCTCATCCCTCAAGGCGCACCCAAGGCAATTGCGATACAACTATATAAGAGTACTCTACCTTCCCTTTGCCTCTTTCTTCTTTGTTACTCCTTCCTTGATCTGAGAACGTTAGGATTTATCACATCTCTGCCCTGAGGTGGCCCCCGAGGGCCTTTTTTCCTTCATTTTTTTCATTTGTTGCAAGAAATGCCTACACGCCGTTTTCTGGGAAGGATCGCACGGAAGGGGTGTACTTCAATATGAAACACACACTCTCCCAGTATGGTGGATTAGGGTTCTGGCTGGAATTGGGGATTGTCCATTGCTTCGACCATCCGTTCCTTTTCACTCCTGAGATTGAATGAGACCACTAAATGTTACAAACTTGTGTTCTGTATTATTCGGGTGGCGGGAAATAAAGCCCTTATCAGCTCTTTCCTAATCCCGGATGTCGAGTGTGTAGTAAGGCTAATTATTTTATGAGGTTGTATACTGCATTAATTTTGGTTCTTTCTAATAGCGATCAAACTCGGTGATTTATAGAACCGGCAGTCTTTGAAAATTTGCTACGTGTCCCTCATTCTCAAGACTAGATTGGAGTACGGTAGCCCGAAACAATTGTGGATACCAGCTTCCAGTACACTCACCCTCTCTTGAGTCTCACCAGGCTTAAAATCTACTCATCGAACCTTCGCAATCGCTCCCGTGCAATATCACTTGCCCGCCAACCACTGCCATTACATTGGTCTAGCCCATCCAACCGAAAAAACTGCTCAAGTTGATAAACAACTAGTAAGTCACCAGCCGATTCAGTAGTGCAGGGGTATCACGGACGCTTGCCATACCATTCAGTGTGCGCCCAACCCGGGTTGGGCTCCGGGGTGAATCATTCCCGCCCCGTAGCTAGGGAGAGGCAAGATCCAAACGTTGCTGTTGGTACCTTTTTCCCTTTTTCCAATTTTTGGCCAACAGCTTCTTTCCCTCATAGTGGGGGCTTTTCTTTTTGTGGGTGTGTGCTGGAATTGTTGGAAAAATGGCTTCAATGTGACGAAAATATTTCTGCCAGCGGCGGGCAACAGCGCCAGTGGAATTTAGACACTAGTTGCCTCTGTATATAGATACCTCTTATGGGTACAAATACTGTGCGCCGGTACTCAAGCATCAATGTATAAGAGACATCAGTCAATTCTTGCCCTTCCTCTACAAACCACATTATTCTTTCAGCCCACCCGTCTTTACTTTCGCTTCGCTCTCTTTTCTCGCGCACCGAAATTCTGAATGGCTGCGGCGAGGACGAGTGATGCTCTGAAGTTTAGCGTGATTGAGAGTAACTTTAATGGGGAGTGATGGGGTGATGGAGTTACCCTGCCCTAGACGTTTGCTAGGCAATCGGATTAGGTTGAGCCTCATCTAGCTAGTTGATAGTGCTTATAAAAAAAAAAGGTAAACTCTCGCAAATCCCCCCACCACCACGAACAATCTACAATCCAATCACCCCGCAATGCCCCGCTCAAAGCCGCCGAAAGACGCACCGAGCCTCACCAAAGCTGCCGCGAGTGCAAAAAATAATTCTCTAGCAAAGAAATACCCGGCAATGGACGACTTCGTAATGACGATCTCCGACTCGGATGAGGATGTTCCGGACCTCGACTCTGACGACTCCAACGTCGAATCAATTGGCAGGGATAAACCCACTACGCCTGAGGCTGATGAGGTTTCTAAGCGCGGGAAAAAGCGTAAGAGGCTTGTTGCTGAGAGCGGGGAGAAAGAGAACAAGAGAGACGATGGAGGGCTTGACTCAGATTTCGAGTTCATGGGCGGTGGGGAGGAAGGTAACGTTGGGGAGTATGATGGGTGGGGATTTGAAGGCGCCCGGGAAGCAATGAGGAGTGGGAGGGGTGGAGTCGATGTTGATGATATCATTCGGAGGAGGAGGGGTGAAGAGGAAGAGGTGGAGGAAACTGAGGATGAGGAAACTGAGGGTGAGGAAGAGGAGATGGAGTTTACTGGGTTTGGGTCTGACGATGAAGATCTTGCGCTGGATGGGTTTGGGATGGGTGCTGTCGGAGAGGATTCGGGTGGGGAGGATCAATCTGGGTCTGAGAAGGATGAGGATGGAGACGAAGAGGACGGGGAGGAGAAAGATGGGGAGGGGGAAGATTCGGATGGCGAATCTGTGGCTTCGATAGTTCCCCATCCCGAAGACGAGGTCTCCTCCTCCGATTCAGAAGAGGAAGATGCTGAGGAGGCTGCTAAGAAAGCTGCGTTTTTCGCACCGGAGGAGGAAGGCGCTGGCGCTAAGGGTAGTGTGTCCATCAACTTCCAGCAAATGAACCTCTCCCGCCCAATCCTCCGTGGTCTAGCGAATGTCGGGTTCAATATTCCGACGCTGATCCAGCAGAAGACAATTCCAGTTGCCCTGTTGGGTAAAGACGTTGTGGGAGGTGCAGTCACTGGGTCAGGTAAAACCGCAGCGTTCATAGTCCCAATTCTCGAACGTCTACTCTTCCGCCCGAAAAAAGTCCCAATCTCCCGAGTCGTCATTCTCTGCCCGACTCGTGAGCTGGCGATGCAAGCGCACAGCGTCGCAGTGAAACTAGCCGCATACACGGATATCAGATTCGCGCTTGCAGTCGGAGGCCTCTCCCTAAAGGTCCAGGAAGCCGAACTCAAAAAGCGCCCCGATGTGATAATCGCCACACCCGGCCGTTTCATCGACCATATGCGCAACTCCCAAGGCTTCTCGGTCGAGAGTATCGAGATAGTGGTAATGGACGAAGCAGACCGCATGCTCGAGGACGGATTCGCCGACGAGCTAAACGAGATTATCAATACCATCCCCAAGAGCCGACAAACGATGTTGTTCTCTGCTACCATGACAGATAGCGTCGATAAGCTCATTCGGCTTTCTCTGCAGAGGCCCGTCAGGATTATGGTCGATACGAAGCTTAGCACCGTCAAGACGCTCGTGCAGGAGTTTATTAGGATCAGGCCGCAGAGGGAGCACCTTCGTCTTGCGATGTTAGTGTTTGTATGCAAGGAGTATTTCACGGCGAGGACTATCGTGTTCTTCCGGAGTAAAGTCTTCGCACACAGGGTGAGGGTTGTGTTTGGCCTTTTTGGACTCAAGGCAGCGGAGTTGCACGGGAATTTGAGTCAGGAGCAGGTGAGCTTCTGCTTCTTCTTGACCTTTCTACAAATACGGATTTGGCACTAATCTAGCAATGGGTGGCAGCGCGTCAGAGCAGTTGAAACTTTCCGAGATGGAAAAGCAGATTTCCTCTTAGCTACCGACCTCGCCTCCCGTGGCCTAGATATCAAAGGTGTAGACGTGGTAATAAACTACGAAGCCCCCCAATCTCACGAAATATACCTCCACAGAGTAGGCCGTACCGCTCGTGCCGGTCGCCAAGGTCGCGCAGTGACACTAGCGGCGGAGGCAGACCGCAAGGTCGTCAAAGCCGCCGTCAAAGCCGCTCAATCCCAATCCGCCAAGGTCGTCTCCCGGATCCTAGACGTGGACAAAGTCGATGCACTGGGCGAGAAGATCAAGAATCTAGGCGACGAGATCGAAGAGATCCTCGAGGAAGAGAAGGAGGAGAAGCAGCTGCAGTCTGCGGAATTGCAATTACGCAAGGGCGAGAATCTGATCAAGCATGAGGACGAGATCAGGAGTCGGCCGAAAAGAACTTGGTTCGAGACGCAGAGGGAGAAGGAACTGCGGGGGAAAGTCAGTAAGGCACAGTTGAATGGGTTGGAATTGCCCGAGAAGAAGGTTAAGTTGAGTAATAAGAAAAGGAAGAAGTTGGAGGTGAGAGGGGAGGTTGAGGAAGGGAGAGTTTATAAGAAGACGAAGACGGATAGGACTTCTAAGAGGAATGGCAAAGGGAAGGGTGGGAAGAAGCTCGCGCAGAAGATATTGAGGGGGAAAGGTAAAAGCAAGTGATTCCTTTTGTTTCTGCTTTAAAAAGTAAATATCTGCGCTTCGGGGACTTTTTTTTGTAATATACTCGAGTACAGTACCGGTGGTTGGGGTTATTACTAGAATAATATTATAATATTATTTAAGTTGGATACGGTACTAGATAATTTGTTTCAAGTCCTACCCCATTCACATGATCATACCTTCGAAAGACTGGAATGAACGTTGGCCATACTTTTTGACTTTAAGGTGACACATGTAACTTAGCGCCGCCGAGGTTTGACCTCACGCAATAAAGTTTTTCCGGTGGGTTCAAAGTCAGTCATCGCTCCCCGACTCAACCCTTCTCTCAACCATCACCAACCAACCATCACAATGCCGCCAAAGCGCAAACCGAATAAATCCGCCGCGAGACCCCGCCCAGCTGCCGCAGCCACCGAGCCCGAAGAGCCCACTCAATCCATAGAAGTAGCAGCTGCAGTCTCAACGGAAACCGCCCCTCCACCACCACCACCACCCAACTCATCCGAAAACCCACTCTTCCTACCGGGCTACAGCGACTCCTCCTCCGACGATGACAACGATAACGGCAGCAATAACGGGTCGATAGAAGTTATCCTTCCCCCCCCGCCCCCTCCGCCCCCCGCAGATCCGCCACCGCCCCCACAACCCGTTCCAAAACCACCACCACCACCACCCCGCAACGAAGATGACGACACCTCCGGCGGCGAAGACACCACCGACGAAGACCCCGTTGTCCAAACCTACGACGTACATATCACCACCTCGCAGCTCCGCGATCTCTACATCTTCCAGTACCCCGTCCGATCTCGCGAGCAGCCGTACACGAAGGCGCGCAATGCATGTCCCGTCGAAGCGCGGTTCAAGCCAAAGTCTGGACTCGTGGAGGTTGACATCCCGGTTAACGTGCAGGTAAACTATGATGACGAGAAGGGGCGCGTATGGGGGGATGTGATGCGAAGGGCGGAGAAGGAGGCCGGTAAGGCGCAGAGCAGAGGGGAGGGTAGTAGTAGTAGTAGTAGGGGTGGCGGTGTAGCTAGTGGAATTGGAGGAAAGAGGAAGAAGATTTCGCGGGGGGGAAGTAATGAGGAGGATGGGGGGGAGGGGGAGGGGGAGGGGGAAGAGGAGGATTTGATGTATATGGATCTTGCGGCCGCGGTCAAAGCTGGACGGATACTTAATCGTCAGACGCTTGGGAGTAAGATTCAGCTGGATGCGACAAAGTATATGGCAGGGGTATTCAAGAATGGTACATGTCACCCACTACCACCACCCTCTGACCGCTTTTGATAGAAATAACTTACTAAATATTACAGATAAACTCTTCCTAACACCCATAACCTCCACCCTCCAACTCCGCCCCCAATTCCACCACATTGACACACAAATCGATCTAGAGCGCGCCGCGAACAAAGCCCTCCATCCAGTGAAGCAGGAAGCACGTGCGATCCAGCTCTCGGTCAAGAACTCTGAGGACCCCTCATCGCAGCTGAGCAGTAGTATGAAGGCGGTGCGTATGGCGGAGGAAGAGAATTGGACCAAACTGCACTGGGTGGATCAGGATACCGATGATGCCTGGGGGGTTTACGACGACGTGTGCTTGGCAGGGGAAGCGGCGGGGGAGGAGGGGAAGGTGAAGGATGAGCTGCTGAAGTGTGTTACGACGAAGAAGGAGTATGTTGAGTGGTTGAGTGCTGGCAAACCAATTGTTAAGAAGGAAGGTGGGGGGAAGTAGGTGTATTGGTGTATCAGAAATACTATAATGTGTGCTGGGGTGTATTTTTTTCTATTTTTCATTCTTTTCCCCCCCTTGTATTATACTAGCATTCTGATGGTTCACCCAGGGCTTTAACTTATAGATGTAATCCCATCTTCGGCTCTTTTTTTTCCTTCCCTCCCTCCTCTCTAGCATAGCATAGCCGTCCAGCCTTCTTGACTATCGTACATAAGAGTACATGAATACAAAGATCCCGATATCACAATATGGACAATCCCACCCTCCCATCCCATCACTCACCCATATATATATATATATACTATCCAAAAACTGCGGGAAACAGACACAATATCCTACCAACAATCAAAAAAAAAAACCTCCCAAAAAACTCCCGCCAAACCAAAACCAATCACAAAAATAGATAAATAGATAAAACAAACAAGGGATCATAATAATACCCTACAGCCCAACCACCACCACAACCAGAGCCACCACGAGACACGAAACCCCGGTACCGACCACCGACGCGGCGAACTCCCGCCCGGAAGCCGCCCCAGAAGTACCGAACGGCGTCGCATCCCCGGTATTCCCACCGCGGGCAGATCCACCGCGGGACGTGGAAGAACTAGTGGGGGCAGTTGATGATGATGAGGGGGTGCTACTCGTCCTGGCGCCACTACCGCTGGCTGACGAAGTGGGCTTCGGGGTGGGCTGGAGGTCCGCCTTTTTGCGTGGGGCGAAGCCTAAGCGGGTACGTTATTAGTTCATGGGAACCACAGGAGGGGGGGGGGATAAGGAAAAGAGGAAAAGAGGAAGGGGAGTATATTTTACCAACACGATTCTTATCCAAGTCGAAGACGGAGTATACGTTTTTTAGGAATACGTCGCCGAGGAGCCATGTGGTTTTGCCTAGAACTTGCTGTTTTGTTGGGTTTTTTGTTAGCTTCATGGGCTATGATTCGGTGGATTTTATTTATTTTTAGAAGAGGGGGGAGGAGGGGGGGATATTAACTCGGCCGGTGATCAGGGATTGACAAATGTCATCCTCCGAGTTGATCTTCTCGCTGACGTAGTCCCTCGGCGGGACTTTGTATTTCACACCGCCAAAGGTGAATTCTATATTGGAGGTGGTATTACATGGAACGGCGAAGACATCGCCGTTAGTCTCCGCGCCGGGGATGATAGAGTGCAGAGTTAGTGCATCACTGGGGGGCACAAGGATCAGGGAAGTCCCGGAATCGATGACCGCTGTGCGCCCCGAGAGCCCAACCACCCGTCCATCGACCGACGTATTGTCAACCTTAATCTCCCAGAGCCCTTGCTGTGACACGGACGGCATAAAGTTCAATTCCCCCTCGAACAGGCTCGCGTCTGCCGCGCCGAAGTTGACCACCCCGTCGTTCACTGCGTCCGTATGCCGCGCGAGCGCGATGCCGAACAGCTTCTCGTTGATGAGGCGCTTGGCGACGAGCTCGTCCATTATAGTCGGTACTTTCTGTGTGCTCGCATTCTGGAAGCCGAGGCCCATTATGCCGTCGATGGGGAAGTAGATGAAGTCGTCCGACACCCTGGTCGCCATGCCAAACGAGATGTTCATGTTGAACCCTGCGAACGAGACGCTGTCGGAGACTATACTTCCTTCCACCTGCCCGCTGCCGTATCGGATGCCGAAGGTTCGCGTGGTCTTGACGAGAGTTTTGCTGTCCTTGCTGCCGTAGGTCTTGTGTACAAGGCAGGCGCGGGACCTGCAAGTGTCGGAGGAGATCCAAGTATCTGAGCTGCCGGTGTCGATCACGAGGGTGAAGGCCGTGTTGTTGGAACCGAATTTCACTTCGGAGAAGTATGCTGTTTCCTCATCGTTAGTATATCGCCATTCGCCATATTTCTTGTAGAAATGAATCGGGATGCATACACAGATCCCCTCCATCCTGACCCACGCCCATTGAGTTTGGAGTCTTGGGCGTAGCGGCAGGAATTATCCCGGTAGCGGTGGCAGACTGCCCCGCACCGATGGTCTGTCGCTTCTCCAGCACCACCCCCCTCCTCCGAAGTGAATCCTCCACATCCCGGAGCGCCCGCGCACCATCAACCTCGGGTCCTGGAATTCCACGCTGACGGTATTTGTAAGTTGCCGCGTTGGCAGCTCGCACCTGGCGGATTTCAGGATGTGCTCCGTCGTCCTGGTTTTTGTCAAGACTTTGTCAGTTCCAAGCGCTTGAGAACTTTGAAGGTGGGGGGGAACTTACTGGGTGCTCTGTCCTCCGAATTTCCATACTCCAAACTCCAACATCCCCCCTCTTATTATTGTTATTATTATTATTACTGTTGCTGTTACCACCACCATTATTTTTCCCATTCTTCACTTTCCACCATTTCTCCTTCGAGTTCGTGCCGACCTCTGGGACCGTCATGAGATTGAACGATGATACTACCTGCACCGTTGTCGCCAACAATAATAACGAAAAATGTACCCGCATTCTCATTCCTCTCTATCTCTTCGTAAGAGAGAATAAAATAAAAAATCCCCCAAGTCGCTCGGTGATCGGTAGGCAGCCAGGCAAGCGATTGAAAATAAGAAAGGTAAATAATCGCAGTATATATCCCACCACCACCAAAAACAAAGAGAACCCGGCTCCTTCTTCTCGATCAAGTATATAATAATAAGGAAATGTTTAATGCGTTGCAGAGTGCAAAGATCGTTCACACCCTCCGAATCGCCTGGATAATGCACTATTCCGCTGTACTCCCTTATTTCCTCTTATCTTCGCTGACCCGCTTGGTTTGTAGCACAGTAAAGCAAGCACCGAGCTCGTACTGCACTAGAGTTGGCAGTAAAATGCTTGTAACCGCTTGCCTGCTCTCTGGCTTGGTAATGTATGAATGATGCTGGGAGTAGCACCGCCGTCACCACGTGCACTGTAATGTTTCTGGTGGGAGGAAGAAAGAGAATGCGAAGAAAGAAAGAAAAGGTGGGGCTCCAGCGCCGTAACTAAATCTCACTTTCCTTCCTTCCTTCCTTCTCTTTTTGTTTCCGCTTCCCTGGGATTCGTGAAGGTGAGATGAGAAAGCAGCTGCGGAGTTGGTGGAATGGGTAATTGATTGGTTTCCCCAATGACTTGTCGAAGTATCCCCCGCTTCCTTCTCACGTATTTGCAATGCTGAAGAAGATATGGAAACAAAAGAGAGACAGAGAGAGGGAAAGAGAGAGAAAGGGAAAGGAAAAAAAAAGAGAGGTAGAGTAGAAGGACGAAAGGAGAGGAAGAGAGGAAAGAGAAAGGGGACGAAAAAGAGTACTTAGGGAACCAGAAACCAAGGTTAACCGCAGGCAGGAGGGCATGTAACAGAATTTCATCCATTTTCCATTTCTGTGACTTTGAAGCGTGGAGGGGGTGGCTAGCCAGACAGATGCTGTACCGTAGAGAAACGATCAGTTCTGGTCCCAGCACAGGAGTGTAACGGACGGACGGAGGGGGAGGGGTAGAGTAAGTGTATCGTATGGTATATGTGCCGTTCCATATCTGCTGGAGTCCATTCCGCGAGTTACGGTGTCTATAATTTTGTAGAGATAGAGACAGATCCTCAACTACACAGTATCATACTGTACTGCCCCCGAGCATCCACTAGATTTAGGAGGTCACCCTCCTTCCTCCTCCCCACATTTTTTTCTACATCTCTTATCCGGAGGGAGGTTCCTTTCCTATGGGAGCAGCAGCTATCGGAAAATTGTTGGTTATTGGGACAGAAAAGATGAGAAAGGATGGGGGTGTCCCGATTGAGGGAGGATGACGGCAGCGTGCCTTTTACCACGGAATCCTACGGTAAGGTGGAGCAGTATGGTATCAAATCATGAATTGGGGGAGACCTACAAAACATATTGCACACCTAACGCCATGGCATCACAGCATATCAACCTGCTTTATCCAACCAAAGGAGGGCATACGGAAGAATAGAGTACTCGAGTATTATACCGTACTAATATGTTTTTTTTTAGTAATCTACGTCCCGGCCGTATTAGTACATTGCGATACAAGTTCTGCTAGAATTGGTAACAAGAAAATGCCGTTGTTTCTTAGGCCGAGACAGCAGAAAGCTTAACAAGGCGACCTATGACGATATTGGCTCCTTTGGGCGCTGGCTACCTAATCCTACTATGAGGCTGTCACTTACTATAAGGTATTATACGCTACCGGATCATGCTGCTACGATATCACAAGTGTGTACCCCAGGCTCCCCACGATGCTTGAGCACCGGCGGCAGTCACTAGCATCCGTCGCCTCTCGCCCATCCAAGGATAGAAAGAAGAAGAAAGAGGGATCTTGATATAGAAGGCATAATATTTGTATCATAACCTTGACTATGTCACTTTTTACTTCCCAGTTCTCGGGTTACCGTAAGCACCTGATAAGTTAGGGGGAACACACGAAACAGAAACCGAGAGAAGAACCGAACTGAACAGGAACAACAACGAAGCCGATAAACTCAAGGCCGGATACTATAGCTGTAAGTGCAAATGCCGCAAGGCGCTGTTTGATGGATTGAGAGTGGTGGGGGTGTAACCACCTATTACGCGCAGAAGGAGTAAAAATGGAGGCGAGCGAATCACCATATTTCTTTCCACACTCAACTCCTGACTCCAAGTTACAGTATTGGCCTCCGAATCTCGCCGTGCGCCAACTCCAACACGCTATCACACCGGTAGATCGACTCAGAGCCCAAAACTCAGGCGTGAGATCCCCCCCAAGCCACCCCTCACCCCTCCAACCGCCCCTCCTACTTTTCTGATTCCTCAGGAGTTTCACATGAAACCGTACCTGCATCCTCACTTCACGCCATAGAACTAGCTTAGCGCACGAGCCAATTGGCCGGCCCGCCGGGTCAGGCACTAGATTTACTACCGTAGCAGGCTAAGTTGCCAACCCAGACCTGATGAAACAATGTCGAGTCAGCCACTGGGTAGATACGGTATCGCAATTTGGTAAAACCAGCAGTGAGTCGGGTGCCCCTTTGTATGCTTGATAGGTGAATAAAACGCGGATTAAGTAATCCCTTCCAGGAAATGAAGAGGGGAATTGGGATGCGGTGTTTGGATGGATGGATAAACCTTATTTTCATTCTGCTATCAGACCGGCCCGATGGATGGGTGGATTCGATAGAGTGCTGGCATCGGTAGTTAGTACTCGACAGTACTGGTACGGTGGATCAAGGCACTATGTCGGGTAGCAGAAGACAACCCATCGCTTAATCAACCTGGGCTGTCGAGCTCCACTGCCTGGTTTCTCCACCTCGGCTGGCCCGAGTGGTCTGTACGCCCTTGGGCATTTCAAAGCGCTGCGCGACGGTGTTAACTTATGCAATAATTCTGCCGGGCTATGCCTGTCATATCTAAGGGGTTTCAGGGAGTTTTGGGAGTCCTAATCGATGGGCGTGTACAGAACTGGGTGATGGCAGGGACTTGGATAATTGGGCCATGTGCTATTTGTACTTGTATGTACAAATAATCGAAAATCCTCTACTCTGGAAAAGGGGCCCTCTAGGTGATAGAAAAGACAGAGGAGCACCAAACCTGACCAGAGGAGGTAACTCTAACGACATAACACTTGGTCTAGTTATTTGAGTTTTCACTACAGCCGACTGGAGTCGTATCATGCTATGATGCTATATTTCGCTTGGGTATGATATGCGAATGGACTCTTAGGGTGTGCTCTGCAGAGTTGTATTGCACCGTCTTGAAAGGGAAAGCAATAGATGCCGGTAATATATCTCTAACTAGTGGTCCAGCCGAATGCATCTCCATAGAACGGTAAGCTTTGTTGCCCACGTATCTGCAGGTACCATACCATTATAGATCAGATAAAAGGGCCTCCTTATGATACCGACGGTGCTGCAACATTGGGTAAGGGGTCCCCGGTCATCCAGCTTGCTACCCGCAGCCATCCCAAACGAGTGTTAATTATAGGCAGGATTGCGTTCGTCCGGACGAAGACAGACGAGTGCTGAATGGCACCCCTCATCTCAACTTGAGCCCGACTCGACCGCTGAGTGGTTCCGTCCAGCAGGCACCATATCAAGGACGGATAACATAATACTCAACTTTACCGGCACCATCCATCATGCTACCCGCTCCGTAATCCCCCGTCGAGTGCCGGCAAGCCAATCCGATAAACACATTCACTCTCGAGTACCCCAACCAAAACTCTCCATACAATCGCCACCAGATCCCACCACTACCCGATCTCACCAAATCGCATAATTAATCTCCCTTCCCACCCACCTAGCCGCCCAGCACACACTACGGTAATGCCCTGACTACTATTTGATCTAAACAGCCTAAAATATCAGGCTGTTGCCAAGTGCATGACCGTGGCCTGTGGCGGTGCCGTGTGGCCTCAACTCCCGCCTTACGATACTTATCCGCGCCCGTTGCAGGGAGAAAGCACCCGAAAGCAGGGAGGGTACGATACTTGTATGTTTCGTAACCGGTACTGCGGGTGCTCAGATAGGCACGCATCTCCCGCCATACATCTTCTCTAATCGTACTTCTTGCCTGGGACGAGTTATAAAGTTAGTAGAATACAGGAACACACAAGGACAGCACTGCGAGATTTTTCTGCTTTAGGTCAGTATCCAAATCGGGCGTTCCGCTTGCCGCCCAGTTTATAGAAATCGTGGTGGGCGCGTAGCATACCGGTATCCTTGTGTTGTTATGGGTCATGTAATGTCACTCGGATTTTAGGTCGTGGAGTGGAGGTATGGGGAAACTTGAAGTCCGGCATGAGCTATGGAGCGATACAAATAAATATGATACTTCCAACCGAGGGAGGAAGGAGGCTCTGCGATGTGTTCGGGAGGTTTGAGATGAGGCTAATCCGGACCGTATCTTGGCCCGCCAGGCCCGCGGGCTTTCACACTTGGATAAGATTTTCCCATGAGGCGAAGAAGACGAAACGGCAGGGGGTTAGGGCTTCGTGCAAAAGTAGTGGCCAAGTCAGAGTGCAGTGGATGGACTTTACTCTATTGCCATCCGGTAATACTCCAGTAGTAACATCAAACATTGAGGCATCATACTAGGAGCAGAGAGGAGCGCAGGCAATAGGAAGAGCACATGGGATGGAGGAACACTGAAGCGTGGACGGGTGAACGTTCTAGGGCGAGAACTGGTGTATAGGGTTATACGGGTAGAGTTTTCACTACTTAAGTGTAGCCTCCCTAGAGAAGAGACACCAAAACATCCTTCTCCTATCGCCGCGCCCACACAATCGTGCCACCACCTCCATTACCACTAAGATATAGAAGTGTCATGCCGCAGTTCTGTATAGCGGGGTGTTGTGCGTGGATAAAATTAACCGATCAAGGAACGCTCATAATTTTCGCTGTGATGTTTTAAACCTCCTCGATACAACCACCCCAATCCAACCAAGGGAAATAGGTGGAAATAATTTAATTACATGGCAGTAATCAGTGCTTAATATACCATCCATCAGACTTAATAAAAAAAAGAAGAGAAGGTATTATGAGGTGCCTGTTGAGTGGTAATGATTTTTGAGGGGGCCGGAAGCGATGTGCTGCCACCCGGGTGATCGGTTAATTTTGTCAACGTTCAATACCGCATCATCTTAAATTGGGCACGGTACCATTCCAACGGGTGTGCCAAATACAAACCCGGCAGACTCAGCTACTGTTCTTGGGCTTTTCAGATCACCGGTAATGCACCAATCTGGACCGGGTACTAAGACCTTTTTCCTATTAGATGGAGAACTATCCATATCTCATGCACCCATAAACACCAAACGCCAAGACGCCAACGATCGTACACACTGGTTTCGCCAACTCCCCACCAAAGTTCAGGCAACCCTTTTCCCTGCCGATATGCCAGAAAACCACCAAAAAAGTCCCACGCCTGGTAAGTCTGCATGGCTGCCGGGCTTCTCACCAACCTGTGGTTCTCTTTAAAAAGACACAAACTCCCTCCCCTTCCCAAAACTAAGAGCATTCTGCATCCTTCGCCATATCTCTCACCTCCCCAAAATTAAACTCCGGTTTAGGCAGTAAGGCATAAATGCCTTGGGCATACTCGGGGCTAATGCGGTAGCATTGCGCAAGGTACCTGGTCTGAATTTTCTGGTTCTCCACCAGCTTTAGGACAGTAGCCGTGTTACTGTGGAGGTATGCCCGCCCCTCATCAGTCATGACACGGCCGTAGAGGTCTCGCGGTTGGTCGTATTCTCTACGCGCGCCCTCAGAACAGTGGCGGCCTTGGCGAGACACGAGGTTGTCAGATGCTTCGTACGGGCGTTCAGCGGTGTCGGGGCGGGATCGATTGAGAAAGCGGTAACGAAAATAGTCCAAGGCTCCGCTGCCGTCAAGGCCCATGCTTGTAGAACCGGGGGGGGGCAGGAAGGGGCAATTTACTAGATGGTGTTAGCAGTAAGGGGGAGGTGGGAGATGGTATCTTGCCTGGGATCTCGTTAAGGTTGATGCCAAGGCGGTGATACTGAGCATCACGGTACAAGAACATCCTGAGTTGGAGGAGCATGTCCGGACTCTCCTCAATACCGGGGACCATACTGCTGGGAGAGAAAGCCGATTTCTCTACATCGCGATGGTAGTTTTCTGGATTTTTATTTAGGACGAGCTTACCAAAATCCTGTAGCTATCGCTCGGTTAGTAAATGCACAAAAATATTTCCCTTTTCCTAGGGGACCAACAGGAAATTTATTTCTCGGCCAAACCTTTGTCACGTCAAAGGGGTCGAAGCCAAGCTTGACTGGGTCGGCTTGGTCGGGTTCCATGACCTGGACCTTGGCCGTCCAGGTAACTGGCTCTCCCTTCTCTATGGCCTGCCAGAGATCTCTTTTCGAGAAATCCGGATCCTCACCTACAGATTCTTAGCTAACCCCCAGTGTGTATTAACGAGCCTTTAGGGCTCACCACATATTTGGATGGCTTCTCTCGGGGTGAACTGCTCCGACCCCTGATCACAGATGAAGTGATATTTCACATAGACGAATTGGCCCTCCTTGTTAACCCTATTTCTCGGAATTATTAGTAGATCTCCTATGTAGCAGGAATCGTCCTTACACACCATTTGAATGTATGACAGCCATATCCGTGCATTTTCCGCCAGCCTCTTGGATGCCCGTGGTTACTGAACAACATCATGGCGGCATGGTGACTGATTCTCTATATCAGCTTCATCCCAACTGCCACTCACTCATGAAATAGCACTCACCTTTCTGGAACATTACCTAGAAAGTCGAACATGGCATTGTAATCCAACAGGAAATTTTTTGCATTACGCTGTTGGGAAAGAAAGACATCGGGTCCCTGCATTGGGTCGCGGCAAAAGAAAACGGGCTACGTAAACAGGTGTTAGTCAGTATTCACTAACCCATTGAAAGCTACTAGAACCAACCCAATTGAGTCCCACAATATCGTAGATGCCCTCATTTGTGTAATGCTTGATAGAAAAGCCACGTGCGCCACGCCCTTGGTCTGGAGACTCTTTGCCATGCAAAGCGGTTGAGAAACGCATGAATATCCGTGTCTTTTTCCCTTCCTCGTTGTACAGGTCGGCCTATCATCGTTAGGTAAGGTTGTCTAGGCTGGGGTTAAATATTCTCTATACCTTTGTAAGTTTTGACATGTCCTTAGTGCACTCGAAATACCCAAAGGCGCCAGATCCCGCAGCATGTACCACACCTGCCCCGTTTTTGAGATTAGGAGGTGAGGGAAAAAAATAAACAGAGCAGAGTACAAAAGTTTCCTACGTTCTTGAGTCTTTGATCTGTTGAACAACTGCAGCTTCTGGAATAGAAGTGTGTCGTTTGCCACGGCAATCCCACCAACGTTCTTACTATGTGGAGGATTTTGGGAGGGAATCACTTCATCGTCCTCCTGTTTCTCGCCGGCAACGGTCCCAGTGATTCTTGCCGCAGTCTCTCCGGGCCCCAAACCGTGCTGACGGAAGAAGGAAGCCTCTTGTTCGGCATCGGGACCAACGCCTGCCATTCCCGGGGCAGATTTAGGAGATTGAATAGGATGTGTGGAGGGATTGTCTGAGCTTTTGCTGGTCATTTCTCCGGTGAAACACATAACATCAAAACCAAATCTCAGTGGGCCATTAGTGATTAAATGTAGTGTTGCTCACTATACTCTCCCGTGAAATCTCCTCCGTGGAGTATCCCCTCTTTTGTTCCCGAACTCCACGGCTTTGAAGTGTACCCGAATACAAACTATTACTAAAGAAGAAAGGCGGATCGGAGGATGTAGGAGAGGAAAGAGCATAACATAAGTCACAGGCTTCAAGGGGAGTTTGGACCTTTGGACCGAGGAAGAGTCTAGTAGAGAACTTGGGGACCTTTCCTTCTCCAGTATAACGCCCCGGATAGCGCAAGCCGACGGAACTAGAAAGGGGGGTAGCATGCCCCCTTGCATGAGCTCAATCATAGGCGTCATGAGATTGTGCTAAAAGAACAGGGAGAACTCTGAGGTAGACATTTGGTAGAGATGGGTTATTTTAATATCAGAACCACATAGCACGACGACTACGTCGCAGAACACCGGATCCAAATCCAACAGACGCTAGAATTGTGTCGGGCGGTATGTTCGCCTCGGGGGATTTGTCGAGAGCCTGGGTAAGCAGATAGTGTCTGCTAAGTACTGATACAGATGCCATACCGAGTTAGCCCAAACACAAAAACCTACTCGCTAGTCTTTGCCAAGAACACCTCCATGAGCCGAATACCGGCATTTGGTGAGAACTCAAACAAAATATCGGCTGACGGAGATATTCTCGGCAAAGAGGAGCGAGCACTTGAGTATAGCTTGGGGTTTTAAAAAACAACATCTTGCCCCGGGCGAATGCTCGGAGTGTGATTGGGAATGTCTTCCTCAAGATCCAACTATATGGGATTATAGGAATAGGCTCATTCACAGAAGGCTGACATTGCCAATCAGCGAACCTAACCTTCTCCTAGTTTTTATGTTAGTCTACATAGGACAGGCCGAAATGTGCTTACTGGGGATCAAGCCCCTAATAAAACTAGTTCCCCACACTTTTATTGTCCGGTTCTCATATGGAACCTCGGTGCTCCCTTGCAAATCTAAATACCAGCCTGGAGGAAGCAGTAAAACTAAGAACTGCTCAGAATAACCCTTCCGAGAGGTGGTATGACATCACATTAGAGTTTGGGGAAACACACATTCCCTGTCATATTCATACTTTTTCTCTGGCCCGTGGGCTGGGCGGGCCTTGGTATATAAGATAGGCCACAGCGGGCACTGAATTTGGATTGTCGGGTGGTATTTATTTCCACCCGGTACACTCGTGTCAGTAAAGTCCTTATATGCAAGTAAGTCAATTTCTGCCAGAAGGGGGATCACCTTTTTCCCCCTTATCTTGGGAAATATTTCTTATCCTTATTCGAAGCCCTCATATCATAGCTTACACACTACTCTCTGTCTGATACCTGTGGCGCTCTAGATAGGAGATATAAGCCATATAGAATTCAGGTAGGTCAATGACGACCTGCAAGTATTTGAGAGCTCAGACTCTCAGGCAGAGCGACTTGAGTTAGAATTTCTTGGACCCCATCCCAACTGCAATGCCTAACATTACTGGCACAGAAAATCCGCACTTACCAACAAGGGTGGAATCAGGATTTTTTCCTAATACCATATAGTGCTCTCTCTCTTTCCGATTTCTATAGTGAACAATAGTTAGAACCATTGTCTCTTGCTAGTGTTCAATCTTGATGCATCCACAACTCACCTACTGTGCCCCCCACCTCGTCAAACCTGTTTGCCTATGAGGATTGTTCTCCACTTCTTACTCCAATAGCTAGCGACCTCTCTACTGGGTTATTTTATCACACAACCTTTCCACAAAATAGGTTCTTGCCTAGCACTAGCAGGGCTTCACCAAGAGAAGTACAGTAGGAAGCGGCGGCTGATCTTATATGGGGAGTAGAAACAAAAACCCAGCGCCAGGAAATGAAAGGAGTAGGGCTGGCCATACTGTAGGTAACCTATATGGGAAACTCATAATATAAGATTGGTTTATATCTTTTGTCAACTATCATTCTCTCTAGCATTGCACATACGCATTAACTAACAGAGCTTCACATTCCTCTACATGTGAAAGAGGCTTTTTCTTTTTTCTTTCCCTCTCTAACTGCATACAAACAAAGCCTACCCTTCACTGTAGCAAACCTGATCCTTCCTCCGGAATGTATTATCACCACTAGCTCCAACACAACAATCTATCATCCTACCCAAGTCTACAACGGTTGATCTTAGTTAAAAAGCCCCAGCACCACGTCAAGGTGTCAACCACGCTGGGGTCCCACGAGCCATCCGCCGGTTAGCCAACCCACGTTGGACGGATGATAGCAGGATCCATATCATTCCATGGTCCTCTAAAGTATCCTTTCTCTCAGGCACCCTCCGTACGAGGCGTGTTACCGTGCTTCCCAGGGTCTGTTTGGATATACAGCGGTTCCGTTCCATTCTCCAATGACCGTTTCCCTTCCGTCTCAAAATGGTGAGAAGGCCATTTTTATAGTAGAAACGGTCGCCCAATGGAACGGTCCCTTTTTTTTTTTTTGCTAAACAGACCCTTAGTAGGCAACGGTAAATACTGCTCGTGGGAGCCGGGACGCTCCCGACAGGCAGGCGCTCTGGCTGTCGTCACAGTCGCAAAGCTCCTCCGCAACAGTAATGCAAGTTCCATGGAGAGGAAAGAAGAGGAGTTGGTGGGGGGAGGTGGTGGTATTTATAGGGGGTGCCAAGATGTTTCTTGCTCGGGGGTTTTTGTGTGGAGGATGGATGGATGTGAGGTTTAGGTCCCCAGTTTTGTAGGGCTCGTGGAGGGGTTTTGGTGTTTTGGGGTACTGTGTGATATATTCCTTATCATAGAGTCTAGAGGGGGGCAAATACATAAAGGCGGACATCAACGCTAGATTGGTTTGCCACATTTGGGTGGCTTGAGTGGAAGTCCGGGGTCTACCGGTATCTAAGAGGCTGAAGACCCCGCTTTTGTTCAGCACCTAGGAATTCTTCAACCGAACACACTCAATAACTCCTCCACATAGCAGAAATGTCTCAATACTACGCTAACTCTTTTAACACGAACTCTTTTAATAACGTGTGGAACAACTACACTGTTGCCGATGATCGGTCTCAACTCCTAGCCTGGCTATCACCCTTGGAGCCTAGACTACGGCATCAGGATATTCAAGAGCGCCGCCTCGACAACATTGGGGAATGGCTCATGCAAACCGAAGAGTTCAGAAGTTGGCATGACTGGAGTGGCGAAGGTGAAGGTGATAAGAGGGTCTTGTTTGGTTATGGAGATCCAGGGGCCGGGAAGACATTCATCAGGTAATGATTATTCTTCCAGGGGGGGGGGGGGAAGAGTACTAGTACTAACATGCCGCGATATTAGTTCGCTGGTGGTGGACAGGTTGTGCGACCAAGCTAGAGGACAAAACACTACGGTTACGTGTTTTTACTTTGACTTTGCGGCGCGGAAGGAACAGTCTGCCACAGCAATGCTGGGTTCCTTGTTGAAGCAGATAGTAAGCGGAATGGAAGCGATCCCAGAGGATATATCACGGGCCTTTCAAGAGCAGAAAAAGGCCATTGGTGGACGGGGACCGCTACTTATCGATATTGTGAAGATGCTACAGAGCATCACATCCTCACAGCGCACATTTGTGTGCATAGATGCTTTGGACGAATGCGTGGCGGTACACCGAGCCAAGATCCTTGATTCACTGAAACAAATCCTGGAGAAGTCCCCGGGCACACGAGTATTCGTCACTGCGAGGCCCCATATTCGGGCTGAGATGGAAAAGCGTCTTGGCGAAAAAGTGATAAGTGTACCCCTATGTCCTAACAAAGAGGATATTATAAGATACATTCTCGTAAGGTTGGGCGAGGATGAAACTCCGGATGCTATGGATGAGGGTCTGGTAGCAGATATTTTGAAGAAGATTCCTGAGAGTGTATCTGAAATGTACGTAGGGGAATGATATTTGGAATCCCACCTCACATCATCCGCTGATATATATCTAGGTTTCTACTCGTTTCCTTAAATATCGAGGCAATCTTACATGAATCAACAATCTATCGGAGACAAGAAAAGCTAAGTAAAATGGCGGATGGGTCTAAGTTGGGAGATGTTTATGGTGCGACGATCGCACGGATAAAAGCGCAAGATGGAGATAAATCGAGACTCGGGATGGCGGCGTTGATGTGGATCAGTCACGCAGAACGGCCGTTGAAGGCGGATGAGCTCTGCCATGCCCTTGCAGTCGAGCTAGGCTCCGTGGATTTCAGTACCCGCAACCTCCCTTCGATATCTACATTGGTTGGCTGCTGTCAAGGGCTTATTGCTGTAGATAAGGAGGCATCAACTGTGCGATTGATCCACTTTACTCTCCAGGAGTATCTTTCCGCTCACCCAGATACATTCAGCACACCTCACTCGGCAATGGCGGAAATCTGTTTGACTTATCTGAGTTCACAACAGGTGAAAGCCCTTTCGCCTGGTTCTTCTCACGATACACGGAATACACCCTTTCTGGAATATTGCTCTGTGTACTGGGGAGTCCATGCGAAAAGGGAGCTCTCCGACTGCACAAACTCACTTGCCCTGGAGCTACTAAAGGGGCATTATAGTCAGATATCGACCAAATTGCTTTTAGCACGAGTACAGGGTTTATATGTTGAAGAGTTTAGTACTTGCTCTCCATTTAGCGGGCTACACTGCGCATCGTTCTTCGGAATCATCGAAGTTGTAACTGGTTTGATAGAAATGGGATGTTATGATATCGACGGAGGAGATTTTTCTGACCGCACGCCACTTGCATGGGCTGCCCATAATGGACATGAGGAAGTGGTGAAAATTCTACTTGGGTGGGAAGAGGTCAATCCCGACAAGCCAAGTAATAACGACCGGACGCCGCTCTCGTATGCCGCTTCGTCTGGACGTGAGGGAGTGGTGAAAATACTACTCAAACGAGAAGAGGTCAATCCCGACAAGCCAG
>Ga0307509_10001137_pt1 | contig 45568 bp, 36 predicted proteins | sample 10_EM_MG_FD_202245 | JGI IMG/M metagenome (GOLD analysis project Ga0307509, IMG submission 202245) | Populus trichocarpa ectomycorrhiza microbial communities from riparian zone in the Pacific Northwest, United States - 10_EM | ecosystem: Host-associated > Plants > Roots > Unclassified | place... | reverse complement strand
AGCGCCGCCTTGCTCGGCCCGCCGAGCGCGATCTGCTGGACGCCGAGCACGCGAAACGGCCTCGTCATTTCATCGACCTCGCGTCGCTCGGGAGCGAGCTCGAACCTGGTTCGAGCCCGCTCATCTCGCGGCCCTCACCTCGTCGAGCGTGCGCAGGCCGGGGCGCGGTGCATTGACGAGGATCGCCATGTTGCCACTCGGGTGCTGGTTGTCGCGCATGAGCTGGTGACACGCGCCGGTCTCCGCGAACGCGAACGTCCGCGACAGGCACGGCTCGACCTTGCCGGCGTCGACGAGCTTGTTGACGCCGAGCGCCTGGGTGTCGTTCGCGAAGTGCGAGCCCTGCAGCCGCTTCTGGCGCATCCAGTGATAGCGAAGGTCGAGTGTCGCGTTGTAACCGGTCGTGCCGGCGCAGATCACGATCATCCCGCCGGTCTCCGCCATGAAGCACGAGGTCGGCAGCGTGGTCTCGCCCGGGTGCTCGAACACGATCGCCGGGTTGGCCTTCTCGCCGAGCGCGTCCCAGAACGCCTTGCCGAACGCGCGCGCGCCCTTCAGCCAGACGCCGTACTCGAGCTCGTCGGACCAGCGCGGGAGCTTGCCCCAGTGCTCGAACTTGCGGCGATCGATCACGCCGACCGCGCCGAGCTTCTTGCAGAACTCGTTCTTCGAATCTCCCGACACCACCGCGACCGGGCGACCGCCCGCCGCCGCGACGATCTGGATCGCCATCGAGCCGAGCCCACCCGCGCCGCCCCACACCAGCACCGGATCGCCGGGCTGGACGACGTTCGGCGCCCAGCCGTGCAACATCCGATACGCGGTCGCCGCGACGAGCATGTACGCCGCCGCTTCTTCCCAGGTCAGGCGCGCCGGCTTCGGCACGCACTGGTGATCCTGGACCTTGGTGTACTGCGCGAAGCTGCCCCAGTTCGACTCGTAGCCCCAGATCCGCTGGGTCGGCGCGAACATCGGATCCTTGCCGGCGCGAACCCACGGATCGTCGTGGTCCCACATCCCGCAGTGGACGACCACGTCGTCGCCGACCTTCACGTTCGTGACGTCCGTGCCGACCGCCCACACGACGCCGCTCGCGTCGCTGCCGCCGATGTGGAAGTCCTCGGCCTCGCCCTTCTTCTGGCGCGTCTTGATCACGTCGATGGGGATGCCCATCGCCGCCCACACGTTGTTGTAGTTGACGCCGGCGGCCATCACGTAGACGAGGACGTCGTGCGGCCCGAGCGCCGGCACGGGCAGCGCTTCCTGCTGGAACGCGTCGCGCGGCTCGCCGAAGCGCTCGGCGCGGATGACCTGCGCGAGCATCTTCGTCGGGACGTGGCCGAGCTCGGGGACGTCGCCGAGCTCGTAGAGGTCGTTGGCGGTAGCGGGCAAGGCTTGTGACACCGTGCGTTAATCTACGCGATCACGACGAGGATACAAAAGCTGAACGTCAGTCGTGGATATCGGGCTCGATGAACGACCAGCGGACCTCGGGGACCCGGACCTTGAGCTGGCGCTCGAAGCTGTTGATCGCCTCGACCAGCTCTTCGGTCAGCATCCCGGTCCGCATCTTGAGCTTCATCGCGACGACGATCTCGCCCGGCCCCTGCTGGAGCGTGAGGATCCGCAGGACCTTGTCGACGTTCGGATCGACATCGGCGAGCTCCTCGCACACCTTCACGAGCGACGCGTCCGCGGCCTCGCCCACGAGCAGGCTCTTGACCTCGCGGCCGAGGAACGTCGCGACGCCGAGTAGGACGAAGCCGATCAGGAGTGACCCGATGCCGTCCCACCGGCCATCGCCGGTCTCGCGCGCGAGGATCAGCGCGCCGAGCGCGAACACCAGGCCCATCACCGCCGCCGAGTTCTCGCCGAACACGATGATGAGGTCGCTGTCCTTCGTATCCTTCAGGTAGCGCACGAACTTCGCATCGCCGCGGCGCTTGTTGATCTCGCGGATATTGCCGAGCAGCGACCAGCCTTCGAGCGCGAGCGAGAACAGGAGGATCACGAGCGCGATCGAGATCGACTCGACCGCCTCGGGATGGACGATCTTCTCGATGCCCTCGCGGACCGAGAACACGCCGCCGCCGAAGAACAGCAGCAGGGCGACCACGAACGAGTAGAAGTACATCGCGCGGCCGTAGCCGAGCGGGTGCTTGAAGTCCGCCGGGCGCTGCGCCGACTTCACGCCGACGAGCAGCAGGATCTGGTTCGCGCAGTCGGCGAACGAGTGCAGCGTCTCGGCGAGCATCGCGCCCGAGCCCGAGATCACGGCCGCGACGCCCTTCGCGCACGCGATCGTGATGTTGACCACGAGCGACTTGACGATCTCGCCGGTCGAGTGGCCGGCGGACATCTACTTGATCGCCTTCGCCAGCAGCTTGAACTCGTCGGACCCCGCGCGCTCGAGCAGATCGAACACGCAGACCTCGGTCGACGTCACGATCGCACCCGCGCGCTCGGCGAGGCCGAGGCCGATCTTCCAGTTGGCCTTCGTCCGGCTCGACACGGCGTCCGCGACGACGTGCGCCTGATAGCCGCGCGTCACGAGCCCCCGCAGCGTCTGGTAGACGCAGACGTGAGTCTCCATCCCGCACACGATCCACTGGTCGCGGCCAAGCTTCGGCGCGAGCGCGGCAAACGCGGGCGCGCTTTCGGCGGAGAACTCGAGCTTGTCGAAGCGATGGAGGTTCTCGGCACCGGCGAGCGCGTCCTCGATCGGCGCGATCGTCGGCCCGAGCCCCTTCGGGTACTGCTGCGACACGACGATCGGCAGCGCGAGCGTGCGCGCTGCCTGGATCAGGATCGACGAGTGCTTGATCACCTGCGCGAGCGCCTGCTCCGGCATCGCGGGGACCAGGCGCTCCTGGATATCGACGACGAGCAGCGCGGCGCGCGCGCGCGACAGCGGCTGGATCACTTCGCCTCCTCGATGGTCCGGAGCGCATCGACGAGCCGGGCCAGCCGCGATTGCTCCTCGGCGCGCCGAGCCTTCTGCTCGGCGACGACCTCCTCGGGAGCCTTCGCGACGAAGTCGGCGTTGCCGAGCTTCTTGTCGAGGATCGAGATCTCCTTGTTCGCCTTCTCGATCTCCTTCGCGAGCCGCGACTTCTCCGCCACCGGATCGATCAGGCCGCCGAGCGGCATCACGATCTCGAGCTCGGAGCTCACGATCGCCTTCGCCGAGCCGTGCTTCGCGCTCTGCAAGCCGGCCTCGAGTGCGTCGAGGCGGCGATGCACGAGCTTCGCGTTGATCCGCGCGATCCGCTCCATGAAGCCCTTGAACGTGGTCAGCGTCGCGACGGCGGCCTCGTTGCTCGCATGGATCTCGACCTCCACGTGCTGGGTCGGCGGCACGTTGTAGGTCTGGCGCAGCATCCGGCACGCGGTGACCACGTCCTGCAGCACCTTCATCTCGGCCTCGGCCGCCTCGTCGCGATACGACGGATCGGCGCGCGGGAACACGGTGATCATCAGCGACTCGGGCAGCTGCTGCGGCTTCGGCAGCTTCTGCCAGATCTCCTCGGTCACGAACGGCGCGAACGGATGGAGCAGCCGCATCGTGGTCTCGAGCGTCGTCGACAGCACGCCCTGGACGACGTGGCGGCGGGCCGCCTTCGCCGCGTCCTGGACGAGGTCGGGCGATTGATGGAGGTGCGGCTTCGCGAGCTCGATGAACCAGTCGCACAGCTCGTCGTAGACGAAGTGCCAGATCGCGTTCGCCGCGTCCGCGAAGCGATACGCCTCGAGCGCGGTGTCGACCTCGGCCGACACCGCCTGCAAGCGCGACAGGATCCACCGCTCGGGCACACCGAGCGAGGCCCGGCCCGCGGCCGTCGCGAGCTGCGCCTCGAACCGCTCGGGGTCGTAGCCGTCGAAGTTCATCAGCGCGAACCGCGACGCGTTCCACATCTTGTTGATGAAGTTGCGATACGTCTCGACGCGATCGACCGATAGCCGGATCCGCGAGCTGCCGGTGTTCAACGCGGCGAGCGCGAACCGCAGCGCGTCCGAGCCCATCGCCGCGATGCCCTTGGCGTGGTGCTTCTTGATCTGCTTCTTCACGCCCTCGATGTCGGGCGGCTTCTCGACGTCGACGCGGTTGAGCAACACCTCGAGCGTCGCGCCGTTGACGACGTCGAGCGGGTCGATCACGTTGCCCTTCGTCTTCGACATCTTGTCACCGTTCTCGTCGGTGACCGTCGAGGTCAGGTACACCGTCTTGAACGGCACCCGCTTCATGAAGTGGAGGCCCATCATCATCATCCGGGCGACCCAGAAGAAGATGATGTCGGGCGCGGTGACGAGCACGTTGTTCGGATAGAACGTCGACAGCGCGCGGGTCTTCTCCGGCCAGCCGAGCGTCGAGAACGGCCACAGCCCCGAGCTGAACCACGTGTCGAGGATGTCGTCGTCTTGTTTGATCGTCGTCGATGCGCACGTGGCGCATGCGGCCGGCGTCTCGCGCGCGACCGTGATGTGGCCGTTGTCGCAGTAGTACGCGGGGATCTGGTGGCCCCACCACAGCTGCCGCGAGATGCACCAGTCCTGGATGTTCGTCATCCAGTGCATGAACGTGCTCTCGTGGTGCTGCGGGACGAACTTGGTCTTGCCCGCGCGCACCGCTTCGACTGCTTTGTCGGCGAGCGGCTTGGCCTTGACCCACCACTGCTCCATCAACATCGGCTCGATCACCGCGCCCGAGCGCTGGCTGTAGCCGCGCGGCACCTTGTACGGCTTGGTCTCGACGAGGAATTCCGCCGCCTCGAGATCGAGCACCACGGCCTTGCGCGCCTCGGCGACCGACATGCCGATGTACTTGGCCGGAATCTCTCCGGACATCTTCCCGCTCCGGTCGATCACTTCCATGATCGGCAGGTTCGCGATCTGCGACACCGCGTAGTCGTTCACGTCGTGCGCCGGCGTCACCTTCACCGCGCCCGTGCCGAACGCGGGATCCGGCCACGCCTTGCCCTCGCGCACGATGTCGATCGCCACGACAGGGATCCGCCGGCCGGTGAGCGGCAGCTCGACCTCCTTGCCGTGGAACGCGGTGTAGCGCTCGTCCTTCGTGTTCACCGCGATCGCGGTGTCGCCGAGCATCGTCTCGGGCCGGGTCGTCGCGACGATGATCTCGCCGCCTCCCACCACGGGATACTTGATCGACCACAGCGAGCCGTTGTCCTCCTTGGTGTCGACCTCGAGGTCCGACACCACGGTCTCGCTCGCGGGATCCCAGTTGATCATCCGCTTCGCGCGGAAGATCAGGCCCTCTTCGTAGAGCTGGACGAACGCTTCTTTCACGGCGCGGTTCGACGCCTCGTCCATCGTGAAGCGCTCGCGCGCCCAGTCGAGCGAGAAGCCCATCAGCTTCTCCTGCTCGCTGATCCGACTGCCGGAGCGCTCCTTCCACGCCCACGCACGCCGCATGAACTCCTCCCGGCCGAGATCGAACCGGGTCTTGTTCTCGCGCCGCTTGATGTCCTTCTCGAGGAGCACGTGGACCGCGATCGACGCGTGGTCGATGCCGGGCATCCACATCGCGTTGAACCCCTGCATCCGCTTCCAGCGGATCAGGATGTCCTGCATCGTCGAGCCGAGCGCGTGGCCGATGTGCAGCGAGCCGGTGACGTTCGGCGGCGGCAGCGTGATCGAGAACGGGACGTTGGGCGTCGCTTCGTCCGCGTGAAAGAACCCGTTCTCGATCCAGTACCGGATCCAGCGAGCTTCCACCTCCGTGGGCTCGTACTGCTTCGAAAGTGCCGACGTCGACGTCATGACGTCGACGAAATTAGCACAGCGCGTTAAGTCCTAACTGCGCGTTGATCACATCGCGCCGCCTTCGCGGCGCGCAGACGCTCGCCGAAATATCGGCTCGCTCAGGTTTCGGGCGCTGCAGCGCCCGGGAAACCGCGTGATCTAGCTGCTGCGGCGCCCGGGAACCACGTGATCTAGCTGCGCTTCGAGGTCAGCTCGGCGAGGTTCTCGCGGATGATCTGCTCCGCGAGGTCCGGGACCACTTCCCAGACGATTCGCTCGACCACCTCGGTGGAGAGCTTGAGCAGCGCGAGCAGCTCCGGAGACCCCGGCTCGATCCCGGCGGCTTCGGCGAGCCGCGCGGCCATCTTTGCGAGCGTGCGCTCGACGAGGGCCGAGCGCTTCGTGGGCGTGCCGGAAACCATGGGCGCGCGATTCATACCTCCGATACCTCCGTTGCTGCTGGCGGGCGTGGGCGTGGCTGCGGGTGCCGCGGCGGCGGCGGGAGCCTTGGCGGGCGGACGCAACCCGGGCTGGGCCGCGCCGGGTGCCGTCGCCATCGCATCGGGAGCGATCGGCGGGACGGCCATCGCGGTCGTCTTCGTCGGTGTGACGCTGACCGGCGGTGCGACGCCGGCGGGCATCTTGATCGTCGGCATCCCCATGATCGTCGCGGAGCGCGGCGGCTCCTGCGCGGCGGGCTTGGCGGCGGTGGCGACTGCGGGCTTCGCGGCGGGCGTGGCCGCCGGCGTCGCCGCGGCGGGAGCTGCAGCGACGGCGCTCGCCTGGCCGGGCTTCGCGGTCGCGCCCTTGCCGACGATCTCCGTCACCTTCTCCAGCATCGTCTGCGTATCCCAGGGCTTGGGCAGGTTTGCATCGGCGCCAACCTGGGTGCCGCGAGCGACGTCGTACGGCGCTCCGTTGCCGATCAGGATGACGACCGGGACGTCGGACATGCCTGCGTCCTGCTTGAGCGTCATGCAGAGGTCGTAGCCGTTCTTGCCCGGCATGGCCGCGTCCGCGAGTACCACCGCCGGCTTCTGCGCCTTCGCCTTCGAGATCGCTTCCTCGACGGTGCGCGCGCCGACGTATTGAAATTCGGTGCCGCGGAACGTGATGTCCGCGACTTGCTGCATCGTCTGGCTGTCATCGACGCATAGAACGATCTTGCTCACTTGGGTCCTCCCAAAGGGCTCGGAAGTAACAGTACCAGCGGCTTCGCGAGCACGTCAAACCAACTGCCGAGAATCCGTAGGCCTTTTGGCGTGTGCTACGAATGGCCGCGATGTCCCACCTGACGCCGATCCACTCGAACGCCGCCGACACCGTCGCCGCGCTCGCAGGTGCAGCAGGCATCTCCGGTGCCGACTTCAAGGTCGATGCGACGCCGCGCCCGGAGCTCGGAGACTTCGCGGTCGGTGCGTTCGCGCTGGCGAAGCAGCAGGGCAAGAACCCCGCGGAGCTCGCGAAGGCGTGGGCCGAGAACTTCGCACCCACGCGCTTTCTGTCCGCCGCGACCGCCGCAGGTCCGTTCATCAACTTCCGCGCGAACCGTCCCGCGGTGTTCGAGTGGCTGATCGACGCCGCGCTCGGCGGAACACTCCTGCCGCGCGCACTCGGCAAGGATCAGACGATCGTCATCGACTACTCGTCGCCGAACGTCTCGAAGCACCTCGCCTACCACCACATCCGCTCGACGATGCTCGGCCACGCGCTCGTCCAGATCTTCCGCGCGCTCGGCTACACCGTCGTCGGTCTCAATCACCTCGGCGACTGGGGCACGACCCACGGCAAGCTGATCGCGGCGTGGAAGAAGTGGACACCCGACGCCGACAAGCCCGTCGACATCGGCGTGCTCAACGATCTCTACGTCCGCTACTCGAAGGCGGCGAAGGAGGATCCGGCGCTCGAGCGAGAGGGCCGCGCGTGGTTCAAGAAGCTCGAGGACGGCGATGCCGATGCGCTCGCGCTGTGGCAGCGGTTCAAGGACATCTCGCTCACCGAGTACCAGACCGCGTACGACATGCTCGGCGTGACGTTCGATCTCGTGAAGGGCGAGAGCGAGTACCTGCCCGACGTCCCGCGCGTCCTGAAGGAGCTCGCCGACAAGGGCCTGTCGAGCGAGAGCGAGGGCGCGCTCGTCGTCCAGCTCGAGGGCGAGAAGATCCCACTGCTGCTCAAGAAGAGCGACGACGCGACCCTCTACGCCACCCGCGACATCCCCTCTGCCGAGTTCCGCTGGAACACGTGGCACTTCGCGCGCTCGCTCTACGTCGTCGACCGCGGCCAGTCGCTCCACTTCCGGCAACTCTTCAAGACCCTGGCGCTCATGGGCCACGAGTGGGCGAAGCGCTGCGAGCACATCCCGTTCGGCCTCGTCCAGATCGGCGGCAAGAAGGGCTCGACCAAGGAAGGCAACGTCGTCCTCCTCAAGGAGGTGATCGGCGAGGCCGAGAACCGCGTGAAGGAGCTGCTCGTCACGCGCGCGGCCGGCGATGTCGAGGCGGATCTAAAGAGCGGCGAGCTCGCGACCGCGAGCGAGCTCTCGACCGCAAGCGTCACCCCGCCGCGCGATGCCGAAATCTCTCAGATCGCGTCGGATGTCGGTCGCGGCGCGGTCGTGTTCGCAAACCTCGTCGCGCAACGCGACAAGGACGTCGCGTTCGAGTGGGACCGCGTGATCGCGCTGACGGGCGACTCCGGTCCGTATCTCCAGTACAGCCACGCGCGCTGCGCGTCGATCCTCCGCAGGGCCGGCGCCGACTGGACCGAAGCGAACGCGCAGCTCGTGCGCCAGCGTCTCTCCGGCCTCGCGCAGGGCCTCGAGAGCGCGAAGCATCCGATCGATCTCTCGAAGCTCGGCCACGACGCCGAGTGGGCGGTCGCGCGCAAGCTGCTCGACTTCCCGCAGGCCGTGGTCGCGGTGACGCCGAAGTGCGAGCCGCACATCATCTGCCACTACCTGCTCGATCTCGCCGGTGAGTTCTCGCGCTGGTACACCGCGGGCAACGGCGACGCCTCGCTCCGCGTCCTGTGCGACGACGTCGCAACGCGCGACGCTCGGCTCGCCCTCATCGCCGCGGTCAAGGCCGTGCTTCACGAGGGCCTCGGGCTGCTCGGCATCACCGCGCCGGACGAGATGTAGCGATGTCCGATCAAGACCGCCTGCAAGGCACCTGGCGCCAGGTCGAAGCGCACACCGACGGCGAGGACGAGTACGCCGGCGACGTCCTGACCACGTTCGAGGCCGATCGGTTCACGGTCCATCGCGCCGATGGCACGGTGCTGCTCCACGGCACGTTCGTGGTCCACCCCCGCAACGCGATCGACTGGATCGACGCGATCGGTCCGGACGCCGGACGCACGCTGTGCGCGCGTTACGAGCTCACCGCCAACGAGCTGCTGTTCGTCGTCGGCGATCCCGATCGCCCCAATAGCCTCGATCGCCAGCCCGGACAGGTGCTCCGCCGATGCGAGCGCGTCCGGCAAGGTTCCTGATCCGCATCGCAGCGTGGCGCCTTTTCCCGGTCCATCGCGTCTGGCCTGCGCCCCTTCGTTTCTGGTCGGCTTAGCGTCCTTGCGCCTTTGCGGTGATCTGGGCTCTGCGATCGCCACCGGCACCTTTCCGACCCAGAACCCGGATCACCGCAAAGGCGCAATGGCGCCATGAGGGGCAGAAAGATCGAACGGGGCCAGACGCCATGGACCTGGAGAAGACGCCAGCGCGATCGTGGTTCGTAATCTCGGGCCAGGTTCGCGAACGCTAAGCTACGCGTCGAGGTACTCGAGCGGGCGAGCGCGTGTCGAGTAGCCGAGCGTTGCCGAGCCTGCTGAGCGTCTAGCGCGAGCGCTTCTTGATCTCGGCGAGCAAGCGCTCCGCGGCGTCGAGCGCGTTCATCAAGCGCTCGCGCAGGTTGCGATCGTGCGCGACGTCGTCGAACAGGCGATCGCGGCGCTGGATCGAGCGGAGCAGCGTCGCGACGTCCTCGGCATAGCGGACGTGACGATCGGGGTACGGCAGCGCGGCCGGTTGATCGGCGGCCGCGACGACCTGCCGCGCGAGCTCGCGCGCCTGCTTCGCGGCCTGCTCGGCCTGGGCCTGCGCGGCCTTCGCGGCGGGCGTCTGCGAGAACGCGGCCGGATAGACGCGCGGGTCCGCACCGACCGCGGTCCCCTTGCTCGGCATCGGCACGATCCGCGGGTTCTCGGGCATCCCGGGCGGGACGACCTTCGTCGGCGCGGCCTCGGGCACGCCGCCTGCCGCGGCGGTGACGAGGCGGGTCGCGGCCACGATCGTGCTCGTGTGCATCGTCGCGACGTCGAGCTGCTTGCCGATCCACTCGGTGTAGTGGACCTCGAACAGCGAGCGATCGCCGATCCGCGGATCGCTATCGCGGACGACGACGTGCTCGCGGTCGGTGCCGCCCTCGCCGCGGACGAGCGCATACTTGCGGCCGCGCTCCTCGTGGATCGAGATCGTGTAGGTGCTCTGCTCGGTCTGGATCCGATAGATGTCGTTCGGCAGGCCCTGGAGATCGCCGAACACCGTCTTCGACACCCTACCATTCTACAGCTTGCCGAGCGATCCGGGGGGCCGGCGCGAACGGCCGTTGTAGACGAGCAGGACGACGAGCGTGAGCACATACGGCAGGAGCGGCGCCAGCTCCGACGGGATGCGGTGGCCGGCGATGGTCGCGTGGGTGATCTGGATCAGGATGTTGAGGGCCTCGGCGATCGCGACGCCGACGCACGCGAGCGCGGCGATCGCCGGCCGCCAACCCGAGAGGATCACCATCGCGAGCGCGATGTAGCCGCGACCACTCGACATGTCGGCAGAGAACCCGCCGACCGCGAGCGACAGCTGCGCACCGCCGGCGCCCGCGAGCGCGCCGCCGACGAGCGCCGCATGCATCCGCGCGCGCCGCGGCGACACGCCGACCGCGACGAGCGCCTCGGGGCGTTCACCCGCCGCGCGCAACCGCAGGCCCCAGCGCGTGCGCTGGACCGCGAGCGGTACGAGCACCGCCGCGACCACGGCGCCGATCACGAGGGGGTTCGTGACGATCACGTCGCCGAACGCCGGTGCCGGCGGCGAGTTCGCGCCCTCGTGATAGATGACCTGGAGCAGGAACCGCGTGCCGCCGAGCGCGAGGATGTTGAGCGCGACGCCGACGATCACCTGATCGGCCTCGAGCCACAGCGCACAGCCGAGCTGGATCGCGGCGGTGAGTGCGCCCGCGGCCATCCCGCCGGCGATGCCCGCCCACGCGGAGCCCGTCGCGTGCGCGACCGCGGCCGCCGCGAACGCGCCGAACAGGAGCTTGGCCTCGATGGCGAGGTCGACGACCCCGGAGCCCTCGGTCAGCGTGCCGCCGAGCGCGGCGAACACGTACGGCACGGCGATCCGGATCATCTGTGCGAGGAAGGCGGTGGTGAACAGCGCGGCGATCACGCGACCCCCGTCGTCCGCGCCGGATCGGCCGGCACGTTCTTCGGCGCGCGTCCGTATCTGCGCGCGAGCGGTCCCGCCGCCGCGACCGCGAGCACGACCACGCCCTGCAGCATCTCCGTCAGCTCCTTCGGCACCTCCTGCGCGACGGCGAGCCCGCCCGACGACAGAAAGCCGAGTGCGAGCGCCGCGGCTGCGATCCCGAACGGGTTCATCCGGCCGAGCAGCGCGGCCGAGATCCCGAGGATGCCGGCGCCACGGCCGAGGCCCTCCTCGAACGCGTGCTTGTGGCCCATCACGAAGTTCGTCGCCGCGAGACCGGCGAATGCGCCGGCGGCGAGCATCGCGTAGAGCTGGACGCGTCCGACCGAGATCCCGGCCGCGCGCGCCGCGGCCGGATCGCGGCCGACCGCGAGCAGCGCCTGGCCCCACGTCGTCCGCGCGCGCACCCACCACACCGCGACGACCGCCCCGAGTGCGAGCACGAGCGACGCGTTCGCCGAGCTCCCGCCGAAGCCGAACTGCGGGAGCTCGGCGCCCGGCGCGATCGGCGGCCCGGTCGTCGTGCTGTTCTGGAACAGCAGCTCGTTGCCGAGCCACAGCGCGACGCCGGCGACGATCGCGTTCAGCATGATCGACGTGATCACCTCGTGCGCGCCGCGCCACGCGCGCATGCCGCCGATCATCCCGCCGATCGCGGCGCCCGCTACCGCGGCGGCGAGCGTGCACGCCGGGATCGCGATCATCGCCGGCGTGCCGTGCGGCAGCGCGGCGCCGACGGCCGCACAGGCGACCACGCCCGCGGTCACCTGCCCTTCCGCGCCGATGTTGAACAGCCCCGCATCGAGCGCGATCGAGACCGAGAGCCCGGTCAGGACGAGCGCGGTCGCCTTGTAGAGCACCTGGCCGAGCGAGTACGCGTCGGTGAACAGCGTGCGCTCGACCATCAGCCACCACACGTGGCCCGGTGCCTTGCCGGCGCACAGCATCAGCGCACTGCCGATCGCGACCGACGCGAGCAGCGCGATCGCGACGGCGAGCGTCTCGCGGCCGTCGTCGCGCGAGGTCGCGATCACGCGGCGCCTCTGCCGGAGCCGGCAGTCGAACCGGTCATGAGCTCGCCGAGCGCCGAGCGCGCGTCTCCGGTGTGAAGCGCGTCGCCCGCGCGCTCGCCGACGATCCGGCCGCGCAGCATCACGACGACGCGGTGGCACAGCGCGAGCAGCTCGTCGAGATCCGCCGAGATCACGAGCACGCCGGCACCCGCCGCCGCGGCCGCGCGAAGACGATCGTGGATCTTCGCGACCGCGCCGAGGTCGACGCCGCGGGTCGGTTGTGCGGCGAGCACGGCGACGAGGTTCGGCCGCGACAGCTCGCGCCCGATCACGACCTTCTGCTGGTTGCCGCCCGACAACGACCGCGCGATCGCGTCGCTCGACGCCGGCCGGATGTCGAGCTCGGCGATCCGCGCGCGCGCGAACGTCGCGACCGCCTCGCGGTTCACCCGGAACCGGCCGGTGATGTCGGCGCGTCCGAGCGCGAGGTTGTCGGCGACCGACGCGTCGAGCACCAGCCCGCCGTGCATCCGGTCCTCCGGCACGTGCGCGAGCCCGGCGTCGAGCCGCTGGCGCGGCGACCGCTTCCCCAGCGCGCGCCCTCCGAGCTCGATCGTGCCGGTGTACGGCGCGAGGCCCGCGATCGCGAGCGCGAGCTCGCGCTGGCCGTTGCCGTCGACCCCCGCGACGCCGACGATCTCGCCGGCGCGTACGACCAGATCGATGTCGGCCAGCGGCTGGCCTTGCTCGGTCGCGTGCGTGATCCGGGTGAACCGGAACACGCCGCCCACCCCGGCAGCGTCGGTCGCGACCTTCGTCGTCGTGCCCGCACCCGGTAGCTCGCCGGTCGCCGACACCCCGCGCAGCACGAGCGCCTGCTTCGCGTCGGGGGCCGGCGGCGGTGCGTGCGCGCTCGGCTTCGGGAGCTCGCCGCCGACCATCTCGCGCGCGATCGCGGTGGTGTCGAGCGAGACCGCCGTCGACCGGTAGGCATCGGTTCCGGGCTCTCGCGCCGGGACGTCCGGTACGAACGTCGCGACGGTCTTGCCCGCGCGCAGCACGGTGACCGCGTCCGCGACCGCACGGACCTCGTCGAGCTTGTGCGTGACGATGATGATCGTCGTCCCCGCTCGCGCGAGCTCGCGCAACGTCGCGAGCAAGCCGTCGACCTCGACCGGCGCGAGCACCGCGGTGGGCTCGTCGAGGATCAACACCTTCGCGCCGAGGTGCAGCCCGGTCACGATCTCCGCGCGCTGGGCCGCGCCGAGCGACAGCCGATCGACGCGCGCCCACGGATCGATCGTCATCCCGAGCTGCTTGCCGAGCGTCGCGAGCGCCTTCGCCGTCGGCCCGAGATCGAGCATGCCGTACCGCGTCGGCTCGGCGCCGAGCACCGCGTTCTCGACGACGCTGAGGTTCCCCGCGAACGCGCCGTGCTGCTGGACGATCGCGACGTGCGCTTGCCGCGCCGCGCGCCGATCCCAGCCCGCGAGCGCGATCGACCTTCCACCCAGCGCGAGCGTGCCGCCATCGGCGGGCACGATGCCGGCGACGATCTTGACGAGCGTGCTCTTCCCCGCGCCGTTCTCGCCGACCAGCGCGTGGACGGTCCCGGCCGAGACCTGCAGCCTCGCCTGCTCGAGCACGCGGCACCCCGGGTACGACTTGTCGAGCGTCGCGTCGATCATCGCGGCCGTCATTGCGACGGCACCCGGATCGTCCCGGCGACGATCTCGTCACCGAGCTTGCGAACCTTCTGGACGACGTCGAGCGGCAGGAGGTTCCGGTTGCGCTCGTCGCTCACGAACCCGACGCCGTCTTCTTTCAGACCGAGCTCGTGGATGCCCCCGGTGAACTTCTTCGCGATCACGTCCTTCACGATGTCCACGACCGCGACGTCGACGCGCTTGATCATGCTCGTGACGATGCAGCACGGCGCCATGTCGTACTGATCGCTGTCGACGCCGATCGCACGCATCCCGCGCTGGCGCGCCGCCGCGAACACGCCGTCGCCGGTCTTGCCCGCGGCGGTGAAGATGATGTCGGCGCGCTGTTCGTACTGGGCGGCGCCGAGCTCCTGACCGAGCGGCGCGTCGGCGAACGCCTTCGGCTCGGTGCCGGCGTAGGCCGACAGCACCCGGCACGTCGGGCACACGTGCTTGACGCCGGTCTCGTAACCGATCTCGAACTTGCGGATCAGCGGGATCTTCATGCCGCCGACGAAGCCGACCGTGCCGGTCCGCGTGGTCAGGCCCGCGATCGCACCGACCAGGAACGCGCCCTCGTGCTCGCGAAACCGCAGGCCTGCGAGGTTCGGCAGCTTCGGCGAGTCCGGGCCCGGCGAGTAATCGATCCCCGCGAACTTCACGTCGGGAAATTGCTTGGCCAGGCGCTCGAGATCCGGGCCGAAGATGAAGCCGACGCCGATCACGAGGTCGACGTGCCTCGCCGCCAGCGAGCGCAGCGCGCTCTCGCGATCGTTGCCCTCGGTCGGTTCGATGAACTCGACGTCGACGCCGAGCTCGTCGTGCGCGCGCATCAACCCTCGATATGCCGCGGTGTTGAACGACTTGTCGTTCTTGCCGCCGATGTCGAACACCAGGCCGATCCGCACGCCGGTGCCGAGCTTGGTCGCGGGCGGCGGGATCACGACCCACCCGGCCACGATCAACACGACGTTGATCGCGACGAGCCCGACGATCAGCCGGCGCGGGGTCAGCACCAGCTCGGTTATAGGCTCAACCGGCGTCGGGACCTCGCCGATTCCCGAAAAAACGCCTTTAGTCCTCTTGGGTTTGGAGCGATCGTAGTTATCTTTCCTGCTACGGAGGCCTCTGCATGGGAATCATGAGCTTCATCAAGGGTGGTGTCGCCGAGCTCGCAATCGCGCGCCCGGACTCTGCCAAGGGATACTGGGTCTACAAGCATCCCGATCAAACGATCCCGATGAAGGCACAGCTGACCGTCGATTCCGACGAGGTCGCGCTGTTCTTCAAGGATGGAAAGTTCATCGGCAACTTCTCGGCGGGGCGCCACACGCTCGACGCGTCGAACATCCCGTTCCTCGGTCAGCTGATCGACAAGTTCACCGGCGGCAACGTCTTCATCTGCGAGGTGTTCTTCGTCACCACGCGCGAGATGCCGTCGATCAAGTTCGGCACCTCGATCGGTGACATCCAGGATCCGCAGACCCAGCTCCGCGTCCGCCTGATGGTCTACGGCGAGTTCTCCGCGAAGGTCGTCGATCCGACGAAGTTCGTGATCGGCCTCGTCGGCCAGCGCGCGACCGACAACGACGCGTTCCTCGGCTGGTTCAAGAGCCAGGTCCAGAAGACGATGAAGGACGGCGTCGCCGAGCTGATCGTCAAGCAGAACTGGCCGCTCATGAAGGTCACCTCGGGTGCGTACACCGAGGAGATCGAGGAGACCACCCTCGCGAACGTCCGCAAGAACATCGAGCCGTACGGCGTCGAGATCATGCGCTTCGGCGACTTCTCGATCACGATGGATCAGAACGACAAGGAGCGCCTCGACAAGCTCGTCGATCGGATCGCGTACGTCAGCGGCATGGGCAACGCGCCCGGCGGCATGGCCGCGTACCAGCAGCTCGCACAGGCCGAGATGATGATGGGCGCCGCCGAAGGCCTCAAGACCGGCGGCGGCGGTGGCGGCGCGCTCGACGGCGCCGGCATCGGCATGGGCTTCGCGATGGCCGGTCAGATGGCGAACGCGATGGGCCAGAGCCGTGCGGTCGCTCCCGGCGCGCCACCGGTCGAGTCGAAGGAGCAGATCATGGCGACGCTCAAGCAGCTCGGCGAGCTCAAGGCCGCCGGCGTGCTGACGGACGCCGAGTTCGAGGCGAAGAAGAAAGACCTGCTCGCGAAGCTCTGAATCAGCACTGCGTGCACCAGCACGGCACGTTCGGGTTCGGAGCCTCGCTCCCGCCTGCATCGGCGGTGACCCGACAGTCGTTCTGGATGTCGCCGCCCGCCATGATCGTCTCGCCGTCGTCCGTGACGAACACGACCTGGACCCCGACGTTGTAGTAGCTCGCACTGCTCAGCAACAGCGGGAAGATCGGCTGGTGCGCACGGACCGCGGTCACGCGAACCCCGGGCGAGACCTCCGGGATCTTGTACACGTGGGTCTCGTGGTTGCTGAACGTCGCCACCGCGACCTCGTTGCCGTAGAGCGCGTACGCGAAGTCGCGCTGCTCGCAGGTGCCACCGGCGCCGTCGCACGCGCCGTAGTACGCGATCGCGGGCGAATTCTCGGCAGCCGTGATCACCGCGAGCTCGTGGTCGACGAGGGTTGCCCTCGTGGTGTCGGTCGGCTCCTCCTTGCACACGTAGTCGTGGACCACGCAGGCGTCGGGCGGCAGCGGATTGCCGTCGGCGTCGCGACAGACCGGACAGTCGTCTGGACTGTCGGGCAACGGCGTCGGATCGCCGGGCGAATCGGTCGTGGTCTTCTCGACCGCGGTGGCGATCGCGCATCGCGTTGCGAGCGACCCCTCCTCGGAGCTCGAGACGGTGTGACAGGCGGCGGCGAACGAGATGATCGAGAGCAAGGAAAGCTTGAAGCGCATGGAACCCCTCCGGTGCCGCGCCTGGTGCAACGAAGGTGCCGCCGGTCGTGCGTGCGAATTCGCGACGATGCACCCGGCGCAAGTGCGCGCCGCCGCTGGCTCGGGCCCGCGGTGCTGGCTCGAGCCTGCAGCGCCCGGCGTCGACCGCCGGACAACACGCGTTGATCGCGGCGCTACGCCTGGTGACGGCGCGCCGCGCGCTCGTCGCTGATCCGCGCGTGCTCCATGAGCGCGAACGTGATCGAGAGCCCCGCGCTCCGCACGTTCGGCTCGCTGGAGATCAGCTCGTAGTCGCCCGCCGACCAGTCGAGCAGCGACATCACGACGCCGCGCAGATCGGCGGTCGTCTCGGTGCTACCCGCGTCGACGATCGTACCGCGCGCGAGCTCGAGCCACGCCGCCGCGCGGCCGGCGCGCAGGATCACCCGGCCGTTCTTCTTCTCCTGCTCGAGCATCACGAGGATCGCGGGCAGGCCGACCTCGGCGAGCTCGCCGCGCAGGATCACGCGATCGCCGGGCTTGGTCGCCGCGCGGGCGACGTGATGACAGCGCGCCACCAGCTCGGCCGCGACGAACGGCTTCTTCACGACGTCCCGCGCGCCGTGGTCGAACGCGAGCGCGAGCTCGGCCGCATCCTGGGTCATCACGATGATCGGCACGTTGCCGAGCCCGGGACGACGTCCGAGCGCGGTGACCATCTGGAGGCCGTCGATCACCGGCAACGCGCGATCGACGACGACCGCGTCCGGCATCTGCCGCAGCGCCGCGCCGATCACCTCGAGCCCGTTCGTCGCGGTCGCGACGGTACAGCCGGCGTGACCGAGCTCGGTCGAGAGCCGCTCGAGGATCCGCGTCGACGGATCGCCGACGACGACGTGGAGCGGGCGCGGCGCGATCCGCGGCCGCTTCGCGAGCAGGCGATCGATCGCGCGCAGGAACAGCGTGTCGGCGTGGCGGGTCGGCGCGTCGAACGCGATGCCGATGCCGGGCGGCCGGCCGAGTGCGCGCGCGTCCTGATCTCCGAGGCTGTGGACCACGGTCGCCGGCGCGGCGAGCTGACGACCCTCGAAGAACATCGCGAGGTGAATGGGCTCGCCGACCGGCAATGTCGGCGACATCCGGACGAAGGCCCCGCTCCGCGACAGGTCCGCGAGCGCGACCCTCCGCTCCTGGCCGTCCGCGAACAGCTCGACCGCCAGGTCCACCGTGTACCGCTCCGATCGCCGCCGCATCACCTTCCGTCTTACCGAATCCCACCGACGGGATCGGGTATGCCCGGGGTGCCCCGCGCGGGCCGCTCGTGCTATCTCCCCGGCGACCGTGTCTCGCCTCGACAACCGCGCCTACTACGACGACTTCGCCGGCTGGTACGAGCGTGAGCGCCACCTCCCCTACCACCGGATGCTCGACGACCTCGAGGTCGAGATCGTCGAGCGCTACTCCCGCGACCGCGACGTCCTCGAGGTCGGCTGCGGGACCGGCCTGATCCTCGACCGGGTCGCCCGGTTCGCCTCGAGCGCCCACGGGATCGACCTGTCGGCCGGCATGCTCGCCCGCGCGGCCGCCCGCGGCTTGACGGTCGGCCAGGCCTCGGCGACCGCGCTGCCGCTGCCCGACGCCTCGGTCGACGTCGCCTATTCGTTCAAGGTCCTCGCCCACATCCCCGACATCGCCGGTGCGATGAGCGAGATGGCCCGGGTCGTCCGCCCCGGCGGCCACGTGATCGCCGAGTTCTACAACGCGCGCTCGCTGCGCCGCCTGGTCAAGGCGGTCAAGCCACCGACCGCGGTGTCGGCGCAGACGAACGACGAGCACGTGTTCACCCGCTACGACGACGCCGCCGCGATCCGCAGCTACCTGCCGGCCGGCCTCGACTGGGTCGCGACCCGCGGCATCCGCGTGATCACGCCGGTCGCCGCGGTGCTCCGCGTGCCCGTCCTCGGCGCCGCCGTGCGCTGGGCGGAGCACCGCCTCGCCGATCTGCCGGTCGCGCGCGATCACGGCGGCTTCCTCGTCGCGATCTGCCAGAAGCGGTCGTGACGCCGCGCCGCGGCCTCGTCCTCGCGTGCGGCCTCGCCGCCGTGGCGGTCGCGATCGCGTGGGCGATCCGGTGGGGCACGGACGACTCGTACATCACGTTCGTCTACGCGCGCGAGCTCGTCCGCGGCCACGGCATCACGTGGTTCGGCACCCAGATCGAGGGCTACACGAACTTCGCGTGGGTGCTGTGGTCCGCGCTCGGCCTGAAGCTCGGCGCGAATCCGTTGTGGTGGGCGTGGGGCGCCAGCCTCGCCGCGCTCGCCGCGACGATCGTCACGACCTACCGGATCGCCGCCGTGCGCGCGACCCCGCTCGCGGGCCTCGGCGCCGCCGCGATCCTCGCGACCAACTTCACGTTCGTGGCGTTCGGGACGAGCGGGCTCGAGACCATGCTCCAGAGCGCGCTCCTCGCGTCGGCGTGGCTCGAGCTCGAGCGGCTCCGTCGTGCTCCACCCGGAATCGAGAGTGCGGCCGTGCTGTCGCTGATCGCGGCGCTCGCCTTGTGGACCCGGCTCGACAGTGCACCGATGCTCGCCGTGATCGGGGTCGTGGCGGTGCACCGGTTCGCGACCCAGAAGGCGTCGATCCGGACCTGGATCGCGCTCGTCATGCCGGCGTTCGTCCTCGTCGGCGGGTGGTTCCTGTGGAAGGTCGCGACCTACGGCGACGTCTTGCCGAACACGTTCTACGTGAAGGCGGGCACCGGCAGCGTCGCACACGGCGCGGCGTACGTGGCGACGTTCCTTCACGCCTACCTCCTGTGGCCCGTGCTCGTCGCGGTCGCGGTGCTCGCGATCGTCCGCCGCAGGCTCGCCTCGGCGCTGCCGCTCGCGCTGGTCGCCGCGCACGTCGCGTACGTGATCGCGGTCGGCGGCGACTTCATGGAGTTCCGGTTCTGCGTCCCGCTCCTGCCGCCGCTCGCGCTCGCCTTCGCGGAGCTCGCGACGACCGCCGCGCCCGAGCGCGTGCCGAGCGCGAACCTCCGCACGCTCGCGCTGGTCGCGGCGCTCGCCGCGGTGTCGTGGCGCCACGCGGCGACCTTCGACGGCAACGGCGACTTCACGATCGACTCGGTCCGCGCGATGCGGACGTTCTACGACAAGGTCGCGGACAACGACTGGGCACCGCTCGGCACCAACCTGCGCACCGCGCTCGGCGAGCTGAAGCCGACGATCGCGACCGACGGCGCGGGCGCGATCCCGTACTTCTCGGATCTGCCGACGATCGATCAGCTCGGGCTCAACGACGCGTGGGTCGCGCATCACGGCCGGCCCGCACCCGAGGGCTATCTCCGGCCGGGCCACCAGCGGTACGCGACGCTCGAGTATCTGATGGCGCAGCGCGTGACGTTCGTGCTCGGCCAGCCGATCGTGATCGAGCGCGGCGGCCTGGCGAATCGCCGCGAGCTCCCGACCGTCACGACCTGGCTCGGCACCGTCCTCGGCCCGGCCCAGACCTACGCCGGCCCGTACGAGGTCGTCGGTGCACCGCTCGACGACGAGCACGAGTTGCTGATGTGGTACCTGACGCCGGATCCCGCGACCACCGCGCGGATCGCGGGCTGGGATCATCTGCGGCTACGGGCGCGGTAGCAGGGAGCGGCCGAGCTCCCACGCGAACGCGGCGTCCTCGTCGTCGTGCACCGCGACCAGCGCGTCGTGAATGATCTGCCACGGCGCGACGAGCCGATCGTGGACGTGCGCCGCCCACGGCGCGTCCGCCGGCGGCAGTGGATAACCCATCTCGAACTTCGCATAGAGGTCGCGATTGATCGCGAACACCTCCTGGATCGTCGGGACCGCGGTGCCCTTCGGCAACACGCGGAACAGGATCCCGAACGGATACGTCGGGAACGCCTCGAGCACGTGACCCTGATAGCGGTCGACGAACATCGGCCGGCCCGACTTCAACACCGCATCGGCGAAGTGGGCGACGAAGATGTCGGTGCCAACTTTCGGGATCGCGAAGCCGAGTGTCGCCTCGACCCGCTCGCGCGTCGCCGGACGAGCCATCGCGTACCACATGACCACCGTGACATCGCGACGCTCGCCGAGCATCAGCTGGACGTACGACGAGCCGAAGTCGAGGTCGTCCTCGGCGACGACCACGACCGCGCGCTCGGGCAGCGACCGCAGCATGTTGCGAATGTTGAGCTCGACCGCGGGCGAGTGGACCGCCTGGAGCCACGGCAGGCTGGTCGCGAGGATCGCCGCGAACGCCGCGGTCGCGAGGCCCTCGCCGAGCCACGGCTTCGCCGCGATCTGCGGCATCCGCACCGCGAGCCAGGAGCCGGCCTCGGAGAACGCCGCCGCGATCGGGATCGCGAGGATCAGCGCAGGCAACAGATGAAACCGATGCACGGTGAAGAGCCCCGGGCCCTCGAGCTCGACGTTGAAGCGCAGGACGAGCAGCGGCCCGGCGACGAGCCAGGTCAGCGCCAGCAGCGCCCATGCGACGCGTTGCTCGCTCCGCGCGATCCGCCGGCCGAGCGTGACGACACCGGCGAGCGCCGGGAGCCACAACCACCACCGGCCGACCGTGCGCGCGAATTCGCCGAGGTTGGCGAGCATCGGCACCGCCGGACGATTCGGTGCGAACGCGCCCGGCCCGCCGTAGTCGTTGCGGAGGAAGTGGAACATCAGGGCGTGGAGCGAGTCGATGTGACGGCCCCACGACCGCTGGTTCTCCGCGGTGATCAACAAATACGTGTACGGCATCAGGCCGAGGACGAAGCCGAACGTCGCGAGCGCGATCGCCGGGATCATGCGCGCCTCGCGCCCACCGCGGATCACGCCGAGGATCCCGACCGGCGCGAGGAGCGCGCACGTCACGTGATCGCAGAGCCCGAGCCCGGCGACGAGGCCGAGCAGACTCGCGCGCCACAACCCGCGCACCGGACCGTGCGTCGCCGCGAGCCACAGGATCAGCGCGGCCATCAGGTTGTTCAGCGCGAACACCTCCGCTTCGGTGTTCATCTCGGCGACGACGGGCGCCGCCGCGAAGATCGCGCACGCGAGGGTCGCCGCGGTCGGCTTCGCACCCCACGCGCGACACGCCGCGTGGAGCACGAGGATCGACAGGGATCCCAGGATCGCCGTCGCGAGCGCGGCGGTGTGGGCGGCGTTCGCACCCGGCAGCCACTGCATCGCGCGGAGCCACAACATGTAGAGCGGATAGCCGGTCGGATGCGGGACGCCGCCGATCGCACCGAGGGTCGCGAGCTCCGCGTTATCGCCGTCGACGATGTGGGTCGGCGCGAGCCACAAGTACGCGAAAAGCACCAGCAACCCCAGCGCTACCCCACGTTCGCGCATGCCGAGAATTGTCACTGGTAAAGACGAAGAATGGCACGCCGCGACTCGACGATCGAACATTCCAGCCCGCTTAGACGGTGGCACGGCCACTGCACTCAGGTGCCCCGCCAGATGCAGTACCCGGCCCGTCGTGGCTTCACGCTGATCGAGCTCATGATCGTCGTCGCGATCATCGGGATCCTCGCAGCCGTCGCCATCCCGGCCTTCCTCGAATACATGAAGCGCAGCAAGGCGACCGAGGCGTCGCTCAACCTGAACAAGATCGGCAAGGCAGCGAAGCGCGTGAAGGGCGAGATCGGAACGTATGCGACCGAGGCGGGCGCGATGCTGCCGCATGGCACGGGCACGTGTTGCGGCGACAGCGGCGGCACGCCGCAGATCAACAACAAGTGCACGCCCACCCCGACCGCATTCAGCGATGGTCAGGGTTGGTCGCACCTCGAATTTTCGGTCGACGAGCCGAGCGTGTACAATTATCAGTACGTGCCGGTCTCGGGGTCGGCCTTCACGGCGTACGCAGTGGGTGATAGCGACTGCGACTCGGTGATGGCGACGTTCACGCTCGTGGGTAGTACGACCGCGGCTGGCAACGCAGCGGTCTCGATCATTCCCCCATTGCCTCGCGTCTACTGATTCGGCCGGGGTGGCCGATTCAGGGGTGGTTCGGTTCCGTTTCGCGAACATTCAGAAAGAGAGAGAGATACCTATGAAGAAGAGCAAGCTCCGAGGTTTCACGCTGATCGAGCTCATGATCGTGGTGGCGATCATCGGCATCCTGGCGGCCGTCGCCATTCCCGCGTTCCTCGAATACATGAAGCGCGGCAAGACGACCGAGGCGTCGCTGAACCTGAACAAGATCGGCAAGGCGGCCAAGCGCGTGAAGGGTGAGATCGGCACGTACCCGGTCGAGTCGGGCGCGCTCCTGCCGCACACCACCGGCACGTGCTGCGGTGACAGCGGTGGTACCCCGCAGATCAACAACAAGTGCACGCCGACCCCGAACGCGTTCAGCGACGGTCTTGGCTGGTCGCACCTCGAGTTCTCGGTCGACGAGCCGAGCATCTACAACTACCAGTTCATCGGCGTGGCTGGTGGCTCCGTGTTCACCGCATACGCGGTCGGCGATGCCGACTGCGATGCCGTCCAGGCGACGTTCACGATGGTAGGCACGACGACCGGCGCCGGTAACCCGGCGACGAACATCGTCCCGCCGGCGTCCGGCGTGTACTGAGCACCGAGCTGGGTGCTCGGCCGCTCTCTTCGAGCGCCCCGCACAGTGTTTGAACGCGCAGCGCCCTCCGGGGCGCTGTTGCATTTTCGGATAGGATCACGCTTTGGAACGCCGCCGCACGATCATCTACGCGACGTTCGTCGCGCTCATCGGCGCGCTCGTGTTCGCGCCCGCGGTCACCGGCGGCTGGCTCTACGACGACCACACGCTGATCCAGGCGAACCCGTACGTCCACTCGTTCCACGACTGGCCGCGGTGGTTCGTCACGGACTTCTGGAACGTCGACGAGGAGGTCGTCCGGTTCGGCTCGCGGATCCTGTACTGGCGCCCCGCGGTCACCGCCGGCTATGCGCTCGACTGGCAGCTCGGCGGCGGCTCGCCGGTGCTGTTCCACATCACGAACCTCGTGCTCCAGGCCGCGACGAGCGCGCTCGCGTTCTTCGCGCTGCGGCGCTGGCTCGGTGGCGCGGCCCTACCCGCGCTGGCGACCGCCGCGCTGTTCGTCGTCCACCCGACCAAGGCCGAGAGCGTCGCGTGGATCGCGGGGCGCACCGACATCGTGTGCATGCTCGCGGTCCTCGTCGCGGCCGCCGGGATGGCGCGCCGGCGCGCGGGACACCACGGCGGCATCGCGCTCGAGGTCGCGGGGACGGTCCTCGCGTACCTGTCGAAGGAGCAGGCGATCGTGCTGCCGTGCTTCGCCGCGATGGAGACGTGGGTCGCGCTTGGCCGGCCACCACTCGATCGCCCGACCCTCGTCCGGCTCGTCCGCGGCGCGCTGCCCCAGGCGGGCCTCGCGATCGCGTACCTCGCCCTGCGGATGCTCCTGATGCCGATCCGCGGGACCGACATCGTCCAGCACGTACCGCCGCTCGATCACGCGCTCGCGGTCGCCGAGACGTTCGGGCGCTACATCGTGCTCGGGTTCGCGCCGCACGATCTGTCGATCCAGCAAGGGCTCGTCCACGCGATCCACCACGACCAGCTCCACGCGCTCGGCTACGTCGTGATCGGCGTGGTCTCGACCGTCGCGCTCGTCGCGCTCGCGATCGCGACGCGCAAGACCCGCCCGGTGATCGCGATCGGCGTCGCACTGTACTTCGCGACCGCGCTGCCGACCTCGAACATCGCGTGGACCGGGATGCGCACGCTGATCTCGGAGCGCTTCCTCTATCTGCCGCTGATCGGGCTCGCGCTCGTCGCGGGCGAGCTGATCCGGCTCGCCGAGGCGCGCTGGGGCCGCAAGATCTACGCGGTCGTCGCGGCCGCGGTGCTCGCGCTGTCGATCGGTGCCGTGCGCCGCGCCGCGGACTATCGCGACGAGGACGCGTTCTGGGACCGCGAGCTCGCGCTCCATCCCGACAGCGCGCAGGCCCGGTCCGCGGCGGTCGCGCGCGACCTCGAGGCGAAGCGGTACTACGCGGCGCTGCGGATCCTCCAGACCCCATCGCCGTACGATCCGATGCTGAAGGAGGAGCTCGTGCTCGCGTTCCAGGTCGCGGCCGTGATGGCGCAGATCGTTCCGGACCGCGCGACCGCGGAGCTCGAGGCGATCGACAAGTTCTGCGCCGACCTGATCGCGAAGCAGCCGGCGAGGCTCGAGCTGCGAGGCGTGACGTTCGCGCTCGATCTCTCGCAGGTCCCGAACGACACCCAGCTCGTCGAAGCGCGGCCGCGGTTTCTCTCTCTCCGCGCCGACCTCCAGAGCCGGCTCGGCCTCGACCAGCAAGCGACCGAGCTCGCCGCGAAGGCGATCGAGGACTGCCCACGATGTGCGAGCCTGGTCGCGCTCGACGCGCTCGTCCTCGCGCGCGCGACCCGCTACGACGACGCGCTCGCCCTCCTCGCGGCCGCGTACGGCCACATGCCGGCGGAGCCGCTCGACGCGACGCGCGCCCACATCGAGGACGCGCGCGCGCTGTTCGAACAAGGCCAGCGCGCGCAGGGCCCGGCGGCCCTGCAGGCCCACGCGTCGGAATTCGCGAAGCTCGAGGCGTGGGGGCGGGCGTTCACCGTGCTCGCACCGTACGAGGCCGAGATCACGCGGGCGCCGCGGTTCGCGGTCGGGTTCGCCGAGCTCGCGTTCCGCGCCGGCGAGGAGGCGACCGCGCGGCGCGTGCTCGCAGCGGCGAAGTCACCCGCCGAGATCGACGCGCTGATCGCCGAGTGGACCGCGAAGATGGGCTGGACTACTTGACCGGGACGAGCACGAACTGGCGCGACCCCGACTTCGTGTAGAGGTCCTTCGCGAGCTGGAGCGTGTAGACCGGCTTGGGGCCGAGGAAGGGCATCGCCTCGTCGAGCTGGTGCTGGTCCTCCGCGATGATCAGCTGGACCAGCTCGCCGTGCCTGTCGGTCAGCGTGTACGGATGGCCGAACGCCCAGCCGGGCGCGTGACGCTGCGTGCTCGACGGCAGGACCACGATCGCGGGGCCGATGTCGGACGCCTCGATCGTCTCCCACGGCGCGAGGATCTCCGTCGAGAGCGAGGTCACGTGGATCGCGCGGATCGGCGCGATCGCGGTGACCCCTACGACGAGCCCGCACAGCACGACCCACGCGACCGCGCGCGGCGCGATCGGATCGATCGTCGCGAGCCGGACGCGCAGCGCCGACACGCCACGCACCGCGAGCGGGATCAAGAGCGGCATCGCCGCGTAGTAGTAGGTCGGCCCGACGTCCCACGTGCCGCCGGGAAACGGCACGAGCATGTAGAACAGCATGTAGCTCGCGAGCGCGAGGCGGAGCATCTCGTCACCGCGCGTGCGCTGCTTGCGGAGCGCACCGACGACGACGAGCACGATGCTGCCCGGCCACGCGAGCGCCCACAGATCGAGTCGGGCGATCACGCCGATCAGGTTGCCGACCGCGTGCGCGGGCGTGTGGATGTGCGGCATGAACGGCATCGCGTGGACGTAGAACCCGAGGTTGAACGACGGCCGCTGCGGCGAGTTGTACGGCATGTCGAACGGATCGCCGGTGACCAGGTAGTCGTGCGCGACGATGAGCCACGCGATCGCGACGAACCCGACGCCGCACCAGACCAGGCGCGCGGGTTGACGCCGGGCCTCCCACAGGAGCCGCACCGCGAACGGAAACGCGAACGCGACCGCGTCGTACGGCCGCGTGATGAACGCGAGCCCGACCGCGAGCCCGGCGAGCAGCATCCACCGGGCACGCCCGGTCTTCTCGGCGCGCGCGATCGCGGCGAGGAACACCGCGAGGCAGACCGCGGTCGTGCCGAACGCCATCACGGTGCCGTGGATCGCCCACACGAACGGCGACATCCCCGCGAACAGCGCCGCGAGCGCACCGTGGCGCGGGCCGAACATGTCGCGGGCGAACGACCACACCGCGACGACGAACACCCCCGCGAGGATCGGCAACACGGCGTGCTCGGCGTGCAGCCAGAACCCCGGCGCGAGCACGAGGCTCTGCCCCGGGGGATAGCCGCTCGTCCACATCGGCGAGCGCAGGATCATCGGATTGGCGAGGGCGTCGGGCGGCGTCGGCAGCCCCACCTGGCCGTGCGCGAACAGCTTGGCCGAGAACAGATACGCGTACTCGTCGTCGATGATGCACGCCCCGCGGATCAGCGCGTACGACACGAACAGCGCGACCGCGACCGCGACCGCGACCGACAGCACGACGACCGTACGCTCCGCGTCGGGTCGCTCGAACCAGCGCTCGAACGGATCGCGCTCGTGGCGGCGCGCGAGCCACAGCGCGGCGACGAGGATCGCCGGCATCAGAAATACGATCGCCGCGCCGGTCATCAGCGTCTCGTACGGCGGCAGCCACCGGGTCGCGCTCGCCGCGAGGTTGCTCACCCAGTTCGCCCGCAACTCGTACTCGAACGGACGGTCCGCGAACCAACCGCCGACGCTCGCGGTCGCCCAGAAGCACGCGTAGAGCACGAGGGCCACCGCCGGGAGGTGCCAGGTCCGCTGCTTCGCCATCTCCGCAGATGGTACCGTGGTCGTGGCGATGAAGCGTCGCGCTGCGGGCATCGCGGTCGGGCTGGCGATCCTGATCGCGGCGTACACCGGCGTGCGCCTGCCCGATCGCTGGGCGGTGACGCTCCAGGCGGTGTCGATCTTCGACGGGATCCACCGGCGGTTCCTCGTCGGCACGGTGCTGCGCCCGGTCACGCTCGTCACCGGCTATCGGTACTGGTTGTTCGCGGTGGTCAGTGTCGCCGTGCTCGCCGCGGTGCTCTACGTGATCTGGCGCGCGGCGGTGCGGAGCGAGTCGTGGTCGCGCCAGCTGCTCGTGATCGCCTGGCTGCTGCTGCCGGCCGGCGGGTTTCTGTTCAACGAGGTCGGCTGGCTCGAGCAGGTCGCGTATCTGCTGCTCGCGCTCGCGATCTGGCTCGCCCACCGCGGCCGGCTCCGCACCGCGGCGATCGTGCTCGCGCTGACCCCGTGCGTCCACGAGCTCGCGATCCTCACGGTCGTCCCGCTGTTCGTCGCGGTGATGGTGCGCACCGTGCCGCCGCGGCGCGTGCTCGCGATCGTGATCCCGGCGCTCGCGGTGGCGGCGCTCGTACTGCTCGCGCCGCACCCGACCCAGGCCACGCTCGAGCGGATGCAGGCCGCGTGGGATCGCGACGGGTTTCCGTATCGCGCCGACGAGCTCCAGCTGTTCGTGCGCAGCCAGGCCGAGAGCTGGGAGCTCTACAGCTTCTGGGCGGCGCTGCGCAACGTGATGCCGGTGACCGTCGTGCTCGTGGGTGCGCTCGCGCTCCTGTGGTGGGACCGGCCGTGGCAACCCGGCGCGTCGGCCGGTCAGCGCCAGCTCGTGCTCGCGACGGCGCTCGGCGCGGTCGTCGCGCCGCTGCTCCTCATCTACGGCGGCTGGGACGTCAATCGCTGGCAGCTGTTCACGATCACGAACTTCTTCATCGTCGTGTGGGTCTCGATCGATCGCGAGCTGTCGCCGCGGGCGATCGCGATCCTCGTCGGGGTTGGTCTGCTACTGGCGCGCCGGCCGCTCGGCTTCATCGAGGGCAAGCCGCGCGAGCTCGATCCGCGCGAGGTCGCGAGGTTCGCCGGCGAGGTCACGAGCGGCGCGCTGTTCGAGATCCCGGACCGGTGATCAGAGATGGTCGAGCGCGAGCCGGGCGAGCCGGCCGACCTCGCGATCGCCGAGGCAAGACTCGAGGAGCGCCCGCCCACGCTCGCGCTCGCCGGCGTCGGCCAGCGCGATGCCGAGGTTGTAGCGGTTCGTCGCAACGTCGGGCTCGAGCGCGTAGGCCCGCTCGAACGCGCGGCGCGACTCGATCGAGTAGCGATCGATCAGCCGGGCGACCTTGCCCTCGATGCGATGACCGTTCGCGTAGCTCGGCGCGACCGCGGCTGCGAGCCGCGCCCACAGGAGCGCGCGCGGAAGCTGCCCCTGCCCCGCGAGCTCGTTCGCGAGGTTTGCCATCGCACGGGGCTCGCCGCCGACCGCGGCCTCGGTCATCAGCGCGAGCCCGTCGGCGGGCCGGCCGTCCGCGAACGCGACGAGCCCTGCGTGCATCACGAGCCGGGGCGTCCGGACGTGGGTGAACGCCTCGTCGACGACGCGCGCGGCCTCGCCGGGGCGACCCGCTTGATCGAGCGCCTCGACGTACATGAACCACGCGTTCGCGTCGTCGGGGTTCACCGCCGCGGCGCGCTGCCACAGCTCGACGTCCGAGCGCCACGTGAGCTGAGCGTCGACCGCGCGCACGCCGAAGCCGACGACGAGCGCGGCGAGCAATGCCCAGCGAAGTCGCGGCACCTGGGCGATCCCGACCGCGAGCGCGAGCGTGAAGCCGAGTGACGCCACGAGGAGGTAGCGATCGGCGACGAACACCATCTGCAGCGGGAGCAGCAGGTGGCCGACCGGCAGCCAGCCGAACAGCCAGATCACCGCGGCCGCACGGAGCGCCGCCGAACCGCGAACGAGCGCGACGATCGCGGCGACGAAGCCGAGCGCACCGATCGCCAGGTCGACCGCGCTCGGCCCGGCGGTCGCGATCGGATACGACACGGCGTTCGCGAGCGTCGCCCCGGCGAGCCGGAGGTAGAACCCGTGAACGCCCACGACCGCGGCGAGCCGCGATGCCGGGAACGCCCCCGTCGCACCGCCGACGATCGACCACCGCACCGCGAGCAGGACGACGGGGATGTACGCGAGGCCGGCGCACAGCGCGATCGTGCCGAGCCCGGTCAGGCTGCGCCGCCACGACACCCGGCGCGCGGGGAGCGCGAGCTCGAGCGGCCCGAGCGCGGCGACCGCGAACGCCGCGATCGCCTTGCTCCACACCGCGGCCACGCCGCCGACCAGCGCGAATGCGAGCCACCAGGCGCTCTTGCCGGCACGGAACCGCGCATAGCCGAGTGCGCACGTCCCCGCCCACAGCATGCCGAGCACGCCCTTGCGCTCCGCGAGCCACGCGACCGATTCGGCGTGGCTCGGATGGACCGCCCACAGCAGCAGCGCGATCCCGGCGACCTCGCGCGAGATGCCGAGCTCGGTCAGCGCGCACCACCAGATCGCGATCGCGCCGAGGTAGATGAGGAGGCTGGTCAGGTGGAACCCGGCGTAGTGGTTCCCCCAGATCGCGTAGTCCGCCATCACCGACAGGTCGCGCACCGGCAGGTACTCCGGCGACAGCTGGAACCGCGCGTGCGAGTCGAGGTCCGTGAACACCGTCACCACCGCCGACCACGACGGGTGGTGGAGCAGCGTGTTGTCGGTGTAGAGCCAGGGGTCGTCGTAGTTGACGAGGCCCCGGCCGAGGGAGGGCACGTAGATCGCCGTGGCCGCCGCCAGCGCCAGCGCCAGCAAGGCCAGACCGGGGTCGCGCTGGATGCGCTGGATCAGCGATCGCACGCCGCGGCGAGGGTAGCACGCCGTGCCATACTGCGGCCGTGGGCGCGATCCTCGTCGTCGACGACGAACAGTCGATGCGCGACTTCCTCGCGATCTTCCTGCGCCGCGCCGGGCACCAGGTCACGGTCGCCAGCGAGGCGACGGAGGCCCTGGTCAAGCTGCGCGAGAAGGCGTTCGATCTCGTCGTCACGGATCTCCGGATGCCGGGCGGCCTCGACGGCCTCGGGATCCTGAAGGCGATCAAGGCCGGCGAGGTCCAGCGCGCGTCGGGGCCGTTCGACCCGGAGGTGATCGTGATGACCGCGTACGCGACCGCCGACACCGCGCTGTCGGCGATGAAGCAAGGCGCGTACGACTACCTGACCAAGCCGTTCAAGCTCGACGAGATCGAGGTCGTGATCACGCGTGCGCTCGAGAAGCGTGCGCTCGTCGCCGAGAACCTCACGCTGCGCGATCGGGTCGCCGGCCGCGCGAGGCTCGCCGCGCTCGTCGGCAAGAGCCGCGCGATGCAACAGGTGTTCGAGCTGATCGGCAAGATCCACTCGACGCGGACCTCGGTGCTGATCACCGGCGAGAGCGGCACCGGCAAGGAGCTGGTCGCGCGCGCGCTCCACACGGAGGGCTCGCGCAGCGCGGCGCCGTTCGTCGCGGTCAACTGCGGCGCGATTCCCGAGGCGCTGATGGAGTCGGAGCTGTTCGGCCACAAGCGCGGCGCGTTCACCGGCGCGATCGCCGACAAGCGCGGCCTGTTCCAGGAGGCCGACGGCGGCACGTTGTTCCTCGACGAGATCGGCGAGCTGGCGTCCGGACTACAAGTGAAGCTCCTGCGCGCGCTCCAGGAGCGCAAGATCAAGCCCGTCGGTGACACCGAGGAGTCCGAGGTCGACGTCCGCGTGATCGCGGCGACGAACCGCGACCTCGAGGCCGACGTCGCGGCGGGGAGCTTCCGCGCGGACCTCTACTATCGCCTCAACGTGATCGAGGTCCGGATCCCGCCGCTGCGCCACCGCCGCGAGGACATCCCGATGCTCGCCGAGCACTTCCTCCGCCGCTTCACCGCCGAGCAGCGCCGGAGCGCGAGCCTCACCGCCGATGCGATGCGCAAGCTCGAGTCGCTCGACTTCCCCGGCAACGTGCGCGAGCTCGAGAACGTGATCGAGCGTGCGGTCGCGCTGACCTCGGGGCCGATGATCGGGGCGACCGACCTGCCCGATCCGAAGCCATCGTCGAAGCCGGCGATCCCGACGCCGACCGAGCTCCCCGCCGACGGCATCGATCTCGACCAGCTGCTCGGCGACTTCGAACGCTCGTGGGTGATGCGCGCGCTCGATCAGAGCGGCGGCGTTCGCAAGAAGGCCGCGAGCCTCCTCGGCATCAGCTTCCGCTCGTTGCGCTATCGCCTGCAGAAGCTCGGCATCGACAAGTCCGACGATCGCGACGAGGGCGAGGAATGAGCGAGCCCCGCACGGCCTCGCCCCGCGCGCGCGTCCTCGCGACGTTCGCGATCGCGCTGGCCGCGTTCGCCGGTGCTCGATTCGCGCGCGAGGCCGCCGGCGCCGGCGCCGAGACCACTTCCGAGCCGTACGCACCCTCGCCCGCCGCCGCACCGCTCGTCTCGCTCGGCTTTCGCGAGGTCGGCGCCGATCTGCTGTGGATCCGGCTGACCGGCTACTTCGGCGGCCCCGACGCCACGTCCGACGGCGTCGCGTCCCTCGTCGAGGCGATCATCGCGCTCGATCCGCAGTACCACCGCCCCTACGAGTACGGCGCGCGCGCGATCACGATCGCACCGCACGGCGTGACCCAGGCCAGCGTTCTCCGCGCGCTCGCGATCCTCGAGAAAGGCATCCTCGAGTTCCCCGACGACTGGAAGCTCCCCTACCTCGCCGGTCAGATCTACACCCAGGACCTCGTCACCGACGATCCGAAGCAGCAGCGCGCGTGGGACGAACGCGGCACGCTCCTCACCGAGTCCGCGATCCGCAAGCCCGGCGCGCCCGCCGAAGCCGCGACCTGGGTCGCCTTCATGCGCACCAAGCTCGGCCAGCGCGAGCGCGCGATCAACGACCTTCGCGAGCTCCTGCTCGTCACCCGCGACGACGCCGCCCGCAAGACGCTGCTCGACAAGCTGTCGTCGCTCGCCGATGCCGACTCCTCCGACGTCGCCGCCGAGGTCCTCGAGCAGCGGAAGCGCTTCGACTCCGCGTGGCAGCGCGATCGCCCCACGATCCCGCCGACCATGTACATCCTGCTCGGCCCCCACCCGACGCCCGGCTTCGACATGACCGACCTCGCGACCGGTGGGCGCGACCTGTCGGCCGCGATGCCGGAAAAGGTCGAGCCCGTGGACTACGGGGACGGTCACAAGTAACGCGTGTAGTCCGCTCCAACCCCGCGGATCGCTTGACCCGTTAGAAACCACGCGACATCGCGCGGCCGGTCCGGTCTTCCGAGACATGACGCTTCGGAACCTGATCGCCGTCCTCGCCCTCGCCACCGGCTGCGCCACCTCGCCCGAGCCCGCGCCGCAACCGCCCCCGGCCGCGCCGACCGCCGCACCGGCCGGCGCTCTGCTCGGCATCCGCGAGATGACGTTCTTCGAGCGCGACCAGCCGCAGATGCATCTCGCCGCGAACGGCAACCTCGAGATGCGGATCGTCCACTTCCACGCTCAGGTCCGGACCGTGGACAACAAGTTCCTCGGCACGCTCGCCGCCGACGGCACGATCACGAACGCGATCAAGGACAAGGTCGCGCACCTGGCGGCCGACGGCACGCTCACCGGCCCCGACGGCAAGGTCGCCCCGTTCAAGCTCGTCGGCGAGACCCTGATCGTCGACGACAAGACGTTCACGATCGACGCGAAGGGCATGGTCGCGAAGAACGGCGCGCCTGTCGATCCACCGCTGCGCGTCGAGGGCGCGAGCGATGCGCTGACCCGGCGCACGGCGCTCCTGGCGCTCGGCTTCGTCCTCGGGACGAACGGACCGAGCGTGACCACGCAAGAGTCCGGCGAGGCGCCGACCAACTGACTACTTCTGGATCTTGTCGGAGAAGTCCTTGATGGCCTTCTCCGTCGCGTCGGGTTTGATCTCGACGGTGAACGTCTCGCGGATCCCGAACTCGTTGTTCACGAGCGTGACCTTGTGCTTGCCCGCGGTGAGCTTGATGTCCTTCGCTGGCGTGTGCAGGCCGGTCGAGCTGCCATCGATGAAGATGTCGCACGGCGGCTTCGAACCGACGAGCAGCGTGCCCTGACCGCCGGTCGCGACCTTGTCGCCGCCGCCCGTCTTGTCGCCGCCACCCGTCTTGTCGCCGCCGGTCTTGTCGCCGCCACCCGTCTTGTCGCCCGGCATGGTCTGGACCTTGTCGCCGCCGCCGTTGTTCGGATGCGTGACCGCGGTGCCGCCGTTGTTCGGGTGCGTGACCGGATGCGTGATCGGGTTTGCCGGGTGGGTCACCGGGTTCGCCGGCACCACCGCGTTCGAGCCGGCGTCGGCGACCATCGCGGTGCCGGCCTTCTCGAGGTTGACGACGATCTTCTCGTCGAGCGAGCCGGTGAACACGATCGGCTTGTTGATCGAGACGTAGCCGTCCTTCTCGAACAGCACCTGATAGGTCTTGCGCGGATCGAGCGGCGCCTTCTGCGGCGACGCGCCGAGCAGCTGGCGATTGCCGTCGATGATCAGCGAGACCTTCGCCCCGGGCGGGGTCGACTCGAAGTCGCCGCTGATGCCCTCGATCGGCTTGAGCGAGATCTCGACCTTCGGCGACTTGCCGGCCTCGACGGTGATCGGCTGGTTCTGGCTCATGAAGCCAGGCGGTGCGTCGATCGAGACCTGGTGCGCGCCCGGCGAGATGCCGCGGATCCGCGAGGGCAGCTTGTCGGTGCGCGACTCGCCGTCGAGCCGCCAGGTCGTGACGCCGCCGGGGACGACGTAGAGATCGAAGCCGGTGTTCTGGTCACCGGCCTGCGCCTGCGCCTGCGCGACCGTCACGTCGCTGCCGCCGCCGGGAGTCGCGACCTTCGCCTTCTTGTCGCCACCGGTCATCGAGATCACGACGATCACGGCGATCACGGCGACCGCTGCACCGCCGACCGCGATGTAGACGATGCTCTTGTTCGACTTCTTCTGCCCCTTGCGAGACAGCATGCTCGAGCCGAACGACGCCATCGGGTCGAACATCGGCTCGGGTTGCGACACGAGCCGGACCGGCGCCGCGGTCTCGCGCGACTGCGGGATGCTCGGGATCGGTGCCGCGGACGGCGGCAACAGATGCGAGAGCGGATCCGGCGGAGGCGGGCCCTTGCCCGAACCGTTCGCGAACGGCGGCGGTTGAGTCGAGCCGTTCGATCCGTGATGCAGGCCGGGCCCGACGGCGGGACCACCTTCCCAGCCCTTCGCGGTGCTGACGAGCGACGACAGATCCGGACCGGTGCCGGTGAGCGTCGCGGCCGGCGACGGCGACGCGGCCATCTCCGGTACGGGCGTCGACGGCGGCGCCGACAGCGGGATCGATTTCCCGCCGGGGCGCTTCGCGGCCGCGGCCGGGTTGTGCTTCGGATCGTCCTCGGGGTTGTCGTAGATCTGGGTCTCGAGCTCGTCGTCGTCCCACGACAGCTCGCCCGATTCGGCCTGACGCCTCCCGACCTTGCCGGTCGGCGCGGTGATCGCCTGGACCGACTGCGCGGAGATCGCCGGCATCTGCTGCGACATCCGGGCGGAGGGCGGCGGCGGCGGCTTGGTGTTCCCGACCGCGGCCATGCCCTGGGTCGAGCGGCGCGCGGCGGCGGGAAGTGGCGGCTTCGAACCGCTCGGCGTGCGCGCGGCGGCGGGCGACGACGCGACCTCGGCCGGCGCCTTCAGCTGGCGATAGCTCTCGAGCTTCGCGGTCTCCTCTTCGATCTCGCGACCGAAGGTCTTCTTCATCCAGCTCGCGAGATCCTTGCGCGAGTAGAACTCGCCGGCAGTGTAGACGAACGCCTGGAGCTCGTCGTGCAGGTCGATCGCGTTCTGGTAGCGCTCCTCGGGATCCTTCGCGAGCGCCTTGAGGACGATCCGCTCGAGCTCGTCGGGGATCCGGCGGTTGTACGTGGTCGGCGGCAGGATCTCGACGTTGCGGACCTTTTCGAGCGTCGAGAAGTCGCTCTCGCCGACGAACAACCGCTCGCCGGTGAGCAGCTCGTAGAGCACGATGCCGCACGAGAACACGTCGCTGCGGCGATCGATCGGAATGCCGCGGACCTGCTCCGGCGACATGTAGCCGAACTTGCCCTTGAGGATGCCGGCCTGGGTCTTCGACCCCTTGCCGGCCGCCTTCGCGATGCCGAAGTCGATCAGCTTGACCTCGCCCTCGAACGACACGAGGACGTTCTGCGGCGAGACGTCGCGATGGACGAGGTGAATCTCGCGTCCGCCTTGATCGCGCTTGTTGTGCGCGTAGTCGAGGCCCTCGCAGACCTTCATGACGAGGAAGCACGCTTGCGACACCGGCATCGGCTCGCCGAGCTGGCGGCAGCGATCGAACATGCCGCGGAGGTCGCGACCGTGAACGTGCTCGAGCGCGATGTAATACGCGCCGTCGACGACGCCGAGATCGAAGATCTGCGCGATGTTCGCGTGGTTCAGCTGAACCGCGAGCTTCGCCTCCTCGATGAACATGCGGATGAACTCTTTGTCCTCCGCGATGTTCGGAAGGATGCGCTTGACCGCAACCAACCGTTCGAAGCCCTCGACGCCGAACGCTTTCGCGCGGAACACCTCGGCCATGCCGCCGACGTTGATCCGCTCGAGCAGGTAATACTTTCCGAACGGTGTCGGCTTCTTCACGGTGATAATTCGCGGCTCACCCAGGCGGTCGCTACCAGGTGGGACCCTATCCGAAAACGTTTCCTTGGACCACAAGCGATTATCCCCCGTGGCCGGAGGAAGTACCGCAGAGATCTGCACACTTCCACAGAAAATTAGTTCTGGGTCAGCGCCTGCGCCGGTTCCATCTTCGACGCTCGCCTCGCCGGCAAGTAGCCGCCGAGGACCGCGAAGCCGGCTGCACACACCAACCCACCTGTCCAGATCCACCAGCTGAAGTGAAACCAAGTCGCGGGCTTGTACGGGAACCGCGGCAGGTAATGGTTCGACGCGTAGTCGACCGCCGACGCCAGCAAGATCCCGAAACCAACACCGAGGACGCCGCCGATCAACCCGATCAGGCCGGCCTCGCCGAGCACGACCATGCGGACGTCGCCCTGAGTCGCACCGACGGCGCGGAGGAGCCCGAGCTCGCGGCGCCGCTCGGTGACCTGCATGAAGAAGTTGTGGGCGATGTTGATCGCACTGATCCCGATGATCACGAGCGAGATCAAGACGAGCACGAGCCGGATCACGAAGAGCACGGTCGCGAACTTCTCGCCGAGCGAGTCGTCGAGCCGGAGGTCGAGCTTGTCCTGCAGCCACTGCGCGAACACCGCGACCTGGGTCTTGTCCTTGAGCGTGACGATGATCGACGAGTAGGTCGACGCCGCCTCGTCACCGAGGAACTCGCGGTTCCAGCGCTGGATGTAGCCGATCGGCATCGTCATCCCGATCGGCATCGCCTTGGTGCTGATGCCGACGAGCACGCCCTCGAGCCGGCGCGGCTTGTGCTTGATGCTCGTGTTCGAGCCGGCGATCGTCGTCGAGCCGAGGCCGATCGAGAACCGCATCGCATTGAGGCCACCGCGCTGGGTCACGAACTTGACGAAGTCGGCGTCCGCGATCGGCAGGCCGTGCGACTTCGCGAACTGGCCGTTGTAGAGCTCGATCATCGTCGGCGACATCACGATCGGCACGCGGTGATGGCACATCCGATCGGCGCCATCGCAGTAGTAGCGATCCGAGTCCGGGCACTCGTTGAAGTACTCGGGCTCGGGCTCGACGACCGGGCCACCTGGGACGACCGGCTTGGGCTCGGGCGGCTTGTAGTTCTTCGGGCGTGCGCGCGGCGACTGGATGATCTCGCCGTTCGCCGGCTCGGGCGGCGGCGTGCACGCGATGCGATGCTTCGTGTCGCTCGCGTCCATGTCCCAGTCCTTGAACAGCTCCTTGGTCCGGCCATCGTCGTCGACGACGTTCGGATCGATGCCGTCCGCGAAGCCGCCGACCTCGAACTTGAGATCGTTGCCCTCGAAGTCGCCGCGACCGGCGGCCGGGAACACCAGGCTCATCCGCGGCAGGGCGCTCTTGACCTCGCTGCGCTCGAGGATCGTCTTCACGATCTTGTCGTCGAGCTTCTTCGACACGTCCATGCCGGCGAGCGACGCGCGCGGCGCGACCACCGTGACCTGATCGAGCGGGAAGATCTTCTCGAGGACCGCGCCGACCTGCTCGGTCGACGCGAGGAACACGACGAACGTCGCGATGCCGATCACGATGCCGAACGCGGACAGGACGAAGTGGCGGCGCGACCGCAGCGTGTTCGCGACGACCATCCGGGTGAGGCGCTTCACGGGCATCATTTGGGGCCGCCCTTTCCTGCCACTGCGAGGGCCTCGTCGGTGGTCTCGACGAGCATGCCGTCGCGCATCGCGATCACGCGCTTCGCGACGCTCGAGATCCGCCGCTCGTGGGTGACGATCAACAGCGTGACGCCGTCCTTCGCGTTGAGCTCGCGGAGGAACTCGATGACCTCGTGGCCGGTGTCGGAGTCGAGGCTGCCGGTCGGCTCGTCGCACAGGAGCAACTCCGGCGAGCCGAACAGCGCGCGTGCGATCGCGACGCGCTGCTTCTGGCCACCCGACAGCTCGCCCGGCTTGCGATGCGCGAAGTCCGAGAGCCCGACCTTGCGCAGCGCCTCGCGGCCGCGATGATCGACCTCGTCCTGCTTGGTGTGGTGCGAGAACGCGGCGGGCAGCGTGACGTTGCCGAGCACGTTCAGGTGATCGAGCAGGTTGAACGCCTGGAACACGAACCCCATCTTGCGATTGCGGAGGTCGGCGAGCTGCGCGTCGCTCGCGGCCTGGGTGTCGACGCCGAACACCTCGACCTCGCCCGCGTCGGGCTTGTCGAGGCCGCCGATCACGTTGAGGAGGGTCGATTTTCCAGAGCCCGACTGGCCAACCAGCGCGATCAGCTCGCCCTTGTCGATGTCGAAGCTCACTCCGCGCAGGACCTGAGCCTTCGCGGCGCCGGTGCCGTACGCCTTGGTCACGTCGCGCAGCCGCACGACGGGGCTACTGTCTTTCGCTGCCACGGCGGTTGGACCCTACCATAGGGTTGGGGAAAATCCGGGCGGCTACCGGCGATTGCCAGCTGCGTCGATCACGAGCGTTTCGTGATCGATCGTCACGCGCAGGTGACCGTCGTGCCAATGATACAGGTGCTCGGTTGCCCGATTGGCAAACCACTCGTTGGTCGCGACGCGGAGCAACCATTTCCACGCCTCGGGTGACAGGCCCGGGATGATCAGGTCGAGCGCGAACACGGGAGGATCGGGATCCGGCGCGCCCATCACGAGCTTGTCCATCAGGCCGTCACCCATCGCGAGCAGGCCCAGCTTGTCGTTCAGGACGTAATCCAGCGAGATGACAAACGGGATCGAGATGCGATGGCCGGCGAGTGCGCCGTACTGGTGATTGCTCTCGACCAGCGAGCGATGCGGGATCTGGTCGAGCTGGCTCGCGAGGAAGCTCCGGTCGGCGAGGTCCGCCGCGATCACGCCGCTGCCCGACCGATCGTCGGGCTTGAACGCGAGGACCGCGGCGCGGCCCGTGCGGATCCCGAACCGCGTGAGGAAGTTCGTCGAGCCGCCGAACGTCGTGAAGCACGGCGCGAGGAACCCGGCGATCGCGCCGACGTCGAGATTCCACTGCACCGCGATCGGCGCCTTCGCCGCGATCGCTGCGAAACCGGGTGGAGGGGGAAGGAGCGAGCTCGCGATCCCGTGCGCGGCCGGACCGAGCTCGAGGGCGAGCCGGCCGGCGGCGTGATGACCATCGCCGTCGATCGCGAAGCCGGCCAGGCCGATCGGATGGAACCGATCGAGGCACGCGATCGCGTCCTTCGGTGCATGGGCGCGGGCGATCGCGAGTAACGCCCGGGTGTCGAAGAAGCCGAGCAGGCCCGACGCCTTCGCGGCGAGCTTGGCGCGGAGATCCTTCGCCCAGCCGAAGCTCTTGGTCCACGCGGTCGCGTGACGGCCGTGCGCGTGGGCGAACCACTGGGCGTCGGGATCCTTGTCGAGGCCGAACGAGAAGTGTGCCCACAGCCAGTCGTGATCGACCGCCCAGCTGACGCGAACGTTGCCGAAGATCGTCGCGGTGACCAGCTCGACGCCATCGATCACGATCGCCTGGGTCCGCACGCCACGGGTCTTCACGCCCTCGAAGAACCCGGTCGCGGTCTCGGGGCTGGCGAGCCGGACGACGATCGTCGGATCGAGCCCCTCCGAGAACATCGCGATCGAGCCCACCGGATCGATGCCCAGCTTGGTCGTCCCGGACTCGGACAACGGGTCGACGGACAGCAGCTGCTCGAGCCCGTGTCCGGCGTCATCCGCGGTCGCGCCGACCAGCATGCCGAACGAGTCGATCACGTCATCGATGCTGCGCTGAGCCTCGCGGACCGTGTGCGCGGTCATCAGGTAGGTCGGGCGATCTGGGACCCACGCGAGCGCGGCGAACTCGGCGACGTCTGGGCCCTGGACGGATCCCGGACCGCTCGCCGGGCGAGGCGCCGGACACGCGCAAACCAGCGAGATCATCGCGAACGTCACCCATCGCATCGCCCCCGAGTTTGTCACGCAACCGCGCCACCGGCCGGCCGATAGACAGGCAAACCCCGTCCGCCGTCTTGGCGGAGAAAGCGAGAAACCATGTATTCTCCGAGCCGCGCATGAGCACCATCGGTGGACCCGGCGGGATCGGTGGACCCAAAGGTCCGAGTGGCCCGGACGGCCCGGACGGCCCCGATGGCCCGGACGGCCCGGACAGCACGACCGGACCGGACGCCGCGTCCGGGACCGCCGCGTCCGGCCAGGCCGACCTCGACGCACTCGCCGCGGACATCGCGTCCGGCAAGCTGACGCCGCGCGAGGCGGTCGACAAGCTCGTCGATCAGATCGCGGGGACCGACACGCTCGATCCCGCGGACCGCGCGGAGCTGCGCGAGATGATGGCGGACCTCGTCGCGAACGATCCGCACCTGCAGGGCCTGCTCGGCCGGATCTGATCGTGGCGCACGTTCCGGCGAGGCTCCCCCAGACGGAAGCCGACCTCGCCGACTGGTCGGTCTATGCCGATCAACTGCTCGCCGAAGACCATCCGATCGGAGAGCCGCTCGCGTTCGAGCTCGCGCTGCCGGCGGATCCGGACGAGTACCAGATCGGCTGGTTTCAGGACCGCTGGCGCAAGCTCTGCCCGCAGCACGATCGCGAGGCGATGTCCGTCGCCTGGGCACTCGGTCACGCGCGCGTGGTGATGGTGCGAGGCCATCGCCCGAAGCTCGGCGGGTACGATCCGATCGAGGGCCGGACGTTCGATGCCGCGACGCGCCTGTTGCAGTCGCCGCGCGGCCAGCTGGTCGAGACGCTCGAGCTCGAGGTGAATCACGGCCAGGCCACGTCGGCGGTCGAGAGCCTCCTGCGCGAGCTGCCGGCGACGTGCACGCGGATCGTGGTGCGCACCGCGCTCGAGCTCGACCGGCTCGACCCGTTCCTCGCCGCCATGCCAGCGCACGTCACGTGCCTCGGGCTCGGAGGCGTGCCGGCGCTGACCGCGACGCACGCCGCCGCGCTCGCGAGCCGGTTCGAGATCATCGAGCTCGCACACCGACCCGAGCTCGCCGCGGCGTGGCTGCATCCTCGCTTCACGTTCGGCGAGGCGGGGGTGGTCGACGTCGAGGGACGTCGTGTCGAGACCCTCGATCGGGCGACGCTCTTCGCCCTCCAGAATCGTCACGGCCTGGTCTCGATCCACGCGCAGGTGAAACGGAGCCTGCCGGAGATGCACGGGCTTCATCGCACGGTTTACCGTGTCGAGGTCGCGCCGTCGCTCGTGCGACGTCCCGACGGCTGGACGCTGCGCGGTGCGTCCGACGTGACGCTGGACGGCGTCGCGGTCTCCGAGCACGAGATCGTCCGCATCGAGGACGGGAGCCTCATCGGCATGGGCGACCGCGTGCGCGTGTTCGTCGCGCGCGACCTCGATCGGCGACTTCGCGAGCTCGTCGGCTGACGCCTCGGCTAACGCCGTACTCCGTCGAGGTGGTCCGATGCTCGGCGTGGCCCGCCGCGGCTGCGCGCCTGCGCGCAGCTCGTGCGGCGAGCTCCACGATCACGGACGTCAGGATCACGTCAACCGAGTACCGCGTTACGCTAGCCGTTGCCGCCACCGCCTTCGCTGCCGCCTTCGCTGTTGCCACCCTCGCTACCCTCGGCATCGCCTTCCGCGCCGCCCGAGCTGCCGTCGGAATCGGGGTCACTGCCACCGCCGCCGGCAGACGACGAATCGTTGCCGGGATCCATCGCGGCCGCGGCCGCGGCGGCGGTGTTCGCGGCGTCCTGCGCGACGTTCGCGGCGTCCTGCGCGGCGCTCGCGTCATCGACGGCAGCCTGCGCGGCGTGCTGATCGAAGACGTTCGACGGATCTGCGAACATTCCCGCGATCGCGGCGGACATCGCGGAGTTGTTCGCGTTGGTCTGCGCCGCGACGGCGAAGTCGTGCGCCGCCGCGGCGTGCGCCGACGCGACCCTGCCGGAGTCGGACTGGAGCGTGTCGATCATCGAGCCGATCGCCGCGGACGCGTCGGTCTGGGCCGAGGCGGCGCTGTTGTGGGCGTCACGCGCGGCGTTGCCCGAGTCGGTGCTGCCGAAGTTGTCGTTGTCGGCGTGCGCCGCGGTGGAGAGGGAAAGTGCGAATGCGAGGACCAGGTGGTGGAGCTTCATGCCGGGGAGTGCGCGGACCTCGCCCGGTTTTGCAGACAAAGAAAACTCGTGCTGTTAGTCGAGCACGAGCCGCGCGGTGACGAACAGCGAGCGGCTGCCGGTCGTCATCCCCTCGCCGCTCAGCTGCTGCGCGAAGACCGCGGCGCGCACGCCGATCGCGAGCGAGTCCTCGATCCAGTAGGTCGTGCCGAGGTTGAGGTAGTGCTGGCGCGTGTGGTGGTCGGGCTCGCGGGTGTCGACGAGCGCGTACTCGAAGCCGACGCCGTTCTTGTTGTGGTAGTCGACATCGACGCCGGTCGACACGGTGTACGAGTGGAAGAGATCGGGGAGCCGGTACTTCGAGCTCGTCGGATCGAGGATCTCGTTGACGTTGCGCGACAGGTTGAGGAACACCGCCGCCTTGCCGATCGTCGTCGGCGTCCACGCGCGCGCGCCGATCCGGAAGTTGTAGCCGCGGATCGTCTGGTCATCCATCGTCGCCTCCTGGGTGTCGAGGCTGTACATCTGGACCTCGGCCTTCGCGTCGAGGTGGTCCCAGTGGCCGATCACCGACGGCGAGGCGAAGTAGATGTGGAGGTTCTGATCCGGCAGGTTGTTCTGGCTGTTCCCGACCTGCGCGGCGGCCAGATAGAACGGGCGATCGAACGGCTGGAGCTTGCCGCCGATGATCAGCGTGCCGGTGATACCGGTCGGGTTCGTCGAGTGCGCGGTGAGCCCGAGCGTGACATGCGTACCGAGCAGGTAGCTCAGCCACAGGCCGTTGCCGCGATCGGCGCCGGAGTAGAGCAGCGGATCGCGGGTGTAGAGATCCGAGAGCAAGAGGTCCGCGACATGCGCCGAGACGAAGTCGAAGCTCGCCGGATCGTCGATTCGACCGGCGGCGACGGCAAAGCCCGAGTGCTCGTAGCGCACGAACTGATCGCGGATCGCGATCGCGGCCTGACCTTCCCACACCGACGAGCCGTAGCCGAGCGGGCCGCCGAGCGACGCCTCGAACTCGCTCGCGAACGTGACGTGCGAGCCGACCCCGCCGCGCAGGCCGAGCCGCGAGATCGCGACGGTCGGGTTCTGCGTGCCGGTGTTCTGGCCCGGCTGCTGGTGGAGACTCTGCATCTCGACGCCGCCGGCGATCGCGCCGTACGGCTCGATCCACTTGCCGCGCGGCTTCGCGGTCGGCGCCGGCGTCGTGACCGACACGTCGGCCTCGGGGCGATCGGCGATCCGCGCCCCGGCGACGTTGCCGGTCTGCGGCGCGTCGGCGTTGTCGTCCTTCGTCGCGTCGGCCGCTGCGGCCTTGGTCACCTCGGCGTCGTCGGCCGCCGCGGTCGTCGTCGCTTTCGCGTGAGCGCCGGCGGTCGAGGTCGCCCTCGTCGCGCCAGCGGGATCTGCCGCCGCAGCGTCGGGATCCGCCGCGGTTGTCGGCTTCTGCGCGGTCGTGGTCGTGGACTTCGCCTTCGCCTTCGGCGTCGGCCGCTTCTGCGCCGGCGGCGGCTCTTCCTTCGCAGGCGCGAGGCCGACTTGCTCTGCGGGCATCTCGATCTCGGGCGCGGCGAGCGCGAGCGACGGGACGAGTAACAACGAGGCGAGCACGAGACGCATGATCAGTTCCCTCCCAGCGCCGCGACGACGTGCGCGATGCCGGCCGTGCTGCGCACGCTGCCGTAGTGGTTGCGGAAGTAGCCGTTGTAGAAGTAGCCGCTCGTATCGAAGTCGTTGAGCCCGTCGATCACGTTGTTCGCGCAGTCCGTCGGGTAGAGCCGCGACGCGTGCTCCGACACGAACTCGTCCTGCTGCGTGCCGTTCGCGAGGTCCTGCATCGTGATCGACGTGTACGAGACTGCGTGATTGCCGCACGCACCGCGCTTGCCGTACGCGTAGTCGGCGTCGGCGCACGGGGTCTCCCACCAGCCGCCGAACTCGCCCTTGTCGGTCGGTAGCGCCGGGCCGTTGAGCGGCCGCGCGAAGTCGGTCTCGTTGTACTGGTTGCGCTGGCCCATCTCGCAGGTGACGGTGCCGCGCATCGTGAGGTTGAGACCGCACTCGCTCTGGAAGCTGACCACGCCGTGGTTCGCCCCGGACGCGAGCACCACCGCGTCGACGCGCGAGAAGATGTTGACGTCCCACTTGTGGTCGGCCCACTCGACCCACAGGCGGCGGAGCGCGTCGCGCACCGTGGTGACGCCGAGCGAGAACCCGACGAGCGAGATGTGGCGGTCGGGGTACGCGATCGCGAGCTGCTTCACGAGGTGCTGGAGCAGCGGCACGGTCCAGCCGTGATCCTGGTTCTTCGGCGTGTTGCCGATGTCGCGGCCCTCGGGCGACATCGGGTCGTCGACCTTGTCGGTGCGCATGTCGATCGCGATCGTACGAAAGCCCTGCGCCGGCAACACCTCGGCGAGCTGATCGCGCGCCGTGGTGTCGGCGGGGAACATCAGCGAGCTCGGGTCGGGATGGAGAAACTTCATCCAGCCCACCGGGGAGTCCGAGTTGCCGTGGACGAGGATCACGATCGGCTTCGAGGTGTCCTCGGTGACGCCGCTCGGAAAGTCGTACTGGCGCGCCGCGCACTCGTATCCCGGGATCGCGGCCGGCGTGTACATGAGGCCCGCGGTCGTGCATCCGGGGTGAGCGGCGCCCGCGCCGTCGGGCGTGATCGTGCGGTAGTGGCCGCCGGGATACCCGCCGTCGCCCGGCTGCGGCATCGCGGCGTTCCACGTGTTGTGCGTCGCGGTCGCGAGCGCGTCGTGATAGTCGAACCCGGCCGGCGCGAGCGGAGCCGCGGCGAGCGCGGCGGTGCACTTGCCATGATCGACGCCGGCCGTGTCGTCGTCGCCGCCCGGTGGCTTGCCGGTACCGCCGAGCGTGCACGCGCTCAGGAGAACTAGTGTGATCGTCCGCCTCATGGCCGCCGCCATCAGCAAGCCATGTGCCCGCGGCAACTACCTGTCGGCGCGCCCCGACTGTTGGCCCACGCCAACAGTCATGATGGCCCCCGCCAGCAGGCCCCTCCCAAAGGGGACGGTCTACAGTTCGACAAGTTCGTCGCCGCATCATCGCGACATCACTGGGCCCGAAATGGGGACGGTCTACAGTTGCGCAAGTTGGGCTCGAGCCGCCGAGGGCGCCGCGCGTTCCGCGACAGCGATCGCGTCCACCTTGCATCGCGCGACGCACACGACGCGACGCGAACTTGCCGAACTGTAGACCGTCCCCATTTGGCGCCGAGTGATCTCGCCGGGATGCGAGGACGAAGTTGCGCAACTGTAGACCGTCCCCTTTGGGCGCCTTTGGGCGGCTCGGGGTCCGCGACGAGGAGCTGGTTCTTGCCTTGCGTGCTGAGAGCTTCGA
>Ga0307509_10001136_pt1 | contig 45577 bp, 43 predicted proteins | sample 10_EM_MG_FD_202245 | JGI IMG/M metagenome (GOLD analysis project Ga0307509, IMG submission 202245) | Populus trichocarpa ectomycorrhiza microbial communities from riparian zone in the Pacific Northwest, United States - 10_EM | ecosystem: Host-associated > Plants > Roots > Unclassified | place... | reverse complement strand
TTAGGAGCACATGGTAGGGGCCCTGTCAAATGTAGGGAACTGAGCAGAAGCTTGACCCAGACGAGACTAAATAATACATGTAATAGTGGCTCCTCCTAGCCATATTTGGACATAGCACTAAGCTATAAATGTTTATTAATACCAGATTCCGAATACGCGATGAAATTACAAGTACAATAGGAGGGGTAAAGACAAAAGAGGTACTAGCTTGCAGAAAGTAAAAGGTAAAAATGGATCGCCATTCAACACAAATCCTAATAGGTGGGTTAAGGCTTTTAAGCTTCAATTGTATACTATAAATATGATCGGAAAATCCCCTACTATATTTAGGGAAAAATACGGGAAAAAAACTTGAACGACGAGAGGAATTGAACACGGGACGTCAAAAAACGGTTTCCGGATTGATAACCCATTACCTCACAGATAGAAACATTACAGGACGTAATAGGCTTAGTATAGATTTGAAAGGGGTTTTTCTCCATATCTGTCGTTGGGTTCCAGGAGGAAAATGTTTTCAAGAGGCCACTTTGCACTATAGACCACTTGAATAGAACTGACAGACGAAAACGATAATGACACCCTTCTGGATAATACCATGAGATCCGACTGCTCTTTTATTGTTGATGGAGTAACTCCATCGTGGGATGCCATGTTGGGGCATATTAGTTAGCAGGCGAGTGGGACTGTTACAATGTCGAGGGTGACTGGTGTTTCTGGTGTTTGTGCGATAGAGAGCCCACTTTGCGAGTGTCTACCACAAACTGTATTTAGTCTCAGCTGCATTCTCTTCTCTCTGTATGATAACCATCATCACTCTACTCGAGTACACATCGAATAGCGAACATACTTCAGTTTTCCTACCACTTTCGTTCCGGGTCTCTTCTCACGACGCTCGCCTCACAGAAGCCTCCAAGCGGTGCTTGTACAGCGGCAGTTGCCCCTGCGCACGACTAGTCCTCCATCAATTGTTTCTTCCTTTGATCTTGTGGGGCCCTTGTGAACTGCCACGAACCTGTGCCTATATGCTCCCATTGTGAACATTCCACCCAAAACCAGGCCCAATTACTTGTTTTGCCGTTTACCAAACCATTACTAGTTCACCTCGCTCTTCCTGTTAGAGCCAGATATTAGTAGTTTTGTCGGTATCCGGGTGGATATTCATTCTTCTATAACCGTGAAGATGGCCCTTGAGTTAGCGGACCTTGATCCCCACATGAGGGCCCGCCTAACACCGCTTTCATGGGCTGTCAAGGGCGAGCACGAAGCAGTCGTTAAGATGCTGCTTGAGCGGGACGATGTCAATCCAAACATTGTTGATTGGCGCGACCGGACACCACTCTTCAGAGCCGCCAGCAAGGGGAGCGAGAGAGTGGTGAAGCTGCTGCTGGAGCGAAAGGACGTCAACCCCAACACTCCGAATAGAGATGGCGAAACGCCGCTCGCTAGAGCCGTCTGGAGGTGTCGTGATGGAGTCGTGAAGCTGCTATTGGAACGATGGGATACCAATCCTAATATTGCCGATTATAACGGAGGAACTCCGCTTTTAATGGCTTCCAAGAATGGGCAAGAGGAAGTCGTCAAGATGCTACTAGAACGGAATGATATTAATCCTAATACGGTATTGGTTGGGGGGGTAACACCACTTTTGGTAGCAGCCTGTGAGGGTCATGATAAGGTTGTGAAGATGCTGCTGGAGCGCGGGGACGTCAACCCCAACACTGCTGACGGGCGCGGCCGGGCACCACTCTTCAGAGCCGTAAGCAAGGGGCATGAGGGAGTTGTGAAGAACCTGCTCGAGCGCAACGATGTCAACCCCAACACTCCTAATGCAGGTGGCGTAACACCGCTCACTAGAGCCATCTGGAAGGGGCATGAAGGAGTCGTGAAACTGTTGCTGAAGCGAAGGGATGTCGATCCCAATACTATGGATAATTATGGAGAAACACCACTTTTATGGGCCGCCAGGAATGAAGCTGAGGGATTTGTGAAGTTGCTACTAGAACGGAATGATGTCAATCCCAATACTGCCGATAGTGGTGGAGAAACACCACTCTCTATAGCTGCCTTTAATGGACATAAGGGGGTCGTGAAGATGCTACTGGAACGAGAGGATATCAATCCCGATACTGCCAATGATCGTGGAGAAACGCCACTCTTCATGGCCGCCAGAAATAGACATAAGTGGGTCGTGACGATGCTACTGGAGCGGGAAGATATCAATCCCAATAGTGCCAATGATTATGGAGAAACACCGCTTTTAATGGCTTCCGAGAATAGGCAAGAGGAAGTCGTCAGGATGCTACTAGAACGGAATGATATCAATCCAAATGCTGTGAACAGTGAAGATATTTCACCACTCTGGCGAGCTGCCTGCTATGGGCATCAGGAAGCCGTGGAGATGCTGCTGGAGCGCAACGATGTCAACGCCGACTCTGCCGATGGATCCGGCCGAACACCGCTCGTGATGGCTGCTTCATGTGGACACGAAGGAATCGTGAAGATACTATTGGAACGAGATGATGTCAATCCCAATAGCGTCGATAATGATGGAGGAACACCACTCTTCGAAGCCGCCTGCAGAGGACATGAAGGAGTTGTGAAAGCGCTGCTAGAACGGAATGATATCAATCCCAATGCTGTGAGGTTTGATGCAGAAACGCCACTCAAAAGCGCCGCCTGGAAAGGACACGAGGGAGTGGTGAAGATGTTGCTGGAGCGCGACGATGTCAACCCCGACTCCGCAGGCAAAGGCGGCCAGACGCCATTCCTCATAGCTGCTAGGGAGGGACATGAAGGAATCGTGAAGATGCTACTGGAACGAGGAGATGTCAATCCCAATGCTACCGATGCTTTTGGGCAAACACCGCTCTCCAAAGCCGCCTGGTACGGGCACAAGATAATTGTGAAGATATTGCTAGAGCTCACCGATATCAACGCCGACCCTAGAGACAGACGTGGCCAAACACCACTCTTCCTGGCTGCTCGGAATGGATATGAAGGAGTCGTGAAGATTCTGCTGGAACGAGAGGATATCAACCCCAATACTGCCAATCATGCTGGAGAAACGCCACTCTCGACAGCCGCTTGCAAAGGATATAGGGGAATCGTGAAGATTCTGTTAGAACGAGTTGACGTCAACCCCAATATTGCGAATCTCGCTGGTGAAACACCTCTTTCGCAAGCTTTAAAGAGTGGACACCATGCGATTGCGAAATTACTATCCGAACATAGAAATTTCATTCCCACGTTAGTTAGTGATGAATTTACAGCACTTTCCCCACCCGAACCTTCAGATCTACAGTAGATCAGACCGGTTCCTGGATGATCCGCAGGCTTTGATTTCAAGTCCAGAGCTCGGTAGGACATATCCCCATCCTTCGGATTTCCATCTAATCAGCCCAGACCTACGGCTATTTGAATTGTATTGAATGTGATAACTAAGCTCGAGACAAACCGTTGTTCCGGGAGCCCCGGTCGCAATCACTCCATATCACTCGAAATTCTTCTGTTAGACAGGATGTTAGACATGGGTTAGCGAAGGAAGGTTGGAGGGACTGAGGTACGAGTGGTTTGCGCAGGGTGGGTTCACTATCTATGAGAAGCAGCTGTGTCTACGAGATAGGAATGGTCGAAACTGTTGTTAAGTAGATGAATGAAGGGGCAACCGACTTGCTAGGAGCTTCTGTTTGTTATACCGTGAATTAAGAACCATCCCTCTGGTCGCCAGATTTCTTACGCTCCCAGCTTCGAGAAAGAACCTCCCACGCTGGAAATACTTTACGCTACAATAGAATAACAATTATCATGCCTATCACGCCGATTTTGCAAGACACACATATTTAGAAAGCCACAAAGCTCCTGTATTCCTGCCCACAACTCACCAAAGTAAACCTTCCTACCACTTCCCCAGTGACCCCCGGAACTTGTATACACATACACACTGCCTTGTCATAAACTCGACGAGCCGACGACAGAAGCTCCACTACAATTGCCCCCCGCTACCGCACCCTCCGTAGTGACCCCACGCGGCCACGCCCAACCCGATGGCCATTCCCGATCAGACCAACATGATAGGGCCTGTGCTAGCAGATCCATAGCCAAACCCCCGCATAGGTGGCAAACCCGCGGCTTGGCTGGGAATCCAATATTCCCTTCCCAAGAAGAAAGGCAAGCAAAGGGTAATTGGGGTAACTGTTGAATGTCGCAAGGTACGGGCAACCATACTCGTTTCGTTACGGCGTATCAAGTCTCACGAATTAATCAATCGAAACCCTCAAATCTCACCGCACCCAATACCTCGAGTATATCCTTCGTTCTGTAAATACAGACCTGAAAGCTATTCCCTGAACGCGGTACCAGGTTCTATGAAAATAGAAACCGTGTTTTCTAATATTCACCAAAGCAGCCAAACAGTACTTGCAGAGCGCAGGGCTGGAGCACCATTGCCGGCTGTTATTTTTATCACAATCTACCCCACCTCTCCAACGATCGAGGTGTAAGTTCATCAAACCAAATCCCGTTCTATCCTTGATCTATGTGGTGGCCAGAGGAACCGCCGAATATGTTGGTGAATAGTGTTCCATCGCGGCTCACGACAATCCAGGATCCAGTGTTTTTTTGCCACTGAACCAACTAGACGGGGCCGAGCCAATCTCTAGTGAACAGCTCCGAAAGAAACTACCACATGGGCTGCACTCTTAGTATAATGTCCCAAACATAAAAAACTACCATACTAGAATTCCAGGTGCAAGAATGAGGTATAGTCCTGAATATTCATACTCACTACCGCATTAAAACACTATTACCTCCAAGCTACTAACTTAGTTATCTTCCGGCCCTACAGTAGGTTGTTTTATAACGTCGTCACAGACTGTCACTCGTCTATATGCATTGTTCATGTAGTCCTCACACATAGCCTACCGTACCATACAATACAATACGAGATAGTACGATAACCTACGGCAAACCCACTAGATTCCGTAAGCCGTGCCAGTATAAAAAGGGCCCTAAATCTCAATGGGGTGTAAGAGCGGGGCTAACACATCGGGTGTCGAGGAGGAAACGAAAGCCAACTTAGCTTTTTAAATAGACAATTGGCCCATGGAATCGAAGGCAAGGATGTTGTAGATCTGGTCCGGCTTCCCCAGCAGCGCCATCCTACACATAATCCCCCCCATATCGTACCAGAGCCTCATCCTTAAGCCGCTGCCTAACCACCCTCTAATCACTCCCGGTTAGCGACCTAACGCCCGCCGTTTATAGGGAAGCGTACATAACCCATCAGCACTCCCACAACATGAACTCCTATGGAAAAAGACGCCTTACCCGGCATCAAATTCTAGAACGCAGGGCATCGCTCCCCGATATTGCAGTCTACAGCGATAATTTACCCCAATGTGCAGTATGATTTGAGCACTCATAGCCAGAACATGGAAAGGTTTTCCCTGTCTGACTAGAGCATTTATATGAGCTCTCAATCCCCCGCTTGAGAATCGGACAGAATCCCCTAACAATGAAAAGGTCTTGGTGGGCGAAAAGATAGAATATTCCTCCCAGCCTTCTTGTAAGTTGGTATCGCGCAGTGCAGTAGGCAGTGCGATCACCCTTGGCAAACTGGGGAAGGATACAGGCGTTCGTGGAACAGGAGTTCATTTCAGAGTCAAAATGCTCCTTACTATATTGATTTTCCTTCACGAGCAAGACTAAAAGGTGTGGGCACCCTCCCAACCCCACCCCCAAGCTCACCCCCGGGCGGCAGTAGCATGTAAGCACAATCCCCACCAAAACATGTGCATAGCGGGAACCAATCACCATCGTGTCTTAAGTAACAGTTAGCCTTTGCGTTGCTTTTCATAGGCATCAGAGATACTTGGACCTTATATTATTTCCCATATCTAAACAATCCCTAGGTTCATACTTCAGAAGAGAAAGGAAACCAAGGGAACTGTGGGAAATATAAATGAACAGCTAATGTGCAAAGAGGATTTACAACCAAAAAACAACATAAAAAGGAATACGGCCGAAATCTCAAGCCACGCCAGCCCATCCGAATAAAATAGGAATAACCCTCCCCCACCACCGCCACCAACGCCGAACTCTAGATTATAAACAGAAACCGACAAATCCCAACCCGGATACATAAGGAAACCGATACAGATGTTTTGAGGGCATACGACAGATACAGGCATTCCCATCACATGTAATTTCCGCCAATCAGAAGAAGATATCTGGGCTGAGCTTTAGTAACATGCTTGGAGCGGAAGGAAAGGGAACACAGAAATTACCACAAGGCTGAATGAATTATACAATGTACACTGCGGGCTGAAGTTGAGCGAGAATGGGGGGAAGAAATGGTGGCGACAGGCATGTTTGCGGAAACAGAGCATACGTTATCTATATTTAAAGGCGGTAAGGAGGACGATGCCTTCCCGGCGTTAGGTCATGCTAGGGATGGTGGATTCTAGGGGCCGTAGAGTAGCGCTGTCACTCCCAAGCGGCGACCTCAAGCAGTCCACCCGCGCGGTGTTCGGCCGTCATTATCCAATTTGTCGGGATTGACGCCACCCCGTCCGAGGAGCATATTCACCACCCTCTTGTGCCCATTCCCGGCAGCCCACCAGAGGGGTGTTCGGCCGCCGTCATCTGGTTTGCTGGGGTTGACGTCGTCCCGTCCGAGTAGTATATCCACTGCCCCCTCGTGCCCATTCCGGGCAGCACACAAGAGTGGTGTTCGGCCATCTTTATCAGGCTTGTCGGGATTGACGCCCCGTCCGAGTAGTATATTCACCACCCCATTGTGCCCATTACAAGCGGCACACGAGAGAGGTGTTTGGCCGAGGCAATCCGCTTGGTCGGGGTTGGCGTTGCCCCTTCCAAGTAGTACATCCACCACCCCCTCGTGTCCATTCCAGGCAGCCCACCAGAGAGGTGTTCGGCCGAGGCAGTCCGCTTGGTCGGGGTTGGCGTTGCCCCTTCCGAGTAGTACCTCCACCACCGCCTCATCCCCATTCCAGGCAGCCCACCAGAGAGGTGTTCGGCCGAGGTGATCCGCCTTGTTGGGGCTGATGTCGTCCCGTCCGAGTAGTATATCCACCATTCCCTTGTACCCACTCTGAGCAACACACCAGAGAGCTGTTCGGCCGAGCCAATCGGCTTTGCCAGGGTTGACGTCGTCTCGTCTAAGCAGTATTTTCACCACTCCCTCAAACCCATTCCAGGAAGCACACCAGAGCGGTGTTTGGCCGTAATTATCCGGTTTGTCGGGGTCGATGTCACCCCGTCCGAGGAACATTTCCACCACTTCCTCATGCCCACCCCAAGCAGCCCACGCAAGGGGTGTATTACCAGTGCAGTCTCCTTGGTTAATATCACAACCTTCTGCGCCGACCAAATCAACTACCAAATCAACAATCCCGAAAACAGATGCAGAATGTAGGCTACTGAACAAGGAAAGTTTGTCGAGGTCGATATCCGTCGTGTACCTTCTCTGCGCTCCCAATAGGAGTTTAGTGGGTATGTGGTTATTGCAGTCGTCAAATAGCTTCAGCGCAAGTGACTTAGCACAATCCGAAAGGTCCCGTTTCGCGTGGACTCCCCAATATAGAGAGGAATATTCAAGAAAGGGAGTGCCCCGAAGATCGGGAGAGGGGCTAGTCGAAAGAGCCTTGACCTGCTGCGAATTCAGATAACTTAAACAGGTTTCTGCAATTGTCGAGTGCGCTGTGCCAAAAAACTCGGTATGAGCCCGGAGGTACTCAAGAAGGGTAAAGTGGATTAACCGAGCAGTGGATGCCTTCTTGTCTACCACAACAAGTCCTTGACAACAGGACAGCAGTGTCCCTATTGAAGGAACATTGTCGCTATTGACATCTGGCGACCCTATTTCCACTGCTAAGGCGTGACACAGTTCATCCGGCTTCAAGGGCCGCTCCGAGTGAGAGATCAACATCAAAGCCGCCATTCCAAGCCTGGCCTTCTCTCCACCCTGTCCTTTTATCCGATCCAGTGTTGCGCTATAAGCATCTCCTAACCCCAAGCCATTGGCCATTGCGTCCAGCTTTTGTCGTCTGCGATGGATTGTGGTCTCGTGCAGGATCGCATCGATATTCAGGGAGACTAGCAGGAATCTAGATATGTATCTGTGAGTGAATGACCGAGGTAGTTTCCCAAGTATTGGGCTTATGCATACATTTCCGAGATATGATCCGGAATTCTCTCCAAAATGTCCGCCCTCAGACTACTATCCATCGCATCCCGGATTGTGTCCTCGTCCAGCCTACTACGAAGATAACTGATGATATCGTCTCTCTTGGGGGTGATAGATACACTCGTTACTCTTCCAGCAAGACGCTCTCCGATTTCAGCCTGAATGTGTGGTCTTCCAGTCACGAATATCCGAGTGTCTGGAGACTTTTGGAGAATTTGGTTTAGAGAACCGAGGAGCTTGACCTGATGTCTCGCTGCGCATTCGTCTAGAGCGTCAATACATATGAATGTACGCCGCTCAGAAGAGGTAGCCTGCAGCATCCTCACAATATCCGAAAGTCGTAGTCCCCGTCCACCAATGGCTCTTTTCTGATCTTCGTAGGCGCGCACTATTTCCCCCGGTATCTTATCTAGCCCGCCCACAACCTGCTTGAGCAGGGCGCCCAACATACTCGTCGATGACAGCTCCTTTTGGGCTGCGAAGTCAAAGTAAAAGCATGCAACAGCAACATCCTGTCCTCTGGCCCGATCACACAAGCTGTCTATCACCAATGAGCTAGTATCACAGCTTATCAGCACTTGCCACTTTTCTTCCATTCACCGAGGTTCATCTTTACTACCTAATATAAGTTTTACCGACCCCCGGATCTCCATAACAAAACAAAACTGCGTTGTCGGATGCACTTCCCCCACTACCCTCATACCAGTTCCTATACTCCTCGCTTTGTAGGAGCCATTCTCCTACGTCTTCGACCCGGTTGTCTTGGATATCCTGATGCCGTAATCTAGGCTCCAGTGGGGACAGCCAAGCCAAGATGCTGGATCGGTCGTCGGCAACAGTGAAGTTATTAACAGTGTTCAAAGAGTTGATGTTATTACTGAAAGACTGCGACATTTTCTTCGTTTTTGCTGTCTAGGAAACGATGGGTGATGGAGTCGGTCGACTATGAATTCCTAGGGGCTGAAGAAAAGGCGGGGTCTTTTGTGGAACCCCATGGATGCCTCAGGACCCGCCCAATCAATCTCCCTCAAATTTGTGCTAACACCCTGCCTGTACCTTCTGATTCAGTCGCAGGAAATTCCATCCGCCACGCGAAAGCGTCCCTCTACAGTTCAGCACGACTACACAAATCCTGCATTGCGATAAACGATGAGCCCCTTAGAACGACTATCGTAGAATCACTTGGCTCAGTATATATTTAGGTATACCAAGCCTTGCGGGTAAATTAGCCGAAGAGCGAAATAATATCACCGTATCTAATACATCCAGCATAAGCCTTCGCGATCTCGATACATGCCGGAAAGCTATTCCCTGAACATCCTACCAGATTCTATGAAAATAGGGGCCATGTTTTCTGATATTCACCAAGGCAGTTAAATAGTATTCGCAGAGAGCACCGCTAGCGGCATCATCGCAAGCTGCTATGTTTACCGCAATATACCCCTTCTCTCTACAGATCGAGGAGCAAGGTTACCAAAACCAAATCCTATTCTATCACTAACCTAAATTACGTGTAACCCAAAAAACCGCCGAATATGTTGATGAATAGTCTTCCACAGCAGCCCAGGGCAATCCAGGATCCAATGTTTACCACTAACCCAACTAGACGAGGCCGAGCAAATCTCTAGTGAACAACTCCGAAAGAAACTACCATATGGGCGACACTCTTAGTATATTGTCCCAAAACACAAAAAACTGCCATAACTGGAATGCCACGTTCAATACTACCTCAGCAAATACACACACACTACCACACTTGAGCGCTGTTATCCCCAAGCCACCAACTTAGTTATCACTGGGTCCTAGGTTGTTCTATAACGCCGTCACAGGCCGTCACTCGTCTATATGCATTGTTCCTGCAGTGAGCCTACATAGCCTACCATACAGTGCAATAACGGGGTAGTACAATGGCCTACCGCAACCCCACTAGATGCCGTGAGCCGTGTCAGTATAAAAAAGGGCCCTAAATCTCAATAGAGATGTAAGAGCGGGGCTAACACACCGGGTATCGAGGAGGAATTGAAAGCCAACTCAGCTTTTTAAGTATGATACGCAGAATTGGGGGCAAGGATGTTGTAGATGATCTAGTTCGGCTTCCCTAACAGCGTTATCCTACACACAATCCCCTCTCCCCCCCCACCATGCGGTATCAAAGCCTCATCCTTAAGCCGCTACCTAACCACCCTCACTCCCGGTTAGACTTAAAAAAAACCCCCGCGAGTTATAGGGGAAACATACATAACTCACCAGCACCCCTACGACATGAACCCCTGCGGCAAAGTACACCGTTACCTAGCAACAGATTCCAGAGAGCAAGACACCGCCCTCCAATATTCCAGCCTACAGCGGTAATTTACGGTAACACACAGTATCATTCAAATACTAACGTCGAAAGATGGAAGGGCTTTCCCAGCCTAGCTAGAGAGTTTATATAAGTTCGAAATGCCCCGCTTAGGCATCAGCCGGAATATCCTGAAAGGGAAAAGGTCCTGGTGGGCAAAAGGACGTAATGCCCCCCAGCCCTCTTTTAGGTTGATATCGCACAGCGTGGTGGGCAGTTCAATAACCCTTGACAAGGTGGAGAAAGATACAGGTGCTGGTAGAATGGGAGTTAATTTCAGAGTTAAAAGACCCCCTACTATATTTATTTGATCTAATGAGCAGGACTGAAAGGTATAGGCGGCCTCCCAGGCCCACTCCAAAGCCCGCCCCGGGGACCAGCAGCATGTATGCACGATCTCCACTAAGCCATGTCTATAATGGAGGCCAATCACCTCCATACCCTAGCTAACGGCTAGTTTTCAAATCACTTTTACGAGCGCCAGAGATACTTGCACCTTATATTGTTTCTCTATATTCAAACAGCCCTCAGGTCCATACTCCAGAGAAGAAAGGGAAATAAGAGAACAGTGGAAAAAATAAACGAACAGCGAATGCGCAAAGAGGATTTACAACCAGAAAATAACAAGAAAAGAAATACGACGGAAATCCCAAGCCACGCCAGCCCATCCGAAAAAATGCGTTTGAAGGGGTATACGACAGATATAGGCATTCCCGCCACATGCGGTTTCCTTCAACCAAAAGAAAATATTTAAGCTAGGCTCTATTAACATTCTTGAGGCGGAAGGAAATGAAACAGGGCAATTGCCCCAAGGCGGAATTATACACAGCAGGTTGAGGTTGGGCAGGAATGAAAGGAGCAAGTGGCGGCGACAAACATGTTTACGGAATTGGTGTTCTTTGCGAAAATGGTGCATAGGTCATCCATATTTGAAGGCAGCAAGGAGGGTTCTGCCTCCTTGCCGTTAGGTGGTGCTTAGGGTGACGAATTCTAAGGCATGTAGGGTAGTACCTCCAATCTCACAGAATAGGCGTAAAGAGACGCCAAGAGCGGTCCCGGGCCGCCCCCATCGGAGTGGACGTCGTCTCGTGCAAGGAGCATTTTCACCACTCCCTCGTGGCCATGCAGAGCAGCACACCGAAATGGTGTTTTGCCATTGCTATTCGGTTTGTCGGGGTTAACGTCGTCCCGTTCGAGTAGCATTTTCACCACTCCCTCGTGTCCACCCCAAGCAGCCCACCACAATGGTGTTCGACCGGCGCCATCCGGTTTATCGGGGTTGACGTCACCCTGCCCGAGAAGTATATTCACCACTCTCTCGTGCCCGCCGATGGCAGCACCACAGAGCGGTGTTGGGCCGTACCGACCCTGTTTGTTGGGATTAACATCGTCCCGCCCGAGTAGCATTTTCACCACTCCCTCGCGCCCATTCCAAGCAGCACAGTAGAGTGGTGTTCGGCCGCGGTTGTCCGGTTCGTCGGGGTTGACGTCCCCCCGTCCCAGTAGCATTTTCACCACCCCCTCGTGGCCATTCTTAGCAGCACACCAGAGTGGTGTTTGGCCGTGTCTATCCGGTTTATCGGGATTGATGTCATCCCGTCCGAGGAGCATTTTCACCACTTCCTCGTGTCCACTCCAAGCAGCCCACGCAAGGGATGTACCACCAGTGCAGTCTTCTTGGTTAATATCACAACCACCTTCTGCACCCACCAAATCAACTACCAAATCAACAACCCCGAAAACGGATGCACAGTGTAGACCACTAAACCGGCAAAGCTTGTTGGTATCAACAGCCCACCGGTGCCTTCTCTGCGCTCGCAATAGGAGTTTAGTGGATATGTGGTTATCGCAGTCGTCAAATAGCTTCAGCGCAAGTAATTTAGCGCAATCCGAAAGTTCCCATTTCGCGTGGACTCCCCAATATAGAGAGGAATACTCGAGAAATGGAGTGCCTTGAAGATCGAGAGAGGGGCTAGTCGAAAGAGCCTTGACCTGCTGCGAATTCAAATAACTTAAGCAGGTTTCTGCAATTGTCGAGTGAGTTGTACCAAAAAACTCGGTATGAGCCCGGAGGTACTCAAGAAGGGTAAAGTGGATTAGCCGAACAGTGGAAGCCTTCTTGTCTACCACAGCGAGTCCTTGACAACAGGATAGCAGTGTCCCTATTGAAGGAACATTGTCGCTATTGAGGCTCGGCAACCCTATTTCCACTGCTAAAGCGTGACACAGTTCATCCGGCTTCAAGGGCCGCTCCGAGTGAGAGATCCACATCAAAGCCGCCATTCCAAGCCTGGCCTTCTCCCCACCTTGTCCTTTTATCCGATCGAGCGTTGAACAATAAGCATCCCCCAATCCCAACCCATCTGTCATTGCGCTGAGCTTTTGTCGTCTGCGGTGGATTGTGGTCTCTTGCAGGATCGCATCGATATTCAGTGAGACCAGTAGGAATCTAGATATGTACCAGTCAGTGAATAGCTTGAAGTAGCTCCCCTAGTGCTGGTGCCTGAACGTACATCTCCGAAATATTTCCTGAAATTCTACTCAGGATATCTGCCTCCAGACTGCTATCCATTGCGTCCCGGGTCGTATCCTCAGCCAGCCTACTACGAAGATAACTAATGATATCATCTCGCCTAGGGGTGATAGATATACTCATTACTTTTCCAGCAAGGCGCTCTCGGATTTGAGGCCAAATGTGTGGTCTTCCAGTCACGAATATTCGAGTGCCTGGAGACTTTTGGAGGATTTTGTTTAGCGAATCGAGGAGCTTGACCTGCTGTCCTACCACGCATTCGTCTAGAGCGTCAATACATATGAATGTGCGCCGCTCAGAAGAGGTAGTCTTCAGCATCCTCACAACATCCGAAAGTTGTGGTCCCCGTCCGCCAATGACCCTTTCCTGGTCTTCATAGGCTTGCACTATTTCCGCCGGTATCCTATCCAGTCCGCCCACAACCTGCTTGAGCAGGGCGCCCAACATATTTTTCGATGACTGCTCCTTTTGGGCTGCGAAGTCAAAGTAAAAGCATGCAACAGCAACATCCTGCCCTCTGGCCCGATCACACAAGCTGCCTATCACCAATGAGCTAACATCGCAGCTTGTCAGCATCCGCCCTTTTTTTCCATTCATCGAAGTTCATCTTTATTACCTAATATAAGTTTTACCGACCCCCGGATCTCCATAACAAAACAAAACTGCGCTATCGGACGCACTTCCCCCACTACCCGCGGACCAGTTCCTATATTCCTCGCTTTGTAGGAGCTATTCTCCTACGTCTTCGACCCGGTTGTCCTGGATATCCTGATGCCGTAATCTAAGCTCCAGTGGGGACAGCCAGGCTAAGATGCTAGATCGACCGTCGACAACAGTGAAGTTATTAACAGTGTTCAAAGAGTTGATGTTATTACTGAAAGACTCCGACATTTTCTTCGTTTTGCTGTCTAGGGTACGATGGGTGATGGAGTCGGTCGACTATGAATTCCTAGGGGCTGAAGAAAAGGCGGGGTCTTTTGTGGAACCTCATGGATGTCTCAGGACCGCCCAATCGATCTCCCTCAAATTCGTGCCAACACCCTGCCTGTACCCCCTGCTTCAGTCGCAGGAAATTCCATCCCCCACCCGTAGGCATTCCCCTGCAGTTCAGCACGACTATCAAATCTTACATTGCGATGAACGAGTACCTTAGAACACCTGCTGTGGAATCACTTGGCTTAGTATATATACAGGTATACCAAGCCTCGCGGATAAATTAATTGAAGAGCTTAAATCTCACCGTACTTAATACTCCCACCATAATCCTTCGTTCTACCAACACAGATCGGAAAGCTGTTCCCTGAACGTCGCACCAGGTTCTATAACAATAGGGGCCGTGTTTTTGATATTCACCAAAACATCAAACAGTACCTGAAGAGAGCAGTACCAGCTATGTCGTCGCAGGCTGCCATATTTATCACAACCTACCCCACCTTTCTAACGATCGAGGTGTAAGTTCATCAGAACCACCCCGTTCTGCGCTTAACTCCGGTAGTAACCCTAGGAGTCGTTAAATATGCTAGTGAACAGTCTTTTATTACAACCTAGGATAGCCCAAGATCCAATATTTCTCACTAGAGTGACTACCCAAGATAGAGTAATTTTCCGATGAGCAACTCCGAAAGAAATTTACCATATAAACTGCACTCTTAGTATATTGTACCCAAAACATAAACAAAACCCCTATGGCTAAGTTAGAACAGTACTTGCAAAAAAAAAAAACCCCCCCCTGCCACCGCCAGCTCTCACACACTGCCGCACCTAAGTGCTGTTATCTCCGCCAGCCTTCCTAGGTTGTTTTATATCACCATCACAGATAATCACTCGCCGAATTTTAGAGTCCGCAAAGCATGTTTTGCACAGCTCACAATACGTTACAATACGATATAGTACGGTAACCCACCGTAACCCCACCAGACTCGGTTAACCGTGGTTTTATATATATAAAAACACTCTAAATCTCAACGGATATATCAGGAGGGGGAAGGCTTCCATATGAAGCGCCTGAGAGGGATTGAAAACTCAACCCGGGCTTTCGAGCACACAATCAACTCCCAGCACTAACGATAAGATCATGGTGAAAAAACCCAATTTAGCACCCCCCCACTAGCGCCCTCCCACATACAATCTTCCTCATATACAGTACCACTGAAACCCCATCTTTCAGCCTTTTGTCTAGCATCCCTCAATCCGTTCCAATCGAAAATCTAAAATCCCACTACCACAATAAGACACCTAATTTATCAGAACTTCCCCACAGAATGAGCTCCATGGAAAAAAGCACCATCAACCAGCATCGAATTTTATACTACGGGATGCTGTTCCCTGGCATCGCACCTGACAGGCTTAATATAAAGCACCCCGGCACACCACCCTCTTCCAACCATCAGAACACCCCTATATCTCGAGATCCAATCCCGATAGCACAATTAAAGATACAGGAAAATGGTTATCTAGAAGAAAGCCCAGATATCCAAATTTGGGCTGCCTAGCTGACATCCGTCAGGTACAAGAACTAATCCCTGGGCCTAGTATTAACGTTTAACAGAGCGCTGAACGTCCCAGACTTTAAAACCTATCATTATCCACTTAATAGACTAATACTCCACAGAGTCCCACACGAATGCTCAAAATCCATCTTTAAGCCACCGGAGTTACTCCAAATCTCGACCGAATCTTTTGCTCAGCACCTCACTACTCCCGCCCCCAAACCGCCGCAATCCCAACTCAATATATAGAGTGCAGTGGGAAAAAGCGGGTAAGAGGTGATATCCCAAGCCCGCTGCTCACCGCTCACCCCGTCCCACGATTCTATATGCGGAGCTAGTCCAACCAGAAGATATGCACCCCGAGTCTTACCCATATGCAAGAGCCACAATCCACCCCCAGCAACAACGACCATCCAACAGCCACCCAGTGAAATCCCATCGCAGCCAACCTCCGGCACGGAGCTAGCACGGAGAACCTCAAGATCTAGACAACTTATCTTTTACGAAACAGACCTTAAATCGAATCTATAGTCCAAGCCTTCGAGCCGGTCACAGCTCATGGACCACCAGCTCACCCCACACAACTACGCAACGTGCCGGACTGTGCTACGGAAATGCTAGCAGACCTGATGAGCTGCGCTGACAACCCTTTTCACATTCCGGCTATCGCACCAAGGTTTGCAGTACCTCCTTGCGGGCATTAGTTAGTTACCCCTCGACGGACTTTTCACAAGTTCGGCATTCTCGCATCCAGAGCCATACATAGCTCAGGGATATCCGCCACTTATTTCGGGATGTCGAGCTATATTACGAAGCTAAGACAATCCCACCCACGGGCGTTTTCGACCGGTTCGTTGAGGTTGAGTGATAATTGGTGGTATAGTATCGCAGAATACCGCGAATACTGGTCTCGGGGAGCATGCTCTCGCAAGAGCCCGAGAAAGAAAGGAAGAAAGAAAGAAAGCGGGGGGTGGGGTATTATTATAAGAGGGCGCTGGGACAGGCGGAGGGCAGATGTCCTAGCAGGAGAAAGGTAATGTATAATAGCCGCATAATTGGATTTCTCTTCTCTAGGATTAATTCTAGATGTATATAACCATTCAACTACTCGAGTAAAATTAAACCATCCTACAATCCAATCCTCACATATGCTGTGCTGTATAGCAAGGTATCGTATCGTACTTATATTCCCCTAATAAAGCATGTCCACACCTCCTGCAGCCATGAGTGCTCCTCATGTGTCCATAAAATCCTGGAAACACAAGTTGACCTTTCCAATTCTTACTGACATGCCCGAATATACACCAAGTGCCAGTAGAACGCCCGCAGAACCGAAAATGATTAACATTTGTGAGAATGAATTCCTCCTAAGCTATATACACAGCATTCATCCACCTATCCTACCCCCCCCTTCCGCTCGCCACGCCCGCCCGGCCCTCCACTCCAATCGACTCCCAAAAAACCCCCCGATAAAGTAATTGAATTAAGTCGCACTAAAATAAAACTTTTTTTTATTCAAGAAAAACATCACCCACAACCTAAGACAGGAGTAAAATATACTACGGGGGAAAAAAGCAAATATCACTTTGGTCACCCGCGCACAACATGACTGATGGCAGCTTTACAACGGCTTCCCACCAATAAACTCCGACCATCTCTTAACCTCTCCAGGGACCTTCCCTTTCTCAACCGGCAACTTTTCACTAAGGCATTGGGCGAAGAGCACGGCGGTCTATTCCATCATCATCATCGTTAGACCAAACACTTGAATCAATGGGCAGAATTGCGGGAGAACAAACCTTAGGCTCCATAAACAATGGAACATTGAAATCCACCGCATTCCTCCTCATGACATAGTCCTCGTCCACCAATGACTTCGCCCTCGCACTCGCCAGATTGAACACGCCCGAGATGTCGTACTTCTGGAACACCTCCCTGAGCTTCCTCTTATCTGTTTTCGGGAATTCGATAAGTTCAACGCTAATTCCAGCTTCTTCTTCCAATTGTGCTTTCACGGTGGGTGAGACAGCGTATAGCTTATACCCCTTGGGTGCAAGGAATTTGACAACGGCCTTGAGGTCCTTCGTTATATCGCCGCCGAACAGCAGACCCGTGCCGAGCTTTGGTGTCTTGAAGTTCATGGTAGATTGCAGCGAGGCCCAGTACGCCTCCACGAGGTCCTTACCGAAACATGCCACCTCCCCCGTGCTCGCCATTTCAACGCCGAGGTAGGGGTCCGCGCCTGCTAGCCTAGTCCAAGAGAATTGCGGCACCTTGGTGGCGACATAGTCACGTTTCACGGTCATTAGGTCTGTTGGCGCGGGCACGTCCTTGTTGATGAGTGCCTTCGTGGCAATGTCAATAAAGTTCGTGCCAAGGACCTTAGAGACGAAAGGGAAGGAGCGAGAGGCGCGGAGGTTGCATTCTATTACTTTTAGGGCCACCTTGTTGCCTTCGATGGCTTTGATGATCTGCATGTTGAAGGGTCCTGTGATTTTCCAGGCTTTCGCGACTTTCTCCGCAATCTGCTTCACACGAGACATTGTCTCCTCATCCAGAGTGACTGGTGGTAGGACTAGCGTTGCGTCGCCGGAATGCACGCCCGCGGCTTCGACGTGCTCAGACACAGCGTGCACGATGAGGTTCCCGTTCGAGGCGACGGCGTCGACGTCGATTTCCATGGCGCCCTCGATGAACTTTGTGATCACAACGGGGTGGTCGGGGCTCACGCTCGATGCGTTCAGTAGCTTTGCTTCGAGTTCTGCTTCGTTACGGATTACGCTCATTGCTGCGCCTGAGAGGACGTAGCTTGGTCGTACCAAGACGGGATATGAGACCTCCTCAGCAAAGACACGGGCTTCTTCCACGCTCGTGAGTTCCTTCCAGGCGGGTTGGTCGACACCGATGCTATCAAGGATCTGCGAGAACTTATGACGGTCTTCGGCACGGTCGATGTCTTCTGGGTTGGTCCCAAGGACTCTAGCCCCGTTGTTTTGGAGTTTGAGGGCGATGTTCTGGGGGAGCTGACCACCAACGGAGACCACGACACCTGTCGCAGATTCGAGTTCGTAGATGTCCATTACTCGCTCGTAACTTAGTTCTTCAAAATAGAGCTTGTCAGCGGTGTCAAAGTCGGTGGAGTACGTCTCCGGGTTGTAATTTATCATGATGGTCTTGTTCCCCATTTGTCGGAGTGCCACAGTGCAGGAGACGGCGCACCAGTCGAATTCTACGGAAGAGCCGATGCGGTAAACACCTGAGCCAAGAATTACAATCCCGTGAGTGTCAAACTCGACATCGTGGGTCGTAGCGTTGTAGGTTGTGTACAGGTAATTTGTATCCGCCGGGAATTCGGCTGCGAGTGTGTCAATTTTCTTGACGAAGGGTTTGATACCGAAGCTCTTCCTACGGGCGCGGACTTCTTGCTCGGTGGAGTTTACGCATCCCGCAATCTGCTTATCTGAGAAGCCCATCTTTTTAGCAGAACCCATGATGTCGCGGGTCATGCCGAAGAGGGAGCCGACCCCTACTAGCTCTCTGTGCTTGTCTACGATGTTCTGGAGTTTATGCAGGAACCATTTGTCGATCTTGGTGAGATTGTGGACGCGGTCGACAGTGTAGTTCTCGTGAAGCATTGCCTGGCCTACGGCGAGCCATCGGCGGTCTGTAGGATTGGCAAGTTCAGAGTCGAGGTCGTCGAACTTGGCTCCCTGGAAGCCGAGGAATTGAGGATCAACCTGACGAATTGCCTTCTGGATAGACTCCTCAAAGGTACGTCCGATTGCCATAACCTCACCAACAGATTTCATAGAAGAGCCGATGTCACGCTTGACGTGAGCGAATTTGCTCAAATCCCAGCGGGGGATCTTGGTGACGATGTAATCGAGCGAAGGCTCAAAGTTGGCAGTGGTAGTCTTTGTAACAGCATTCGGCAATTCCGGGAGAGTGTGTCCGAGACCGATTTTCGCAGCAGTGTAGGCGAGGGGATAACCGGTAGCCTTGGAAGCGAGAGCGGAAGAACGAGAGAGACGAGCATTGACCTCGATGACCCTGTAGTCCAATCCATCGGGCTGGAGAGCGTACTGGACGTTACACTCGCCAACAACCCCCAAGTGTCGGACAATATCGATAGCGGCAGACCGGAGCATGTGGTACTCCTCGTCACTCAAGGTCTGAGATGGAGCCACGACGATAGAGTCGCCGGTGTGAATTCCCAATGGATCAAAGTTCTCCATGTTGCAGACTGTGATACAATTGTTTGATCCATCTCGGACAACTTCGTATTCGACCTCTTTCCAGCCCTTGAGCGATTTCTCGACAAGGATCTGTGGTGAAAGAGAGAGCGAGCGAGCAGAGAGATCATGGAGCTCTTCCCGGTTATTGGCAAATCCAGATCCAAGACCGCCAAGGGCGTATGCAGAACGGACGATAATCGGATAACCGATCTTTTCGGCGGCATCGAGAGCTTTGTCTACTGAGTTAACCGCAATGGACTCTGCAATCGGGATGTTGATCTCTATCTCAAGTCAGTAACTGCGATCCTGAAGGATAATGCTCATAAGTGTCAAGAGGGTAACTACCGTTCAATGCCTTTGCAAACAAGTCTCGGTCCTCACTAGTCTCCAATGTCTTGATCGGAGTTCCCAAAACCTTAACACCCATACGGTCGAAAATACCCATCTTATCCATTTGAACCCCGACATTAAGACCAGTTTGACCACCAAAGGTCAAGAAAATACCATCAGGCCGTTCGCGCTCAATCACATGTGAAACATACTCGGGTGTGACAGGCAAATAATAAACCTCATCCGCAAGAAAATGTGAGGTCTGAATAGTCGCAATGTTAGGATTTATCAGAATTGACTTCTTCCCAGCCTCCTTCAAGGCCTTGATAGCCTGGGAACCTAAGCGAGAAAAAACAACCCTCCATAAGCGATTGACACCCTATGACTCACCCCCGAAAAAAAACGATCGTTCCCTTACCTGAGTAATCAAATTCTCCTGCCTGCCCAATGCTCAGACCCCCACTACCGATAACCAGGACTTTGGTAACGTCCACCAGATTCCTCCCGCCGGCGATTGCGCCCGAAGCTAGGTACGCCTGCGCCGATGGAGCCTCCTGTGACTCAAATAACTTTCGAGTAGAGGAGAACGTGCGGGCTTGCTGTATCGATGACCACCGTTGCGAATTGGCAGCAGTCTTTGCCGAATTGCCAGCCGCTGCGGGTGTAGAAAGGAGTTTCGGTAGCGAAGATAAAGACCTGGCCGGCTTAGGACAGGACGCAGTCAGGGAAGGTCGCAATGCCCGCAATGCGAGGCCGCGGGGAAGAGCCATCACTGATAGGGTATTAAGAAACGGTCGATAAGCAAAAGGGAGGGAAGACTCGCTTCGATTGATGAATGACAGTTTTTTTTCTTGCTCTCCCGTTTACCACTTATCAATGGCTTTGCGGGGGGTTGCAAACCAAGCTCGGGGAAGGAAGATCAGAATTGGGAGAAGTGAAGGGGGAAAGAGGGAGAGAGGAGGGAAGGAGGGAGATTTTCTGGTTCTGTTGTGACTCTGCAGTAAAGTTTTTTTTTCTTCGGGCTCCCCACCAGGATTGGCGCAAGCCGGGAAAACCAGCGAGGAGAGGATTCTGCCCTTCCAAGGCCAGGACGGCAGGTGAGATGCGATACCAGCACCGTACCTACCTATTTATTGAAGTATAAAATATCCGGAACCCCAAAAAATTTCTATTACACTTCGTGCGTCTCCTATGCGGAATACATCTTCTCTATCCATAATTGAAAATGAATCTAGCTCTTTCTCATCAATTGAGTCCGGTTCACGATCGGCCTCCCGGTAGAATCCCTCAGGAAGTAAAGAATTGCTTACGCCCCCGAAAGCAACCAGCAAGTATATTACGATACCCCAATTTCCACGGGGCCATCAATGGACCAAAATCCACCCTCAGCGCTCCTCCACAAACCCCACCAAGTTCGAAAGGCTCTCATGGAGAAATCCCTTCCCCAAACCCGCAGTTGAAGTCACACTGCAGCGGGATTGTCCAGCCACTGCGGCAACCAACCATATGAAAAATTTTCTCATGCCCTTGTGATCACCGTTTTCGGAAAGCAGGAATGTATTCTGGTCTCCACCATTTCTACGAGTGATTTCACGCCGCATCACAGGAGATAGAGAGGGGAGACAAAACCTGCTCCGCTTGCTTTCTAGGATGTGGATCGATGGGCTTCGTGGGGGCATTTACTTTGGGTTATCTGATTGGAGGGGATCGATTGAGATGTGCTATACTGTAGTATCTTTCGGAAAATATTTTCTCCGGAGACGGGTTGTTCAGATCACCTTACTTCTCGAACGGGGCCGGAGCACAATAAAAAGGAATTGAGACAAAAGCTTATAGGTGGTGTAAACGCACTTAAACATAGTTGATGAAGCGGCTCTTTTTCCCGGTGCATTCATACATATAATTGGCACGAAGTTAGTTACTGGCATCACTTCTGGCACAAGGGCTAAAATAGGAACCATCCCTAGCCAACATTCCCCCTCCAATCACTTACAAACCACCATCACTGCTCTGATATCATAAATCCACCCATTCGTGGAGCCCCAACCAAACCCCTTTGATCGGCAACCTCCAATCTCTAGACTATCACAACGCCCAAGTCACTAGCTCTCACTTACTAACAGCCAGTTAATAAGATCTAGCAACCTCTACTTAAATAAACTATACCCCGGCTGGAAACAGGATTCCTTCACGGCTTGTGAAATGCTAGATTGTTGGCGGACGATAGTGCTACGCAGCCAATTAGCAGTCGTCCGTGTGCGTGCCGTACACCGGACTAGAAAAAAGCATACTTTTACTGTGCCGGTTTGTCGATTCTAATTCATAGCCGAAAAATGTTTTGGTCAGCGTCGCAGACCAAATTATGTTAGAAATTCGGCACAAGGCCTGGTCTTACGGAACCACCGAAGCAAATATCTGCAGCCAGAAAAAATACCGCAGCACGCTTGCAACGCCAGGAAGTCATGCCGACGAATGTCATAAGAAGGAGCATGTATTATGTATTCCATAGGAGCCCACGAAGTGGTCCTCCCACCTCTCAACCCCCGGCTAGCCCTTAGATCGTCTTCACAAACGCACTTCCGCCACGCTCCTTCCTAGTACTCACCCTATTCAAACTCCCATGTTGATGTTTACCCCCAAAAATTGGGCCCTTCAATAGATACCGCACTCAGTACTTCTTCCAAGAAGACTCGGACTATTGAATAGAGGAGGTTAGAAGCCCTTCCATCCCGACCAGCACATGCCTTGAACATTACCTACCGATGGGACCTTGACAAAGTCTTACACCTAGAGGCACGACATATCCAACAAGTAGACAATGAAGGAGTATATATCGCTAGCGATGTTACAGACCCGAGGTCCTCCGGCGACGTGAAAATATTACACGGGCAGCATCATGCGGGGACCAATTTCCACCTAAATAATGATAGAGACTAAAGAAGGGGACAAGATGTCCGAATTGCCAGTATATTTAGTCGTCGCACAACAATCCCCTCACACTCCCAACCTCCCACACTACGCCAAGTTCTTATCAGTATCTATCTCTAGGGGGTTATCTCGAGATAGATACTGATAAGAACTTGGCGTAGTGTGGGGGCTGGGAGGATTACTGTGCGATCCTACCGCCGACCAAATATACTACACAAGAATTTCGGAAAACAGCATGTCCAGATACCGACTTGGTTTGTCCGCAAAAAAGGGCAACGCTAAGGCAAGGGGATCATAGAGATACCGAGCCCAACCAACTCCGAGGCCAATATCATCCGCAACGAAAATACCGGGGAAGCAATTGATTAATGTAGTGAGACTCACTGAACCCCGCGCTTTCCCCGACAGGAAAATCGATCTAAACTCTACTTCAGCACAGTCACTCACACTTCTACACTTCCCGCGCCCTGCTTCCCCTTACCTCTCCCGTTCTACGCTCCAGTCAGTAAATACTATCCTTCCATTCTCATAATTTCAAATAAAACCACTATCAACCGGATCCCGTAGCCTAGCATTCGAGATGCCAGACACCACCAATTTGATGCTTCAATATGATAATAATACCTAGTAAACCACCCTTTGCTATCAGAACCAATGGGATACTTACTGTGAGATCCCACCTCCGGGGCAGGGGGTGACGGTGGGGAGGGCTAAATGGGTAGTCCGTCAGCCAAACAATAAACAAAAGGCCACGCCCCGGTCTTCCACTTTATAGAGTGATCTAGATACTCACTGTCGGGAGTGAGCACCATGCAATGCATGCCTCAGGCATCACAAGGGCCAGACTAGATTAACAGGTAGCATTCCCTATACTTATAAGCATGCACCCCAAGCCTCTCTCCCACTTTACTCCCCCCCCCCCCCCCCCCCAGAAATAGAACTCCCGCAAACCAAAACACTTCAAACACCTATAAACTCATAAGAGAATAGCGCTGCAACAAAAATCGCGCCATATCCTTGTGGATATAACCATTGGCCCTAAGCGCAAGATGGAATATACTCTACCACAACGGACAAATTGTACTATAATGTCAGAGCAGGCGCCGGCCACCCAAAGCTCAAGTCTCCATTCCAGTATTGAATTGATACCAGGCTCAGATCATTGGCGTTAGGCGCACAAGAGTATACCAACCATCGCCCTTTCGTGCATCTTTTAATTAGACGTGAATGCGAGATGAAAGTGCACGGACGAGGGGGACAGAAGTGACCCCCCCCGTTGGCACAGATCCCTTGAACATGCGAAAGTTCTATCGCCCAATACATGCCGCACCGTAACGTAACTCATATATCTTCCCTTCCACATACACAACTTGTCGCAAGCTACTAATACAGTAGATGGTGTTATCCGACACCCGCCAAAAAAACCAACCGAGTGATGGCTATGACTAAGATTCCTTGCCAACGTATCGTACTATACTAGCAAAAAAAAAGTGAAATTAGTCACTCAGTTACCGGTACAAGCATCAGACGAGATGTTGCCAATTAAGTCTTTTGGTAGTAGCAAGAGGAGAAAAAACACCGAACAGCAAGACAGTGCGGTGGTATGTCGCTATGTTTTCCTATTCAATAAACTCGATGCCTTAGACATCCATGCTTCCTTATCGATAGCTACCCGCGCCAAGCCAACCCCCATATCCAATCCACTCCAACCCATGGGATCAATTACCGTACAACTGTCTCCCTTCCCTACCGAGTGCTCACCGGCTCCAACTCCTTCTACCCCCCTAGGCCATAAATCGTTAAGCGAGCAAACAAGCAATACCCCAGCACAATGCATCCTCAAGCTAATCTCCTCCCCGTCCTGCTCCAGATCCTCCTCCTCCTCCCCGCAGCCACAGCAAAATGCTACCCTCCCGGCGCAACATTCCCGATACCAGACTACGCCCTAACCCCACCGCCCGACATCAAACTCCCAACGAGCGCGGACGCCCCCTGGCCGACGAACACAACCTCCTATCGTACGCCGTACAAGTCACCACGGCCAAAAAGACCATATTATCGGCTTACCGCACCGCCGACATCCTTGGGGAGTACCGGGATGGGGACCCGAGAAATGTCACGGGGGATACGTACTTCCGTATTGCGAGTAATACAAAGGTATTCACCGTGTTGGCGGTGATTCTGACCGAGGGCATGAGCCCTGGTGATGGGATTTTGAAATACATTCCCGAACTGGCGGATGGGGAAGGGGGTGTTGAGTGGGGGGACATTTGGCGGGGATTGTTAGGGAGTGTGGGCTTTTCTCTCTCCCCCTCCTCTGCGATAGTTGGTGGGCGGGGAAGGTGGCTCAGTCACTAATTAGCACTGACAGATGCTGCGTTTGACCTTTTTGGACATAAGGACGAAGGAGATATGCTTAAAGATCCTGTATCCCATGGCTTCCCACCACTACCCAGATCCGCCGGCCCTCCTTGTGGAATAACAGAGGGTGACGTCCAGTGTACCTGGAAATGTATCCTCCCCTCAAATCCCCCGCCCCTCCTCTCCCCCGCTCCAACCTAAAACAAACCCCCAGAGTTCATCTCCGGCATCTCCGACCGCCGCCCAATCTGCCCCCCACAGGCAATAGCAACCTATTGCAACGCAGGCTTCATGCTCCTCTCCCTCGACCTCGAACGCCACACAAAGGCACCCTTCGGAAAAAAGATCGTGCAGGAAATGATCCTCACACCCCTAAACCTCACTTCCACCTTCCACAAGCCCCGTGACTCCTCCGGCGTGATACCGCACGGACGTAGTGACTGGCGCTGGGACGAGGGCATCAAGAACGCTGCGAGCGGCCTCTATGCCAGTTCCACAGACCTCAGTAAATTCCTTCGCAGCCTACTAAATCACGGCGCTGGCTTAGGCGGCGTCGGGATGACCCGCGGGCAGATGGGCGGGTGGCTGAAGGTAGTCCCTAGAGCGAATACGGCCTGCCCTGGGAGGTAGTTTATTCCAATACCCTTGCACCTGACGGACACGTAGTGCCCGTAATAACAAAAGGCGGGGCACTAGCAGGGTACTTCTCCACCACAATCATCTTCCCAGACTACGCCCTCGCAGCAAATACCCCAGTATCCGGCGCCGCCAGCGCGAGCCGCTACCTCCGAGACACCATCATCTCGCAGCTGGTGCCCTGGGCACACTCCCATACCTTCTTCCAAACAACGGCAAAGCTCACAGGAACATACTCCGCCCTGCCGACCAGCGGTATCAACACCACCATAATAACACTAACCACAGCCCCCACTCTGCCGGGCCTGGGGGCAGAAACTTTCATAAGTAATGGCACGGACATGAAGGCCTTTGCCGCAAGTTTTTATCAAGACTATGCTGGCTTGCCTACACCCGGGGGGGGTGGAGCTCAAATTGATACCGACCGGGATTGGAAGGGTGTGGAGGATGAGTGTGAATTTCACCCCGCATGAAGGGGAGAAGGAAGAGACGGTTTGGAGTAGGGCTTGTTTTACAGATATTGATGCTTGGGCATATGCTGGGGAGAGTGTTTCCGAGCTTGTTTTTCTTGAGAGGGAGGAGGAAGTTGGGGTGGTGGGGGTTGAGTTGCCGGCTTTTGGGATCTCGCTGGTTAAATTGAAGGAGGTGGAGAAGGAGGTTCATGATGAATTGTGAATAATTTAGTCCAGTTTTATATCGCTACTCACAGTGAATAACCAACCCTCACCCACTTGAATAATCAAAAAAATAAAACAAACTTGAACCGATCTAACGAGCTTTCATAATACCGGAGCAGTAATGATAATAACGACGACGAAGACGATACCCCCTATAGCATTTCCCTCCCCCTATCCATCAAGTAATCGGGCAAGATACATTAACTAAGACAAGGCAGACTGACAAATAACAAACTAATAGCAAGAGGCAAAAACAAAAAAAACAAAAAACAAAGACGTATATAGTACTGTACTTGAATACCAAAGTATGAAAGAAAGAAAGAGAACCCATCCCCTAGCCAACCGACCCAACATGTGAAAATGCGCAAGAAGGAAATGAAAGATGTAGTTGTCGGTGAACTTTTGTACAACGATTCTGATACATGTATGATAGAAAGAGACTTGATTGATCCACCCTATAAAACCGCACCTCTACCATCCGCGGTGTTCACACCAATAGAAGTAGCGATAGTAGTGCCGGACAAATATGCATCCGGAGGGATTGCGCCGTTGGCCTGTGACTTATCAGTCCAGGATTCCTATAGAGAAGATAAGAAGGGGGGGCGTAAAACAGAACAAACCTTAGCCTCCGAAAATGCCTTCCAGGCATTTTCCATATTCCACCCCGTCTCCGAAAGACACATGCTAGCCCAGTCCAACCTCAATCCGGTTTGTGCCATCAACTGCTCACACATGGACTTCTTGGCCGCTTCTCCTCCCTGTTCCCCTCCGTTTCCAGCACTCCCACTCCCATCCTCCGGCTTCCAGCTATCGAAGCCGCCATAGGCCCTAACCACCAACATATCGTTGGCCACTTTAACCTCGCCGAGCAGGTCCGGCCGCAGCATAAACGAGCGGTCGAAGCTCCGGTGGACAATCTTCTGCGGGCCATCTACCTTATTGAGTTCCTGGAACTCGGCGTGTACGGTGCACAGCACGCCCATGACGCCAGACGTGACCTCAACAGGCCATATGTCGAAATTCCAGGCGTCACCGTTGGCGAGGTCGTGCTTGGTAGCGGGCAGCTCACCCCACAACTTAGCGATCTCGTCAGGTCCCATGGCGAGTCTATCGGTGCGGCCCTTCGAGTGCGAGACGCGCTTCAAGTTGCGTGACTTGGGGATGTACTCGTCCCAGTACTGGCGAATGCCTTGCTGCTCCTTGGCGCGCGGCGCAGACGTGTTGACAGAGAGGGAGAAGAGGGACTCGGCATCGTAGAACTCGCGGAGCAGGGAGGTTCGGTCTGCGTCATAGGTTTCGAAGAAGCGAGAGAGGAACTTCATGCCGACGCCGTAGTCGTCCTGGATGAATCTTGCCTGGACTTTGTGCGGGAGTATGGGGCGGCCGTCTGAGCCTACCAGGACGGTTGCTGGCGCTGCGTTCTCCGCCGCGACTTTATGTTTAATCATGGGGTCTACGGGGACATTGTCCAGCATCACAAGCTTCGGATATCGCCGGTAGGCCTCCTCTATGTAGCCCTGCTGTGATGTGATCGGGTTTCCGCTGAGGACTAACTGCTCCAAGCTCTTGAACTTGTGGCGCCAATTGTCCAGTGTTTTCCAGTCTCCGATAGAGTTGCCTTCCAGACTCAAGTTCTTCAAGTCCGGAAACGTTACGCTCAGAGTCGAAACGGCGCGGATATCCTTCAGGCTGTTGTATGCTAGCGATACACTATGGACCGTGTCACGCTTTTGCTGTGCTGTTGTGAACTTCTTTTCAGCTACCTGCATGAGCGCTGGGAACATCTTGCTGGTTGTACTGCTGAGTTGGAAGAAGCCGTTTGCCTTCAGGAGTACGTCTTCACCGAGTCGTGACAGGTCCAAGAATTTACTCTCGAGATTATACCGATTCGCGAGAACACCCTCAAGGGTTCGAATCGTATCCACGGTACCCTTATTCGCTGGGTTGGCTCGGGAGATAACTGCCTCACTCCTCCCTGTAACGTCGATCCGACCGAGGCTAGGCGCAGCCAACTTTAACTTGGACGATGCAAATTGGGCATCATTCCATTCCAGAATCGAGTGAATGTCTAGGAACGGGACCTGAGCGACGATGGTGTCCCCTTGTTTTAAGGTCTAAATTGGCCCCAGAAAAACGATACTTAGCATTGGTTTTTCCTCTCTTCTCCCATACTATCTTTCAGCTTTCAACAAAAAGAGAAATAAATGGCTGTCCAGCTGCAAGCATCGACAATCAAATGTTGCGTTATGCGTAGTATCTTTGGCTCGATGTTGTGTCAAGAGTGGGAACATCTTCTGCATTCGAAGACATCGTGGAGCAGTCCTCCCAAAGCTTGTTGAAGATCTCCAGGTAGAAGCCTAGCCCGATCCCGAAATCTTCGCCCGCTCAAATAAACAGAGTACAAAATAAACTATATGCAGCCGTAACAAGAAAACAATAGCTCTGAACCAAGAAAGGTCTGAAACGACAGCATAGAATACATTGAGAAGAATAGAGTAGCATGGGCCCCGTGGGAACAAATGGTATATCTCACCTTTCGAAGTTTTATTCGGCTCTTCCTCTCCAGGAAAGCGATTGCCTCCTCCGCAGAACCCTTGCTATTCTTCCACCCTGTGATTCTAACCTCAACGAGTGTTTCAGAAACGGATACTGCTCCATTCCGAGGACCTCTCGGTGGGATCCCCCTATTCTTGTTCTGACCCAGATCTGTGCGGCCAGCAGTGGGGATAATAGAACCAGCACCTGACCTCCCTCCTCTAGAAACAGCACCGGCCCCACCACCACGACCACCCCTGTTTCTATTCCCTCGGCCACGGCCACCACGCCCTCCAGAAGGAACATCCATATCAAGATCTCCATCTCTATCAACTCGGGCACGACCACCAGTGCGTTTGGTGATGCCACCATGGGACCCCTGAGGGCGAAGAGCAGTAGAATTCATTGCAATCTGAATATTTGTGGTTCTTTGAGGGGTTGTTTTTTTTTGTGGATGCTTAGTGAGTGCGGACTTTCGTTTGAACGAAAGCCGTGACACACAAGTTAGGGGTGAGAAAAAAGAAAAGGGTTTGTTTTAGGGGTATTTTTAGCTTTTTTTCGAGATATCCGTATACCGTCTGTAACGGTAAGGCCTCGAGGTGAGTGGATATGGGATGACTCCTAAAATCAGCAAAACTCATGATGACCAAAAAAGACTCTCCCAAATGCTGGACGGACGTCGAAGGGTGGACTAGGTGCAGCAAACGACGTGGGAACGATAGGAGAAAAACCGCCCCACGTCTTCATTTTTGCGCAACAGCTAGCAGCCGATTGTCTTCTACTTTCGCTCCTCGAAGGTGTGAGTCAAAAAGGGGGGACAAGCAGGAGCTACATACTTTGTAGAGTTGACGATTCCAATCTCCAAACGCGTCGGTCGGTGCTCGTGCAAAGATTAGAGCAAGCGAGGCAAAAAGGTCTCCGAGGGAGATGGACAGTGGGAACAGTGAGAAAGCAGAGAAGAGAAAGGCGGTTTTTTTGGTCCCTTTTTTTTCCCTTCCCTTTTTTTTTTTTCCCTTTAGTGAAGGTCTCCGTTTAGAAGGGAGCGTGTTGGGTGGGAATGGTGGAGGTGGTGGATTAAGGATGAAGGAAGGGACGGAGAGAAGGGAAAGAAAGACACCGCCATCACTGGACCGAAAGAATGTCTTGGCGTACCCTCAACCCCGCTAACCCTGATTGCTTGTGCGACTCCCCTTCTTGGGAACAGTGACATGCCAAGACTTAAAGCTGGGACAAAGCCTCAAAAGTTCAACCCGGTAGGAGGGCTGATTAAGCACTCTGAACCGCCCGCAATTGTTTAATTCTGCCGATTTTCCCTTTCTTTCCTACTCGAGTATCGTACTCTCTTTCTCCCGGTCCTATCAAACATGCACCGGTATCGGGAGCGGTGGAAAAATGCCAAACGCAAACGGATTCCTCATCTTGCCAATTGAGTTTTTGCATTTTGTGAAACAATCTCTATCCTAAATGCAACCACAATGGAGACTGCCAGTGCTCATCGCAGCGCCCAGGGCTACAGTTGGCGTCCGGTGCGTCTGCCGTGGCGCCTAACTGCTGCATCTCCGCCTTAAAAGAAGATGTCAAAATGCACGAGGGAAGATGCCGTTATCCACCGAACGAATTCCAAAGTCTGTTCGATGACTCAGTTCCTCTCGTGACCCGGAATTATACTGATATCATGCCATACCCGCAGCATTTTGCACCCCGCAGCCCCATCAGTTCTGGGATCATGATACTTGTAATATAGCAAACACACGGCAAAGGGAAAGGATGAACCCACTGTCGTACCATACCGGCATTCCTGCCTGACCCACAGCTGTTTCCTCCTAAGGGAACCCACATCCGACTACCCGCACAGCCATTTCAACAAGCTCCCCAACCACCTTGCCCTTAAACCAGGGTGCGGTGGGGTAGTAGACCCCCCTACCGGTATCAGTATCATTCGCAAGAGTAGCGCATCCATCACTCTGCCAATGGACAACGCAACCCAGATCCCTGCGGAGATCCTGCCCGTAAGAGCCTCAACTCTAGGTGCCCTAAGCGAGCCTTGACAACCATGAAAAGCGATATCCGGGAAAACTTCAGCACCATCTCGGGTCCTACCGTTAGATACGTCCAGACGGTTAATGACATGGCCGGTGGAATACCGGTACTGGGTTCTGAATTCACCCCTACAATTTCGTAACGGCGGAAACAGTGATTAACTGGCAATGCTGGGTAGAGCTTCTCAAGCAGCTGATTTCGAGCAGATATAAGTGCTTGCGGTTTAGAAGGTGCCGTCAAAAAGTGTTGACCCAACACTGGCCATCATGCTATGAACAGACTACCCGCCTCCATGACCCGTTTGTTATTCTAGTGGAGCCCTGAAATCACTTGAAATCACTCCGTCTTCTAGGGAAATTTCTTATCATACCCCACCCCCCAGAGCACAATGCAGTACTTTTATGCTTATGCCACTCTACTATAACATGGTCCTATAACACTCTTGGAATGCGGCTACTTCTTACAAACCTACAGTAGAGCAATAGCTCCCCCCCCCCCCGGCCAGACATTCCCACCACTGTTTCCAAGCACACTCCCTCACTGTCCTCCCCGTAGACCAATTATCGGAAAGGGTGTTAGCCTAATGTATTAGCCTGCCATAGCGTGGACACAGTGAAAGGCTGAGGTTTCTGCCATCATAATACTATTTGGCCCTCGTACTCCTATTGGCATCTGGCATCTGAGTGTTATCAATGGAGTTTGGGCTTGGGTGCTTGATCAGCGACCATACAATACCCATCCCGTTCCCTCCCCATCATTTCCCCTTTAACACTACTCGTACAGTACCAGAGCAGATCTTTCGGCACAAATCGGATCACCATACCGGTTCCGCACATCAAAGTGCAGCTAGTGTACTCGAGAACGGTAGCTTTGTTTCTTCCCCTACCACAAAGGAAAAGGCGAACTCAACTCTAAACTGCCCCTAAAACCAAGCAAGCGAGGCAATACTCGAGCAGTTTTCCACCAAATTTCTAAAAGTGCCAATTCGCAAATATGCTATCATAAGAAGATGCCCTCACTCTCTTACATCCAATTGGCCCCAGGACACCAAAAACCCTACGTTGCACAAGCCCAAGTAAGGGATACCACAGGGATTGTCCCCTAGACCTTCATCCATCAAGACAACTGTGGCCTCTTCGCGCCAAACCATAGAACTTTTTCCTCTTTCCACCTTCTCCCCGCAATCACACTCTTACGCCTCCACCCCTCCATAGCAGGGCTTTTCCTACTCTCCTCTTTCCAACTGTTTTCATTTATTCACTCATTTTCGCCCCGGATACGGTAACAACATCTTTTGAAATACCCCCTGTTCCGTTCCATCAGAATCAAAAATGGGACGAGGCTCACGGCTTACCCGTCTGGACGCCTTCACCAAGACGGTGGAGGATGCGCGCGTCCGGACTACTTCTGGAGGAGTGGTCACTCTCGTCAGTTTGTGTGTTGTGTTTATTCTAGTGATTGGTGAATTTCGGGAGTATCGGCGAATTCAGGTACTCCCAGAGCTGGTTGTTGACAAGGCTCGTGGGGAGGTTAGTCCATTTTATTCACTATATCATCCCTCAACTCCCTCAACTCCCTCCCCCACAACTCCCGAGAATGCGAAAGGGAAAGAAAAAAACCTGATCGCTAACAAACAGTGATAGCAACTCCCCATAACCCTTAACATAACCTTCCCCCACGTCCCCTGTGAGCTTTTAACCCTGGACGTAATGGACGTCTCTGGCGAGCAGCAATCCTCAATAACCCACGGAATCCACCTGACCCGCCTAACCCCCTTCCCGGAATCTAAGCCAGTCTCTACCACCTCCCTGAACGTCCACGAGGACACCGCCTCCCATCTTGACCCAGCCTACTGTGGAAAATGCTACGGCGCCCCGGCCCCCGAGAAGAACAATGGCTGCTGCCAAACCTGTGAAGACGTGCGCGAGGCGTATGCATCCATCGGCTGGGCCTTCGGCAAAGGTGAAAACGTGGAGCAGTGCGAGCGGGAACACTACGCCGAGCGCCTCGACGAGATGCGTGAGGAAGGATGCAACGTAGCCGGGCACCTGAGCGTCAACAAGGTAGTCGGCAACTTCCACATTGCGCCCGGAAAGTCCTTCTCAAGCGCACAAATGCATGTGCACGACCTCAACCAATACTTTGCCAGCACGAAGGAGCACACCTTCACACACACCATCCACCATCTCTCCTTCGGACCGGATCTCCCCGCCAACGTCAAAGTCCAGCGCAACCCCCTCGATGACGCCAGCCAGGTCGCCCCGGAACGCAGCTTCAACTTCATGTACTTCATCAAGGTCGTCTCAACAAGCTATCTCCCCCTCGGCGCCTCGGACAACTCTCACACCCCCGGTGCGGTAGAGACGCACCAGTACTCTGTGACCAGCCATAAACGTTCCCTAATGGGCGGCGCGGACAAGGAGCATGCAAGCACCATTCACGCCCGTGGCGGGATTCCGGGCGTTTTCTTCTCTTACGTACACACCCCCTCCCTCCCTCCTAGACAGCGCCTAGTGGCTAATATGAGCAATAGGATATCTCCCCAATGAAAGTCATCAACCGCGAGGTCCGCGCCAAATCCTTCGCGGGGTTCTTGACCGGCGTGTGCGCCGTCATCGGCGGAACACTCACGGTTGCTGCAGCGATTGATCGAGGGTTATATGAAGGTAGCATTAGGGTTAAGAAGTTGCACCAGGGGTAGTGCGTAGGTTTATGGAGTTATAAGTTACTCATTCATTCAATATATATTAAACAAATTTATACCCGGGGATATTTATCCCCCATCTTCTGTGCCTATGTCTAAAATGGGGATGGCGAAAAGGGAGCTTGAGGGGCGGGGCAGGAGAGGGGATGGAGGAGTAAACCGGCGTGTACTTGTATTAGTTGGTTATGGACCGGATTGTTTGATATGATATGAATATGCTGCGAGGTTGGATACCTGTTGTTTACATGCTTGCATAGATTTCTATGATACCGAATGGCACCCTTTTTTGTTTTCCCTTTCATCTTTTGTTTTATAGGAGGTTGGTTTCGAGTGATTTTCCGTGGACACGTTTGATACGACAGGTCGACCGGGCCGCCTAACTTTAAAATAGCCATCCAGCCTACCCAGCCAGCGAACAAGCAAACATGGCAAACGAAAACAAGTCAAGTACCGTAGTACCGGTAAGCTTTAAGATAAAATAGACAAGTTTTTTTCTTCCGCCCGTTATGACAAAATTACTCCCTCCTCCCCACCAAGGATAAAGGGAGGGGGAAAAAAGAGAAAAAGAGAAAAGTCACTCCTCATCATCCCCCAACGTCTCAATAACCTTCTCCACTTCCCTAATCAATTCCCTGATATTCGGCCTATCCGCGGGCTCGACCTTCAAGCACATCCTAACAACCTCCTTAACCGCTTCACTAACAGGTCTCTGCCCCGGTTTCCTCCCGCCTAACCTTCCTTCTTCGGGGAAGGCGTATGACCCCGAGCACACTGCGAGGGCAAGACTCCCACCAGACTCCTCGGTAGCCAATTCGAACGGGGAGTGCCCGTACAGCGCGCAGTAGAGGGTGCAACCCATGGACCAGATATCCACCTTCTCGTCGATGACGGAGCCAGTCTTCACGTCAAAGAGTTCGGGCGCGCGGTACGGCATTGTGGAGTGCTCGGCTGCGTTGTCCTGCACTGAGAGGGCTAGTGTGCGGGATGTTATTGGCGTGGGCGCTGGTGTCATGGAGCCGAAGTCCATTAATATTGGACGGAGACCGTCGTCGTCTATCATTACATTTCCGGGCTTTATATCACGGTGAGCGTAGGCTCTTATGTCACCTTCTTGGCCGCCCTCTTGGGTGGAGAGGACGTCGGGGGTCATTAGGGGTTCCGTGGTCTCGTCTGATCCTCCTCCTGCACCGGCGCCGGCGCCGGCACGCACTTCGCCGGGCCGCTTCAAACGGTGCTCGTGTAAGGCTTGGAGCCCCCGACACACGCCCAGAAATAACCGCATTAATTTGCCCTCTGGGAAGATAGTGTGGTTGATCAAGTTTGCATTGATTGCATCTTGTAGATTCCCCCGACGGAAGTACGGTAGCAATATGTACACCGTTTTCTGTGATCCGTCGTCGCCATCATCGCTGCGGCCGAGGGTTGTACTCGCCGAGCGGTCGCTGGTGATTGTGTAGTCGATAGATTTTATGACGTTTTCGTGGTTGAAGAGTTTGTATGCTTCGACTTCTTTCATAGCGCGTTGGACGGATTCTTGACCAAAGGGGCCTTGATAGACATCCTGTCAGTTATGCCCGTTAGATGTGGAGGATAAGGGGAGTAGTACAGCGAATCTTCTTAAGAGCATATAAATCCCCTGCGTTATCCTGTACCAGATAGACATAGCTGAACCCGCCCTCGCCGAGTAATCGCAGGATCTTGAAGGATCGGTGGTTTATGGTTAAGTTTGGTGACGAGGGGAAGCAGGACATGCAAGTTGTGAGGGAGTAAACTAGGTCCAGGAAGTATTGAGCCATCTTGGACCGGTACGTTTTTTATTATCTCACCAATCGATCAAAGGAGGTTTGTTGGCTTGTGTATTAGTTAGCGGTTCGTGGAGATGTATTTGATTGTTTGCTCGCTTGTTTGTTGACTTGTTGGCTAGAAAGGGGATACCGGCAAAGTACTCGAGTATTGGGGTTGTCAGTGAGCGAGTAAAGAAAGATTACGGTGAGGTGAGGTGAGCTGAAAGAGCTTGGTTTCCGAAGGGAGGTTCGACGTTTGGTACCGGTTGCACAAGCACGTGATTTGATTACCTTACCGGCTTTGTGATAACCTGAGGGTGAGGCTCTTGGGAGTGCAGACTGCCGTATGCACTCTCTTTTGCTTGGAGGTCTGGAATGATGAGGTTCCCTTTGATAGGGTATTTCTAATAGTATGATACCGGTAATGTCTTGTCCTGCGCTCGGGGATTCTTAGTGGTCACGACTTATCACTCACTCATGACCTTTTTTCCTTTTCTTTCATGCTAGAATGAGGCCCAATTGAACTGGTGTCCATCTTCAATAGATTGGATCGCTCCCGGGAATGTTCGACGCAACAAATCCCCCACAAGCCCTGTTTGAGACGTGTCTAAGCCCTGGAGTCCTGTATCCAAGACCTTTACTTTCCGAGATATTTCTGGTTCCTCCTTCGCAGCCGGCTGATACTTGGATCATCAGAGACCCTTTTGAATAGAGTTTCGGACAGGTCATTCATTGGTTGTGGGTGGTATCAATATTTGCCTCGACACCTTTCTCTCACATGCTCCTTCGGGCTTGTTCGTTGGTGGCTTTTTTCTCTGCAGCTAGGATCCCCGCGAATTAGGATGCGGGCTCCGCATCCCCAGGTTCCATCGACTCCCCCTCTCGGAACTAGATCGACCTGGCCTCGCGATGTGGTCATTTAACATTGTCCTGCGGCTGCTGATCTCAACTAAAAATCATAACCCGAGTGACAAACCGTGCATTCATGAACGACCCCTATCAGACTGTGACACCTAGTCGCTTCACAAACAAAACCTCGCATTCCCGACTACCAATCCAATGATTGAAGGCCATAAAAAAACAGCTTTTAAGCCCCAACACACCACCCTTCTGAAAAATTTCAACGTCAGACGAAGCCAGGGAAACCCGGCGCCGGGCCGCATATCTTGAGCATGGGGTACGAATCTATTCCACCGCCAACGATCATGCGCAGTATTTTATGATACGTGATAGTGCAGCGGAATTGGGTCCGATGACAGTATAAGAAATCGCCCTCTTCCCTCACTGAAAAATTACCTTTCTCTTTGTCAAAATTCCGCCAACAATACTTGGTTCTGGTCCCTTATGGCATGGTACTTACGCAAAATGCATTTGCCGTATGCGACAAATCGGCAGCGCCACAACCTCACGCTTACTCTGCCCTGAGATCGCGCGTCCCGGGTCCATCGTGCTGCGTGGCATCTGGGGTTTATCCTAAACTTGACGCTTTGTGATTGGCATTGTATTGTCTTATTTGACGGGATTGATATGTTGGCCAGGAAACATGAGAGTTTGGCCCGGGGAAGGGGGTAGCTGAGAAGTTGGACAGGCAATTGGGATGGGGATAAGTTATATGGCTGGGTAGGTTCTATTTGTTGGATTGGTTCCTCTTTTTCTACCTGCACGACTCTCTGGCTTTATCTACCGTAGTGCGGCTCTGTTCCACAGAGCGCAACTGGGGATGTCACGCGCTTCAGGTATTTTTCCTTTCATTTTTTACATTTTCATATCGCCTGAGAGGCTAAATTGTTGGCTATGAGGTCTGGCCTTTAAAGAGCCCAGAGTGATAGGCCCAAAATGAACGGGGTGACCTCACATTCGGGTCCTTTGGTCTGAACAGCTTCTCTCCCACACACCGTATCATGGTATGAGAAAGGGGATAGCTTTTGGCCCTTATCCGCAGTCTTAGACTGTGATACCAGAATCCCGGATCAGTCTCGGGCCGTTGACTGCGTTTCTGGAAGCAAGGAGCTAGAGTCGAGGAGCGAAATTTGCTGTGTCAACAAACGTGGTAACGCGGCCGGTAATCACACTCCGCTAGCCGATTGGTCCACGGTGGCAGGTGTCTCTTGCACTTCGTGGTGGCGGAGATACCCGGACACAATACCTATTCAGATCGCTGGTCTAGCCTCCAGATGCACTGTGGTGGAATTGTTGGTTTGTGAATTTGGAGCCGGGGAGAGTTTGAGAGGAGGGGTTGTGGAGGAGAGGAATGGCGAATAAATGTGCTGGGCATGGGGATGTAATGAAAAATCGGGCAGTCGACTAATCTTTGGAGTTCATTGCTGACAGATAAAGCATTCGGGCTTTATTGCCCCGTTGCGGCGCAGATGTCCTGGTTCGTGTTCCAACGCCGAATTATAATCGTCTTTCTTGGTTTGACCGGTCTCCCAGGTGTCTTGACAGTGCGATATGGCGATCGACGCCGTACTTGTCGAGCCTTTTTTCCCCTTCCTTTCAGTACTCCTGGGGATCAGTCAAGAATCCGCTTGCTGAGACCCGGGGCAAATTTACACACTTTTGTCTTTTCTTTGTTCCTCTTGTCTTTCAGTCTACGATGCACCCGTATCAAGCATGGACCATGGACCATGGTATCTCCGATTCAACGCTCTTGGCGTATTACTGACTCTACGGAATCCTAAATTTCCGGCACCGGTGACGACACTCGCAACACAAAGAGGAACTGCAGCAGGGAAGCTGATCTCGTGCAGCACCTCCACTGGTGGATTGGTTGCGTGACTTTGGTGGGGGGTCTTACTTTAGGCATGGAAAGCCCAACAGGGCCCTGCTTAGGAATGTTCACGGCAATTCTAGTGAGCACTCTCACCGGCGGAGGTATTGTTTACGGGGAATTTGGGAGCGCCCGTATCATTCGCTCCCCTTGGAATTTATATGTAGGGGTGGTGAGCGCAGTTATGTGGAATCTATCTAAAGCGCTTGTTCCCCCCTCATTCCATAAGATCTCCTACACTCTTGCTCTTTACCCTCCATTTTGGCCGTTTTGCTGTTTGGAATTTGGTACTTACACACAAGACTGGCTACCGCATCGCCCTTCATTCTCATGCATACCGGTAGTGCTCACTTTACTAAGGCTGGTTGGTCTCTAATTTAACTCCTCGCCTTGGATATCGATATACAGTACTGTGGTGTGCCGGTATTTCTCAGGACTTTTTTGGACGACCTGTCTCTTCTGGAAGATTTTATCGAGCCTTTTCTTTCTTTCTTTTCTTTTTCTTTTCTAGCTGGGAGAGCCGAAATAATTCCTCCATAAAGGTCAAGGCTGCTGTAGGTGGGTCTCAGAGGGACATAAATCAGAAAGAAACCTGCGGTTTTCCTTCCGTAGAGAATGTTTGCAGACGCCTATTTAGAACCTTTGATTGTGTTCTCAATCCTTTCCGCGGGAGTAATTTTTAATCGGCAGCGAACCCCTCAAAATGACGGCACTTGGTCGCCAACTTCGTCATCGTCTTCGGAGGGACTGTTGTCCCCTCCGATACTAGAACCGCAGTACCGGGAGAGAAAGCTCTTCGGGAGGAGGATCCAGAGCCGGAACACTGCGCGGTGGAAGCATACAGTTGTATCTAGGCTGCTGAGGAAGTTCCCGTTTCTTGTAGAAGTGTGGTATTGGTTACTGGTTTATTGGGTGAGAATCAACTTTTTTTTGCCTAGGATTGATGAGTAGAACTTACTAATTGGTTCTTTAGACATACCAACTTGGGAGAGCCTTTACTGCAGTTACCCTCAAGTCGGATACCGTTGTACAGGCACGTCTGCACGCTCTCTCTCTAGTCACACTTGAGCAGAAGCTGGGCATCTTCATAGAACCAGCGATTCAAGGATACTTTCTACCTCGACCTGTTCTACTTACTGCTATTAATCGCATATATTCGTTTATCCATATCCCAGGGACAATTACCTTCATTGCATGGCTGTATCATCATTCACCGGCTTCGCTCTTCGAAGCCAGGAGACGAGCTCTGGCAACCTGCAACCTGATTGCGTTTGTCATATTCACTGCATGGCCATGTATGCCTCCTCGCCTACTTCCCGAGGAAGACGGCTTTGGGTTTATCGATACTGTGCATACGGGAAAAGTAGCAAGCGTGTGGACAACAAACAAGTTCTGCAATCAACTAGGTATATATATCCCCCCTCGCTTTATTGTTCCTCACCCACCCTCTAAAAGCCTAAGTTTCGGAAATCATGAACATGCTGACAAAGATTAATTTTGATACCCAGCGGCCATGCCATCACTTCACTTCGGATACTCGTTTGTGATAGGATTGACCATCGCGACTATGCCTCCTTCGTCATCTCTTCATGTGAATAACCTACGAAGGAGGATTTTACTCATCATTTTCGGGATGTCATACCCATCGATTATTCTTATGGCAATTATTGCGACAGCTAATCATTACATACTTGATGCTGTGGCTGGTTTATTCGTGGCACTGCTGGGATGGCATGTTAACAGTGTATTATGTAATCTCCTCGTCTTGGAAGACTCGGCGTATTATCTCTTGAGAGTGCACAAGCCCAGCAGGGATTGTAAAGCTGAAGGGGTGCAGGATTATGCAGCGGATAAGGAGGAGGGCGAAGAAGACTGGTGGAGGAAGGCATAAAGGGCTCCCAGGATGGACGAATACAATGGGATTATATGATTTTGGGGGAAGGAGTGGAGGAATGAGAAATACGGTATGGCATGGGTAACGGCAGGGAGAAGGAAGATGGTAAAATATTTGGCGGACAAGATGGAGCCCTCGGGCTCTTCGCGCCGGCGAGGACAAACTGGTAAGGGCCGTTCTGGCAATCGGATGCATAACGTTGTTTGATTGACTGGCTGAATTTATCTTCTCTTTCCCCTCTTTCACTTTCACTTTGATTCTGATATTGGAGGGGTTTTTTCTTGCTGTAGCCTAATTCCTGTCACGTTTTCCAGGGGATTTGTGCCCCCGATATCGCTTCTTTTGGATGGTGTTGGTGGTTTGCTCGAAGGGCGTTCTGTTCATAGTAGGATTCGGTTGGCTATTTGCGCATAGTACTGTACCTTGGACTGCAGTACTGGAGTGTCCTCTTTGGGAGGAGGGTTATTAGTGGCTGTATAGGGGGGAGTATCCTGATGCGGGCGATGTGTATCACTGCAAGATAATTGTGAATTGTTGTGGATACCGGTTGGAGCATCATGATAACGTCTCCACTCTACATGATCGGATCTTAAGATGTCTTTTCTAGAAGGATGAGTAAATAGGAAGAGGTTATGAGAATGCTACGCTGTATCTGCGGGGACGAATTCCTACGGTGAGAATATGTGAAAGCCTTACCAGACAATAAGTACTTTTTTGTACTGTTTTCACCAGATGCCGGCACCACACCTTCCTCAATTGTAAGCTACCGTAGTGGTAGCTTTTGATGTCGATCTTGTTTCTTTGCCTCTACATCAGACAGGTTTCTATGGCAAGGAACGAAGGAAGCACAAAAAAGAAGCAGGGAAGACAGTGGTTCACTTTTTCTTTTTTCTCTCAAATCTATCCAACCAGGGCTGGTCCTTTCGTTTCGCCCATCATCCATCCACGATCAAAAATTCTGACCATCCATCCACCCATCTATTCCTCCCATAATCCTATCACAGCAAAAGGAGCCAGCCTTTCCCTTCCCGCTTTAAACGCTTTTGGTTTCAATCACCACTCGCGGCCCCAAAATTCTCCACTTTTTCTCTTTCATCTGCCAAACCAAGAAATCCGCAAAATTTCCCTGTTCCTGCTTTGCCCGGCGTTTTCCCTATAATTTTTTTTCTTCTTCTGGTTTCTAGGGTGCGCATCCATCCTCCTTTGGCTGGGACTTAGGACTTGGGACTTGGGCGAGGTTTCGTTCCTTCGACAACCACCCATTACCACATCACAACCCTCGTCCTCTAACCCTCTCAACCACACACCCTTCCTGCTTCACACCATCACAACCACCTCGACACCACACGTCCCTTCCCTCCCCTTCATCCCGCTCTTCTCTCCTTCCCTTCTACCGCCCATAACAACCACAACATACCTTCACTTTTAATTTCCCTCCCTCCCTCTTTGGCAATCACAACAACCACTGTAACGAATTTCTCCATAACCAATTAACTCCATCGTCTACGCGTCTAATCAAATTCTCAATACCTTGATTTGACATGGCCGACGACACGCCATCACTCTCTCCCAAGGAGAATACTGTCGCCACCACCGAAAAGAAAACCGTTTCCTCTCCTGCTGCAGGAAAAGACGCGCAAGTCGATAAACCAAACAATACTGATCAAGCTAATGCCGAGTCTGGGCAAGACGGTGGAGATAAGATGGATGTTGACGAAGGCTCTGCGACCAAGCCTGAGCCGAAGACCGCGGTCGATGACAACGCCATAGACGCGCCCAAGGGAGACCAGGGCAAAGCGGATGCTAAACAGGCAGCTAAAGAGGGAGAGAATGTCGCTACTGGTTCTGGAGACGAGAAAGAAAAGGTTGATGGAGCGGAAAATGATTCCGCTGATCCCTCTAGAAAGTCTACTAGACAACGCAAAGGAGGGGCAACCACTACTCCAAAGCCAAGCAAGAAGAAGTCCTCCGCCAATTTGAAAGGGAAGACTCCTAGATCTACCAAGAAAGCTGCCGCCGATGTGGATTACCAACCCGGAATGAGCGTTCTCGCCAAAATGAGAACTTTCCCTCCTTGGCCTGCCATCATCTTGAGCGATGAGCTTCTTCCTGAAGCATTGCTGAGGACGAAACCGAGTGGAAAATCCGGGAAGAAAGGCGAGGCCTCGGCCTCGACCGCTTCTTCCGCTCCGACAAGCTGGCCTGTTATGTTTATGGGTACAAACGAGTAGTAAGTTTACTGGTTCCTTTTGAAGCTAATTGCTTTTTCATTCTCAACAGTCGCATTTTCTCTTGGAACGCGAATTTGTCGCTCAATTGTGTTTGTCAAAAATTTTCACTATTTTCATTGCCTTGTCATTACTATTTGCGATTTTGCTACCTGGCGCACTTTTGTTGGAGGTTACGGGCTGACGTGTGAAATTTTCCTTGCACACAGCTCGTGGATGAGCATCGGCAATTTGGAACCACTCGATGACGAAAAGTTGGCCAATGCACCAAAGAGTGCGAAGAGTAAGCCTCTCCAAGAGGCCTGGTCTGTTGCTCAGAGTGGCTTAAGCCTCGATGATGTCAAATCATATCAAGATTCTGTGGAGATGGATGTTGATGAGTTTAGCGAAGAAGGGGGCGTTAGACTGGAGGAAGGTGTCGGGGCAGAAGAATCTCCAGAAGTCGATGATGATCTTGAGGCGGAAGAAGTCGACGAGGAATCCGAAGAGGAGGAGGCACCTAAACAGAAGAAATCGGCTAAGAAGACTCCTAATAAGAAGCGCAAGAAGTCGGATTCTGTTTCTGATGATGAGGATGATACCCTCCCAGACAAGCCGGCAAAGACTCCCAAGAAGGCCAGCTCTACGAAACCCCCCAAAAAATCACAGACCAAGACGCCTCAGACTAGCAAAGGAACCAAGACCCCATCAAACGGAACTGCAAAATCTAAGGCTAGTGGTAAGAGCGCGAAGAAGGGCCAAGCGAAAGATGATAAAAAGTCGCCAGCTCCGCGTAAGAAGTCTACTGCCAAGAGTGCAGACCGTGTAGTTGATTCCGACTCTGATTCTGCTCCTAAGGCAGGCGGGAAAAAGATTGGTGGTGAAAGGAGAACCAAAGAGATACTATATCTCAGACACAGAATGCAACGTGGTTTCCTTAGCAAAGGCAAGGTGCCTATTCCCGATGTAGGTCATTTTCCCAATCCGCGGAGGGGTTTTTTTTTGGCAAGTTCTGATCATATATGTATAGGATATGCCCGCTATGGATAAATATTTTAGCGTTCTTGAAGGGCATACTGATATTGACGGTGATTCTATTCGCGTTAGTCTGCCTAGGACCTGGTGAGAGAAGAAAAGTGTCGATTTTACTGACGTGGTGACGATACTCTAGACGACTAAGATTAATAAGGTTCTCAAAGCTATTGTGAAGCTCGATTCAATCCCTAAAGACGACGAGTTTAGGTTCCGCAAGCGCGCTAGTAATCTATTGGAGAAATGGGATAAAATACTCGCAGACAAGGTCCCTGGTTCCTCTTCACCGGCCGCTGAGAAGGAAAATGGTGTCAAGGGTGATGGCGATGTCGAGATGAAAGACGACGACAAGGGTGGGGAGGAGAAAGAATCTGGCGGCGAGTCTAAGGAAGACGATCCCAAGGCCGGCCAGAAGAAGAAAATCGTCGATGTCAGTGTCCCATTGACCCCGGGCAAGGAGGCAGACTCTGCCGACGCCACCACTAAAGCCACTGATGAGGCTTCTGCGGAGAAGGCCGAAACAGCAACTGCTTAAAGCACAGCGTCTATCTCATTGCTTAGATCAAATGTGTTTTTTGTTTTAAAAAATTCTTTCGGAGAAGGGGAAGGGTGGAAGTAAAATTGCTCTTTTTTTCTTTTTTCTTATTGTTATGGAACGGAGGGCATCTCATTTTAACTCATTTTAACTTTTCATTTTTTTGCCACATTCGGTTTACCGGGCCAGCCGTTGGGCGACAGACGGAAAGGGGATTCCTTGGGCGGAGCAAAAAAACAGAAAAACCTACTACGGCTACTGCTACAGAGACTGCGACTACTACCAAACAGCGGAAAACGGCAGGGGGAACTAAAAAACTAAAAAAAAAGTGAGGAGGGGTTGATATAACGGCATGGCATCGAACGGAAGCGCGGACGGGAAAAACGAAGATGAACGACAAAACACGATATATCTCGAGAGGAGGAGGGAGGATAGGGAGAGAAGACTTGGGTTTTTTCCCCACCTCAAACACGGTGAGGCAGGCTATTCGATTGGTTGATTGATTAAAAAGCTGTACCAGAGGGGGAGAAAGTTTTTTCTTCTAATGGTATGTGTTTGTCTTGTTGTGGGTCATTACTTTTTCTTTTGTGTTATCGTTTTCTTTTTTTCTCTTTTGCTTTTTCCACTTGTCGGGGAGTTCTTTTTATCATACTTCTTTATTTTTATTTTATAGTTTAGTTGTTGTAGTGGAAGGCATTTCTCCTTCGCTGTGTCCGTTTTTTCTGTGTGGTTGATTGAACTGGTAGTGGTAGTGGTAGCGTGTGTGATATGTAAGGTTTCTTCTCTCTTTGTTCTCGTTTTGCTGCTTTGATGTGCCCCGCTGTGCTATGATGGATGGATGGGTGAGATGAGATGGGTGTATTGGGGATTTCTGGTTATCGTCGTAGTTGACCTTGGTTCCATCTGCCCATCCATCCATCACAGCGATAATATTCCGGTCTATCGTAGTTTGGGCATGGAAGCTTTCTTCTGCTTCCCATCTTATAACCTCATACGTAGCGCTGCCCATCTATCTATCTATCGTCCATCTCTCTGGGAGTCTATTTCTAATCCTGTCTCTCATTACATTGCTAATCATCTCCCATTCTTACTCCCTCTTCCCTTCCTTGGTTTTTCTGGACCTCCTCACTTGACAGTGTTACATAGCCTTCCTTGCGGTACTGGTTTGAATCCGAAATAATTCTTAAAGCTAATTTGTTCGTGGGACGCGGGCACGGGTGGTCACTCGGATATTATGACATGTTTCGCCCTGTACGAGAACATCGTTATAGGTGGGGGAGCCTGCAGACGGGTTTTGGGGGGGGGGGGGGGTTGTAGTGATAAGAGGGTGGCACTGCAGA
>Ga0307509_10001135_pt1 | contig 45646 bp, 51 predicted proteins | sample 10_EM_MG_FD_202245 | JGI IMG/M metagenome (GOLD analysis project Ga0307509, IMG submission 202245) | Populus trichocarpa ectomycorrhiza microbial communities from riparian zone in the Pacific Northwest, United States - 10_EM | ecosystem: Host-associated > Plants > Roots > Unclassified | place... | reverse complement strand
CAGGGTTCTTATGATCCCACTTGGAGAGTTTGCGCATGTGTTGTTTGAGTTTTGTTATTTCCTTTGTTAGTTTTGGAATTAAGGTTTTTTATATGCCATAGCGCGAGCTGCATGCAGGATTTTGTACCTAAATCAATAATCACATGATTCAAAAAAAAAAAAAAAAAAAAAGGTACAAAGACAGCATTCAACTTTAACGCTATGGCCAACAAAAACCATACCCTCCTCACCCCAGGAAACATCCAAACCCCCAAGTCCCTCTGGTGTGAGACCAACCGCACATCTCGCCTATCGCCCACCCAAATCCTACGAACATACTCGTACACCCAAAGGAAGTAGAAAGGCAAGAAGCAAGCAGGAAGGAGAGAAGCACCCTTAGCGACATCTACTACAGAAAGTATAAAAACATAAGGAATGATTGAACCCCTGACAAGGGAAATTTATGTCTGATAAGTGACGTGGATCAGCCTGAGCTAGGAAGTGAGAGTATGGACCTGCACACCGGAGCGGTGCCGGGGGACGAAGCGGTGCCCGATGGCAGGATAAAATGGTGTATGGAGGCGACTCTGGTGAGGGGTCGCCGGAGGGTGTGCCAAGGCGGCATTAGCGACGGCCAGGAGGACGGGCGTAACCAAGGCGGGTTTTTGTATAGCGACCGAAGATCAACCGCGGGAAGGGAGCAGTAAGGTGCCAGCTGAGGGGGTGGAAAGGGGGGGGGGTGTGTGTACCTGTAACCGAGCAACGGGACGAAGACCAGGAGGGTGGAGGGAGGAGGATGTGAGGAGGAAGGACAGTCCGAACACTTGAGACGACTGACTAGAGTAACCGCGGCCGATGCTTTTCCTGAATGCGAAACGAAGACGAGGTGCTGAAGGTACTAACCGAAGTGTTCCCCGACAGGACCACACAATCGAGACGGAAAGGTACTTCGCAAAGGGCTTGGAAAGCTCAGCGCCGACCGTGAGCGAAGAGGACAGAATGCCGACCGTGCAAAACCTAAGCGAGGTGCAAAGGAAGTGCGGGGTAAAGGGGAGAACCGAACTTGATGAGCGGGAGTCAACGATGAACAGGAACAAGAACCCCGTGGAGGAGGGGGTAGACCTCTGAGGGAGAGGAGGGGTTGTAGCATCGCTCCCCTAGGCAGAAGCCATCAAGGGGGAGGAGAGGGGGTGGTGGTGGAATCCCACGATGATTTCCCTGGTGTTGAGATTTCAATCGCCGGTGGTGTAGGGGAGATGGTTCGTGGAAGAGAGTTAAGCGAGTGCGCTTAACTATATACTGTAACGGGGGCACCCTATAGAGAGGTGAACTCTAAAGTTGCAACCGCACCAAACACTCAAAGTAGAAGATAAAGATGAGGTAAAATAATTCAGAAGAATCAACGGTAAAACTTAATATAGTTAAGCTCGAAGCTTCACTCAATTTAGTTCTCTCAAGGAAAAGTTGGTTGTCGAAGTAGAATGCCAAACGCTTAAACTTAAGTAGATATCAGATTTAAGCCTTGGACATTCACCACTACTTCCGACCTTGTGCGAGCACCCTGTCCTGCTCAGGATCTGTCCAAGGTCTACCCTCCATCAGGATTTATCCTGCCGGAAGTGTCTGACCAACTCGGGTACACTTAACTCCGTCAATAGGATATGAGTTTCTGCAATGCATCTCCAATACAACTGCAGGTGGAAAAACTCTTCCTATCGAAGTCATAGCAGTGGCTAGCTATTATGACAACAACCGGAGTCAATACCTAGGTGGTGGACTCACTGGCCCAGTGGCAGTTTCGTCTATACAAGCTATGCAGTCTATCATTTAATCTACACAACTATCCAATGTGATAAATTGACATGCGTGCTCCCCCGGTGAGATGTAGCCGATGGTTGGCTAAGTGGGCGCTACCCATAGCCATCCTCTCGGGACATACTCTACCGTGATAAGACTCATACCTCTAGAGTCTATTAACAATCCATAGTAATTCTACAAATCAAGGGGAGAAAGTCCGGGCTGGTTACTGAGGTATTTGTCTCGAAAGCACCCTGGCCTTCTGAGACTATCTGAGTGCCACTAGGAACACTACTCTACAACCCGTAGGCTAGAATAGACTCCTAGATGCCCGAGAGACCATATATGCATGACCCCCATTTCGGCGGTTACCCATACTCCCCTTATATATCCTGCGAAGGACATTCAGTCGGACGGACGGCGACGACTTATACGGTATTACGGCCGCTGCTCCAATGACCTCTTTTAACTAGCAAACGAGCAACTACACAGCCTTCTGGCTATGACGCGCGGTCCCAACGCTGGGGCCAGATGGGGGTGTTAGCAAAACCCGCCCAAGTTCAATAGTATGTTCGGGCCACCCTTACACGGGCGTGGGGTCTCCCTACGCAGATGCGTGTGCGCCCCAGATCATCTAAGAGCCCATAGAATGTGAGGCAATCGACCTCTAAGTTCTAGGATGACTTTGCCGGTGAAGATAGGGTAACTTGGGTTCCTCAGTAGGGTAACTGGGACCCATGGGCATAATAGCCAAATTCCCAAAGTAGGGTAACTTTGTCCTCTTATGCCTTTAACCGCTCAGGAAGTCCTCCAGTCGACCACAGAAGTCGTCTCAGAGATCCGTGTAACATCCCCATAATTCTCTTGATTTTATGCGAATGTTTTCCCGAAAGGTTACCCTGCCTAATAGAGTACCTCAAGGCAACTCAACTATTCCCTAGGCCTTATCCTAGGTTTACCAGCAATGTATATTCTAAGTATACGAGACCATACCACCTCTGGTTACCACTTGGTATACCATTTGGGCTAAGGTGGTAGAGATTGTAGCTACCTATCGTAGGGTCGTTACAGCCCGCTAGCCCATCGATATAATAGCCAATGAGGATTTTATTATAGTGCTGTACGCCAGAAGGCTGCCGGCGAAGGAGTTTGAGCACTCGGCACGAGTATGTGAAGACATCATGATTTCCCTGCTGAAGCACGCTCATTGTTGTCAAGATGTCATCTTGCTCCCACTTATCCATTTCCCCATCCTCAAATTGCTCTATCAAGGCCTTCGTCAAAGCTTCCTCGTTCCACAAAACGTCTTTCAGGAGGGACCTCAAAAACCCCCCAGCAACCGAGCAAATAGAGCAAGCCACATGGATTTGTGTGACTCTCCTTTGCTTTGACGGTTTGGATACCCCATTGAAGCCTTCGCCCTGGGTGGCAAACCACGATTCCATCTATCGGAGGAATTCCCTAACTCCAATGCCGCAGTCACCAGTAACGACTACCCTAGTCCCTCTTGGAGAACCCATTACTCACATCATGTGTGGAACATATTCTGTTACCTCACTCGACCAGCAACATCAATTGCACTGATGGGGGCACGTTGTCTAGATTGAGCACCAATCCGTTTCAGAGCACCAGGTGTGGGGTGTTTCGTCCCACTTCCCCTAGCTGGATGGTGTTTTTGATCAAGCCATATCCACCCGTGTGATTGTAATCGTGACCCTCTACTAAACCAGAAGAAAAGTCTGTGGTGAATTGACCTGGCGACTTACTGCCTAATCGGATGAACAGGGGTGGGATAGACAGAGCAGATCTTAGACAAATTAAAAGGGCAAGAGAACGTCGTCTATTGGGTGTTGATACCCCTGGAGGCTGCTGCTGTCTAAACTATGATACCCAAAGGCGGCTTATATGCACAGAAATGTGTGCATGCCAAGGCTAACTAACAGGGTGTTTTGTTGGGTGAAAAAGTGTCCTCCGACCCACTAGTTTACCCCATCAATCCGGCCCTCAGCACACCGGTACAGTACTCAGTAGTTGGTCCGACCACATGCGATGATCATAATATCCGCTCTAAACAGTTATCAGCAACTACTCGTAGTGCATGCCCTTAGAACCCTGGTCTCCGCTTTGACGAGCCGAACAAACGGCCCTTAGCTTATGCGGGTAGTATGATATCACACCAAATTACCGTAATTGGCCGATTTTGACCTACAGGATACGGTACCGGTATTACACTCTTGAGCGCTATCATTCCAATGATAGAAAATAGTGGGGACACTTCGGACGAAGAAGTGCCCTGGACTCTAGCGAATATTGGCCATCAGAGTCTGCCCGCCTGGCTTGTGCTACGGGCATGACGGCGCGGGAGTAGAGTAATTATGATACAAGTATATATACGTTCAAAGTAGTGGGGGGGGACCTTGGTTAGACTGAGGCTGAAATGATGATTTAAATAAACAGCTTTGAGCTGAGGTTCATGGAAGTATGGTCTTAATTTGTGTTGGATGATACTATGATAGTACGATACAAGTACCAGCACCGACGACGAAGAGGGGGCGGGTGACGGACGGGGGTATTTGGTGGGCAAAAGAACGAAATCGTCAAGGTTAGGGTTACAAAAAGCTACTTGTGAGCACCATAATATAAATTATAATATGTATCCATATTACTGTAATATTACCTGTATAAGTATTTATTGCTCAGAAGCAGGGGAAGCGGAGCACTGGTGCCAGTTTATTTGCTGCTACATTTGCTTCCTTTTCTTTGCTTCTAACTACCTTCAAAATATCATTGCTTACCATTTTTGGTCGGGGAACGAAATGTGGCCGAACTTCCCCCCAACACGATTTGGTGCCGAGCACTTTTATGAAACCATATCTTCTTGAAGATGTGGCTGTGGTTGAAAACTTTCGAAGATTGTTTTTGTGTTGGTTTTTGGTTGATTTCAAGTCCCCTGCACCATACCTGGTCCGGTTACTGTATCGTCGTTTGTGACACAATTGTAAGTCGTCCCAAGGCGGACCGGCAGTAAGGCGGTCTCAAGCGATCTGCATCACGGATCTAGGGTAACCACGAGTCAGGCATGCTGATAATGGTGTAACTTCAACTTAAAAGAGCCGAGGATGATCCTCGAACGAATCCTTCCCCGACCCTACCCCACCTCCTCTCTATCTCCCTCCCCCCCCAACACTCCTCCACCTCGCTTCTACCAGTAGATTACCCTCCTTCTAGTTTGACTAAGAGACGGCAACAACAATGTCATTCCTCTCCCTCCCGAACGAAATAATCTTGCAAATAGCGGAAGATCTCCTCCCGACGCAACTCAACTCCTTATCACGAGTGAACCGCCGTCTAGCAAACCTCATCTCGCACGTTCTGCTAGAAAGCCTCTTCCGCACGCGCTCACCCGACCTCGGCGCCCTCGCTCTCTTCAATGCAGCAGAGCGGAATGATTGGCGAGTCGTTAAGCGTCTTGTTGATCGCGGGATCTTCACATTTGCTGGCAATGGATTGCTGCTTAACCATGCGGTCGAAAAGACGCGCAGCGAGCGGGTGGTGGCGACGTTGTTGGCCTACGGAGTTGCAGCGGATGCTTGGAGCCCTGGAGGGGGACGTGTCAGGGATACTCCGCTGTCGATCGCGGTCGATCTAGGCTGCTGGGATATTGCTAGGTTGTTGTTGGGGAGGAAGGATGTTGATCCGAATGGGCGGGGCAGTGGGACGCCGCTGATAGCAGCTGTTAAAAAGAATGATATTTCAATGGCGAGACTGCTACTGTCTAATCCCTTGACGAAGATCGACCCTGATACCGGGTTATCGCCTCCAAGCTACGGCATCAGGACCTCCGAGAGCGTCGTAGGTAGGAACGTGCCTTTGCAGATTGCGCTGGAGAAGGAGTACCTGGAGATGGTCTTACTGCTCCTAGTGGATGAGCGGATCGATGTCAACACACCTTTCAACACGGGATGGTCACCGCTGCACTTGGCTGCCAGCAAGGGAAATGAGACTATCGTGCGCGTCCTCCTATCAGACCCAAACATCCGGGTGAGCGCGCAGAATTACCGAGGCTGGACGCCACTGCATCAAGCCGTCGACGAGAACTTCGTAGCAATAGCGCGGATCCTCCTCTCGGATGAAAGATCAGACGTCAACGCCGGCCCGCCGTATCACCGCACAGCCCTCCATATCGCAGTCCAAAACAAAAACTTGACTCTCGTGCAACTCCTGCTAAACGACGAGCGCACGAAGGTGAATCTCGGTCCGCCCTACTACCACCCCACACCCCTGCACCTGGCTGCCCAGCTGGGGGCTCTGGATATCTTGAACCGCCTGCTGCGAGATCCGAGAATTGACGTCAACGTGGTGGATGATCTCGGCCAGACGCCGTTGCATCTAGCAGCTGCAACCCCCAACGGAAATGCGCTAGAATACTTGCTGAGGGACGGGAGGGTCGACGTCAATGTTATAAACTCCTACGGCGAGACACCCCTTGACGTCGCGAAGAAGAAAGGCAGGGAGAAGGCAGCCCTTGCACTGATTAGTAGGAGGGATTTGGTGGCCGAAATGAAGAAGAAGGAGGGTGTGTCCTCGCTGTCACTGATCGACTCGATGGTCGGTAGTAAGGAGGCAGTCTTTGTGCCGAGTCAGGGAATTGGAGAGATCACGAAGAGTAAGGTTGAGACGACAGCCCAGAAGGGGTTCGGGAGGAGGTTGAAGGATGTAGTTACTGGGCTCACAATGCGAAGGAGATGAGCCATGGTGAATTCATGGGCTATTTCTTAGCGCGGGATAGCCTCATTGTACAGTACTGTCAATGAGCCCTCTTGGGCCGCCATACTATGCGCTAGTATAGTTAGCTTAGCTCGTTCATGATTTCCTTCTATACAATAATCTGTGTCTGCTGGAGCTGAGACTGGCACGACTAGGCTCTGGGGATCTCTCTACACGTAGTAATAGCGTGACTCCTCTTGCAATATATAGCTTACTATACAAACCAAGTTGCTATAGTTACTCTTAGTATGAATACAGTATGATATAATACTAAGGTAACAACAGTTATATTATAATAGCTTTATTAGGAACCTTTTCATTCCATAGGGAGGAATCATCAATGCATTCTTGGAATATCTATTATAAGTGCGGGATTCGTTTGTCATTATTGGGGGATTGCCTGAACGAGCACCCACCCACCCGCCCACACTAAGCTCCAATGATGGAGGTGTACTATTACACTACCGGTACCATTAGAAAGGGGGCAAAGGAAAGGAGGAGAAGGAGGTTCGTTCGAGTGGGGGTGATGGACCTTTTCACAATTGTTTCTAACTTACTACAGTACTGTAGCGTAGCACAACACCCCCAAGCTTTGAAGGGCTATGGCTCTGAGCGAGAGAGAGAGGTAGAAAGCCTGACTGGTATAGTACTCGTATTTCGCCCTGTGTGTGCTGTAAACTTAGATTTTGGCTAGGCTAGGCTGCCATATGCACCCCGCCTAAATACGAGGTACTATACTGTATGATACGGTACCGGTGTATACGAGTAAGGTTATACGTGGCATTTACAGAATGGTGCTGGAACCAGGGAGTAAAGGTAGCAGGGTACAGCACAGGAGATATAGATGGGGGACTCGTGGCTTACGACTCTTGGCTTATTACGCCTGGGAAGAGAAGGGTGGTGGAAATGGGCGTTGGGCTGACTGCATGTATAATAGTATTGTATTAGTGAGAGGTCTTCTGCTCGCACTGGGATTTTTACTCCTTCATGAAGGGGGGGGGGAAGAGAGGAAGACAGTTTAGAGGTAGACATTCTTGGGTGATATCGGATTGTTAAATGGTTTTCTTGCATTTTGGGTGTCTAGGGGATGGATGTCTGTGATTTTTAGGAGAGCTAGGTCAGGTTGATGGTAGGGTAGTGATATGTGCTAAATAGGTAGAGGGGAGGAGGCACATGTGGTGGTAGCTTTTCGTTTTCATGGAAAGTCTGGCTATAATACTGGTCCACATTATGTAAAGGGTCTTTCTTCCGCTGTTTCTCGCCCTCAATTCATCTACCTCCATGGCGACATACCTAAGCGTGATTCTCTACGTTTTCTATTCGCGTTTCTGGGTATTTAGCTAATACCTCCGAGGGTGTAGACCTGTTAGTTGGCCAGGATGGCTTTGGGGCGTCGTTTAATGTATGGTGTTGGGAGGAAGGAAACATGAGGGAGTATACAAGTGCGGGGACAGGGGAATTGAAGGAAGGAACAAGGTAGTGAGTTCAAAGTAGGGATGAGGGGGCTGATATTGCAATCTTATCAAATCACCCTCTCTAGGCAAAATTGTGTGGGGAAGCCTGAGTGACCGGCCGTCTAGGAGAGGGTGCTTCTACCTAACTCTATCTTGAAAGAGACTACAACGGCTGTTGGTGGGGCATAGAAAAACCGGTATAGCAAGGCACGCATCTAAGTAAATTTAACTTAAGATTGTCTTCCGGATTGAGATCTTTATTCCCGACTTGGAAATACCTTGTCGTCGGCCGGAAAGGGAAATGGGAGAGAAAGAGGAAATGTTAGTTCAACCTGGTTTCGGGGTGATGTTAGTCAAGCACAGGTGCCCGGTATCAAGCAGCGCCATGTTTGAGTCTGGATCATGCCAGTAGGTCGCGTCAAGTACTGTAAGTACTCATTTACTGTGAAACATGGTGCTTACTACAAGGTACAGATACAGTTCTTGCACAGTACTGCTCTGTATAATGCAATGCTAAGCTCCGAAGTCGTTCAGCTAAAATTTCATTCATAACAGAATAGAACCTAAATAGCTCACTTTCATCATATATCGTTAACATTGTGGAGTAGCAATAAAGTAGACAAAAAAGAATCATGTATCATAACATAAGAAAGAAGTATTGGAATAAATGACCAGAGTGCTGTAGAGCACGAAAATTCTCAAAGAAACCAAAGGAAAGTATCAACCAAGAAGCAAAGACCCCTCTCACAAAACCCCTCTATACAGCCATCTCTCTCCGCCGAGAGCAGGAAAATCCACCTCCAAATAGCCAGACTTCCAAGAAATCTCCGGGCGCTGGCCCAGATAAAACTCCAAAGTGACTCACCTTGAGCCTATCCAACAACCGCCTGGCAAGTAATACATCTCACACCTCCCTTGTTACTCCCCTTTAACAACCTATCATAACATCCTCCGCAAATCATATCTCCACAAACAAACTCAAGCTTTACCACACACCTCCGACAACCTGGACACAGCTCCTCCTTCCTCATCCTGTTATTCCAGATCTCTAACTTGGGCGTGACTTCAGGTAGGAGGGGAAGAAGCGTATCCTCAATAGCTCTCTCAGAACTACATTCCACGAAGTCAGCTAGGCGGAGAATGTCCTCTTGAGGTACTACTGGAATTATCGGTCCTGAGATACATCGTCTCGAGCCCGAACCTCGTGACAATAAAGCGTTTCCTGCATGTTCTAGCTCTGGGGCTGGAGAGGGTCTTCTGAAAGAGGACTCAGATGGTGGGGATAATAAGCCCCCGGTTGGGGTCCGACCCCTTATTGTTCTCGGGGCTCGAGAGATTGGAGTTGGGGTACTTTTCCTTCTACTCGGAGAGATGGCGGGCTCTGAACGTGATTGCGTCGACCGCGTGGTTTCCTGCCGTTTCTTCTCGGGAATGGCTGGACTCGGTGATCTAGTCACCCACTTGAGTTTTGAAGCGATTGTTGGAGATCTAGGCCCTTCAGAGAGCCCACGAACCCGAATTGTTGGGACCTGGAGGCGTGCAGGAAGCTCGCTTTGCTTCTTCATCTGAAAGGGCTTTCTTTCTTTTGCCGGGCTCTCGTAAATTTTGTATGGCCTGCGCTCCTGGATTTGCTCTGGCTTTGATCTCCACTTCCTCACCGACTTCTCTTCCACTTTCACCTTGGTCTTCGGTTTTGAAGGCCTCTCTGGTGTCTTCGGCACTTGCACCTCCTTTCGTTCCTCTGATTCCTCCGTGTTCTCTAGGTGCCCCAAATCCCGTATCTCGTCCTGCTTCTGGATATAATCCTCAGCTAACAGCACCTCCTTTTGGGCCGTCGTTTTGACCGATGCATCAGACAGTTTCTTCCTTAGAGTTGTCTCAATAGTAGTAGTACTAGACTCGTCCGAATAGAACCCACTTTCATCGCCTTCCTCTCTATCACCCTCCTCACCCGCACTCCTTCGTCCGGAATAACGCACACCTAACCTCATAATCTCAATTTCCTTGGGCCCCTCGAGCTTCAAAAGCATAACCTCAGACGGCAAAAGAGGCTTTGGGGTCGGTTTCCACGCTCCTCTTCCACGCACAGGGGTTTTCGGACTTTCGCTCCTCTGACCCTCGTTATTGTTTTCTAGATCTTTGTCGTTTTCCCTAACGTCTTGTGAAGTGTTGGTGAGTGTCATCTTTTTTTTGTATGCAATGTGTGGAATAAGTAGTATGTGTGTGAAGTGTGGGATTTCGGGGAAACAGCCCGGGTTTTGTGGACTTTCCTTCTTCCAAGATGTAAGGTATTCAAGAAGGACCCTATTGAATGTTTAAACCTAGTTCGAGCCCGAGTTTTTTCAGCCCTAGAATACTGAAACCCTCATGCAAGATAGTTACCCTCCGAGTGATTTTCTATGGAGATGTTTACTCATCAAGTGTTCCCCGGCGGATACCGAGCTATCATACAAGGGATCTCTCAAGTCGACTTTGAATGATTGCGCGCTTGGCGGTTCAAGTTTCAGTCCCGTGGGGTCGAAGGTGTCCGCATGCAGTACTGTATATGTATGTCTTAAATCTGGCTAGTAAGGTAAGCCCGGTGAAACATCCATGGCAGACTCAGGCTGATAGTGATCCTAAACTCGCAGCGATAAAACTTGCAAGAGAGAATTCAAATCCAAACTGGCATACGCTGGCACCATTAGCCGGAAGTGTGCGTGTATGTGTGTGCACACTGCTATAAAAATGCCCCGGAGAGAGAGAGAGGATATTTTTTTGCACGGGGCACAACTTGGCCAAGACTCTTGGGATAGAATATACAGTATGTAGATTCATGTCCTTATGATGGCCTTAAATTTCTGTGCAAACATTGGTATATATCATACCCGAAACCAGGTTTTTGTCCATAGTAATGGCCATAGCTCAAGATGTGTGCATGGTGTGAGCCGAGGCAATCACAGCAGGGGTGGATGACTTGACATCAGGATATGAAATTCATCTTTGAAAATATTTGTGGCTATTACACTTGCTCGTGTGAGGAGTTGGTAGTAATAGGTAAACCAAGTATAGTTTAAAACTGTAGAAGTTTATTTCAAGCTTGCGCGCTGTCACTAGGTATAGGGAAATCCACCCTCTCTATATACACATTTGAGGTCGCATGATGCTTGTCATGTGAAACCTTTCCTTGCCTGGTTACGATTTGTGACAGATTGCCAAACGCGATTATGTTTGAAAAAATGACATTTTTTTAAATGGTTGAATGCCAAACAGGGCTTTAGTTTTATTTTATTTTAGGGGGGGGGGTAGTGTTGTGGTTAAACAACGAGGTATCCCCCATTGCATTTGCTTTGTTATATGCACTATAGACCTCCCGAACCATACGAGTACTAGAATATTTTGTATTATAGTTTCAAGTATAGTCATACATTCTCACTCGGATAAATATTAGTCTACTGTGAGAATTTTTTGGCCAGTGCGAGGTTCCCGAGTCAATGATCGAGCAGCGCGGGGGGGGGGTGCTGAGGTGTTCCACCGGGGCTTATTTTGTTGGCCTTTCAAGGAACAGTAGCCCTCAAACTTCTTAACTTTCTTGGTTTCTCCTATCGTTCTCTACCCTGTCTACAATTATCCTCATTTGTATCAACAAACACATCCAAATTCCTATGACAAATACAACCCTACGCAACTTAAACATGTATCAATCGTATGGGCAGCTAATAAACTACGTGCTCTGAGGACATTTTCTTACTGGTGGTATGCCTTCGGAAGATCTGTTGTATACACTTTCATGTTGACCTACTATATAATCCTTAATTTCAGTGGCCGTAGTTCTAGAACTGTGGCTAATAATTAGATTCGCTGTAATGGTATGGCAACCCCGATTCTACCGGCACCAGCATCAGCTCTAGTAACGCTACATCTATAATTATTGTAACCAATGGGACACGAAGTCACCCCGAAGAACCGAGGCCTTTTCGCAATGCCTGTGCACATCTGAAAGGTCGGATAGAGGCTATAGTTTGGTATTTCTGGTTAAGGGTAGCAGCAGGGAGCAGATGAAGACAGCTATTTGCTTTTTATGCCTCCCGCATCAGGTTTTTTTTTTAAAAAGAGAGCATCCTATGTAAATGAGCCATGGAAGATTTTAAGGCTAAAGGCCGAGTTTGCAGAGAAGGTGAATGCATCGTGGGATATCTTCGTTAAGGAAGTGGCTAGGGGTGCAGCGATGTACCTTTAGACACCTTGAACGAATATCAGAAAGTTACTCTAGTTTTGGTTATTCTTCAAGTAATCCATCTTTCTAGACTGGAAACATTTGATAAACTCTTGAAATCCCTGGTTGCATGTTTCCTGTCGCACAAAATCGAGGGAGAACTTTCAAGTTGCTCATCAGTAATGACGATAGGGGCGAAAGGGGAGGGGGAGGTGAGTACTATTGCTATCATACTGACATTACTTACTGTATGAGGATGCCAGGAACCTGGAGCAACGCCGGAAACACAAATGCCTGGAATATTTGCGAAATCTCCGATCTCCTACAATCTTCTGCTGATCAAAAAATCCTTTGCATTTCTCCCCTCTGAATTTTTTGAGGACTGTGAGGATGACTTGGTAGGGAAACTCACTAACCTTGTCACGACTGCACCAGCCACTCAGCTGACTGGACTACATACCAAGATTCTTGGTAACAGCACATATATCCAAAAAACTGGACCAGTCTTGAAGATAACGATAGCAGTTGCAATTACTCATATTATTCCAGAAATGAAGGCAGTCCAAATAAAGTGGGCGCACATCTTGATCAAGGACTCTAGGGGTCTTTGTAGATCGTAAAAAAAAGGTGAAAAGTTATGTGGGTTTTTGGATGGCTTACCGATACTAAGATCTACCTTCCTCAGTAAACTGTAACAGAGTTCCTGACCAAGGGATCTCTGCCTGGCTAGGGGAACCGGGGAAATGCCATGTGCCCCCAGGATTCTAGCTTTCTAAGGACTGAAGTCTGGATCTCCTATGCTTCGTTGAAGGGGTTTGAAAAACTATAATACCTGTTAACCGCCAACCACCTTCTCTACAACTTTGTGGTGATTATCTCTGGAAATCTCTCGACATATGCTTTTCTCGATTTTGGAACTTGACACTAGGCAGATCATCTTCTAGACTTGCAGAATCAGCATTATCGAGTTATTGGAATCTATATGACCGATTTGTTAAGTTGGATCCTAACCCCTTGTAATGTGGCTCTAGGTGTGCTAGTTCAAAGACCAAGGCTGGCATCTACTCGTAATTTTTTAGTGCTTATGAACACAGTTACTTACTACTACATACTGGCAAAAAATCGACAACAGCCTCAGTATTTTAGTCGTGTGTAAACGTCAGGGAATTAAGAGTGTTTCTACAAGCTTGTATGTTTTATCCACGACTCCATTCTCGACCAGCACTAGCAGTTCACCAATGCCTCACGTTATCCATGTAGCCAGAAACCTCAGGGTTCCTATAGAAATACCGTCTCGTAACCGCCGGTCGGTAAATACCTTCTCTCCAAGCAAATTCGTGTTGCAGGCAAGTCTACAAGCTGAGGCATAATCAAGAAGGAAAAAATAAAGCTCAAAAGAAAATTATTTGTATATCCCCGAATATAAGTGAGAGGAGAAGACGGAACGGAATTTTCGAGCCAGCAGCGTCGTGGTGAAGTCTATCAATGGAGCGTGGTTCGGCAACCATGTCAGACTGGACTGACCAATCGTGGCTCTGGGATACATCATATTTCACCTAGGATTATGTAAACAGGTCTGGGGGACATGCTATTGGCCAGCTTTCACAAAGTGGGTTCCTGCTGAATCCGTCTTAGGGTTGTAGGCGTTAGTCTACCTGACGAGCACTTAAGCTTCGTCCATTTATACTGCCCTGTCTCTCAACCTTCCACACAATGACACCATTGCCAAAATGTTACATATCCGTGCACAAACCGCCAGAGAAAACAATCTCACCGCATCCTTTCAATCACCTTGTTGACCTCTTGCTCCCGACAGATCTTTACCGGCTCATATCTGATGGCTTGGAGTCGTCGCCCGCACTATCTAAACCACTACAATACTATCGAATGTCGATACCCCTATCGGCGATAGTGGAGACCGAATTTCTCACAAAGTATATAAAGACAGGTCTATACTTTGCCGCCGAGACACTCACCCTTGCTAATAAAGTGACAGGCAATGTTGTAATGCTCTCCAGAGGCCGGATCGACATTGACAACGTCTTCTCACTTAACGACGGGGTCCTCCGTCTTTCACTCACGAAGGAAGTATACGAGAAAGCGGGCTTAACGGGGAAGCCCACACGCTTCGGGAATACTGGCCCCAGAAAAAAACATAACCGACATCGTAAAACACCCTGGTGCATCCGTTACCTACTGTGTGCTAACATGCCTAGTGGTTGAGATAAACCTCCGTGACCCAGCTATGCTCCATGGAAAGAAAGGCTTTGACCGCATAGTCTGGAGCTTCCAGAATAAACTAAATAAGAAAGTCGATTTCTTGTTTTGCGATCTAGATCAGCAAAGAAATCCTATAGATTGCCCGATACTCGCAGCGCTTGGAGCTACCGCCCGACAAGTCCAAGTCCCTGAGGTGACCTCGTCAAGTTCGGTTAAAGTGCCCTCATTCGATTCTCCACCCGGGTCGGTGCCGCAGGGCGGGGGGAAAGGTCCCGGGGCGGAATATAATCGGGAGATATGGAGGGATTGGGCGATGCATGTCTATGAGTGGCTGGCGCTGGTGAATTTGGGTCCTGCAGACCGGGTCATTGCGGACGATAATATTGATTCCTATTTGTCGGCCTATGTGGTCGATCAGGGGGAGTATGAGGGAGAGGGAGGCATGGGTTTAACTAGAGTACGGTTTCGGGGAATGATCCCAGCGAATTGGATTCTGGGCGTTTGGGAGGCTGTCGAGTAAGTTGTGCCTCCGTGTCTTTTGTTTGATATGTTCGTTTGAGTACTCATAGTCCTTGGATAGGAAACTGGTATCGCCTATTTCTGTGGGGAACAGGAAGGGATGGTTTTCATTGACTATCCATGGGCCCGAGAATTCGCTCATAAGTTGGGATAAATCCGCCCATGGTTCAATAACTGGTGGCGAGAATGGATACACCCTTCTTAGCATACCGCAGAAGGATGAGAGTAATTCAGGACGTGTGAAAATATTGACTTTTGAAGTTGTTGGGAGCCAAGATGAGCATTCATGATCTAAGCACAATATCTTAGTTTTGAACTCTGTATACTGTATATTACCGGTATAATATTCTATAGCCGATTCTGAGGCATTCCTTCCTCGCACGAATGCTAGATTTTTTGCGGGTAGCATCATTGGTTTTGACCAGGAAAAATAGGCGCTGCGGTGTTTATTGGCTGGGACAATATTTAAGCGCGTTGCAGCGAATCAGCGATCGCCTGTGCGGCTCCACTCATGACACGCGGCTTCAGGCGGACTAATCTTGAAACCAAACTTCAGAAGCTTCCCACTCTTCATCGATGCGCACAACTACCAACCGACCGACCATTTAACAACCAACCATAAGCCTTCCCCCACCACACTTTCCTAGCACATCGCGATGGCCAACAACGGATACGACGTCGTGGTAGACGTTGACGATGAGGGCGATCTCGGACACACAGACCTCGCAGACTTAGAGTTCCACCCCTCCAGTAAGGAACCCCTAATATCTCTAGGAGCTTCAGTATAGCTAACTTTCTAGACTATAACCAAGATCAAGCTAGTGGGAAGATACCTACTAGTGCCTCGAGTTCGCCTCTCTTTCCTCAGCACCCACCCCACCGTGGTAGCTAACCCTGATAGATGCAGGCGGCTTCTTCGGCGGCTCCTCCGGTTCTCGCGGGAATGATCCGAATAGCAAGAGGTTCCTCTGGAGCATGGAATTTTATGCCCAGTTCTTTGACGTCGATACGAACGAGGTTCTGAAGAGGTGCTGGGCAGCACTATTCCCCCGGGCCAACTTTTTAGATGTGTTGGACGATAACCCGGATCTTTACGGTATGGCTATGAAGAACCGGGTCGCGGTGGGCAGGTAACTGATGTTAGTTTTGAGGATAGGCCCTTTCTGGATCACCACTACTGTGGTTTTGATCTTGTTCCTCAGCTCAACGATTGCGCAGTACTTTGCTAGGGCAAAGGGTCAACCTTACGTGTATGACTTTGGCTTGCTTTCTGGTATGTCTAGATTAAATGGTGCTATGTAGGGCCGTGCTGATGGGTGACTGCAGGCGCTGCTGGACTTATGTATGGCTACACAGGTATGTCTAGGACCTGTTTTATTGACTGAATTCTGGACGCTAACGAGCTAAGGTGTTATTCCTGTGGCACTGTGGGGTGTTTTAAAATGGTACGGGAGTGAATCCGCAAACCTTCTGGAATGCCTTGCGCTCTACGGATATGCCAATCTGATTTGGGTTCCGGTCGCTATTGCTTCCGCGTCTCCGATTACTGGTAGGTCTTCAGGATTCCAGAGGGATCGTTTGTCTCTTTTAGTACTAATATATGTAGTCTTAAATTACATATTTGTGGGCATCGGATTCGGAGTTTCAGCCTTATTCTTGTTCCGCAACATGTAGGTCTCTGTAGTTTGCCAGCTTCCCGGGATAAGAACTAAATACGGGAAAATAGGCTTCCAGTAGTCAGTGCAACTGATGCAAAGACCTCCAAGATCCTTCTTATTGTGATCATTGCGCTGCATGCGGGGTTGGCATTGGCCATTAAGATCTTGTTCTTCGCGTATGTTTTCTTGTGATTCCTCTGAAAGTACCCTACTCAAGGGCTAACGATTTGACAGCCACGGTAGCCCTGCTACCAAAAAGCCAGAAACACTAGTGAGTGACGCAAGCAGGCTAAGGTTTTTCTAAAGGTGAAAAAGGGAGCGTGTGACCTTGAGGGAGAGAGAGGTATGTCAGGTACTTGCGGTATGAACGGGATTTCTTTTCTTTTTCATTGCGTTTTTTCTCTCCATGAGTTTGATGTGTATATGTAAATTTCGAAATGCGGAACGGATAATTTTGATGTTTTTTCAAGTGCAGGGGGGAAATCCTTGTTTGTCATCGGTAATGCTGTTTGGATCAACCTTGAGACAGGCCTTGACGGGATGAGGGCTTGCTGAATGACCTGAGAAGGGGAGTTGGTTCGCCAAGGCTGATTATAGGCGAATTTCTTGCCCTTTTTGCTTTTTCTATTTGAATCCAGAGACTTTTATCCCATTACATATGAGAATTCCGACCTTGCCTACAACCCCGCTTGAATAACATAAACTAATATTGAAGATGAAGAATCTTCTAGCCCTCTTAGAGTTTTTCGAAGGCGATAGTCTAGATAATATGTGGGCAGCTGTTTTGCTGGCCATTCGAATTGAGCTTTGTTTTCATGTTCACCTCTTTTTTCACCCATTCCCGCCCCGTTTTTTGCGTCCCAGTGTACAGTACAATAGCAATCTGAAATCAGTTGATAGCAGGTTTTCCCTCTTTTTATTTTTATTTTTTTACCTTCTGGACCATCGCCGTTTAGGCCTTCGGAGGGGGGGGTTCATGAACCCAAGCTGCAAGAGCTTCTTTGATCTTTTACTACCAATTCTCCTTCATTCTAGCGCAAGGCAAGCCTCATACGAGTACCGTAGTCCAAGAGCACAGCTTTAGCATCTCTAGATACGCACACTGACATTGGTCGAGACCCCTGTTCACCCGCATAACTGAATCTACGAATTTTAGGCATACCGGTACAGTACCGATATTATACCACAGTAATTCCAACTCCGCGGGCTTCTGCGTTTTATAAGACGGTAGCGTGCCCGCGGGTGAGTTAATTTGTGGCAGCGCAAAGTTGTGATAACAGCAGGGTGCACGAGATATCGCCCAAGCTCGAATGACTAGACCTCGCACGAGGGCTTTGGGAACTCTGGGGGGGCCTTAGTATATACCGGCTGATATTCGAGTTCTCCCAATGGTGTCGGATCTCAGGTGGTTGAACTGTGTGCTTCCTATAGGCGGTCCAAGACGCCCTTCTCTACTCGAGTAGAAAGGGTATGGGTGGAAAAACGCCACCAAAAGGAGGGGTCCCATCCTGCTTTGCTGTAGGAACAGCATAAGGTACTGGTCTACTCGTAATGTCCTGACGTTTGTGAACACGACCACTATTGCATGATGCCAAGATCCGGGCAAAAAAGCTGAATTTTGGGTGTATGCAATAGCAGTTGTGTTCACAAACGTCAGGACATTACGAGTACAGGTGGTCGCGGGTAACCAGGGTATCTTCATGGAAAGTATGATATCACCAATCTTGAAGGTCTACTGCATACGGTACTCCACCAAAATGGCATGTGTTTTTCGGGAGCAAAAACATATAATCTACTGCTCGATGCGTTCTAGCAGTGGCTTCTTCCTCCTAAAACCTGCCAAAGTATCATAGCCGGCCGTTGAGCTGTAAGGGTTTGAAGTTGGAGAAATGTGCGGTGGGTTAAATGTTAGACCGCCTAAGGGATACACCAGAACTATAATGCCCCCCCCCCCAAGATGCCTGATTAAGTGGCCCCGGAACTGGCGAAAATGATAAGTGCACTACAGTACGAGTTATTAGACTGTAAGATCTTGCGAAATCTGCCATCTCGGCATGAGCATTTGGCACCCGGGCCAATGTTACAGTTTCATATCACACCCCGGTTACTGGCAGGATTAGCTAGCCAGCGCCGTGGCGGGTGGTTCGATAAGGGTTTGTTGGATGTCAATATCGTAGACATTCTTGGGGGGCTTGAAGGCAAAGCTAGAGATTCTTAGGAAATAACGGGGCAAAGCAATTCCCTGCTGAAGGAACAGGGTTATTTGGAGCAAGCATCAACCATCTCAAAATACCGGTATTAAGACATTGTGTGGATGGCTTCAATTACTTCTGGGAATGCCAACATAGATTGAGGAGACTTTTCATCAATTAGGCCCCCCCCATCCAGAGCTGCTGGAACTTGAATTTCCCGACTGTCCCTTGGACGGATGAGACGTTCAAATCTGTTGCACGGCTTGTTCACAGTCCCCCCAGAAAACCCGATCCGAGAGAGGGGAGGGTGTGATCAGGAATTCCTGCGAATACGGTAATTTCTTATCACTGAGGGAAGTGAGGTTCCGCGAGTCTTGCAACGAGTTTGACAGTCTCATCCGTCCAAGCAGCAAGGGGTGATAGGACAAAGATAACTTATTCCTTATTCTGTTGTATGACCGGTCTTCCCCCACTATTTTTTTCTTCACTACTTATCGTGTGAACCTTTCACCTTGAATTTAAGTCTTCAGTCGCACGCAGCACAGACCACTTTAAGCCTTCAGCCCTGCCAATGATATGGTTTAGTCAACGCCACTGAGGAGGAGTCTACGAGTCGAGTATCATACCTGTCTGGCTCCTGTTTCTCATCTGTTGTTCGGTAATCCATGGATTCCCGATCTCAAGGCACATCGCCGGTGAGAATATCTAGACTACCCTCTTCTAACAGCGATAGACACGATGAGAAAAAAAGCCGAGCAAGATTGGAGCTGAATCATCCTTAAGGCGATGCATTTATTCATCTGGTTTTTAACACTAGCAAATATTATTTTTCCGCAGTCTTTGCCCACCGAAAGCGGGATTATTCTTTTTACATATTCCCTTTGCACTGGATTACTTGCTCCTTGTCATCGATGGTATTGCAATGGCTCCCCCCCGATGAGATGGAGTACGGTAACTTTGGCCGCTCCAGTACTCGTGCTTCTAACGGTGTGGAGGTTCCCTCTCCACGGCACATGCGTATTGGGTGTGCTCCCGTGTTGTGTCACCATATCGTATCTGAGCATCTTCCGTTGGGGAATTCTCGATGAGTTAACTTAAACGCTTTGAAGCGTAGAGAATTGGGTGTTGTTTGGGCCAAAGGACTGATGCTGGGGCTGGAGTTATCCATATTTCCGGTACCATCAAAACCATAGGTCACCCCTGTTTTTTTTCCCGATGGCAGAGCCAGCTTCTTTGCTCACACTCCCCCCCACTTGGTGGTATAAAGTTTTTTACAATCTCGTGAAATCTACTTCAGATTATGGACGGGAATCGGCCCGTCAGCTCTGGATGGGTTTAGTTTACGGGTTAAGAGAATTGCGAATGCCGGTTAATGAGGTCCAAAAAATCCAGAGAGCTGGGTTAGGAAAACGCTGATCCCCCTGAGGAGCTTTTGTCAACGAATCTAGAGAATAGGGCATGCGGGGGCAGTGGATTTGACGAGATTTCACGGCATCATACCCGGGGAAGAGATGGCATTCCCTTGCCAAGCTCGCTTACGAGAAAAAGGCATCAATTGCGAGAGAAATCGATGGGCCAACGGTACAGAAACCTAAGTGCGTCATGTCTCCACTGCAACCTTGCATAAAGCATGGCTGTTTCGCCACCGAATCCAGCCAATGGCATGGTTTGGGGGTTGTTGTACAGGGGTTAGACCGACCGTTTATCTGGGAAGCCCACAGCACAATTCCGGTATCTCAGCAGCTGGTTCCTCTTTCGCCCGTGTGCCCGTTGTATAATATTCCCTCCTACGATAGCCAGGTTTGCTTTCTCTCTCCCCCTCTTCCCCGCCTACCATCCCTCGTTCCTCTCCACCAGAGGCTCTATTACTTTCGGATCTAGCCATCATGGTGAATCTCCGTTCATTGCTGGGTGCGCGCAATGGCGCTGGGCGGGATACCTCTGAGGACAGGGAGCACTTATTGCCTACGCATCGGGGGGAGCATTTGCACACTTCGGTGCCGGCAAAAAGGTTGACTATCCGGCTCTGTTTTACCCTCTGAATGTGAGCAAACTAACTGGAGCTCCAACCCAGGGTTACCAAAGTCGCATTGAGACTTAAATTCCTGTTAGTATTCTTCCTCTGCATGGGAATCTAAAAAGGTTTCCCTAACCATCTCTTAGCATCGAAGCCGCCGTCCCTTGTGAGGTAAAAAAAACACACATCACGCGCCCTCACTCGCAGATTATAACCAAGCAAGTAGTTCTTCTTGCTCAGGAGGCTGCTGGTAGTGAGGATAGAGCATGTGTTGTTTACTGCCTCCTTGTTTGCCTCCGCTGGTTTAAGAGACAGGCCCGGTTGGAGATGTACGATGAGGGCCTGTTCTTGCTGAGAGCCGAGGCTTGTCAAGTCATTGCGAAGCATATCATCGAGGGCATTTCGGACCATGAATACCTGTTCCAGGAGGTGCTCCTTAAGAGGTATAGCATTTTGAAAAACGGGCAGGAGACCACGCCTGCCAACGGTTTGTGGAATGTTTCTTCCGATATGTGGATTAGGCTAATTTATTGCTCGCAGCTGTCGAGCGAGCGGTGGATCTTCATGCTACGAGGGTCATTGGGTCTTCAGGTTACCAGAAGGCAAGTATATTCTGGCTGCGGGTGATCTAGCTAGACTAACAGGCGCAGTGCATCGAATATCTTTGGAGAGGTTGGGTTGCTCAGGATCTAAACGACCCAACTCAATTCTGTACCTATAAGAACATCGCTGAAAAGAGCTTTTGGAGCCATTTCGATCACGACCGTCTCCGTACCCCTAAATACCAAAATGCCTTTCAAGTGTTTGTCTCGGTGATATACTTGATCTTATATACTGTTGCTATCAACACCGTTAACCCAACTGGCGACATCGATGTCGAAGAAGCTTGCCTCTATCTTCTCACCGCCGCCTTCATGGCAGATGAGGTGACCAAGTTCTGGAAAGTTGGAAGGTTTTATCTTACTTTCTGGAATGCCTTCAACTTGACTCTCTACTCGGCCCTCGCGGTATCTTTTGCTCTTAGGATGGTTGCTTTATCCAAGGCTGGTGGCAGTGAAGAACGAGGGTATTGGGATCTCATGTCCTACAATTGGCTAGCCTTCGTGGCACCGATGTTTTGGGCACGGATGCTGCTATTCTTGGATACAATCAAGTTCTTCGGAGCTATGCTGGTCGTCTTAAAGGTCATGATGATGGAGAGTTTGATGTAAGTTTCCTGCCATGAGTTGCTGAGAGGGTGGGCTAATATTATAGCTTCTTTGCACTTCTCGTGGTCATTATCATCGGGTTCCTCCAAGCGTTCATTGGCCTGGATAACGCAGATAATACGAAGGATTCTTCTTTTTTTATTCTTGAATCTATGACAAAGGTCATCTTGCAGAGCCCCGAGTTTGAAGGGTTTGACAATTTCGCGCGTGAGTGAATTGGTTTTCCGTGTTCGTGCTTGAATTAATCTGGGACTCCTCTAGACCCATTTGGAATCATCCTCTATTATCTGTTTACTTTCGTGGTGATGGTCATCCTCCTAAACGTTCTTATCGCGTTGTACAATTCGGCGTACACGGACATCACTGAGAATGCTGTTGATGAATACTTGGCACTAGTAGGGCTCTTCCACCACCACCACTAGCTAAAACGCGAAATTCCTAACTGCTGTGATAGTTTGCGAGTAAAACTCTTCAATTCGTTCGTGCACCGGATGAGAACGTGTTCCTTCCTCGTAAGTTACTCTTTACTGTTTTCCCTCTTTGGATCCGTGATCTAATGATTACCCGACACAGCGTTCAATTTAATTGAGATATTCTTCCTAGTTATACCTTTTGAGTGGTGGATGGAGAGGAGGAAGTATCAAAAACTCAATGACTACGTTATGACCGTCTTATACAGTCCTTTTATGCTAGTCATTGCATTCTTTGAATCAAGAGAAGCTTGCCGTGTTTCCAGGAATAGGGCAAGAGGGGAGCAAGACGATGACTGCGTCGAAGAATGGGAAGAAATGGAGGGGGATGATATTCTGGGCGAAGGATGGTCTGAAAAGGTTGAAAAAACAGTCCCTAACATCGAGGAAGATCCGGCTATTCTCGAGATCAAGGACTTGAGGTCTCATCTCGATGAGGTGACTTCTAGTCTGAGAAGACGCAATGTCGGCGACAGCTCTGATGACTCTCCCTAATATACGGTGGGGACGGACATGGACAAAGCTTGGTGCAGTATGGGTCATGTTTGCAACTCCCTTGTTTTTGAACAAAGCAATGTCAGAGTATTTATTTATTTCCCGTTTCTTTAGCCCTTTCCGGGGGTTGTAATAATGTGTTGGGGTATCGTTGATGAGTCTTGGTGGAAATGATCACTTTCCCATTTTATGAAGCGAAAATACATGTAGGAACAATGTTTCACCATGATATTATAAATCTGATACGCATTGTTTAAAAATCCATTTTCGGAATCCAGCAAACCAAGATATTGATCCCCTCCTTTCACTGCAGCTCCACCCCTGCTCACCTCCCCCAATAGTCAATCAATCTCAAGATCCGATCTGCGGCCCGCCGATCCTTAGCCCAGACATCAACCTCATTTGTACTGGTACGCTACCCCCACGACATCTCATGCATCACCGTACCTGAGTGTCGGTACTTGTACTCGAGTAGTGGCATAAGTCAGTACCCTACTGTATACAAGTAACGGTACGGTACATCCATCGAGTGGTTGAATATAATAACCCCCCTCCCCCCTCCCCATCATCGATTAAACCACTATACTATACCGAATCCAGCCACTTTTTTTTTTTTTTTTTGTTCAATCACAATCATTCTATCATACCTCTGCATTTTTATTTTCTTTCAAGGGCTTAGGTAAGGTAAGGTGGAAAAAGAAGTATATCATATCATAACTATCATAGTCGATAACTTGGGGAGAAGAAAGGAAAAGGAAGAAAGGAAGAAAGGAAGAAAGGAACTTAAGGACGCGGGTTTCATATAATAATATACAAGTATAAAAGTAGAAAAAAGTAAAGTGATGTATTGTAGTTTAGTGTAGGATGGGCAAGATATAATAGATAGAAATGATTTCGCTTTTTTTATTTTTATTTTTAGTGCGCATTTCCGGATTCGTTAGCGGGGCGAGAGGTGGACGTGAAGGTCCACTGGTTGAAGGTAAGTTAAGGTAAGGTGGGTGGGTGGGTATGTGTGTATGTATGTGTATGTATGTGTATGTAGGTGAGTTTACTGAGTGGGTAATGCGGGTAAGGGAGCCAAAGCAAGTACTTGTAGTGGTGGTGGTGGTGGACATCCCCCCACACTTCTCTCTTCTAGGAATAAATCGAAGTACCTTCCTAAAAAAAAAAAAAAGTGTGGAAAGAGAAAGAGATATCCTCTCTAATCAACCGACTAGCCGGTGAATGTAGCCTACACAGCTTGAGCTAAACAAAACAACAAACTTTTACCCCCCCAAGCCCCACAAACTACTCAAGCACCGACCCCCTCCTTAAGCTTATAAGTCCGCTTGTCTGCCGATACGGTGAGTCTGCGAAGGCTGGAGACGAGCCCCTTCTTGACTTCTTCGTTCCGGACGCGGTTCTTGAACTTGTCCGCGATGAATTTTAGTGTTACACCTTCGGGATTGGAGGATAGGACTGTGCGGATTTCGGCGTCTGTAATGAAATCTGTTTTCCCCGTGTTAGCTATTTACTATTCTTGCTATTGCAAGAGGGGGGTGTGGAGGTAGGGATGTACCTGGAGGCCCAGGGGTGCCCCTCGCGGCCGCCGGAGCACTAGTACTACCAGCGCCAGTAGTAGCAGCAGCGGGGGAACCTGCGCGCGATGCCCCGGGTGTGCCCTGTCTTGAAGCTGCTGCTGCCGCCGCCGCAGCAGGTGAGAGTGACCGCCCGCCGGTGGTGATCTTGATCCGTTGCTTCTTACTCCCTGGCCCATCTGACATCTCACCGGAGCGCTCGTCACCACTACGTGCTCCAGTGGTCACGTCTGCTTTGCGCTTCTTGTTACCGGTTCCTACACTTGGTGGCGGTGGAGAGGGAGATGGGGTTAAAGAAGCGATCTGCGAAAGGCTCTCGCTGGCAACTTTTAGTTTGACAATATTCTTTTTATCCGCACCGCCGAGGATGGGGAGGGTTGTTGATTTCCCGGTGGCGTTGGTGGCGGCGGCGTTCTTCTTTGGCTTCTTGCGCGACTCGGTGCCCGACTCTGGGTGCGGTGGTGTGCCTGCACGTTTGAGCTGAGGTTTTTTATCACTAGGTGGGAGAGGCGTACCGGCGGGGTGTTTGTCTTTCTTGTTGGCTGCGCTAGAGTTTGGCGCCCCAATTGCGCCGCCGGCGGCCTTGGATTTTGGCTGCGAGGTGGTAATGGTGGCGGCGGAGGGGGTTGCGGTGGAAGCGGGAGTAGCAGCGGGGGGCGTTTTGGACTTGCGGAGGTCGGCCTTTTCCTTCTCAGCTGCTGCTTCAGCTTTCTTGCGCTCCTCTTCCTTTTTCTTTTCCTCTTCTTTGCGCGCGGTTTCTTCTTCGTCTTCAGAATCCTCGTCGCCCTGGTATTTCCGGTCATGTTTAGTTTGGGGGAAGGAGTGAAGCGGAAGGGATAGAAGAATGGAGGGTAGCTTACGGTTGTCCCGTATGGATTTGCATCCGAGTCAGTCTCGTATGTGAAATTACCCTCGCGGTTCATCAACGCCTTCTTTACCTTCTTACCGTGCTTTCGGCGGACCTCTTCGACCTTTTTCTTCTCGAGCTCTTCCTTCTCCCAGTCACGCTCGTCACGAGCGTCGAAGAAGTTGGCAGAAAGTTGCTCCTTTTTAATACGTTTCTATAGAGTATCACATTAGTAATGTGTAGAAGCGCGTAGAGTTCAATCAAGTAACCTCGATCTCCTTGTTTTCCTGCTCCTCTCCTTCCATGATGGGGGCTTCCTCGTCGTCGGCAAATTGATCGTCTTCGAAATCCAAGTCATCGTTGTCCGCCTCTCCCTTTAACCTATCTCCTTTCCTAGTGAAGAGGGGTTTATTGGCTCGGGCGTTCTCCTCTAACTCTCTTTGTTTGCTCTCCTTCTCCTCAGCGCGCTTCATCAACCATCTAGGCGGTCGAGCATTCTTCTTCATCTCGAGTTCGGCCTCTTCTGACGTCATGGTGGGAAATCTATTCTTTTCCTGAAACTTGTACCATTTCTCAATCGGAACCATCCTGAACGCACCTTCCTCCAACACGAACATAGCGAAGACACCCTTACTCAACGAGCTCTCAAGCTGCCCCTGCCAAGTGTTCTTGTTGTCAAAATCCTCAATAAACCAAGGGAAAAACTCCTCATATCGTAGCTTCTTCTCGGCGTCGTTGCTCTTGAAAACCTGCTGGGTCTTCTTATGGAAGATTTTCTGCTTTTGCTTTTGCGCACCACCAAACGGCGCAATCTTATCCAGATTCGCTTGCTTCTCCGCATCCTTCTTCGCTTGCTCAGCTTCATCCTTCGCCTTCTCTCCGGCCTCCGCAGCTTTGTTCGCTGCAGCCAACTGGTTCGCCGCCGCCTCCTCTTTTGCGCCTTGAAGCGGCGCTCGGGGGTCCCGGCGGTGTAGCCTAACCGGACGGGTAAACTGGATGGGATCGGTAGGGTCGACTTCGCGCTTTGATTGCATCCTCATAACGTGGTGTCTCAACCCCTTCAACAGCGAAGCTTTGGTAGTCGTGAGCTTAAATTCGTGCCACTCCCCTTTGTCATCAGCAGCGATTGCGTTGCTGGTTCCTGAGTCCGATGGAGCGGTGCTTGTCGTGGTTTTAGCGGGAGCTGCCGTGGGGGGAGGAGGTGGTGCTGTAGGTTTTTGTCGATTCGCTACTGGGGCACGGGGTCGCTTCTGTCGTTGGACCAGTGGATTGGAGTTCGCTTCCCTTCTGCGTGCGACCATGCGGGGGACGGGGCTACCAGTGGTAGGGGCGGAACTGGGAGCGGGAGAAGCCATGGTTGGTGAGGTGGTGGTGGTGGTGGGGGTAAGTACGGGACGGGTAGAGACTGTGTTGGTAGAAGCTATGAGGCGATGGAGGCTCGAGAAAACGGGCCAAGTGTCTACGTTTAAAGGCGACGAACAGCCTCTCGCACGGTTTGCTTAGCCCCGATGGTGCCTTCGGTTTCCTGTTAGAGGGTTTGATCCTTGAGTAGCAGACGCAGGTGTTGTTATGCTTGGGAAGTGTGTTGAAAGAGGTTGTGGTGGTGCTTGATGGTACGGAGGTGAGTGGTTGATGGGAGAACAAGGGAGAGGGGAGGACGCGGTTCAAACTAGGCTAGTTCAGGCCCAATGCCAAGATCACGTGACTGATGACTTTGAATGATTTTCAAGTCAGAGGAGGCTCCAACGGCAGCCCTGAAATGGCTTTTACTGGCCCATTTCCTCAATAAAAAGTTTATTCTTCACGATAATAATAATAATAATATTATTATTATTATTATTATGGTATATAGTATCAGATTTGGATGGTATATACAGCTATTCAAGCGGAGTCACGAGAATTAGGCCGTGTATGACTGGGGAGGGGAGTGAGCAGTAATAATAGCCTTACTCTACTGCGATTTGTGCGGAGGCCATCAGTCCTTGCTTCAAGCTCTCAATACCTGGTATCATACTTGTACTCGAGTACTATCGGGAGTTGTACGCAAAGTCATTATGAATTTGGTAAAGTAGGACGTTAAGATTTAACTGATATTAAGCTACAGTATGACAGTTTGTCCTGCTAGATACCTCTGCGGCTTTATCCCCAAGTTAACTCGCTTTAGTTTTCCGGTGGAGATTCCTTTTGGTTACAAGTATGATACCTTTCTTTACACTGCGAATTGCTCTGAGGTCCCTATGCTGCGTGAAGCTGGCTGCTATGAACAAGGGTACGGGTATTTTGTGGGTGCCCATTGACTCTCAATGTCTCAACTTATCATCATCTTCCCAGATCCCTGACCCGGTGATCGCGGCTTCGGGATGCCAACGCAATGGCAGAGCCCCCCAACCACGACTAGACTGCCGCTTTCGACTCCTCACCCAACAACAAACCATTGCACAGTCACATTCAAACTAAATGGCTCCCCACTCAACCACCATCGACACTGCCCACATCAAAGCCACCGCTCAGAAAGAACTTCTCGACCTTCTTGTTGCTGTAAGCTTGCAGTCAACCTTAGTCTTTGTGAAACCTCCGTTAACTCGATACTCATTCAGGTGCGCGGGAAGAAGACACTCATCCTAGATAAATCGTTAAGTGGGCCTCTTGGCTTGTTTTGCAAATTATCTGCTTTACAGGTACGTTATTGTTATTCCCTCGCTTGTTTTGAGAGCAGAGGTATTGATAATCCAAAAGGATCATGGCGTCGACAAGATATTCTGGTTAGAGGAGAATATTGTCGCCGATGTCACGCAGAAGAATATCGTATTTCTCGCACGGTGCACCGTCAAAAATGCTCTCGCTATAGCTGGTACGTTACCGGGACTACATGGAGAAGTCCCATTTCTTTCTGCCCCGCCTCTATCGCCTCGGATGGGACATAAAGTAGGCTGTACAATGCTCTCTCTCATTGTACTGTCAGTCTTGCTCCCAAGATTATTATGTCTTGATATATTAACAATATGTCGTTCTTGCTTGGATATTATCATATATACGTTACGAAGAGAGAACGATTGACTGACAAATTCACAGCGCATGTCAAGAATAATGCGAAAATTCCTGGTCAGCAATTCGAATATAATGTCATGTTTGTTCCCCGGCGGACGCTCGTTTGCGAGAAGATCCTGGAAGATGAAGGTGTTCTGGGGGACTTGACGATCGGAGAGTTTCCGCTTCATTTTATACCCTTGGAGCCAGACCTCCTCTCCTTGGAGCTTGAAGATGCTTTCGAAGAATTATACCTCGTACGCCCCCCCTGAGTATCTGCCAAGACCCCTATCTGACCGATTTTCTCGAGGCACCACCAGCGCAAGGACCACACATCCATCTTCTACTCTGCCCGTGCACTTATGAACATCCAACGTCGGTATGGGCTTTTCCCACGAATCATTGGCAAAGGGAACTGCGCAAGACGCCTTGCGGACGCTTTGATACGAATGCGCGGCGAGGAAGATGCTTCAGATTCCAATTCCAGCCCGTTTGCTTTAGCACCAAGTAGTGTTCTTGGTGAATTGATTGTGGTAGATAGGGAGTCAGACTTTATGACTCCTCTGTTGACGCAACTAACGTACGAGGGTTTGATTGATGAGACAATTGGGATCCACAACTGTAATTACTCTGGAGGCTGATGGCATCACCCTGGCTAAGCTAACCGAGATTCGGGATACAGCAAAGATAGAGGTGGACTCCTCGCTCGTTGGGGGTCCTCAACAGTCAGGTGTTACTACGGCATCTTCTTCATCCGTCAGTCCTGCAGCTGCCTCATCGCAGCAAAAGAAAAGGCCAATACCCCTCAACTCGGAAGATAAGCTCTTTGAGAATCTTAGAGATACAAATTTCGCAATTGTAGGAAACTTATTAAACAAGGTTGCTAGGAGGCTGAACGACGACTATGAAGGGAGACACCAGGCAAAGACGGTTTCTGAAATAAGGGAGTTTGTGGGCAAACTGGGGAGCTTGCAGCAAGAGCATCAATCGTTGAGGCTGCATACAGGTCTAGCAGAGGAGATCATGAAACATACCAGATCGGATCTTTTCAATAGGATATTGGAAGTTCAGCAGAGTAGGTCTTTCGGCTGCCATTCCCCCACAACTTACTGACGGTTTAATAGACCTCGCAGCAGGAGTAGATCCATCTAGCCAGCACGACGCGATAGAGGAATTAATTGCCCGCAATGCTCCTCTTGAATCAGTCCTCCGCTTGCTCTGCATCGAGTCCCTTGTTGGCCAAGGGCTAAAACCCAAGGACCTAGATAACTTCAAGCGGGAGGTTCTTCAAGGCTATGGTTACCAGCATGTCCTTACATTTGCCGCTCTTGAAAAACTCCAGCTCCTCCAATCTCGTACATCGATAACATCCTCCACCTCAACCCGAACCAATTATGCCACCCTACGAAAACCTCTTAAATTAATAGTGGACGAAGTAAACGAACAAAATCCTGATGATATCGCATATGTCTACTCTGGATATGCGCCTCTTAGCGTCCGTCTCGTCCAGTGCGTTATCCAGAAACCCCTTATGGCTCGTGGCCGACGGGGCGAAGACCCTTCAACACCTGCTGGAACTGGAACCACTGTGAACTGGGCCGCTACCGGCTGGCGTGGGTTCGAAGACGTGCTTAAAAGTGTGAGGGGAAAGACCTTCGACGAGTTGCAAAGGGGCGAAGAGAAGGCTGTTAGAGCCCGGAACCTGCTTAATGGAGCGAATGAGAAAAAGGTTACGGTTGTGTTCTTCGTAGGAGGGTGCACATTTACGGAAATTGCAGCCTTGAGATTTGTCGGGCGAAGAGAGGAAGGGAAAAGAGAAATTGTTATTTGCACTACAGGTATTATTAACGGTGATAGGATGATGAAAGCTGCTATGGAGAAATAATGAGTAGATCTGTGGCGACGATAGTGATTTATGGAATCGGATCTGTTTACGGTTGAATGACGGTTAATGACGCATTTCAGCGGACGAAATTTAATATCATGAATATCTTGACTGCACAACTCGTCTCTATGTGGCGTTCTCAGCGGTGTTGCAGGGTGGAAACCAATTTTTAGGTGAATTAAGAACCCAGCGATGCAGACTCCTTGAGACTGCAGGAATCCTATCTTTCTATGATAGAGATTCTTAACGGAGCGTTGGAAGATCGAAACACAACCCCTCTTTCACTTAAGTGTGAAGTTGGAGTCTCAGAGATAGAAGGCGTATACTCTATCCACTCGTGGAATGTGGGGTCGGCGCAAGAGAACCCTCTGTACATTTCTAATATCTATAGAGTAGCTATAATACCGGCCCAAATGCTAGTGACTACATACTTAAAGCAATATAATAGTTAGGTTTGCGATTTAGCAATAGCAAGAGATAATTGAAGTGAAACGACCTCTATTTATGTTTTCCATTCTGTTGGTCCTATCAGGCCTTCGTTTTGTCAAGTGCTGGTGACATCTACTTTCACTGGGCTCCCAAGTTATCCTTTGTATCATGTTTTTTTAAACCAATTACACCCCGACAATCGGGCTGTTTCTTCAACATTTTTTCTTTGGCGGCAGGCTGATCTCTCTCCTACTATTTACCGCACCTCCCCAAATCTCCCGATTGCCTCACAACCCTTTCAAAATCTCCAAATAGATCCAAAGTGTTTGCAATGTTAATTATCATGGTTCAAATGTTTGTTGGATATAGTGTCTGACAGGGGAAAACCCGTGCTAAGAATGATTGACACTAGGCCTCATCCCGAATAAACTTGTTAAAGGTTAGAGATGCAAGCTAGCATGCATAATCCATCTTGGTGGGAATAGAAATTGGCAAGGTGGTATCCATATTCCGGCTTTCTAGGCAGGAAGGCCCTTGCGTTTACTACGGTCATTTGCTTGCCATAGTAATTATATAGAGAAAGAGAGTGAGAGACATCACATCCTATTAAAGAACAAGGAGAAACCAAGTCTAATTTCTATCCAGGCAAATCCTCAATTCTAGTTCGCAGCCCAAGGTTAGCATAAAAGGAGCCTTAGTGACCCTTCCCTCCCTCCTCAAAGCAACATACAACTCCAACACCCATAACGACCATTCCCAACAAGACAAAAGTCCACACGCACTTCACTCAGGAACAGCCACCAAATCTTCTCACCATGACTAGGAAGACCAAAGAACCGCACAGCAATCCCCCCTCTGGGCAACCCGCCGTTCGGGTTCCTATTCCCTCAGTTCTTATCCTTCCCCTCGGCCCAGGCCAGCAAGGCTACAGGATGGTGCCACTCCCTCCTGCTCCGGGCGCACTTCCGGGTCAACCTATCCAATGGGCCCCCGTAGTCGCGTATGGGCAGGTAACCTACTCCCAGCAAACTTCCTTCACCACCCTTCCTCCTCCGCCAGCAAACCCCGAATGGACCGCACTAGTTGATGAGGACTCTATTCCTATCGGTGGTCCTGCCCTCTCTCTTCCTCTCTCTCCACCAGCTGCTGTCCCCTTGCAGCAGGCCACAGGAGGTGATTCTGATCAAGGAAGGCAGAATACATTGCTTCCTCCTCCTCCTCCTCCTCCTCCTCCTCCCCCAGCAACTGCTCCTGATTCTGCAGCCGGGGATCAAGGACAAGTCCCGGCAGATCTCGGTCAAGGGATGGATTGGTTTGTTGTCCCGACCCCTGCTTCGCCCGGGATTGAAGGCAATGCACCGTCTGATGAGCCGAGCGCCCATATTCAGCCAGAGGATGGTGGAGCGCCAAGCTCGAATGTAAGGGGATTGTTCCCTTGTCGGACTTCTTTGATATGCTAACGATATTTAGTTATAAAGCCTTTGCCTCGGGCTCTCGGGGGGCTGCTTAAGTTTAGTTAAGGTAGCGAAAAGCGTGGGGATAGCGGCTGGATGGATAGGTTGATGGACGAAGCCCGGCTATCTTTCCTTTCTTCTGTATTTTCTGACTACGGCATGTGTCCGTACTTTTTCAAATAAACTCCTTCATATTCTTTGAAAAATATAGAGCATTGGAGCAGTGATTGTCCTCAGTTGTGGACAGTGAGTTTAGTCTTCTTTTTTTTTGAACACCCAATATACCGGCCCATGTCGCTCTGCAAGTATCCTACTGTGGTAAAGATAGAGGTTAGCGGTAGATCTCGTCAAATGCACTAGCCTAGCGATAGCGTGAAAGAGCTCTGTCACGGACGATCCCAGGGCACCCACGCTGGCCCCTTTCTCATAAATCCCAACCCTCCCACCACCACCACCACCAACACCAACCTTGTGCTTACTATCACGTTGAAAGCTACAGGCGCAGTGAAATTTCTAATCCGTAGCCCCGGAAAGAGTGGGTCTGGGGGACGGCCAATGTAAAAAAATAGCTTTTAGGTAGGCCAATGCCTAAGTGGTGTTATGCACAAAAGAAAACCACCCCTCCCCCGCCCTCTATATTTCTCCAACTGAAAGTGAACCAATCTCTTTTTTCCCCTTCAACCCCTTCCTCATACTGACTTCCTTCGTGGTTGGCCAATCACAGGGGGAGTCAAGTCAGAGGATCCTATTATACTTTGGCCAGCCATAAGAGTGTAAACCGTTCCCGATGCGTCTTTCCCACCATAGTGCGCGGTATCCCGGGCAGGAGGGATACATCTGCTCCATAGAAGGAAGATATATTCACTCTTTGGATACCGCCGCCACGATCCTGGGCCCCGGGCCAGTGTGGGAGTGCCATGATTGGGGTGGATCAGAGTGAAAAATCTCCCCATGTATAATAATAATAGCTTCTAACTAATTAATCTCCCCCCGTTCAGGGGATTCGGGGATAGCCCGCGGCGACACAGCTGGTCACTCGGAGTGGAGCAGTAGGAAGTGACGGAAATACCACCTCAGTGAGATGGCGGATGCGAAAGTGTCCAGTCAGTTGCTTGGCCACTTAGGGCATAAGGATCTAGAAGATGACCGCGATCATATTGATGTACATTCATGTTGCGCACTGCTATAAGTATGGCTGTCTTAGGCGCATCTCTAGACGAACAAGCAGGACAGCGACTATTCTTCTCCTTCTTTCATTGACCAGTCCCATTACTTTGTGCTTCGACCCCTCCCGGCCTCTATCGTGCAACCTCCAAGAGGCAGTAAAAGAAGCGCTCTTGTGATGGGGTGAGATGTGCCGTCGAGATACGTCTCTCTTGGGGCCTCAGGATATATATGGCCTAAGTGCTTAGACGGAAGGTTTTTCTCACAATACTGGAAACTTTCTCCTAATTGATGTGTTGGGGATATCGCTGAACACGGGAAGATGTTCGTATTGCAATTAAGGGTTGAAAAAACATTAGAAGCAGGATTAGAAAAGGAAAACCTAAAGCGACAAACGAGCAGCGAAAACATAGAAGGGCAACCGCTAACTTAGGTCTAGTCGCATATGGCAAAGATAATAAGTTCGGTGGCTGATACGTAGTATGATGCCTTTTGCAACCGCCAATACGAAATCCCCTTCCCAACATGATGCTCCAACCCCCTCCCCCCCTCCCTCAGTGCCACCGTTGTGATGCTAGCAACCCCGACATTACCTATCATCCGGATATGCTGAGTTTGCGACTGGAGCGACCTTTGTCCATTTTTCGGAATGCACAGGAGATCGCTACAAGGTTACATATTAATTGGAGCTATCATAGTAGACTATTTTTTTCCACCACAGCAACATCTCCTACACTTCATCAAGCTCAAAGGCCCAAGCGGCTACTCACAAGGATTGCTTCCTTTGCAAACTATCCGATCGCTCGAGAAATTGGACCCAAAGAGGTACCCATTGGATGCAGGAGGGGTTCTTGGAGATCTACTCCTGATGCCATTTCTCTTAAATATGTAGCTTTCTATGGGCTACAAGTTACTATAGACTTTACTAGGTAGTTTGAGTGCCTTTGCTCGACATACCAGCACTTTCTTTTTTTTTCCGCAGTTAATGGACTATTGCGCCACCATGATGAGCCCCAACCGCGGGCAGCTCCTGGATGTTTGCCTCCTTCCTGCTGGCTCTACCTCGCCCGGCCTTATGACCCACATACCGTTTATTACAAAATATCCTATCAGGGGGTCTGAGACAGGGTGTGTGGTTTCTTCTACCCCCCTCTTGATCTCTCCAGCTACGGAATGGAAACAACTTCTGTCGCCTTGCGACTTCCTAGTTGAAGAAAAATAGAGCACCCCGCCTCTAATACAGTTCACCCCCATAGTCAAGGGAGTCGCTTTCCCAAAAGACCCATTACGAACTCACTCGACCCCATCATGGGTAAATAGGGCAACTTTCTGCAAGAACCAAGAGTGTCTCCATAACACTCCTCTTCTCAGCTCCTTTCCCCCAGAGATACTGAATCACCCCTTGCACAAACGCCCCAGCAAACGCCCGCCCCGCTCTACCACAGTGTAGAATCTTGTTCCGAAGCATATGAGCATCACTCCCGGTCACTCGTTCTTTGTCTTTCATCAAGCCATGGAAGGGGAATAGAATTTGGCTTCACAGATGGAATCCTCGGGTATCACAGCGTAAAGTAAATTAATAGTATCAAACAAACAGCCCCTATTTTATTATTGCTTTAAGATTCAAGGGCGTGCATGCATCTAGCTCACCATAAGAACAATTCTATGAAGCTTCCCCAGAGACTACCATTCGATGGTTTTACCAAACTTCTCGGAGCCTATAAGTGCACATCCAGGACCCTCATTGTCACTTTCTCTTTACACATTGCGATCCAGCTTCTTCTTCCTATTCTTCTTCTCACATTCACAAAAAATCCACACCTCGAAACAACTCTTGAACACATAATCCAAAATGGCCAATATTAACCATCACTACAACTTTGTCTGTGGAGGTCAAGCAGCACCAGCACCCGGGGTTCAAGACCCTAACGCATGGATTTGGGGAGGAGCACCTGCGCCCGTATTTGTGCCCGCACCCGGGCCTGAAGTTCCCGCAGACGGACCAGTCCATCCCCCTCCCCCTCCCCCTCCCCATCCTCAAGCTCCCCCACCACCACCTCAAGCCCCAGGGGTTGCGGCGCCACCTCCGCAGTGGGCCGCAATCGTCGGAGGGGACAACCCCCCCCATATGGCTGCCGCTGCCCCAGCTCCCCCTCCGGCCCCGGTCCTACAACAACTGGGTGCCCCTCCTGCCCCGCCCCCGCCCCCTGGCCCTGCTATGCCGCCACAAGGGCAGTGGGTTGCAATCCAGGCGCCCGGAGATGCTGCCGCCCCCGTAGCTGGGGCCGACTGGTTCATCTCTCCGGCACAATATGGATATCAGGCTCCGGCTCCCCCGGCAGCAGCTCCACTAAACGTGGGGGGCTTCTACGTAAATTTCTCCTGACCAGAACTATACCAGCTTGACTAATTATTGATAGATGTAGTAAACCTATAAGGGTTATCCCAAATTATACATCGAGATGAGAAGGCTGGTCGAGGGAGATGTGCGTGCGAGGGGGGAAAAGTTTTGCTATTTGTTGTTGAAATTTGCTTCTTGTTTTTTTTTTTGTTTCGTCTTTTCCATTTTTTCCATTTTTTCCATTTTTTTATTTCTGACCGGAGGTTGTGGATCAGCTACTCGGATGTGTTTTTGTTTTAGGGGCCGTGGGAGGGAGCCCATATTGTTCTTTTAAAAGTTTTAAATCTATGGGCGTTCGAAAATAAAAGAGCCTTATCGTGAGCCCGGAATTTGGGACGAGAAGTGATTTCCTTGTCTTCTCTTGCCTAAAACCTCCCGCCGTGTTCCCGGTACCGTATGATACTATGATACTATGATATCGCTAGTAGGTCTGAATATATTCTTCCGTCTCATAAACCCTAAATATGTTTAGCCCGGGGGTGGAGCAAAGCACACTGTTTGTGCAAGCACCGTACTGCCAGAAATTCCCGATGGTAGTTACCGCTCGTGTTGAGAGCTATCTGATCGGAAGGAGTGGAAGCGAGAAGCTTCACAGGTTCAAAGGAGAGTGGTCACCGAAGATAGCGAAAGACTTATATTGCTTGTTGAGTAAGAAGAGAATTAAGTAAGTAAAGGAAAGAAGAAAGACAAGACAAAAGAGAAAGACAGAAGAGATGCTAAGATTCAGAGAAGGGAAAGGGGGAGGGTGACATAGGTAGTCATGACGTATCACTTGTAACTACAGCAACATACAAGAAGAGAGCACACCCATGAGTACAGTTTCCAACAGCTCGCCTTATAATGTGCCTAAGAACCACCATCTCTAAATTAGCTAAAATGTAGCAGAATGGGGAGACGATGAGAATATAGCACTATCAAAAAAGGCTTAACCACGCAAACACTTCCACTTCCAAACGGATGATATTTCGCCTTTTTCTGAATTTACTATTTTTTGATCATCCTTTAGGATACATAGCCAATAGATTAGCGATTACAACAAAAAAGAGAATCCAAGATATCCTGTCCCCCCCACCGCAGACGATTTCCCAGCAGCGTGAGTGACAACCCGTGACAAAGATCCAGCCAAGAAAACGACTCGGGGGTCTTGTCTCTCCCTCGGTTCTCTCCCCGCTGGAAAAAGCTGCAAGCAAAGGATAGCGAGTGCGCAAGTGGCAACGATGGCCGCGCTTGCGTGGCCAAGGCTCCTCAAACTCGACGCTCGATTTAGGCTACCCGCCTCACCAGAACCTGCCCCGGGTCCCACTTGAAGTACCGGTAAGTAGCACGCCAGAAACAGAAATCGATCAGCCGGCCAACCAGGTAACAGCATTCCTAATATTGTTGGTGTATCGAAGATCGCCACAGTTTCCAACTTCAACTCAGCCGCGCGAGTACCTTATGCCATTGCACGCCCCCCCCGGGATCCAAGGAGGGGGCTAAATTTTTGGCGGCAGTAGTTCTTTTTCTTAAAAAAAAAAAAAAAACGCTTCGACGTTACGGGTATCGATAGCGATATCGATGGGGGCCAGGCCTAGGCCATTTCGTCTGCTCGAGTATCCTACTCGTATGATAGACTAAAATTTTGGACGAACTAGTTCCAATCGGGCGTTCCTCGGTCGTGCAACGGTGGGGAACCCCCGAAATACTCTCCATAGAAAAAGGGCAAAGGCCAGCTCTTTCTCCTTTATTCAAATTTCCCTTTTACGTTTATGTAAAGATGATGTAAAGATAATATGATAATCGGCCGTTCGTAACCTAGGGGTAAACTCTCCCTTCATTTGGTCCTTGTTTTACCCCTCTTCAGAGAAAGTTTGTGGCTCCCCCGCATAGTCTTGGCTTCGCCCTACTCCGCCTAGCCCCATTTCCTACAAAGCTCCCTTTCTCTCTCTGCCCACACTCTGTCCTGTCTGTGTCCCCTCGTGGTGATTTGCTCTCTCTGCTTTTTTATTATTATTCGGCTTTCTCTCTCCTTTTCTCTCTCCTCCTCATACCCCCCCCAACTCATTTTCTCTTAAAAATATCACGTTTCTCGCTGCTGCTACCGACTCGGCTTCTCCTGAGAACGGGTGGCCACTGATTGCTCTCATTAACTTTCTAGACTTCTCGCGGGGCATCCAGCCTGACCATTACCGGGCAACGAGGCCGCGGTAAACAGTCCTACATTTACACCTCCGAATCCTACATCCCCACCGAACAAGATGCCGGCCCGTGCAGTTGTCCTCGTCGTGTCGGCAGCAATAGCTGCTGGTATCGTGGCTTACCATGAACGCGAGAGGTTCCTCGAACTTATCGAACGCACGAGCCGGAAGGTTGCCTTATCACTCTCACATATTGCGGATGAGCTGAGCCCACGCCCACGACAAATGGAGCATCCCATGGCCAGTAGAGCACCCCCTCGACCACGAACTCCCGTTGGGGAAGAACAGTGGACAGAGGAGGAGAAAGCCTTCATCTTTGACGAGAAGTCTGCCGATACCGAAGCACGCAAGCGAGACGAGGATACGTTTGGTACTGCCTCTGGTTGGGAGAGACGAGATGGCGTGGCTAGAGACGTAAGACACCGCGGCTCGCCACTCGCCACCCCGGCAGATGATTCTGTCCTTTTCGATACTGCACCGGCTTCACCTGCCGGGTCCTCCACGCCGGCGGGGATTGCCGTAAAGGTGCCCGGCTCTGTTGCAGGAACCTCCCCCTCTCGTCGCAGCTCGAACGCCACACTTAGTGGCGACAAGGTTCTACCGGGTCTTCCCCCCGCGCTGCCACCCAAGCCTCAATCCCTCGCCCAGGAAGCCCGGGCGGCCGCGGCAACCGGAACAGTAGAGCCAGCTCCCTCCTCTCAAGCACCCGATGCCTCCGTCACCATTGCAAATGCAAACTCTTCACGAACTGCCTCGTCAAGCAGTGATCATGAGGAACACCAGGCCGAAAACCCCTTCTTGAACGCACAGCCGTACTGGAGCATTCACGAGTGGGCCGAAAATACTACTCTTGGCGGCGGTAGTAGGTCCCCGAGCATCGCTGGCAGTGCACCCGAGGAAATCCCACAACCCGCCGACGAGATCATGAGTGAATTCGGATCTGAAGATGAGAGCGTGGGTTCGTGGACCGAAATTGGTAGCTCCATTCATAGTGACGATGAGAATTAAGCACGTTCGCGGTTGTTTCCTTGAGCACATCTGTTTTGTTCGCAAATGGTTTGGGATAAACACTTTTAGTGCGTGTGAGAATTCCTTTTCTGTGTGTATCTATAAATTGTACGGATGGGATTCATAGGAGAGATGAGATTAAGAGGAAAGGAAAGACCAGGAGAGAAGTTGTCAGATTTTTACATTCTGTTGGATAAGGGGTATATCTCAGGTTTTCCATGGTTGTCTTTTTTCCTCGATTTGTTTCTTTGCTCCGATCTTCCCATCATTTTCTCTCCTCTTCAATTTATTTATTTCTCTCATGGGGCGGTCTAGTCTATATTTTCGCTTGCTTTTCCTGGCATCCTCCATTTCTCTCCTTTTCTCTTCATCGTTTTTCAAACCCCCACCCAACCCCCCAATGCTCTGGAGGGAAACAGAGTTAAGCTGGGCAAGTTATTCCTTCTAATGTTTTCTTATTTCCGCTTGTCTTCCTGACTGCCTACTTGCTTGACTGATCCCTCACGTTCTGTTTTGTCTGTATCGGTTTTTTTCTCTCTTTCTTCCAATTCCATCTATATATACAAGTGAACTGTTAAACTTGAGCACTTTGACGAGAATTACTATGTGCTCTTCGCAAATTAGCGATTGGCGCACGTGTGAGCGTGAAGGGCGTACACGGATGGGTAACGAGTGAGAGTACATGATGGGGCTGGAAGGGCGACGTAAGCTTTCCAAGATGTCGTGGGGGCGGGGAGACTAGTTCTTCCGTGCAGGGATCAGGACTGCATGGATGGTGCTGTGGGGTGTGCCGCTGGTTTGTGGGGCTATTTGTGTCTCTTCTTACTCTCATGTAGTCTATTGGAGACGTCTGCTGTGGCATAGTGTACTCGAGTAAACGGGGACGAATCCCGTCTTTTTCTCAATACATTTTGCCCTTTGTTACAATCCGCCCTTTCTGGCCCGGTCCGGATTCCCCAAACGTAACTTCTACCCACCAACGGTACTTGAGTAATTCGCATCACGGGAGCAGCGTAGGGCTTGAATGCGGCCCAAGCAGCATGTTATCTCATTTCCCCGAGACCACATTATTTCGCAAAATATAAGCTCCGAGGAAGGGAAGTGCCGTATAATAAGGAGGGGATGATAATCCTTGATAGTTGGTACAACCCGGGTGTTTCTAGGATGAGAATAGCTTGAAGGCCAGTTTGCACTTGTACTAAAGCTGATGTGTGTAATTATTGGCTTGGGGTAACTTATCTCGTTTATTTTGGTGGGACGGTAGATATTGTGCGGCAGCAATGGGTTTGGTATCCATCGAATTGTTCGTTTGTGTGTGTGTGTGCCAGAAACTCACGATTGCGCCTGAGGATCTTGCATAACCGTGCCAAGGTTCTGGTGGGGGGAGACCTTGGCGTGGTTGGTTAGTCAGCCTGGTTTTTGCAACCAGCCTCTACGGTACCGTACTATTATGGGTTCCTGACAGATGCTCTTAATATGGTGTTACCCGATATAATCGAGTGTACCGTATTGGAAGTGTCGAGGAAGTCTAGGTATGGGGGAGCGCAGAAGTGTGGATGTGTGCGGGTAGTTATGCGAGAGAGCACACTAAGTTACCGGCAGGACGTGAGCGAATGGACAAGGTTGGCTATCATAAGTTTCATCTCGTTTGGATAGCTGTTGGCTAGCAAGTAACCTTTACTAGTAGTAGAAGAGCACAAGTCTCTACGTCTCCAACTGAGCAATTCTCCGACCCCCGTCGGAAAAAACCGTGAGAAAAATCATCTCCGACCCCCCCTCCCCCCTCCCTTCCATCGCCAGGCCAAAAATGGACCTTGCACGCCTCCCCTCAGAATTACAGCTCCTGATAGCTGGGAGGCTGGAGTCTCGGGAACTTAGCTACTTATCCCGCTCTCAAACCATCACTTCCACTCCCTCTGTGCACTCCCGCCCTTGACCTGAATAGGGCTTGATATGCACGGAGACACAGCGCTACACAAAGTCATCGAGCGGTGCGATCTAGAAGGGGTCATGCTATTGCACGCTGCGGGCGCGGAGGGGCGGCGCTGTTCCTCGCACTTCAAGCTCAGCACGTGGGGATCGTGGAGTCTCTGGTGAGGAATGAGGCAGATGTTATTAGTGCGCAGTTACCGGCTGGGGGCCGGGGCTGGGCCGTATGTCACACTTTTGCAGGGTATGGTCAGGTACCGTAGTGAGAGGCTCGTGAGACTGGATCTTGAGTATGGGGGCGGATGCAGAGGTTAGAAATGGTGATCATCAGAGGCTACCGATATGGCTTCTGCGTGGGGGTTGGCGGGCCTTGTGGGTTTTTGCGAGGTGTCTTTACCGCTAGATGTGGATGTAGAGTCCGATCTGGAAGCGGTGTGGAGCGAGGCTTCTAGCGGCTAGAGCAGCAGACGCCCTTGGGGGAGGAGATGGATGTTCGGAGCCGATAACCATCAGCATTTGCCCGGCTACCGGATGTGTGACTATTTTAGTTCGACCGTGGGTGGGGTGAATTCTACAGCTTACAAAACGCAAGTTCTAGGTAGCGTATAATACCAAACAAGGGCTCCCTGTAGACTGTTGACCGGAGGATCTCTTTCTCCTTACGAATGCTTCTCTCAACCAACGGGATTGATTGTTCACATAGCATCCGGAACTGTGTGAGTAGCCCTCCGCATTTTCCTTGATACATACCCTTCAACTTTCACCAATTCCCATCATCTTACCCATTCTTTCCTCAAAACTCCCCTCCCTTCTAACATCGTCTCTAGGTTTCTATCAATGAAATTATATCTGTATGGGTTCCCAAATATAGATGACGTTGGCAAGGTGTCACTCGCAACTTTATAGCCACTTGCAGAGAAAGGCCCGAAAATCCCCAATGAGCCTTAGTCGTAGCAGTGGCCAGTTCTTAGCTGCCTTGCCGGAAACCAGTTGATGAACATTTCCCTTTTTTAGTTCCGAATCAGGTAATGATACTGGACCCGGGAGCATCAAATGCCCACTCTTCGTGTCCCAGTCTTCAGCTCTAAAGACCAGGTGAGGAGGTAGTTACCCGATATGTGAATGATAGCTAGAATTCACTGGGCATGGCCAACTGGCCATTGGTTCAATACTCCTAGAAGATAAGGGGCCAAGGCAATAAGTGAGCTGAGAACTTCAGGGCAATGACTTGAAAGGCAACACACCTTTTATCAATTTGTCTCAAAGCTTAAGCCAGGTATAAACTTCTCACTAAGGCACCCTCCGTTGAAGCAGTGAGCCAATATCTTGCAGCTCATGGAAATTCGCCGTCAATTCTGTATCATCAAGTGCTCCACCGCAAATATTTTATCCGACACCAGTTTCCACACCCAATCTGACTAAATATCAGCACTCTCAAAGAGATAACCTCAACGCTGCCCTATTGAAAACAACTGGAACCTTGGAATCAGTTAGAAAACTATTTTGGGCTAAACTATATAGAAGTATGATACAAATAAAAGAAAAGGTTAAGATTGAGTTCATGGTTCATCTATATATGTACTGTATCTCACTATCAAAACAACAAATTTAATCATCCAATGTTTACAATCTGATCCATGTTATTGCCTCTGAGACCTGCTGTTGTCATGGTAATCCCCTATTGCTACCATATGTATGATCAAATAGGACTTATCATACATGTAAACACACTAGCCAATGGCTTGGCAGCCCACCACCCTATATATAACCTTCCTACTCTTTCTATCCTCCCTCTTACTACCACCCTTCTGTCTTCTTTTCTATTTACCACCCAACATCTCTTTACTATCAATCTCCCTCTTCTATATATGTAGCACACCCCTGTCTATATTCATCTCTGGTGGACCCCTAAATATCTTCCCTTGGCCTGTTCTACTAGCCAATTATTCCTTCTTTTTTACATAATTCTCATCTTTTTTCAAGCACCTAACTTTTCTTTCTTAAGGTAGAAAGTATTTGCTAATAAAACACTTGGATTATTTCAGTCAGATTTACCCTCTGCTGTGACTACTATTCTTAGCAATCAATAATTCTCTATTATTCCAACAGGTATATTTCATTCTGAAGCACTTTAATATCTAGAGAAATGAAGCTAATACAGCATTCACCAAAGAAAATATGCCTAGAAATTTTACTCTAAAAGCATTTCATTCCCTGATATGGGAAAATTGAAAAGCTTTTACAAAATACCCAGGGAGCCTACAGATCTAGGTTTAGGACAAAAGAGAGAAGCTTAACAAATTAGGGCAAAATTTTGACAGGCAAGATATCTCAGAAGTACTAAGACCAATGAGTAATAGTTAAACTAAGATATTTCAAACCTGGAGGGGAAAGGCTATTGGATATTTGGGCTAACAATAGGTTATTGTTGGCTTATTGATTTTGAGTACCAATTGGTATAGTGGAAGATTTACAAGCTTTACAAGCTTGCCTTCCTCCAGTACCACCTAGCAAGAACATGTAGTGCTGTTATGCAATCTCTTACCATGTCTATTAGGCTGATTATTCTAGCACTATTTTCAAGAGTGTGGAGTAAATCAGCAGAGACCAGATATTAATGCTTGGCCAACTACCAATAATATATTATTTGGGTATCACTTTCAGTATCTCAGGATGTATAATTCTGAGATATAGCTGTACATGCTGAATAGCATTAGCAAGGCTAAGGATAGTCAACTCACTGAACTTGCCTCTCTATAGTAGAGTATTGCTATGAGACAGAGCATGTTTAGCTAGGGTGGTAGTGGCCATCATGATTGGAATGATGAACCATTATTTTCCAATACAGTTGCCCCTTTTGGGGCACTACAATGGAGTAGGGCTGTTGGGCGGACCTACCTTTATAGTAGTTATGCCTCAGAGTTGCTGTTGAAAGGAGTGACTACTTTTTGCTCAAAGATGCAATTATTGAATATAGAGTAGAAATAGTCACCTATGGATAACACAACTCTGTTGACCCTTTCTGCAACAAATATGTGTATAATGTTATGTATTAGAAGATATATATAGGCCTTTGGCCTAAATCTTGTAACAAGAGAAAGGTATACAAAATTTAACATTTGGTAAATTATTAAGCAAATAGTATACAAAGCAGTGGAGTAAGGAAGCTTTTAAGAAGCAAAGAAAGCAGATTAGCTGCGATAGAAGAAAGTATAAAAATACACAGAAAGATATTCTGGCCTCTGGCATGGGCCAGCAGGGTCCAGAAAACAGGAGTAGTAGTGGTCAATGGCTGGGGTGTATGGAAGAGAGAGAGCTAGTGAGTTGTGGCCAGAAGTAGAAAGCACAGAGGAATAGGAGTTGAGCAGAGGCAATGAAGCTGGAGGAGACATAAATAGAGTAACTAAAAGGCAGAAAGGGAGAGTGGCTACAAAGAGAAGGCCTAGATAAATAGAAGGTGGGAGGATGTAGGGGAATGTCACAAATCGTGACTAAGCAAGGCAGATTTCACATGACTAATAATTATTAGTCATAAGGTATGTTTCTATGACTCATGATTATGAGTCATAATTATGTTTCACGCTATGCAGTCAGTTGACTCATAGTTCTCACATGACTCGCATTTACGTGTCATCGTTATGTTATGATTGGTTGATGTTTCTATGACTCACGATTGTGAGTCATAATGATGTAATGACTTTCGCGCGTGACTCACATTATGAGTCACGAGTTCCACGCAGGTGACGCGCTTTGCGCACCTGATATGTTTTATGTTTTATGATTGGTTTACGGCATGTTGCGCAGTGACTTATAGGAGTCATCTGATGGATTTCGGGTATGACTCACTATGAGTCATAAGACCGTGTGACTCGAGTTATGAGTCACCAGGGTTAGGGTTGTTAGCGTGAAGAGTCTATAACTAGGAGACTCGGTCACAGTAGTTAGAGCTCTTCACGCGACCATCTAAGTACTTTCTTACAATATACCTTTACCTTTACCTTTACCTCTCGCTTGTATGCAAGCACTCGAGCTCTTAGCGTCAGAGCAACCAAGACTTTAGTAAGATACGAAGAAGTTCCCTCTACACCTCTCCCCAATAAGATATTGGTGTGAGATACGAAGACTATAAGATAGTCTATCAAAGAAGAAGAAACTATAAGTTAATCTCGGAAAGAAGAATACTCTCTCGAGTATTCGAGAACGATCAAAGACTATTGTTAGGCGGGAGCCTATCTCAAAGTCTTGCGAGATAACTCAGGCCGATAATCTTAATCGTAGACGGAGATTGTCTAGGAAGGCTCAATGAATCAAAGTAGAGGTAGTTAAAGTGATAAAGATTTTTCTAGCGTAAAAACTTATATTGATAAGATCTCTTCTCCTTTGCTTGATAATGTTCAAATAGCTTGGGAGGCGCCTCAATATTTATATGCCGCGTCTGGGTGGTCGCGGGCTATATCTAGTTCTTATACTAACTAAGTACCTGCTAACAAACTCCAGCTTTGTTCTAAAAGTGCGAACACCATTTGACCCTGACAATTCTGTTATCTCACTTCGACTTCCGAATCGCAACACCATGAAATTACCTGACGGTGCTCCCACACATCAGTCCATTGGTTACGATCCATCTTCGTCGGCATGGAATCTTGTTTACCATTTGCATACGCAGAATGGCCTCCATGATCGAACCAACAAAGGGGCCAGCTTTGTTATCGAACCTCTCAGCATTGCAGACATATTCTGCAATCGACATCTGCGAGGCATAAGATAGACTTGTCAC